>Ga0316197_10000271_pt1 | contig 37026 bp, 35 predicted proteins | sample OudBiesiAoxic_MG_FD_204939 | JGI IMG/M metagenome (GOLD analysis project Ga0316197, IMG submission 204939) | Coastal sediment microbial communities from Oude Bieten Haven, Netherlands - site A oxic | ecosystem: Environmental > Aquatic > Marine > Coastal > Sediment | place: Netherlands... | reverse complement strand
GCTCCGGCAGGCGGGCGATAACGCAGCTGGAGCGCACCACAGATCTCGGCGGGGAGCGAAGCGGCAATCTGCCGTTCACGGTGTGCCGGGGGTGCCCGAGACAACGATGCTGCTCAGGAGCTCCTCCTCCTGGGCGAAGTGCAGACGAAGAATCGCGTCGAGTGCGTACAAGATCCGGCGCGCTTCGCCGCGATCCGGAGGGAGAAAGCCGTGCACGTTCGCGTCGTCCACGAGCCTGCTCAGCAGCGACGAGAGGTGGAAGATCTCCTGATGGGTGCGACTCATTGCAGCCAGCGGGTCATCACCGCCGAGACGCTCGGCAACTCCGGGATAGATCTGGGATTCGTCGGTGCGCTCATGAGGAACGACCTCGTCGGAGATTCGCCCGGCGACTCCTTGCAGCGCGGCGAGCGCCGTTGCCTCATCCGCGTGGTCCAGGAGCAGGGCGACCGAGCGGACATCTTCCAGGACGAGTCGAAGCGGTCCGTGCCCCTCGGCCAACTGGTGGCTCCAGGACTCCGGAACCGCTGCGGCGAGTCGCAGAGCCCGAGGACGGCGCAGAGCCCGCAGCGCGTTCCCGACGGCCAACACGTCGATCACCTCTTGCGCGAGGGCCCCGCCGACGACGGTGAGAAGACCTGCTGCGGCGAAACCCATTCCGACGAACGACAGGCCCATCCCGAGCACCACGCTCTCACGGGCGATTCCGCGGGCCCGCTTGGCGATCAGGACGCCAGCGGGGAGACGGTCGAGTCGATCCACGATCAGCACGACATCGGCGGCCTCCGACGACGCCGTCGCGCCGCGAGCCCCCATCGCAACACCGAGGTCGGCCGCCGCAAGCGCGGGTGCATCATTCACCCCATCGCCGACCATCACGGTGATTCCCGGTCGGGTCGATGACTCCGCCCGGATCACCTCGAGCTTCTCGCCGGGTGTCCGGTCCGCGAAGACCTGGTCGATTCCCAGTGAGTGTCCGATCGGTTCGGCGATCTCGAGCCGATCGCCCGTCACCATGGCCACTCTGTCCACACCCGCCCGGCGCAGCGCCCGCAACGCCCGGGCCGTGTCGGCGCGCAACTCATCGACGAACAGGATCAACCCGGCCGGCTCGCCGTCGATGATGATGACCGTCGTGCTGCACCCTTCGCGGCGAGCGCGACGCTCGGCGGCAGCCAGCCAGGCCCCGAGGGGATCGTCGCCGAGTCGTGACAATGCGCCGACCCAGATCGCTTTCCCGGCGGCGTTGCCGCTCACACCGATCCCCGGCTCCTCGAGCACACCCGTCGGTTCGACGAGCTCCAATCCACGCTGACGCGCCTCGCGCACGAGCGTCCCGGCCAGGACGTGCGGAGAGGCCTGTTCCACCGATGCCGCCAGGCCCAACACGCTTCCGGCGTCCCATCCGGGTGCGGTGACCACGGAGACCACATGTGCGTGCCCGGCGGTGAGCGTCCCGGTCTTGTCGAACAGAACGGTGCGGGTTTGACCCAGGGCCTCCAACCCGGCACCGTCCTTGACCACCACACCACTGCGAGCTGCGCCTGCAATCCCCGAAACGATCGCGACGGGCGCCGCCAGCACGAGTGGGCACGGGGTTGCGACCACCAGCACGGCAAGCGCCCGCACCGAGTCTCCTGTCATCAGCCACGTTCCTCCCGCCATCGCGAGGACCACTGGCACGAACAACAGCGCATATCGATCGGCCAACCGGACGAGCGGCGCGCGCCCGACACCGGCCGATCGCACCAGCGAGACGATCCCCGCATACGAACTCTCCGCAGCCGATGCAGCTGCTCGCATCCGGAATGCTCCACCGGCGCTCAGCGAGCCGCTCCGCACAGACTCGCCGAAATCACGCTCGACCAGCCGGGCCTCGCCGGTCAACACCGACTCGTCCAACACCGCCAGCTCCAGCGCGACCCCGTCCACGGGAAGCACCTCACCGGGTTTGACCAGCAGCACCTCGCCGGGCGCGACCTCATCGGCGGGGACGGTTTCGACCTCACCGTCGACGAATCGGTGGGCGACCTTGGGCGCCAGCGACAACAGCTCCGCCAGCGACCGCTGCGCCCGACGATGTGCGTACTGCTCGAGCGCATCGCCCGACGCCACCATCAACGCGAGAATCACGCCTGCGAGCACCTCGCCGAGCAACACCGACCCGACGAGCGCGATCAACGCGACCACGTCGACGGCGACCCGACCCTCTCGCAGACGGGTCGTGGTGACCACGACCAAATCGATCACGACGATGCCGATCGCTGCCAACCACACGACTTCGCCGAGCTCCGATGCACCGAGCAGCGATGCAGCGGCACCGGCCACCAGGGCGCCCACGACGAATGGAAGCAGCATGCGGCGCACCCACGCGCCGATTGCAACGAAGCTCACGTCGCCATCGTGTCCGACCTGCGCGATCGCGGCCAGTGCCGATGGTCACCGCGCGGGGACCAAGGTCGATGATCGAAGCGGACGACGTCGGGCGGGGCACGCCGGTCGGGGTCGGAGACCAGACCGAGCGCGCCACCACCCACGCCGCGCGTCGACCGGGAGAGTCGACGGCGGCGGAACGTTCGGCTCAGTCGGTCATGTTGACGTACAAGCCGGTGCGGAGAAGGTCCGCGGTCGGGTCGGACATCGCCCCGGCCCAGAAGGCCTGCCACTCGGCGTCGGAGTTGGCCGCATCCGAATAGGCCCCGTACGCGTCCATGTCGGCAAACGTCGTGGCAACCATCATCGACATGGGGTACGCACCGACGATCGACTGCATCGGTCGGGAGCGCCCGCCCATGCGTTCCGAGATCGGCATCGACTCGAGGACCTTGCCGACGAACGCCTCCATCTTCCCGTGGATCGCTCGCCACTGCGTTGCGAGCACGACGCCGAGCGGTCGATCCCCGGCGGGCTGGAACGCCGGGTCGAGGTCGTTCATCAACGACGACTCGACCTGTTGTGCCGCCCCGCTGGCTGACGCAGCCGCGAAGAACTCCTGCCACCCCGAGTCGCCCTGAATCTTCTGCATGCTCGTGGCGTAGTCGGCGTAGCTCGCGAAGTTGATCGACATCCCCAACGATCCGACGTCACCTCCCGCGAGCGGCTGCAGGGCAACGGCCTGCAGCCCCATCCCGCGGAGGCGTTCGAGCGCCTCCAAGTGAATCTCGAGGTGCTTGCCTGCGTGACCAGGCTGGCTCTCGTACCGAGTAAGTGAAATGACCCCCATAGGAATCCCCTTCCGTGTAAATCCCCCGATTGCGACAGTACTCCTGCCGACAACCCCTCTGAACCGCGACGACGCGCGGCGCGAGCGAGGTCACTGCTCGCGCGAATCGGCGGGAACGCAACCGCGACGGTTCGGGCCACATCGCGTCGACGGCGGCAACCGCAACGCCACCGGCGCGTGTCAGGTGGCACTCGTGACCCAGGTCATGCGAGTTGTGTGATGTGGCGCACATACCGGACCGCGTGATCGGAGGAAGGTGAAACCGATTCCATCCATACCGAACCGCACGAGGTATCCGCCATGTTCCACTCCGATCCCCACGCCATGCGCCAGGTGCACGCCGCCGACATGCACGTCGCACACCAGCGGCGAACCCGTGGCAAGGTCGTCGCTCCCCGGGAGCGTCGCTGGCACCGTGCGCTGCTCACACAACTCACCCGATGGAGGAGCAAGGCAGCGGAACGCCCGGTCGTCACAGCGTTCGAACGAGCGGAACGGCGCCATGCCCAGTCGACACTCCCCGCCAACCTGATCGACGCGTCGACAGGGCACCGGCTCAGCGACTGAGGGGCGGGCACTCAGCGCCCGCTGGTTCAGCCCCGCAAGCGTTCCGATCAGGGACAGGTCGCGGACAGCTGTACCGGCTCGCCGGTGCACCGGATCACCTCACCTGCGAGCGGCCCTCCAGGTGTCGTATGCGAGAACGGGGAGACCGTCGGCAGCCCACCCCTTGAACCCGGTCTCGATATGCGACGCCTTCTCGAGTCCCATGTCATGCAGTGTCTTCACGGTCAAACTTGACCGTCCGCCCGACGCTCAATAGAAGACGAACTCGCGGTCCTCGGCGAACACCGGCTTGTGATATTCCGACTTCGGATCAATCCAGAACTCGAGCATCCCCCGCGGCGCGTGATGGGCATCGGGCAGCACACCTTCACGCTCGAGTTCGCGCACGTCACGGATGTCGACGAGCAGCGCACCTTCCTCGGCGACACGCCGCTGCGCCTCGGCAGGCGTGTGCCCGACGATCGTCTGCCTGGCTTCGGCAATCATCTCTTCGACCGACTTCATCGCGGACCTCCCCGTTTGGCGTGTGGTCATCATCGCGCTGGTCAACCCGAGCGCACGAAAGGTCCGCAAGGTCATTGCCGACGTGGCCCCACACCTGCTCGACCCTTGCGCCCGCGGCGTGCCCACGGCGCCCACGCCCGCTTCGAGCGAGGCGACCCGCTGTGCGACCTCGGTCAGGTCCGCCGGGAAGAGCCGGATCTTCGACGACGCCGTGGCGTTCAGCGCCACAGCAACTGCATCGGCCGGGATCGCCCACGCTCCCGTGCACTCGCCGCCGGCGTGGATCCGGTGCGCCGAGGCCTGGCGTTGCGCGAGTATCTGGAGGCCGCGTGTGCCACCCGAGACACGGCGAGAGGGTCCTTCCATCATGAGCACTGCAAACTTCGTCGACGCCGACACGTGGGCTGCCGCCCGCGCCGACCTGCTCGCTGCCGAGAAGCAGCTGACCGCCGAACGCGATGCGCTCGCGGCGCGGCGCCGGGAGATGCCGTGGCGGGAGATCACCGTCGACTACGCATTCGACGGCCCCGACGGATATGTCGGCCTCGGCGACCTGTTCGGCGAGGCCGACCAACTCGTCGTGATGCACTTCATGTACGGAGCAGACTGGAACGAAGGCTGTCCGAGCTGTTCGTTCTGGGCCGACACCTACAACGGCACGATCGAGCACCTCGCTGCGCGCAAAACGTCGTACGTGTGCATCTCGAACGCACCCGTCGCCGAGCTCCAGGCGTACCAGCAGCGGATGGGGTGGTCGTTCCCGTGGTACTCGAGTGGCGGCACCACGTTCGGCGGCGACTTCGGCGTCAACCCACCGGCCGGGTCCGCGCCCGACGCCGAGTGGTTGTACAACGGCCGACCGATCGTCACCGACGAGATGCCGGGCATCAGCGTCTTTGCCAAGGACGACGACGGTCGGATCGGGCTCACGTACCAGACGTTCGCTCGCGGTCTCGAGCCCCTCAACTCCACCTACGCGATCCTCGACCTCACGCCCAACGGTCGCGACGAGGACGACCTTCCCTGGCCGATGGCCTGGCTCCGGCGCCACGACCAGTACGAAACCGACAGCTGAGACATCACTCGCCGCCCGATCAGCGTCAGGACCACGCCGCGGGAACGCACCGCTACCGTCATGATCGATGACCGACGGACGCGACAGCTCGGCAGCAGCCGGCGACAACACCGAGGCAGTCGCGCCGGCGTCAGACATCGAGGTCCCGCCCGACCCCTCGATCGACATCCCCGCCGCACTTGAAGCCGAGCTCGCATGGCCGGCGCCCGACATGTTGATGATCGCCACTCGGCCGGACGGGGTGATCGCGGTGCAGGGGCCACCCAAGGCCGTCGAGAGGTTCACCGAACAGATCGAACGCGTCCTCGGCTCCCCCAAACTCGCCCAGGCGACTCAGTACACATCGATGCTCGGCTCGGGTACCGACGCACTGCCCGGTGTCGGCGAAGATGCACCGCAGGTGTTCCAGTTCTCGCAGCGAGCCATCGACCTGCTGCGCCGCAACGGACTGATCGGCACCGGAGACGGCGCTTTCACGACCGCGGCGAACGCCGTCACCAACACCGCCGACAGCATCACCGACTGGCTGCCGCTTCCGACCGGAGCCGACCTCATCCAACTGCAGACCGCTGCGGTCGGCTTCGCCCTGCACGCCTCGATCAAGAGCTTGACCGATGCCGTCGAACGAGTCGAGAACCGCGTCGACGAGCTCCGCGATCTCGTTCGTTCGGGTCAGGTCGGCGAAGTGCTCGGCCACCATCGTGTGATCACGGAGCGTCTCCGGATGATCGACAGCCCCGACAGCAAGGGCCTGAGCGAGACCGACTGGGCCGCGGTCGCCCACCTCCACCCGCACATCGTCAGCGGCCTCGAACGCACACGCTTCTTCGTCCGTTCCCGGATGGGCATGAACGAGCCTGGGCGGATGGTCCGCAGCCGCGTCGACGCAGCCGAGAAGCTGATCGACGCCAACCTCGCCGATGCCCTGGGGCTGCTCGCCACGTGCGAACACAACCTCGCCGGCTGGCAACGGCTGCGCCTCGACCGCGTCGTGCGCAACGAGCCGAGCCATCTCGATTCCGTGCTGGTCGACATCGAGTCGAGCATCGCCCTCCACCGCGCCGAGGATCAGGCGCTCGTCGACGATCTGATCGCGATGATCGATGCGCTGATGGAACCGACCGGGCTCGAGGGGCTCGAACTCGTGAAGCGGCGCAAGCTGATCCGCTACGTCGAGGAGATCCACGCTGCGACGGCGACATTTGCCCGACAGCGCGCCCTGAACCTGCCGGAGATGGACAACGCCGATCTACCCGGCTTCCGCGCCAGCACGTCGTACGTCGCAGGCAAGACCCGCGACGGCGGTCGATGGGCGTACGACCGCGTCAAGCGCGGCGGCGGCGCAGCGCGACGGGCACTGCCGGGTGGGAAGCGACGCGACGGCGAGTTCGAGCTCGGACCTGACGGCACTCCGCCCCCTCCCGACCCGTCACAGCGATCACCGATCGACTGAGCGGATCACACCGACAGACGCAACACGAACGCGACGGGCCGGCGAACCTCGGGTCTCAGCCCATCTTGCTCGTGTGCGTGGGCATCACGACCATCACCACGCGATGGTCGCCGGGCTGGTGCATCGGGTACTCGTCGACGCCCATGTACTTCTTGGCCATCGAATCGATGAACGCGTTCGACGCGTCGTCGTCGACCCGCACGACCGTGCCCCGAATCTCGAGGTAGCGGTAGGGGTTGTCGGGATCGGTGGCCGACACCGCAATCGTCGGATTGCGGACGAGGTTCTCGTACTTCTGGCGGCCGCGGGTCAACGAAAACATGAAGTGCTCGCCATCCCACCCGCCCCAGACAGGGCTCGACTGGATCTCGTCGTCGGGACCCATCGTGGCGATGTGCCAGAAGGCCTTCTTGTCGAGGAGATCTGCGTGTGATTCGGGAATGACTGCCATGGTTTCGCCAACCGTGACGCTCCCATCGCTATTCCGCATTCGCTCGACGGATCACCCCCCTCCGGACCGGTGGGCCCGAGCGACCACGTCTGCACGGGCCGATCTGGAATACGGTCCAGAGATGCTCGAAACCGACTACTTGGTCATCGGCGCCGGCGCGATGGGGATGGCCTTCACCGATGTCATCCTCGACGAAACCGACGCGACCGTCTTGCTCGTCGACCGAGCGAGCCGGCCGGGCGGTCACTGGAACGACGCCTACCCGTTCGTTCGCCTGCACCAGCCCTCGTCGTTCTACGGGGTCAACTCTCGCCCACTCGGCAGCGACCGGATCGACACAGACGGCTGGAACGCCGGCCTCTACGAACTCGCGTCGGGTGCAGAGGTCGTCGCGTACTTCGACCAGGTGATGCACCAGCAGTTCATCCCGAGCGGACGGGTGACCTACTTCCCGATGCACGAGTTCGACCCCGGGGGCCTCGAATCCGACCGCCTTGCGGACGACGCTGAGGATGGCCGGGTGGTCGCCTTCACGTCGACGATGAGCGGCGAAACGACCGAGGTCCTCGTTCGGCGCAAGCTGGTCGACGCCACGTACATGAACGTGACCGTCCCCTCACAGCGTCCTCCGGGTTACGAAATTGCCGACGGCGTGCGTCACGGTCCGGTCAACGAGCTCGCATCGCTGACCGAGCCCGCCGACCACTACACCATCGTCGGAGCGGGCAAGACCGGCGCTGACGCGTGCCTCTTCCTCCTGCGCAACGGTGTCGACCCGAGCGGCATCAGTTGGATCACACCGCGGGACTCGTGGTTTCTCGATCGGGCGCTGATCCAACCCGGCCAGTTCTTCGCGACGACAGCGGCCGCGTTCATCGATCAGTTCCGATGCATCGCCGAGTCGACGTCGATCCCCGACCTGTTCGACCAGCTTGAACGAGCCGGTCTGCTCCTCAGACTGCACGATGACGTCGAACCCACCATGTATCGCTGCTCGACGATCACGACCGCCGAGCGAGACCAACTCCAACGGATCGACGACATCGTCCGGCTCGGCCGGGTCCGCAGCATCGGCACCGACGAGATCGTCCTCGACGAAGGCACGATCCCCACCACACCGAACACGTTTTACATCGACTGCACTGCCGACGGGCTCGAGCGACGACCCGCCGTCCCCGTGTTCGACGGCGACCGGCTGACACTGCAGACCGTGCGCCACTGTCAGCAGGTATTCAGCGCCGCGTTCATCGCCCACGTCGAAGCCGCCTACAGCGACGCCGACCGTCAGAACACCTTGTGTGGCGTGGTCCCCCACCCCGACACGGCGACCGATTGGATCCGCGCGTCCTACGGCAACTCGCTCAACTCGGCGCACTGGAACGCAGATGCCGACCTCAGGGCGTGGCTCGAGGCCGCACGTCTCGACGGGTTCAGCTCGAGCGAGCCGCCGAGCGACGAGCTGGTCGCGGTGATGATGGGCGCCCTCGAGCACGCCGAACCCGCACTTGCAAAACTCGAGCAGTACGTGGCCGAACTCGACGCGTCACATAACGGGTCTGACCCGTTGCGTGACGCGTGACGTGATGGGTCTGACCCGTTACGTGACGCGCTAGCGGGCGGTCGCGACGATCCAGTAGTGGTGCTTGTTGATGCCGTCGAATTCCTTGATCGTCGCCTTGTACCCGGACGTGCGGCTCTTTGGATTGCGCCACACCTCGATGTCACGCAGCAGCGGCGCAAGCGGACCGATGATCTCGTCGGGTTCGAGCCGGTTCGCCTGCCATCCGAGCCGGGCGAACATCCGCTTGCCCGACAGCCAACCGCCGAGCCCCGGCACCCGGAAGAGCAACCGAACCAATCCCCCGAGTGGCAGCAGCACGAAGTCGTAGCGGCTCCGGCTCCGATAGTTCAGCGCGATCTTGCCGCCGGGCTTCACGACCCGCACCGCTTCGGAGGTGAGGTCGAGGGCATCGTCGGCGTCGCAGTGCTGGAACGTGATGTAGCTGAACGCGACATCAGCCGAGTTCGGCGGCAGGTCGAGCGACTTGCCATCGGCGACGTGGACGGTCTTCAGCCGGTCCGGCTTGCCGAATCGGCCGACGGTCTCGTGGCACCGTTCGAGGAACCCGGCATCGAGGTCGCAGGCGATGACCTTGCCGAACTCGCGTGTGAACGCACACGTCATCCGGCCGATACCGCAGCCGATCTCGACGAAAGTCTTGTCGTCGTTCGAGGGATCACGCAGACCGAACACCGTGAGGTACGCCGGCACCTCTTGGTCGCCGGTGAGCACGAACTGCTCGAGCGTGAGGCCGTTGCCGGTCTCGTTGTTGAACACCCAGCCGGTTTCCTGCACCACCTCGTCGGCGGAGCTCTGCTGTTCGGTGACGCGACCGGCGGTTCTCCAGGGAACGAACTGAACGCGGCGACTCACGTCGTCGATTGTGCCAGCTCACGTCGGCATTGACCCAACGACACCGCGCCCTGTGCTGACCCGGCGCGAAACCTGCACGGGGCGCGACGGCTCGCGACGCCTAGGCTTTTCGCCATGTCGAACGCACCCAGCTCACCTCCGGACGGTCTCCGCGTCGGAGTCGTCGGCGCGACCGGGCAGGTCGGCGGCGTGATGCGCCAGCTCCTGGCCGACCGCAACTTCCCGGTCGCGGAGATGCGCTACTTCGCCTCCGCACGCTCGGCCGGCACCACGCTCCCGTGGGGCGACGGGCAGATCACGGTGGAAGACGCCGAGACCGCCGACCCGTCCGGCCTCGACATCGCACTCTTCTCCGCCGGCGCCACATCGTCACGGGCCTACGCCGCGAAGTTCGCCGATGCGGGCGCGATCGTGATCGACAACTCGTCGGCGTTCCGCATGGATCCCGACGTGCCGCTGATCGTGCCCGAGGTCAACGGGCACCTCGTCGCCAACCCACCGAAGGGCATCATCGCCAACCCGAACTGCACGACCATGGCGGCGATGCCAGTGCTGAAGCCGCTGCACGACGAGGCGGGACTCGTGCGGATGATCGCGTCGACCTATCAGGCCACGTCGGGCGCCGGGCTCGCGGGTGTCGAAGAGCTGCACGAGCAGTCGCGCAAGGTGATCGACCAGGCCGACCAGCTCACGCACGACGGTTCCGCGCTCGACTTCGGCGAACCACACAAGTTCGCCCGCCCGATCGCGTTCAACGCGGTGCCGATGTGTGGCGCGATCGTCGACGACGGCCGTTTCGAAACCGACGAGGAGCACAAGCTCCGCAACGAGAGCCGCAAGATCCTCGACATCCCCGGTCTGCTCGTGTCGGGGCTGTGTGTACGCGTACCCGTGTTCACCGGTCACTCACTGGCGATCAACGCCGAGTTCGCCGAGCCACTGTCGGTCGAGCGGGCTACCGAGCTCCTCGCCGCTGCACCCGGCGTCGAGCTGAGCGACATCCCGACCCCGCTGCAGGCTGCCGGACAGGACCCGACCTACGTCGGCCGGATCCGCGCGGACGAGGGCGCCCCGGACGGGCGTGGACTCGCGCTGTTCCTCAGCAACGACAACCTCCGCAAAGGTGCTGCCCTCAACGCCCTGCAAATCGCTGAGTTGGTCCAGAAGCGGCGATAGCTGCCTCAGCCCGCGCCTACTGACGCGTACGAGCTTGCGCTGCTACAGGCCTCTACTGGGTGGGTTCGATGCAGGTACAGGGGATCGACGCGCACTTGGGGCAACCCTGGGCGAATCGCGCCGCAGCCTCGTTGAGGTCGATGCCAACTTGATTCGCGAGCGTCGCGACCCAGGCGACCACGTCGCCGAACTCGTGCACCTTCTGCTCGTGTGAGCCCTTGCGCACGGCTTGCGCGAGTTCACCCACCTCTTCGCACAGCCACGCAACCGTCGGTGCCGTACCCCGCTCCCGATCCCGATCGCCGTAGGTGCGGTCGATGACGTCCTGCAGTTCGGCGAGATCCATCGCCGCAGCGTAGGTCCGACAGGTCGCAGCAGCCGCGACCGGGGTTCTGTCATCACCACTCCCCGAAGTGCGCGAGGATGAGTTTCTCAAATTCACAAGGGAGAAGTTAACCATGTACCAATTCGGACGAGTGCTCACACTCAGCGGCGACGTGCGCGAGACCACCGCATGGGCGGCGGACATCACCGGTCAGGCCAACGAACTCACGGACCTCGACGTGTCGCTGTGGGGATGCACATTCGGATACCCCGTCGGCACAGTCGCGTGGAGCGCGATCGTCGAGGGGCGCGCCCAGCTCGCCGCGGAAACCGCCAAGCTCGCCGCCGACAGCGCCTACCTCGATTCGGTGATGAAGGCCGAGGACTGGGTCGACACACCAGCCCAAGACATCTTCCGGAGCCTCGTGCACGGCGGCCCGGGCAACGAACCGCCGGCGGTCGGCGCAATCGCGTCGATCACACAGGCCGTCGCGGCAACAGGCAAGCTGCCCGAAGCCATCGCGTGGGCAGTCGACATGGCCACCCATGCCTCCACCGTCACCGGCAACTCGGTCTCGGTCCTGATGAACGCATACGGCGACTTCGGGGGGATGGCATTCATCTCCACCGCCGCCGACATGGCGGCCGCCGACGCCAGCGCCGATGCGCTTCGCGACGATGCGAGCTACATGGAGAAGCTCGGCGCCTCATCGGGGTTGTTCGTCGACGGATCGGCGCACCAGAGCCTGCTGCAGCGACTCGCCTGACGGCACGAGATGCCACGAGCGTGTGCGACGCCCGCCACCGCGCAGCGGCGGGCGTCGAACACCTCAGCAGCTGTCGGCGGCGCGTCGTTCGAACTCCTCGAACGGCATCAACAAGCTGTTCGACCACAACGTCTCGGGTTCGAGCGTCTCGATCCCGGTGACGATCACGACCGCTTTGCCATCGGTGGTCTCGATCTGGATCTGGGTGTCCTCGAGCCACCAGCCGTCGGGCAGATCGACCGGATCGACGAAGCTGCCATCGACATCGAATCCCGGCGTGTCCGTCGACCAGAGGATCTCGTCGTCGTCGGGCTCGATGACCACCCGATCGCCGTCGGCGTTGAACCACACCTCGACCGACTCGACGGTTTCGTCCGCGCACGACAAGAAGAACAGCCGGGGCACGTCGTCGACCAGGATCAGACCAGCTCGATCGTCGATCGCCGACGATGGCGGCGCACAGCCAAGCGCCGCCAACCCGAGTGCCGCGCCGGCTACGACCCGGCTGACCAACGCCGTCTTCATGGCTGAAGAACGGTATCGGTATTCGAACGGTGGACCATTGATCCGGGGCCGCCATTCACGGTGGATCGCGTGCGCAGCAAACACAGGTCCAGTCAGATGGGCACACTGTCGATCGTGACCGTGCCGGCATTGCCGTCAACGGTGATCATCGCGCCGTCGGGGATGACGTCACTGGCGTCCTCGACGGAGACAACGCACGGGATCCCGAGCTCGCGTGACACGATCATCGCGTGGCTGCCTGCGGCCCCGACGTTGACGACGACGGCCGCCGCCGGAACCATCAACGGAACCCATGCCGGGTCCGTCTGCGGCGCGATGAGCACATCGCCGGGCTCGAGCCCCGCAGGGTCGCCGGCGTCCGTCACCACCCGAGCTCGCCCACGAGCAACGCCGCCGGAGCCGGCGGCGCCGTTGAGCACGTCACCCACCGAGACCGATGCCACCTGCTTGCCGCTGCGAGGCATCATCTCGTCGAGGGCGGGGGCTTGGCCGTTCACGGCAAACACCGGCTCGAAGTCGAACAATCGACGGTACTGCGTCCACCGGTCGGCGATGACCTCCGCGAACGACTCGGGTTCGGCACGCAACGCGTCGAGTTCTGCATCGGTGACCATGAAGAGCTGCTCGACGTCATCGATGACACCTCGCTCGACAAGACGCCGTCCGTATTCGTACAGCGCGACCCGTGTCTCGTTGATGACCCGAACGGCGTTGGTCTTGGCCCGCTCGCGCCCTGCCAGGAACAGGTGCGCCGACGTCAGCGCCGACTCGAAGAGCGCTGCGGTTTCGGCATCATCGGCGATCTTGGACCGGATGTCAGCCGCGACGCGGTCGCGCTCCTCGACCGAGGCGGCATTTCGGACTGCCGGCGCCTGAGCCTCGTCGGACTGGCGCATCAGGTCGATCGCCACGAGCGCAGCCCCCGGGCGCAGCTCCCACGATGGGGCGCGCGGGTCGTACTCGTTCTGAGCCCGGGAGCCGTGCTCGCGCAGAAACTGCTCGAATCGGGCGAGAAATGCCTGAGCGTCCTCGCCGCCGTCCGCCTCGAGCCGGTCGAGGACCGTATGAGCGCCAGCGTCGAAGGCTGCACTGAGCTCGGTGGACCCCCGAGCGAGGCGACCAAGATCCCACATCTCGCGGGAGGGTGCGCCGGAGTCGACCTCGATTCCGGCGAGCAGCCGGATCGCCATCGTCGGATCCCCGAGCTCATCGCAGATCGCCCCGAGCGCTCCGGTTCCGAGTGCCGACAACGACGATACGACCATCGCGTTCTCGAACATCTGATGGAGGTACGGCATCATCGCCCGGGCCCGTGCGTGGAGCGCGGCATCGCTCAGTTGGGAGAGGTCAGGTCGGCTCTCTCGGAGCCAGCGCGCCAGTGCTTTGTCGTCGTCGAGGAACGGGAGTGCATCGGTCGACATCGCCCACGCCATGGACTCGCCGAGCTTGGCCTCGTGCTTCGCTGACTCATGCCAGTCTTGGGCGCGATACGGCGGAACCTCATCACGATCGTCGAAGAACGCCTCGTCGATCATCTCGGGTGTGGCCCCGGGCATGCGCGCACCGAGCACTCGGGTGAGCGACAGCGGGTTGTACGGATAGCCGCCGAACAGCTTCCACAGCTCAGGCCGATGCGGATTCTCGAATTCGTCGAAGTCGAGGGCTCCGATCCTGATGTATCCATCGCGCAGCCCTGGGGCCATGCCCTCACGCATCACGAGGGTCTGGCCGAGTGGGCTGAGCGGTTCGGGAAACACGTCGGCAGCGTTCCCACGCGTCCACGCCGGAAAGCGTTCGTCGATCTCCGAATCCCCGAACCACTTGTTGTCGGTACTCATGCTGTTCTCCTTGACGATGTCCACAGCCGCGTCACAGTGTTCATTTCAAGCTACGTGTTGGCGGGGTGACGGTTCCCAGCGTGCCGCTGCGCCGCAGACCGCTCCGGCGTCCGGGGTTGTCGATGTCGTCGGGGTCTGGACGCGGGCGACGGACGAATTCTGATCTCCCGGTCGCGGTGGGGAGAGGTGAACTCCCCGACACCATCCTGAGATCCTTCCCGTTCGTGGCCAGGACCTTCGTCCCTATTGACGGCGATCGAGGCGGGATAGTTTGCGGACACGAGCTGAGCACGAACTGCGGTGCGCCTGTGCCGATTCGTCGATCTCAGCGGGTCAAGGATCCGCCATGCAGCGCTTCACGAACATCTTGTATTGCCCATCGAGTCGTACGCACGACCCGGAGGCTTTCGCGCGCGTCGCTCGTCTCGCGGAGCAGAACAATGCGAAGCTCACGCTGCTCGGCGTCGTCGCGGAGCCGACACGCCTCCAACGACTGCTCGACCACACAGACGCTCTCGATCAGGCCCAGGTCGCGAGCCGACGAGCACTCCTCGACAAGCTGCAGCACTGGACGACCCACACCGCGCACGGTCGCGTCGAGGTGATCGTCGATGTCGGCAAACCAGCACTGGCGATCATCCAACGCGTCCTGTCACAAGGTCATGACCTCGTGGTCGTCAACGACGCGGGCTACCCGATGTCACCGTTGGTCAAGCGACTGCTCCGCAAATGTCCCTGTCCCGTCTGGGTGATCGAACCGACCCGGAACAGAACGCCACGCGTGCTCGCAGCGGTGAACCCGCACCCAGGCGAGGAGGAACTCAACCGCACCATCTTGGAGTTGGCCGCATCGATGGTCGACCGGTATGGCGGCGACCTGCACGTCGCGCACGCTTGGAGCCTCTACAGCGAAGAACCCGAAGGAACGGTCTTCAACTTCACACCGGCGATCACGGCCGAGGCGTTGAGGACTGAGACTCTGGCCGCGTCCCAGCAAGCTCTGGATGATCTCCTTGCATCGGGCACCTACGCCGATGCCCCGTGGAACGTCCACCTTGTCGAGGGCCCGGCCGAACACGTCATTCCCGAGCTGGTTCGTGAACACGGCATCGACCTGTTGGTGATGGGCACCATCGCCCGATCGGGCTACAAGGGCATCGTGATCGGCAACACCGCGGAACGAGTGCTCGACGAGGTCCGCTGTTCGGTGATGGCGGTGAAGCCCGCCGGGTTTGTGTCGCCGATTCCCGGGTCATCGACATGATGAGCAACGACCCACCGAGCCGCCCGGAGTCTCCGGTTCTCATCTCCTTGGCGCGACAGGAACGGTGACCGGTAGCCGATGACCGCCGACAACTCCCGAGTCGATCTTGCCCGTTCGCCGAACCCTTTTCGTGTGGTGCTCACCGGTGGGCCGGGTGGCGGCAAGACGACGGCAGCCGATCTGTTTCGCCGCGAGATTGGTGACCAGGTCACGATCGTCCCGGAGGCCGCGACCTTGCTGTTCTCCGGCGGGTTCCCGCGACCCGACCAAGCTGAGGCGCAACGCAGCGCGCAGCGCGCGATCTATCAGGTGCAGCGCAGCCTCGAAGACATCCATGCCGCCCAGTTCCCCGATCGAATCCTGCTCTGCGATCGCGGCACCGTTGACGGTGGCGCGTACTGGCCCGATGGTGCCGACAGCTTCTACGCCGACGTCGGCTCATCTCACGCTGCCGAACTCGATCGTTACGACGCAGTGATCTTCTTCGAGACAGCTGCATGTGGCGGACACGGCTTCGACAGCGAGAACCGATTCCGAACCGAATCACAACAACAAGCAATCGAACTCGACAGCAGCCTTCGAGAGCTCTGGAAGCCGCACCCCCACTTCACCCTCATCCCGCACTCCGCGTCGTTCTTCCGCAAGATGACCATCGGACTCGGCATACTCGAGAGCCTCGTCGCTCAACTCCCCAGCGCCGCCCGATGAACTGAACGGTCGATCTGCTGGATCAGTCACGTCGTGGCTGACCTCCACACTGCCGTACTGCAGGCGATTCTGATCACTGCGGGGTTGCCGCGCCTGGTGAGCGGACTGAACAGAACGTCTCCTTCCCCGCAACGCAATCCCGCCCGCTCCGGTCACTCCGCGTCAGCATTCGGCGGGTGACCGACCGGGAGGAGGTACAGCACCTGTTCACCGGATGGAAGCGCCAACAAGCGCCCGACTTCGGCCGGATCGAACCCTCCAACGGGAACCGCCGCAAGGCTCAGTGCTGTTGCTTGCAACAGCATGTTCTGCGCCACGTGACCGGCTTCTCGATTCATGAGATCGTCGGCCACTGCGCCGTACTCGGCCGCGGTTCGCGATCGGACGCCGGTGACCACCAGCACCGTGGGCGCGTCGTTCACGAACCCCTGCTCGAATGCGGCGGCCGCAAGGAGACCCAACGTCCGTGTGTCGGGTCGTTGTTCGATCCGGTGACCGGCGGGCAGATAGTGCATGAACGTCGTCGCTGTGAGGGCATACAGTTCGATCGGGTACGTGGCCCCGGCGGAAGGCGCTGTGCGATGGTTGGCGTCATCGGTAATGCCCTGTCCGGCCCAGAGCAATTGCCCGATCGTCGACAGGCCAAGCTCTGCGGCGCTGAACTCCCGAGCTGAGCGCCGTTCCGTGAGCACCTGTTCCAGTGGAACCGGGCCCGACTGTTGTGGGGCAGCCAGTTCGATGATGTCGGAAAAGCGCTGTGTCTGATCCCGAACACTCGTCGGCGCCGCGGGCGTGCAGCCCATCGCTATCGCTACGGCCGCGACCACGAGCAGCCGGGCGCTACCCATCGATGCGATCCTCGACACGCTCGCGCCGCTCGAGATGCGTACCGACCAGAACGAGTGCCCGCCCGATCACGAACAATGCGATGGTCGGGATCAACACGATGAGGCCGACCACACCGACGACCAGGCGATCGACATACAGGAAGAGCGTCGAGTCGGCGTCAGCAACAAGGACGACGATTGCGACGACACCGGCAATGCTCAGCGCCGCTCCGATCCACGTCGTCGCCCGACCGAGTCGGACGATCTGGTCGGCGGACAAGTGGCCTGCTCGAGATGTCGGTCGTCCGCCGGTCATGCGAAGCCGTGCGAACATTGCCGACACGACCCCGAGTACGCCGAGGACGGACGCCAGCGCGATCCGCTGGTTGATTGCTGCCGGGCAGAGGTCGGTGCGAATCAGCGCTGCTCGTACGGATTCGTCCGGTTCGTCGAGGTCACGCGCCCACCAGATTTCCCACCCAGAACGATCGACGATGGCGTCGAAGGCCGAACCGCAGGTCCTCGATGCCGCCTCGACGTCGTTGCTGACGGTGACCTGAACAACCAAGGTCGTGACCGACCCCACCAGCGCCAGCGCTGCGACCGCGGACGGCACCCACGCTGCACGAACGCCCCGCGATGAGGTCTCATCAGGCTCGCTCGACGACGACGGCATGACTCCACCCTCGACGTCCACCTCGGTCCCCGGCAGGGCCATTGGTCGGAAGGTCACGCTGCCGCGACAGAGCAGACGTCCAACCTCTGACCCGAGCAACGCGAGAGACCTGCCGCGTCATCTCTGCCGAGGACCGACCGCCCGTCGTCGTCACAACGATGGGTTGGCTGACCGTTGATCGGCGATGGTCTCAGGGCTCCGGATCATCGGCTTGGCCGCCGATGCCGGTGACACGGACGGTGTTGATCAACTGGCGATCGACGTCGAGCACTTCGATGTCATAGCCGCCGATGATGGCGTGTTCGCCACGGACTGGAACGTGACCGAGTACCTCCAAGACCACGCCTGCGACCGAGACCGCTCCGCCCGCGACCAGATCGACACCGACGTCGCCGAGGTCGTGCACCGGGAACGAGCCGGGCAACACGAGTGCACCGTCCTCGTCACGCTCGACGCTGAGCACGTCTCGGTCCTCCTCATCGTAGATCTCACCGACCAACTCCTCCACGAGATCCTCGACGGTGACGATGCCTGCCGAACCTCCATGTTCGTCGACCACCACTGCGAGTTGTGTCCGACTGGCTTGGAGTCGACGGAGCGCCTCGAGCACCGACAACGAATCCGGCAGTGCCAACACCCGATCAGCGAGCGACTCGACGGTTCCGGTGGCCGAGATGAGGTCGCGAATGTGAACCTGGCCGACCGTTTCGTCCAGAGAACCGTCGATGACGGGACCGCGCGAATGCCCGGACTGGAGCAACAGATGCAGCGCTTCAGGCGCGGGCATCGAAACATCGACGGCTGCGACGCGATTGCGAGGAACCAGCACCTGTCGAAGGGTGCGCGCTGCGATCTCGATCGCGCCGGCCATGATCTGACGTTGGGTGTCGTCCAGCCCGGATTGGGCCTCGACGAATTCGACGATTTCTTCGTCGGTCACGTCATCTCGATGACGTCGAGGGTCTCCACCGAATGCGCGCACAGCCGCATCGGTCGCCCGACTGAGCACAACAATCAAGGGACTCGACGCCGCGATGAACCACGACATCGGTCGAGCTGCGACCAGACTCCACCGCTCCGCGCGTTGCATCGCCAGCCGCTTCGGGACCAACTCACCGAACACCAGACTGACCAATGCAACGACGACCGTGACCAACGCGACCGCAACAGGCTGCGCTGCACTCCCCAGCGCGGTCAGCTGATCAGCGACCGGTTCACTCATCGACACCGCGACCGTCGCCGATGCCAAGAACCCGGCAAGCGTGATCCCGAGTTGCACAGCGCTGAGATAGCGGTTCGGGTCCTCGGCCAGCGCCGAGACGCGCACTCCCCTCGGACCACCCTGTGCAAGCCGCCGGATCTGTCCTTCTCGGAGCGCGACGAACGCCATCTCACTCCCGGCAAGCATCGCGTTCACACCGATCAACGCGACAACGAGCACGACATCCAACCACAAGTCGCTCATGGGTCCATCTCACCCGTGCGATGCTGACTCGGCCAGGGCCGTCCGACCTTGACCCCGCATACTCAGCACCGTCATGCGCGCGGCAGTGAGATCGGCCCCTTCATCCTTTGACTTCCGGAGATCGCGGAGCCGAGAGAACCCGTCGTTCTACGAATTGGCCCCATACGGGCATGGCGGACCTCCAAACGCAAGAAGGTTCCCGGTCGGATTCGAGGTCTGATCAGGGGCTTCCGTGGTCGGATGGGGAGATTGAACTCCCGACCTCCACGTCCCGAACCTCTCAGTAGTGCCGCCATCGGGTTGCGATACACCGACTCGACGAAACCGACGAGCTTCCTTCGACCATGACTGGAGCCGGTCGGCGGGTCAACATGTTCCCATGGCCGACGTCGTTGAACTGCAACCGGAACTGACCGAGATCACCGATGGGCTCGCGTTCCCCGAGGGCCCGATCGCGATGCCGGACGGCACCGTGATTCTCGTCGAGATGTTCGGTCCGCGACTCACGAGAGTGTTTCCAGACGGCACCAAGGAAACGATCGCGGAGATCGACGGCGGGCCGAACGGCGCAGCGATCGGCCCCGACGACGCGGTGTACCTGTGCAACAACGGCGGCTGCTTCACGGCCAGCGAGGTGATGGGTCTCACACTGCCCGGACCGTTCGACCCGACCCGCTACATCGGCGGGCGCATCCAACGCGTCGACCTGCGTACCGGCGCGGTCACCGACCTCTACACCGAATGCGACGGTCGCCCGCTGCGGGCCCCGAACGACTTGATCATGGACGGACACGGCGGCTTCTGGTTCACCGATCACGGAATCCGTGATCGGTCGTCGCGCACGAGCGACATGTCATCGATCCACTACGCCAAGGTCGACGGATCGGAGATCCACGAGGTGGTCTTCCCGGTCGACGCGCCAAACGGGATCGGGCTGTCACCAGACGGCGGCCGCCTCTACTGGGCCGAGACCCACACCGGCCGCGTCTTCCAGCGCACCATCACCACCGCCGGTCACCTGGAACCGGCAGCACCGCTGGACGCCTCGATCGTTCTCTGCGGCCTACCCGGCTATCAGTTGCTGGACTCGCTCGCAGTCGACGGATCCGGCTGGATCTGCGTTGCGACACTCGTCAACGGCGGCATCACCGCGATCTCACCCGACGGCAGCCAGGTGGAGCACCACGCGACGGGCGACCTGATCACCACCAACGTGTGCTTCGGCGGCGAGGACCTGCGCACCGCCTACGTCACGCTGTCGAGTACCGGTCGGCTCGTCTCGATGGAATGGCCCCGGCTGGGACTGCACCCGCCGCACCTCTGAGACCCGCCGGACGTCTGCACCGGGCCGATGTCCGATCCTGCCGAGACCGAACGACGACCCCAGTCCACCCGAGATCACGCCGCAGCCTCAGATCACGCGATCGTTGCCTCCGTCAACGGGAAGCTGCGCTCCGGTCGTCTTCGACAGGGTGCCGTCCACCAGGGCGACGATCGCCATGGCGACATCGAGCGATCTGACTTCCGCCGACAGCACGTTTCGGGTCTTGTACTCGTCGACGCTCAATCCGTACCGTCGTGCCGACGCCTGGAGCGCCTCGTCGGTCCAGAGTCCCGTGTCGAACACCGCATCCGGGTGCACTGCATTCACCCGGATCCCGTCAGGTGCCAACTCGAGGGACAGGACTCGCATCAGCTGCGTCAGACCGGCCTTCGACACCGAGTAAGCGGCAGCGCCGGCACCCGGCGCCGCGACGTTTCGCGAGCCCACGAAAACGACGGCCGGATCGACCCCCTCACGAAGGAAGGGAATGGCGTGCTTGACCAATGTGCGGTGAGACGTCAGGTTCACGCCGAGCGACAGGTTCCAGGTCTCGTCGTCGAGTGTGTCCACGTTGTCCCCGGTGCGGAACAATCCGACGGTCGATACCACGATGTCGATGCCTCCGTAGGTGTCGACGATGCCTCTCAATGCATTCACGATGGCGGCTTCGTCGGTGACATCGACCTGAATGCCTTCGAAGCCAGGAGTGTTCATCATGTCGGTCACCGAGGCCGCGACGTCGAGGCCGACGACGACCGCCCCCTGTTCTGCCAGGAGTTCTGCGCACGCACGCCCGATACCGGATGCCGCGCCGGTGACCACCGCGATCTTGCCAGTGAGACGTGACGGCGGTGGCTGCCGCCGCAGCTTGGCCTGTTCGAGTTCCCAGTACTCGAGGTCACGAAGATCGTGCTCGTCGAGACCTTCCCACCCGCCGGCCCGGCCGGCGTACACCATCGCGCGGAGGGTCGCTGCCGCGACGTCTGAGGAGACTTGCGCTCGCTTCAGATTCTGGCCGTATGAGCGCACGTGGCCCGACTCGAACAGTGCCCAGTGCGGAAACGGCGCCAGCATCGTGAGCTCCGGGTCGTTGGCCCGATCGAAGTACGCCTGATACCGCTCGGCGAACTCTGCGAAGCCAACCTCGCCACCGTCGTCGACAACCGCAGGAAATGGCTTGTTGTGAATCACGTGCTCGGGTGTGAGCGGCCCGCCGTCGAGCAGCGCGGCAACCGTTCGTGCAGCGCCGGCCTCGATGTTGCCCGCAGGGAGGGAAAGCACTGCGCGTCCCGCCAGGTCACTCGCTCGGCGCCGGCTGCGAGCGATCGAGTTCGGATCATGCGCTGCACCCTTCGGGTGCTCCGGGACCCCGAATTCGTCGAGGAGGTATCGCTCGACCTTGTCGACGAGTGCGATGGTCGACTCGTAGCTGACGCGAGCGTCATCTGAGTACGTGAACAAGCCGTGGTGTTCGAGTATGACGCCGTCGTAGTCGCCGAGGGAGTCGCACACCTCACGAAATTGCCGGGCCAGCACGAAACCGGGCTTCACGTACGGCAGGACCAGGACACGCCCGCCGAAGATCTCGGCGAACCGACCGCTCCCGCCTGGAAGGTTGGAGACGGTCACGATTGCGTCGGCGTGTGTGTGGTCGACGAACGAGAACGGAATCATCGCGTGGACGATCGCCTCGATCGATGGTGTCGCCGCACCGGCGTCGAAGCGCGCCCGCAACAGTTCGTTGACCATCTCGGCGTCGGTCAGATCTTCGATCTCGGCCAGCTGGATCACCGTGGCGAGGTCGAGCCCGGTGAACCCCTCGACACCCATGACAGCCAGATCGAAGCCGCTGGCCTTCACCCAGAGCGCTTCGCGTCGATCGCCGACTCGATCGACGATCGACGACTTCACCGAAGTGTTGCCTCCCCCGTGCAACACCAGGCTGCTGTCGCTCCCGATGAGCTTGGAGCTGAAGACCCGAAGCGCCAGGTCATCGTCGATTGGCGCGTCTCGATCGTCCCAGCGAGTCTTCATGCCTCCTCCGATCGCGCCCGTTCGATGAGCGCAACCAACTCGTCGACGGCGAGATCGACGAACGCCGGTTCTTCGGCGCCCGCCTCGACCTCGATGACCCTCAGGTCACCGGGAAGCGACTCTCGGAGCGCCTCCCAGAACACCGCGTCCGACTCGCGGTCGACCAACGCACCGCCGTCGACGGAGTAGCTGCTCACACCACCCAACGGAATCATGAAGACCGCATCGTCACCGACTCCGGCCAGACGCTCGCCGATGACGCGGGCAACCTCGGTCAACTCCTCGCCACTGGTTCGGGGCACGAGGATCGATGGATTGTGAAAGGTGTGGATCCGATCCTTGTACCTGGCCGGCACGATGTTGGGCTCGTCGAGCATCACCCCGATGTGGTCGACACCGCCTGGCACGACCACCTGAGGAAGCCCCAGTTCAGCTGCGACGGTCAATCGGTTTTCGTCGGCGGCGCGCAGACCCCCGAGCAGCGCATCGCTGAGGTCACCAAGGGCGTAGTCGAAGACGGCATCGATCATGCCATCACGCATCAACTGCTCGAACGCCCGCCCGCCCGAGCCCACAGCGTGAAACACGATCGACTCGTATCCGAGTTCGTCGAGACGCTTCATCGCACGCATCGTGCCGGTGGTCAGTACGCCGAGATTCGTGATGCCGACGACGGGCCGATCGCGCTGGGTTTCGGCACCGCGTGCCGTGCTGGTCATGCCGACAGCCGCTCCCGCCGCGTTCGAGAGGATCTGACGCAGGAGCGGGTTCACCCCCAAGATGTCGCTCACCGAGAACATCATGGTGATGTCCTTGATTCCGACGTAGCTCGAGGTGTCTCCCGACGCCATCGTGGAGACCATGATCTTGGGAAAGCCGTAGGGCAGTTCTTGCATCACCCGGCAACAGTTGTCGGTTCCTTGGGTTCCGCCGAGTCCGATGATCGCGTCGATCTTGCCAGCCTCCTGCAGCTCGATGATGGCCGAGGTTGCTCCTGCGACCATGACGTCCGAGGCGACCTCACGCGACGGGTTCTCGCGCAACACGGTGAGCGGTGTGCCTCCCCGTCCGGCGATGTCGGCACTCGTGACGTCGGCGACCACCGCGCTGTCGGCGATGACGCCGATGTCGACAAGGAACGGGACGGCTCCCAGCCCGGTGACCGCATGCGCGAGATGTTCGACCTCGGATGCCTTGGTGTCCAAGGTGGCCAGAATGGCGATGGTGGTCATGACTGCTCCACGTTCGAGAATGTGAGCGACGAGAACTGTGTCGCTGCGTCGAGCACAGCGCGCTCGATCGGAAGGCGTTCGGTCGACGAGCCGGTCCAGAAACCGTCAGCCGATGTGTGGTCGAGCATGTACTGGGCGTCGGTCACCGTCTCCATGGCGGCGCCATGGCACACCAGCATCGTTTCGGGGGCGATCTCTCTGACCTGCGCGAAGACCGCCTCGGTGTTCGCTGCGGTCTGTTCGATGTCGATGCCGTTGTCGTATCCGACGCGACCACCCTTGGTGGTGCCTGCGTGGTAGCAGAAGATGTGCGGTCGGGCTTCGTCGACGATCCGGATCGAGTCCGCCTCGGTGAATGCGAGCCCGATCGTCACCATGTCCATCTCGTCGCGAGCCAGGCGCAGCATGTCGATCTCGTTCTGCAGGGTGATGCCCGCGCCCGTCAAGATTCGGTAGATCTCGCTGTCTGGATCGACGTAGCTGATCGACGGTCCGATGTTGGAGACCGAGTTGACGCCCATGCGGCGACAATCATCGAGGACCATCCGCATGTCCTTGAGCGGGTCGTTTGCGTTCAGACAGGCACACACGAACGACCTGCCGCCGATCGCCGGCATGATGTCTTCGCGCGTGTAGTCCAGGGTCTGCTGATTGGAGTCGAGGATCGGCCACATCATCGCCATCGTCCCCATGCCGTTCGCGCGGAGTCGGGCTCCCGAAAACGTGTTGATGCAATCGCATCCGGCCTGCTCGAGCAGACGAGCCACCAGGCCACTCCCTGCACTTGCGATCATGATCGGTTGCCGCTGCGCGACCTTGTCGCGGAGCCGTCGGAGGATCTCCTCGGTCGATGTTCGTGCGGTGATCATGTTGGTCCTTCTGTCGTGGCGGAGGTACGGCCTTTTGCGTTCGCTTCGCATCGATCGAGAAACGATCGGATGACATCGGCGACCGCTCGCTCGTGTTGTTCGGGTTGCAGGTAGCGCGGCGGCACAATGTGCGCTGTGGCGTCGGGCAGCAACGCCTCGAGGTCGTCGGCGACCCATCGGGGATGGAGCGGGTCGTGCCCGCCCGAAACCACGAGCGCCGGCATCGTGCACAGTCCGAGATCCGAATCTGATCGGTACGGCCGATCGGCGACCATCGTCGGGAGCACCATCGGCGCTGTTGCCACGTGTGGCCGCACGATCGTCTCGACCAACCCGTTCGCGCACATCGGCGCACCGCGTTCGGTGTCCGCGAACCTCGGGTCGACGACCAGTCGTCGACGGGCCGTCGCGACGCTTTCATCAGCGATCCACTCACCGATGTCGGCGAGCAGGTCGAGGTGGGGCCTCGCCGGTGCGTTGACCCAGGCGGGGCGGATCAGGAGCAACCCGCTCACCAGTCCGGGAGACCCGATCGCCAGCGAGAGCGCCACGCCGGCGCCCATCGAGATCCCGCCGGCGTACGCCGTCGTGACGCCGAGGTCGTGGAGCAGCTCCGCTGCCGTCTCGGCGTATTGCCGAAAGCCGACCTGCTCCGCCAACGCATGGCTGCTGGACAACCGGCTGGTTCCGTGACCGGGCAGGTCCAGGGTGATCACTCGGAAGCCACCGAGCGCGCCGAGACAGCGCTCGGCCTGTTGCCGGTCGGCGGCCAGTCCGTGCATGAACAGCAGGTCCGGCCCCGTGCCGTGAACCTCGTAGTTGAGATGACAATCGCCCGATTTGTGCCGCACGTCCATCCTCTCCTCGCGCTCGGTCCGAATCGGTCCGGTCAGTTCCGGAGCGCTGCCCAGGGCATCTCGGTCGACATGTCGACGGTTTCGTAACCATCAGGACCGTGGCTGGCACCGAGGACAACGAACAGCCGCGCCGGCTCGGCAGCATCGGGGGCACAGAATGTTGCGTGTACCGCGCCCTGTGGGATGAAGGCGACATCGCCGGGCTGCAGCTCCTGGTGTTCTTCACGCACCCACTGCTCGACGACCCCGCTCCGGAGCAGGATCACTTCCTCCTGGTTTGGATGGCGATGGAAGTCGTGCCCTTGACCGGGTCGGATCTTCACGTCGAGCACCACCAACTTGGAGGCGTCCGGCACGTTGGCAGGTCGCACGACCCAGCCAAGATCTCCCCAGTCGAGTTGTTCCCACTCGACGTCATCGACACAGATGAAGCACATTGGATTCTTCTCCTTCTAGAAGCTGATCGACTTGAACGCTTCGGTTTGGGTTTTCAGGGCTTGCTCGACGGGCAGACGTTCCATGCTCGAAGCGCCGTAGAAGCCGTTGACAGCGTTCGAACGCTGCAACACGTAGCTCGCGTCGTCGGGTGTCGCGATCGGTCCGCCATGGCACAGGACGATCACGTCGGGGCGCACCGAACGAGCAGCTGCTGCCCACGCGTCAACTCGCTCGACGCTTCCGTCGAGGCTCACCGCGGTCTCGGCCCCGATCTTGCCGCCGGTCGTCAGACCCATGTGGCAGACGATGATGTCGGCGCCCGCCTCGGTCATCGCCACTGCGTCGTCCTCGCAGAACACGTAGGGCGTGGTCAGCAGGTCCAGCTCGGCTGCAGCCGCGATCATCTCGACCTCGAGCCCGTAGCCCATTCCGGTCTCTTCGAGGTTCTGTCGAAACACCCCATCGATCAATCCGACACTCGGAAAGTTCTGGACGCCCGCGAATCCGAGTCGAGCCAACTCAGGGAGGAAAACCTCGGGTGTGTAGAACGGGTCGGTGCCGTTGACGCCGGCGAGCACGGGTGTGTGTTTCACGACCGGCAGCACTTCTTTGGCCATGTCGACAACGATCTCGTTGGCGTTGCCATAGGCCAACATCCCGGCCAGCGAGCCCCTGCCAGCCATCCGGTAGCGACCCGAGTTGTAGATCACGATCAGGTCGATGCCGCCGGCCTCCTCCCACTTCGCCGACAGGCCGGTGCCGGCGCCGCCGCCCACGATCGGTTCGCGACGTTCGACCATTCCGCGAAAGCGGGAGAGAATGTCTGCTCGAGACTCGGCCATCAGTTCGATCCCTTCATCACGTCGTCGAAGGCGTCCAAAACGGCTGCGACGAAGATTTCGTCGTTGATATTGGCTTCGACCCTCGTCACGACTCGCTGCTCGGTCTGCACGACGTTCGTTTCGATCGCCGTGAACAGTGCCTCGTCGGCTGCGGGGTCGTAGAACGCTTGGCCGGGGGCGTCGATCATCGACACGCCTCCCTCGGGGAGGAGGAATCGAACGGGGCCATCGCAGGCATTCAGCTTGTGGGCGATGAACTCGCCGATCGCGGTGTTCTCGGCCGGAGTCGTACGCATCAGGGTCACCTGTGGGTTGTGCACATGGAGGTTGCGATCCGAGAAGCGTGTCGGCACCGTGTCCGGCGGACCGAAGTTCACCATGTCGAGTGCTCCGACCGAGCCGACGTACGGCACTGCAGTCCGGGCGACTGCGCCGATTCGGTCGGGGCCCGCCGAGAGCACACCTCCAACGATGTGGTCGGCGATCTCGGTGGTGGTCATGTCGAGCACGGCGACGACCAAGCCCGAGTCGATCAGCTTTTCCATCGACTGGCCACCGGTACCGGTGGCGTGGAAGACGAGCGGGTCGAACCGGCCCGCCAGGCGTTCCGCCAGGCGGGTGACGAGCGGTGTCGTCACGCCGAACATCGTCAGACCCACCGATCGTCGGTCTGTGGGTACCGGCGGGATGTCATTGGCAACCATGCCGGCCATCGCATGTGCTGCGTTACCGAGGACCTGGCGTGAGATCCGGTTGAGACCGGCGACGTCGGTGACCGAATACATCATCGCGATGTCGGCGGGCCCGACATAGGCGGCAACATTTCCTGAAGCCACGGTCGACACCATCAGTTTGGGGATGCCGACGGGAAGCGCCCGCATCGCTGGGGTAGCGAGCGCCGTGCCGCCGGAACCTCCGGCACCGATGATTCCGGCAATGTCGTCGGCGGTCGCGATGACGTAGTGCTCCAAGGCCACCGCCATGGCGGCCACCGCCTTGCCACGGTCGCGCGATTCGACAGCCCGGGCCCCGTCGGGGTGGTAGGACGCGACGTCCTGTGGCTGCACATCTGCGGTCGACACGTGACCCGAGGTGCCGACATCGACGAACTTGGCCTGAACGCCTGCCGCCTCGATGAGGTCCTTGATGTAGCCGAGTTCGGCTGCCTTGGTGTCGCCGGAACCAACGACAAGAACAGATTTCATCGCACGCGCCCTCTCATGTCGTCGCCCAAATGACTCTGTTGACCTCGTTCTCGAGGAACTCCTGGCGCCCCGATACCGGATGTGGGTCGAGATTGCGGCGCGTCGCCTCGTCGGCGATCGAATCGAGCGTCGTTGAGTCCGCGAGGATCCGTTCGCCGAGTGGCCCGTTCCAGTCGGCGTATCGGTCGGTTCGACCAGCGTCCAGAACGCCGTCGTCGATCAGCGCCTCGGCGACGAGGAGCGACTGTGCCAAGGTGTCGATCCCGCCGATGTGACCGTGAAACAGGTCGGTTCGATCCATGCTCTGCCGACGGAGTTTGGTGTCGAAGTTGAAGCCTCCGGTCGTGAAGCCGCCCGACCGGATGATCTCGTACATCGCCAGCGACAACTCCTCGACCGAGTTGGGAAACTGATCGGTGTCCCAGCCGTTCTGGGGATCACCGCGATTGGCGTCGACGCTGCCGAACAGCCCGTTCCCGATCGCATAGGCGACCTCGTGGTGAAAGCTGTGACCCGCCAGGGTCGCATGGTTGACCTCGATGTTGACGCGGTATTCGTCGAGCAGGTCGTATCGGTCGAGGAAACCGTGGATCGTCGCCGAGTCGTAGTCGTACTGGTGTTTCGTGGGCTCCTGCGGCTTCGGCTCGAGCAAGAGCAATCCGGTGAATCCGATCGAGCGCTTGTAATCGGCGACGAGCTCGAGGAACCGGGCGAGGTGATCGTTCTCGCGACGCATGTCGGTGTTGAGCAGCGTCTCGTAGCCTTCGCGGCCACCCCACAACACGTAGTTCTCGCCTCCGAGGCGGTGCGTGGCCCGCAGCGCGTTGCGCACCTGGGTGGCGGCATACGCGAACATCTCAGGGTTCGGGTTGGTCGCGGCGCCGGCGGCGAAACGTGGGTGCGAGAAGACATTGGCGGTCCCCCACAGCAGTCGCACACCGGTGAGTTCCTGCTTCTCTTGGGCTCGATCGACGAGCACGTCGAGATTGGAACATGACTCCTCGAGCGTGGCCCCCGCAGGCGCCATGTCGACATCGTGGAAGCAATAGAACGGCGTCCCCAGCTTCTGGAAGAACTCGAACGCCGCGTCCTGTTTTGCGAAGGCGGCGGCCATCGGGTCATCGGTCGCCCCCAACCATGGGCGCTCGAAGGTTCCGTCACCGAAGATGTCGCTGCCGGGCCAGTTGAAGCTGTGCCAGTAGCAGACCGCAATCCTGAGGTGGTCCTCCATCCGGCGGCCGGCGACGATTCGGTCGGGGTCATAGACCCGGAATCCGAGACCGTCACCGTGGTCGGTCCCCGCGGCGGCGATCGGCCCGGGTACGTCTGAGAAGAAGTCATCCACGTTGATCAGCTCCTGTATGCCTGACGGCCGACGCCTTGGATCGGAATGTCCTGCGCGGCCAGCACCTCGTGCTGGAGTGCGAACATGTCGGCGGCGGCCCGGTCGATGTTGCGAGTGAACGAGACGGAGCCGGCGAGGATCGGTGCCAGGAGCTCCTTGTCCTGAACGCGGGCCGGGGTGTACTCGTGCTCGACGATCAGCGGCGTGGTGGCGACGTCCATGTCGAGCAGCTCTCGCGCCGCCAGCTGATGGTCGAGCCAGTCGACGCTGCGGTTCTGGAGATACGCCAAGGGGTCGTGCCGGGCGGTGCCGGGCAACTCGTGCTCGCAGAGCACGGTCTGCATTTTCCAGGCGTTGGCAAGATCCGCCGGGTTGGTCGACACCTCACCATTCACCCAGTCACCACGGTTCACCGTCTGGCCGCCGTAGCCCCAGCCGGCGACTCCCTTCGAGTCGACGACCTGTCCCTTGACGTGCATGCCGGTGATCAGGAACCCGTAGCCCTCGTCCTTCAGATACTGGAAGATCGAGCGGGTGTCCTGGCCCATGAGAATCGCGTGCGACGGGTCGTAGTGGACCCGGAACTGATCGCCGACACCGTTCCGTTCGCAGATCTGGTGCAGCGCGATCCACGTTCCCGGTGCGTAGGCGATGTTGTTGTGGAAGTTGTCGCTGGCGGTCCAGCCCGGCATCGGACACTGCTCGACCCGGTATTGCAGGCCTCGATCCTTCGCGGCCTGCAACAGCGGCACGAAGGTCGTCTCGAACTCCAACAGGTTCTGATCCATCGACTTCGTCTGATCCCGACCCACGAACCCACAGACGGCCTCGACACCAAGCAGCACCGCAGCGTCCATCGCCGCGACCATGAAGTCGACCTTTTGAGCGCGGAGGGTTGGGTCCTCGTGGAGGAGGTTGTCGAAGTACGCAATATCGGCGATCTCGACGCCGGTCGAATCGATCGCGGCCTGGACACGTTTCGCTCTCGCTTCATTGAACGGCTCGCGCAAGTCGAGCGTGTTGGCGACCGGATCGAGCATCGCTTCAGCGGGAACATCCGACAGATCGGGGTGGATCGCTGCGGACAGCTCGATGCTGTCGGCCCCGACGTCGGACGCGTACTGCAGCCAATCCTCGACCGCAAGATCCGGGTCTGGATCTCGGAGTTCGCGTGGTGTGAGTTCCTGGAGTGCGGCGGTCAGGACGCCAACAGGCATGTAGACCGGATCGAATGACTTGACGTTGCTCACTGCTGTTCCTCCTGCAGGTCTGAAATCGTGATCGGTGATCGGTGGCGGGCAGATTCGATGGCGGCGTGGAGCACCTGCTGCGTCTTGAGTGCGTCTGCGAAGTCGGGCATTGGCACAACGGGGGCACCACCGCCGAGGATGGTCAAGATGTCGGCGGCCTGGTTCACGAAGCTGTGCTCGTAGCCGAGTCCGTGGCTGTCGGGCCACCAGGCGTCCGCGTACGGGTGTCCATCACCGCCACGGGTGACATCGATGGTTGTCCAACCTGCCGTTTGGCCGTCGCCACTGGCGTCGTAGAAATCGAGCTCGTTCATCCGTTCGAAGTCGAAGCGGAGGGCGCCATGCTCGCCGTGGATCTCGAATCGGTTGGCGTTGTGGTACCCGGTGGCCAGTCGAGTCGCCTCGAACGATGCGATACCGCCGCCGCTGAGTCGTGCCAGGAAGGCCACGGCGTCGTCGACGGTGCTGGGACCCTTCGCACTCGCCGTCGTGGCACCCGCCCCGGCGATCTCACCACCGGCGCCATCTTCCAGGACGTCGCGCTCTTCGATGAAGGTGTGCTCGATCGCGCCTTCGACGACCGTGATCTCCTCGCCGGTGACGAACCGGACGGCGTCGATGATGTGTGCGTTCAGGTCGCCGTGAGCCCCCGAGCCGGCGATGTCTCCCTGGAAACGCCACAACAGCGGCGTTTCCGGGCCTCCCCAGCTCTGCAGATAGCAGGCCCGAGCGTGATAGATCCGGCCCAACGCCCCCGACTGAACGAGTCGATGGGCGAGTGCCACGGCGGGGACGCGGCGGTAGTTGTACCAGACGAATGTCTGCCCGCTGGAGGCCGACGCGGCCGCCGCCATCGCCTCGGCATCGGCGAGCGTGCCGGCGAGAGGCTTCTCGCAGGCGACGTGTTTGCCTGCCTCCAGCGCCGCGATCGCCTGCTCGGCATGGACGTTGTTCGGCGTACCGATGTCGACCAAGCCGATCTCGGGATCGGCCACGACGGCCGCCCAATCCGTCGAGGTCTGCTGCCAGCCCCATTGCGTCGCGAAGGCCTCGAGTTCGTCAGCATTGCGTCCGGCGACGGTGTGCATGACCGGAAGCGGATCACAGCCGAAGAACTTGCCGACGTTGCTCCAGGCATTCGAATGGGCTCTGCCCATGAACTTCGAACCCAGGAGTGCGATGTTGATGTGATTGGTCATGAGCAGACTCCCCGGCAGTAGATGTGGCTCACGCGTCGACCCCCAGGTACTGGCGCTGCAGCTCCGGATTTCCGGCGAGTTCGGCGGCGGTCGTCTCGGCTTCGATCCGGCCCGAGACCATCACCAATTGGCGATCGGCCATCGATGTTGCGGCTCGAAGGTTCTGTTCGACGATCAGCACTGCGACCCCCTGTTGGACCAGGTGGTGGACCGCTTCGATCAGGGTGTCGACGATCGTCGGCGCCAATCCCTCCGAGGGCTCGTCCATCAGGACCAGGCTGCCGTTGAGCATCAGGGCCCGGCCGACCGACAGCATCTGCTGCTCACCACCCGAGAGCTCCGCTCCGCCGTTCTTGCGGCGCTGAGCGAGCCGCGGAAACAAGTCGTAGACGGCCGCCGCATCCCACGTCTTTCCGCGGGCACCCCTCGCCAGCATCGCGAGATGCTCGTCGACGGTCAACGATGGGAACAGCCGTCGCCCTTGAGGTACGTAGGCCATCCCCTTGCGAGCGATCTGTTCTGGATTCTCACCCTCGATGCGGCTGCCCTCGAACTCGATCGCGCCAGAGGACGGTTTGAGCATCCCCATCAACGCCTTGCACAGTGTCGTCTTCCCCATCCCGTTCCGACCGACGATGCAGACCGCCTCACGGCCCATCGAGAAGCTGAGATCGTCGAGAACCTGGGATGCGCCGTACCCGGCACACAGTCCCTCGACCTGGAGCAGTTGGTCGCTCATGCCGCACCCTGTTCCCCGAGGTAGATCGCGTGGACGAGCGGATCGTTGCGGATCTCGTCCGGACTTCCCGACGCCACCTTCTCGCCGTCTGCCATGACGACGACGCTGTTGGCGACTTTGAGCGCCACGTCCATGTCATGCTCGATCAACAGCAGCGTCGTCTCGACGGGCAGGTTTTCGAGGAGCTCGATCAGCCGCTCTCGCTCGCCTCGCGAGAGCCCCGACGCCGGCTCGTCGAGCATGATGAGATCGGGTTTGGTCACGAGGGCCATGCCAACTTCCAGTTGTCGTTGCTGGCCGTGGGAGAGGTTGCCGACCTCGGAGGCGAGTTCTTTGTCGAGCCAAACCTCGCCGGCCGCCTCTCGAGCCCGCTCGCGCAGCTCCACGTCGCGCCAGCTACGCCAGAGCGACAGGTGGCGGCGGGCCTTGCCGGTCTGGGCCAGGTACAGGTTGTCCTCGACGGTCAGTCCCGCAAACAACCTCGTCTTCTGGTACGTGCGGGCGACGCCGAGCTGAGGTCGCAACCGAGATGGAAGAGCAGAGCAGTCCACGCCCTGGATGAAGACCTTGCCCTTCGTGGGCGTGATGTCTCCGGCGATCGCGTTGAACAGCGTGGTCTTGCCGGCGCCGTTCGGGCCGAGGACCGCCAACCGGTCGCCGCGAGCGACGTCGAGATCGACATCGCTCACGGCGACCAGTCCCCCGAACGCAACGACGAGAGACTCGAGCCGCAGGAGGGTCTGCCTGCTCGTGGTGCTGTTTGTCGTTGCGTTCGGTGTCATGACAATCCTCGATGGTGTAGTGGGCGGGACTCAGCGCTGAGGCACGCCGTCGACGACGGGAATGCTGTTGCCCTGCCAGGGCAGCTCTCGGATCTCGCACGACGTGTTGTCCCGCTCGGGCGGGTCGGTCTCGGTCGAGTACGTGCCGCCGAACGTCTGGTCGACGCCGGGGATGATCGCAACCGTCTTCTGGTCGAGTTCACCCGCATCGTTGACGTAGAGCTGCGTGACCGCTGTGTCGACGATGGCCTGGCGGTTCTCGTCGAGGGTCACCGGTCCGTACGGGAGATCGACTGTCATCGAGGACAGTTCTGCTCGCAGCGCAGAATGGTCGTCGCTGAGGTCGCCACCGACCGCGTCGAGCGCCTCGACGAACGCCTGGGCGCCCGAGTAGTAGCCGTAGGCGAAACCGAAGCCCAGCACGGTCGAGGGGTCACCGGCTTCACCGCCGGTCATCGCTCCTGACGTGAGTGTGTCCCACGCGGCGTCCGCGCTCTCCAGATAGGCCGTGATCTCCGGCGTCGAGATGTCGCCGGGAAGCGACGCGAAGCCGCCGACGTAGGCGCCTGCAATGCCGGTTCCGAGCGCCTCGGCGAGAGACGGGTCGAAGAACAGGTTGCCGGCGAACTGCTCGCCGACGATGTCGCCCTTCGAGTTCACGAATGCCTGCAGCGAGGCGTTGGTATCGCCACCAACGGCCCAGAAGTATCCGTCCACCTCGTCCGGGTCAGGCAGCTGCTCGACGAACGATGCGTAGTCAGCGCCGTTGAGCGGGGGGTAGACGTAGCTGATGATCTCGCCACCGGCCGCACAGAAATCAGCGACCATGCCGGCCGACGACGTCCAGCCGAAGCCATAGTCATCGGCGATGACCGCCGCTGTGCGCCAACCGCTCTCGTTGTATACGAAGTCTCCGACACCGGCGTTCCACTGAGCACCATCGCCGTTGAACCGGAAGAAGTTCGGAGCCCGGACGTGCAGTGTGGCGTCCTGAGCGCCCGCGATCCCGTTGATGAATGTCACCTCGGGATGGTCGAGTGCATAGCTGGCGATCGCGATACCTTCGTCACCCGAGAGCGGGCCGATCACGACGTTGGCACCGTCTTCTTCGACCAGCGTGCGGATCTCCTGAATCGCGCGATCCGCCGTGTCGTCGCCGCAACCGATGCCGACGAGTTCGATGTCGACGCCGCCGACCGATGCTCCCGAGAATCCGTCCATCGCTGTGGTGCGCGAGTTCGAGGTGGCGCCGGCCTCGTTGATGAATGGGAGCGTCGCACCGGCGACGACGTCCTCGGCGAAGCCAGCGAAGCCTCCTTCGCACTCACCCATGATCCCGAGCCGGACCCCGTCACCACCGTCGGTTTCGGCCGCTGCGTCGGATTCGGTTGGCGCATCGGTTTCGGCCGCTGCGTCGGATTCGGTTGGCGCATCGGTTTCGGCCGCTGCGTCGGATTCGGTTGGCGCATCGGTGCTCGATGACGATTCGTCATCGTCACTGCCGCAGGCGGTGGCGACGAGCGCAACCGCTACGGACATGCCGAGCAGATTCCGTGCCCCTCGTTTTCTGGTGATGGTCATTTGGTGTTCCCCCTTCAGGGTCTGTGTGATCTCTCTTGGTTCTGGTGTGGTGATCAACCGTGATCAGGTGTGCCGGAGTCTTCGGCGCTCGATTTCATCGCTGAGTCGGGCGCCGCCGCTCCCAGCCGTACCGATTCGGGCTGGCTCCGGCTGAACCCACCGCGGATTGCATCGCTCAGGCGGATGATCAGGCCGGTCACCCCGTCCGGCGAGCCGAGCATGATGATCAGCAGCAACAGACCGACCACGGTGTTGAACCGATCCTCTGCCAGGATCCGGTCCTCGACGAAACCTCCGATGGAGCCAAGGCCGGGTATGTCCCGTAGGTAGACGTTGGCGCCGAGAAAGATGAAGGCGCCCAGCCACGCACCCTCGAGGTGCACGATTCCGCCGATCACCGCGATGATCAGCAGGTCAAGCGTCGGTGAGATGCTGATCGAACTCGGGTCGATCTGGCCGTTCCACCAGATGTTGAGGACCCCCGCGGCGCCGGCGACGAAGCCTGCCATCCCAAACGCCAGCGCCCGGTGAAGCTGCACGTTGTACCCGAGCGACGCCATCCGCACCGGGTCGTCTCGAACGCCCTGTAGAGCCACGCCAAAGGGCGTGCGTGACACGGCTCGGAAGCCCGCGTAGGTGAGCACCGAGAGGATGACCGCTGCGTAGTAGAGCCGCTTCGGTTCGCCGTCGAAGAATGCAGGGGGGTCGATGCCGGTCATCCCGCCGAACCCGGAGAACGTGGTCACCTGACCGAAGAAGTAGAAACCGATCACCGAGAAGGTGAGCGTCAGCATCAAGAAGTAGATGCCGGTCGACCGCGAGGACAATACGCCGAGGAGGAGCGCCAGCAGGCTGCACACCACCAGTGCGATCGGCACGCCGACCCACGGCTCCCATCCGAGCTTGAGCCCGCGACCGCTGTCGGCAACCACGTTGCCGACGGCGAAACCAGCCACCCCGAAGATGAGCCACTGCGCCAACGACACCATGCCGCCAAAGGCCGACAGGAAGACGATGGTGGCGGCGGCGATGCCGAGCATGAGCGTTCGGGTCATCACGAAGTCGACGAAGAAGTCGCTGCCGAACGACGGCAGGACGATCAGCATGACGACGACGACGATCGCCAAGACGTTGCGTTGGCCCCGAACCATCATTCCGCCCGCCCGAATAGTCCGTACGGTCGCACGGCGAGGACCACAGCGAGAATCACGAACGTGAGGATGATCGAGTAGTAGGTGTAGTCGAGCGGGAGGTATGCCGGCGCGAACGCGATCGACATTCCGTAGAGCAGCGATCCGGCCGCCGCTCCCTTCACAGAACCCAGGCCGCCGATGATCACGACGACCAGCGAGTTGAGGAGCCACTGACCATCGGTTCCCACGTTCGCCCCGGCGAACGACGCTCCCATCGCGCCACCCAGTCCGGCGAGGAACGAGCCGACGAAGAACGCCACCGCGAACACCACGGCAACGTTGATGCCGAGGGCGCGAACCATGTCCTGGTCGTCGACCCCGGCACGGATGACCATTCCCATTCGCGTGCGGTTCAGCCAGACCCACAGAGCGGCACCGACGACGACGGAGATGCCCAACATGAAGAGGCGACTGGTCGCGTATCGCTCACCAAAGATCTCGAAGAAGTGCACGACCTGCTCGGGCCAGACCATCGTCTGTGCGAGTGCGCCGAACTCGACAAGCATCTGATCGGCAAGAATCACGGCAACTGCCACGGTGATGATCGCTTGGCGCATGTCCTGCCCTTGGTTCCAGCGAAGGAACAGCTGCTGCATGAGCACACCGAGCGTGGCGACGATGGTCGCCGCTGCCAGCGCCGGCACGAACCACTCAAGTGGCGACACATCGCTGGGGTCGACGTTTCGCGTCTTGCCGACCATGTTCTGCTGGATCTCGATCGCGATGTACGCCGCGAGCAGGAAGAACGCGCCGTGTGCCATGTTGACCGTTCGCATGAGACCGAAGATCAACGTGAATCCGGACGCGACCACGAAGAGCAAGCCCGCCAGGGTGAGACCGTTGAGGAACGTCACGATGA
>Ga0316197_10000270_pt1 | contig 37051 bp, 44 predicted proteins | sample OudBiesiAoxic_MG_FD_204939 | JGI IMG/M metagenome (GOLD analysis project Ga0316197, IMG submission 204939) | Coastal sediment microbial communities from Oude Bieten Haven, Netherlands - site A oxic | ecosystem: Environmental > Aquatic > Marine > Coastal > Sediment | place: Netherlands... | reverse complement strand
TGCTCGGTGTCATTGGTCTGTTGATACGTTTTGTCAGTAAGAACTTTCCCGGCAAGGGGGACCTCGGCTGGCTTTTGACGGCAGGTGGTTTTCTGGGCGGAAAACACCCATCAGCCGGTTTTTTCAATGCCGGTGAAAAAATCTGGTTCTGGCTGGTGATTTTCATCGGTCTGACCATCTCGGCGACCGGGTTGATACTTGAATTCCCTTTTTTCGGGCAGGACCGTCCGATGATGGAGCTGTCGCTGGTACTGCACGGTGTCGGTGCTGTGCTGCTGGTCGCGGGTTTATTCGGGCATATCTATGTGGGTACCGCCGGCATGGAAGCATCGCTTGAGAGCATGACAAGCGGCTATGTCGACGTTAATTGGGCACGGCAGCATCACGACCAGTGGGCCGAGGTCTGTGAAGCGGAGGGCGCCGTCATTGCCGGTGAAGACCTGGCGAAGAAGCAGCGACTGCGCGGGACAAAAAACAGGGTCCCGGACAGGCCGGTGGCAGAGGAGGGGCGGTGATTACGGCATTCATAGAAGGTCCGCTCTGGTATTTTGCACTGGTGGTTTTTCTGATCGGCGTGGCGTGGCGCCTGTTCGCGATCGCCCGTATCGGCAGCAAGCCGGACCTGTCGGTGCCTCGGCGCTCTGCTGCCGTGAGCGGTTTCATGACCAGTTTGCGGCGCTTTTTGCCGCGGCGCGAAATGGGCTCGCGTATCCGGCTGCATGTGCTTGCCGGCTATATGTTCCACCTCGGTCTGTTCGCGCTGCTTTTGTTTGCCGCGCCGCATGTTTTATTCCTGCAGGAGCACCTGCTGGGTTTCGGCTGGACGCCGATGCCGTATTGGGCATTTATCGTCACATCACAGATTGCCTTTGCAGGATTATTGCTACTATGGCTGCATCGCGTTCTGAATCCGGTCACCCGCCTGATTTCGGATGCCGACGATCATGTCGCTGCCGTACTGACATTTGTCGTTATGTTGACAGGGTGCCTGGCGTTGATGGAAGCGTTTACCGGGCTGAGGGTGTTGCACCGCTTCACAGTTGAACTGCTGATGATCTATTTTCCGTTCAGTCGCCTGATGCACGCCTTTACCTTCATTCCGAGCCGCGCCTATACCGGTGCCCTGTTCGGTCGACGCGGAGTGGATGCCTGATGTGTGATAACGGCGGAGTGTGGTCATGAGCAGTCGGTTGGAACAGGGTGTCGAGGCGATGCGGGCGCAGATGGATGCGCGGGTCGTGTCCTATTTTTCCAGCTGCGTGCATTGTGGCATCTGTGCTGAAGCCTGCCTGTTTTTTACCGAAACCGGGGATCCACGTTATACACCGATCCACAAGACCGAACCCATGCGCAAGTTGTGGAGCCAGGAGTATACCTTCTGGGGCAAGCTCGCCAGCAAGCTGGGTTTGAGCAAGCCGCTGACGGAACAGGATTTCGCCGACTGGGAAATGCTGGTCTACGATGGCTGTACCATGTGCGCCCGTTGCAGCATGGTGTGTCCGCTCGGTGTCGATATGGCCTATATCATCCGCAAGGTGAAGGAAGGGCTCCGCGCGGCCGGCTATTCGCCGCCGGATCTTGTGGCGGCGGCGGAACGTGCGCGTACTATCGGCAGCCCGATGGGTGTGACCGTCAAAACGCTCGAGGCCACCATACGCGTACAGGAAAAGGAAACCGGCCTGGAAATCCCGCTCGACAAGGAAGGTGCCGAGTATCTCTGCCTGTTCTCATCGGGTGAAATCGCCGGCTTCCCTGAATACATCGGTTCGCTCGCCAGGATATTCAAGGCGGCGGGGGTTTCATGGACCATCAGCAGCCAGTATTTCGAGGCGACCAACACCGGCGTCCAGCTCGGTGATTCGGGGCTCGCCGCGGAGCTGGTGGAGCGGGTTGTGGCTGCCGCGGAGAAACTGAAAGTCAAAACCGTCGTCAGTCCGGAGTGCGGGCACGCCTATCGCACCATTCGCTGGGATGCCCCCAATTTGATCGGGCGCCGGTTGCCATTCGAGGTGGTGCAGATCATGGAGCTGCTCGATCAGCTGCGCCAGGATGGACGTTTGAAGACAGACGGTACCATTGATGATCGTCTGTCTTTTCACGATCCTTGCAACATCACCCGCCGTGGCGGTGTACTGAAACAACCCAGGGAACTGCTAAATATGGTGGCACCGAATTTTGTCGAAATGACAGAACACGGTGCTATGAACTGGTGTTGTGGCGGGGGTGGTGGCGTCAGCTCCAACGAACGAGCCAATGAACTGCGCCTGCAGGTGTTCAGTGTCAAGAAACGCCAGCTGGACGAAGTCAAGGTGGACACGCTGGTGACCTCCTGCTCCAATTGCCGGCACATGCTGGAAGACGGGCTGGAAGAAAACGAAATGGAGCTTGAACTGATCGGTATTACCGAACTCATTGCCGGTCACCTGGTCGAGGAAACACCTGATAGAGGCCAGTAATTTGCGCATTGCTGCAGATTATCGCGTATGCGGGTGTTCCGTATCAGTTGGATTTCCCAGGGCTTGAGTCGATAAATATCGTTCCTGACACCTTCGAACCAGAAAGGACACTAAGGGCACAAAGTAAAGGCCTGTTTGCTGTTAGGATAAGTAATGATGGCTGACATGCCGAATAAAACCCGAAAACCTGTCATAGGTTTTGCAGCCTACAGTGGAACCGGCAAGACAACACTGCTGAAAGAGATCATTCCTTTGTTGCGTGGCAAGGGTATTCGCGTCGGCGTTATCAAACATGCGCACCATTCGTTTGACATCGATACACCCGGCAAGGACAGTTATGAGCTGCGCATGGCCGGCGCATCCCAGATGCTCATCGCCTCCAGGCAACGCGAAGCGTTGCTTGTAGAGAAAGAAGCCGGGTGCGAGGCAGACCTCGGTCGCTTGCTTGAAAAGCTCGATCAGAATTCACTGGATATGATCTTGGTGGAAGGGTTCAAGGACGAGGCTTTTGCCAAAATAGAACTTTACCGGGGAGGGGTGGGAAAACCGCCTCTGTACCCGCAGGACGCCGATATTATTGCCATAGCGACGGACGGTGAACTGCCAGTAGCCACCCATCTGCCGGTCCTGAATATCAATGCCGCCGATCAGATTGTTGATTTTCTTTGCAGCCGGTTTTGTCCTGCGAAGACTAATCCAGGTCCCTGATGTAGCGAAATAATGCGCGGCTGGACCTGGGCGGTTTATTCTCGGCATGTTCCTTTTTTGCCTGACGAATCAGCTGACGCAGATGCTGACGATCTGCCTGCGCGTGCAGTTCCAGAAATACTCCGACCGCCGGGTCGCCGTCCTCTATCAGGCGATCCCGCCAGCCTTCCAGTTCATGGTGTCTCTGTGCCTGCTGGCGGGCTTTCAGGCGCAGCTGCTGGAAATACTGCTGAATCGGTTCCGGGTCGACGTCCCGCATCAGTTTGCCGATGTACTGCAGTTGCCGCTTGCGGGCGCCGTGCGAGTGCAGGCGTTTGGCCTCTCTCAGCGCAGACATGAGATCCTGCGTAAGCCCAAGTGAGACCCACTCGGATTCCGGAATATCCAGCAGCTCGGTGCCCAGCTTCTGTAAGGCATGGGCATCACGTTTGAGGCGGGATTTGCTGGGTGGCAGGTCCAGCGGGTCGATTTCGTCTTGCATATCAGGTTGAAAGAGTACTAAGTTTTCGATCAGTTTGGCTTGCGGGTATTATGGTGTAAACAACTTGCTCAATGCCAATAAAAACCATGACCATACTACAGGAATACCGGGTTGAATGTTATGTGATGGAGTTAGCCGATGCGCAAGGCATTAACGATGCTGTCTGCTCGCAATACCAGGATGTGCGCGATGATCCAGGCTTGCGGCGAACTCATCACTTCGAGGGACGCTACGAGAACATCTATGTCGATGAAGGACAGATTCCCGCCTTGAAGCCGGTATTACAGGCCGCACGCCAAGGCGCAGCCCGTTTTCTGCATCAAAAGGAAATCAGTTTGTCAGTCGGTTTCTGGATCAATGACATGGGGCCCGGTCATGTGACCGTGCCGCACACCCATGATGAGGATGATGAACTGGTGTCCGGTGTGTATTACGTCAGGGTGCCGGAAAATTCCGGGGACCTGGTGTTGAGCCGGGGCGTGGCCAGTACCCGGATTACAGCCAGGCAGGGTGTGTTTGTTTTCTTTGCGCCCGATGTGATGCACGAAGTCACTGAAAACAAAAGTGGCGGGACGCGCTTGTCGATTGGTATGAATTTCGGAATAAAAAGCGGTTAGGGCCTGTTAGAAAATGCCTGTTGCAAAGCTGTTTTCAGTGATCGAGTCACCGGCGCACCCGAATTTTTCGGCGCTGTACAGGCGCCTCGGAGTCAATGAAGTCAAGTTCAACTCCATAAGAAAAGTCATTGCCGAGTTGAAAAAACAAAAGCCGGATTTTATCGTGGCCGAGTTTTCTTATGGCTACAGCAACAACTATGCCGGGGTGAATGTCAGCAACCTGGATGTGTTGTTAGCCAGTTTGCGCAAGTATGCGCCGCATGCACGGGTTATCGTTATGGTGGATAAGGCTGAACAGCAATATGTCGGTAAGCTGGCTGCACTTTTTCCCCTCTATGCGGTTGTGCAGTTCCCGGTCCGGGAACAAGAGATTGAAACGTTGCTGGCAGAGACATGACGTTTTCACAGCTTATCAGCTCTCCCTGGCTGGTGGCGGCACTGTTTTTTTTGATTGCTTACACGTACTCGGGTGTGGGTCTCGGCGGAGGGTCTGCCTATACCGCTTTATTGGCGATACTGGGATTCAACAGCCTGGCCATCCCGATGATTTCACTGCTGCTGAACCTGATCGTGACCTCGGCAGGTAGCGTTAACTTTATAAGAAACAGGCATGTGCGGCTCAGCCTGTTGCTGCCGTTTGTGGTGTCATCAATACCCATGGCCTATCTGGGCGGCACCATTCAATTGCCCATGGAAGTGTTCTACTGGGCACTCCTGCTGTCGCTCATCTTTGTCGCGGTTCGGCTCTTTATCTGGAAAAATACGTCGTTCAGGCTGGCTCTGGGTGTCCGGCAGAGACTGGCCGTTTCGCTTATTTCCGGTGCTGTGCTGGGACTGGTGGCCGGGATCGTGGGCATTGGTGGCGGTATTTACCTGGTGCCGCTGATCATCATTCTGGGTTTGGGGACGACAAAGGAAGCGGCGGCCTGCGGCGTCATTTTTATCTGGCTCAACTCGCTATCGGGTCTACTGGCCAGGGTTCAGTACAATGCAATTGATTTGCACGAGTATGTACCGCTTATCTTTGCGGTTTTTCTTGGCGGTGCGATGGGTTCCTTTATGGGGGCCGGTAGATACTCAGCGCAGACCATGGAAAGGGTGCTGGGTGTGCTGGTTATGGTGGCGATCGTCCTCCTGTCCAGAAAAGTGTTGTCTGGTCTATAACAGATACCAGGTTCCCAGTCCCAGAAATGCCATGAACCCGACCACATCAGTGACCGTGGTGAGAAGGACGCTGCCCGCCAGGGCGGGGTCAATACCCAGGTGTTTCAGCGCGAGTGGAATACTGAATCCCGCCAGTGCCGCACACACCAGGTTGATCATCAGCGCTGCTGCGATGATCAAGCCTATGTCAGTGTTCTGGAACCAGGCTGTGGCGACTATGGCAACTACCACAGACCAGATTATGCTGTTCATGATGCTGACGAGGATTTCTTTAATCATCAATGTTCTGGCATTGGTCGGGCCGACCTGGCCGAGGGCCAGCCCACGTATCATGATAGTCAGTGTCTGGCTTCCCGCGATGCCGCCCATACTGGCGACGATAGGCATGAGTACGGCCAGAGCGACGACTTTTTCCAGGGTGGCTTCGTACAGACCAATGACCCAGGAGGCCAGAAAGGCGGTTGCCAGGTTGATCCCCAGCCAGACGGCGCGGCGACGGGCACTGAGCATTGCCGGGGCGAAGATGTCATTCTCTTCGTCCAGACCCGCCATGCTCATCAGTGAGTGGTCCGCCTCTTCGCGAATAACGTCAACCACGTCGTCGATAGTAATACGACCGAGCAGTTTACCTGCCTCGTCAACAACCGGTGCAGAGATCAGATCCCGGTCCTCGAACAGGCGGGCAACGGCATCGTCTGTCGTGGAGGCCAGGATACCGTCTACAGCACGGTCCATGACCTCTGCAACGCTGGCGTCCGGATCGCTGGTCAACAGCGTTGCCAGGGATAACAGTCCCTGGTAGTGGTCGAAACGGTCAACCACCATCAGATTATCGGTAAGTTCGGGAATTTCGCCGCGCAGGCGCAGGTAGCGCAAGACTACGTCCAGTGTAACGTTGGCGCGTACCGTCACTATGTCCAGATCCATCAGGCCGCCAGCGGTATCTTCCGGATAGGAGAGCACGGTTTCCAGCCGTTGACGGTTCTGCTTGTCCATGGAGTGCAACAATTCATGGGTCACTGCACCGGGGAGGTCCTGTAACAGATCGGCGAGGTCGTCGGTATGCAGTCCTTCGATAATGGCCACCAGCTGGTCGGTTTCCATTTCCTCGATGAGGCCGGCGCGCACGTCGTCGTTGACCTCGATGAGCGCCTCACCCTTGTCTTCGGCGTCGACGAGCTTCCAGAGAATTTCGCGCGGGCCGTGCGGAAGGGACTGAAGCAGGTCGCCGATTTCGGCAGCATGCAGGCTGGCCAGCAGTTGCCGCACCTGAGCTGCGGTACCGCTGTGCAGGGCCGTGGACAGGGTTTCCAGTCGTTGTTGTGTGCTTTTCTGCTCGGCTGATTCCACCATGACGGACACCCAGGCGTAGAGTCGGGCAGAGTGTAACAGCCCTATACTGCTGGTGTTACATTTCGTTGAGAATCACCAGCAGTTCGCTGATTTCTGCCGGGTCGTCGTTGTTCAGTATGTCGTTCACTACGGGTGTGAGCTGTGTCATCAGGCTCTTGTGAATTACATTTTTGACTTCCAGCAGAGACGTGGGAGGTGCGGAAAAGTCGCTCAGGCCCATGCCCAGCAACAGGCGGGTATAGCGTGGATCACCCGCCATTTCACCGCACATGGATACCGGGACATCATGCTGCCGGCCGGCGTCGATGACCATCTTGATCAGTCGCAGTACAGCCGGATGGAGGGGGTCGTAGAGGTAAGTGACTTCATCGTCGATTCTGTCGATGGCCAGTGTGTACTGAATTAGATCGTTGGTGCCAATCGACAGGAAGTCCAGCTTGCGGGCGAACAGGCCGGCGGACAGCGCCGCGGCCGGGACTTCGATCATGCCTCCGATGGGTATGTTGCGGTCAAACGCCAGGCGTTCGCGGTGCAACTCTTCTTTTACCTCCTCAACGAGCGTCAGCACTTCATTGAGTTCCTGCGCGCTCGACAGCATGGGAATCATCATGCTGACCGGGCCCTTGGCGGAAGCGCGCAGGATGGCGCGGAGTTGGGGTCGGAACAGGTCGGCATGTTTCAGGCACAGTCTGATTGCACGCAGCCCCAGCGCTGGATTGGGTGATATATGCTCACTTGGCGGTTCAGCACCGCACTCCTTGTCCGAACCCAGATCCAGGGTCCGGATGGTGATGGGTAAGCCTTTAAGTATTTTTAGCACGGAGAGGTATTGTTGCAGCTGTTCTTCTTCGCCCGGGATGTCGCTGCGGTTCATGAACAGGAACTCTGAGCGATACAGGCCAATCCCCTCGGCGCCGGCACGACGTGCGGCCAGTACATCCTCATGCAATTCGACATTGGCCAGCAAGTGGATGCGGGTGCCATCCAGGGTGACAGCTGCTTTGTCTTTGAGACCCCGCAGTTCGCTACGGCGCTTTTGTTGCTGGCGCTGCTGGCGTCGATACTTCTTGAGCGTGGTGTCGTCAAACTCAGTCAGCAATACACCCCGGGCACCATCCAGGATGACGGCATCGCCGTCATGAACCTGCTGCGGTGTGACGTGGGTGCCGACAATGGCAGGAAGCCCGAGGCTTCGAGCAAGAATTGCTGTGTGGGACAGCGGGCCGCCGGATTCAGTGACAAAGCCGGCTATACCCTGATGGTGGAGAAGGACGGTTTCTGCGGGTGTCAGATCGTGTGCAACGACGATGGTGCCACGCAGCTGGTCGTCATCCTGTAGATCGGTGTGCGTATCTTCGCCGAGCAGTATGCGTTGAAGGCGCGTGACAATATGATCCACGTCGTCTTTGCGGGTGCGCAGGTAAGGATCATCCATTTCGTCGAACACCTGTGCCAGTGCGTCACGTTGTGACTTCAGTGCCCATTCGGCGTTGCACTGGCGTTGGCGAATCAACTCAACCGGCGCCGCTGTGAGCATGGTGTCTTCCAGCATCAGCAGGTGGGTGTCGATAAAATCGATTATGTCGGCCGCGGTGTTTTCCGGAATACTGTTGCGGATTGCCTTGAGTTGCTGGCGTGCGGTGCGCACGGCGCGACGAAATTTCGCAACTTCGTCTTCAATTAATTCTTTGGGGATGGTCGCTTCGTAAACTTCGACTTTACCCCATTCCAGTCGGTACACCTTACCGATGGCTATGCCGTGAGAAATGCCGATACCGGAAATAGTGGCACTCATTCGCTTTCGTCGAACCGCTGTAGAATGAGTTCTGTAAGACCGTCAATGGCATCCTTTTCATCGTCACCATTGGCAATCAGGGTGATTTCGGTGCCTTTTGATGCGGCGAGCATCATGACACCCATAATGCTTTTCCCATTGACTTCCTGCCCGTTGCGCGCGACTTTGATATCACTGGCAAAAGAGGAGGCCAGGGTGACGAACTTGGCTGCCGCCCGTGCGTGCAGTCCAAGCTTGTTGATGATGGTGACGGTCTTATTATGCACGTTGAACGCCTTCGACATTACAAGTCAGTATACCGTCGCGGCCACCGCTTACCGCTTTCTGCTGGAGTTCTTCAAGGTCAAGGTCCGGATAATTGAGCACCCGGATCAGCATGGGAAGGTTCAAGCCGGATACAACGCGCAGTTCATGGAATCTGTGTAGCCGGCAGGCAATATTGCTGGGGGTGGCCCCATACAGATCGGTTAACACCAGCACGCCGTCACCACCGTCCAGCTCTTCAGCCGCCCGCCTGGCATCTTCCAGAATACGTTCGGGGTCGCAACTCGACGGCGCCGCCAGGGTGCCGGTCAATAAAGGGCAGATGCCCAATACCTCGATTGCTGTCCGCAGCAGCACTGCACCGATGTTGTCATGGGTGATAAGCAGAATGCCGACTTTCACGGCAACTCCCGGTGGCGGCTTGCTACATCCGGATAACGGTCCTGAAAATGGCGCAGCAGACGTTCAACCAGATACACGGAACGATGTTGGCCACCGGTACAGCCGATGGCAATAGTCAGGTAGCTGCGGCCGTCCGCCTCGAATGCCGGTATCCAGCGCTCAAGGAAGGAGCACAGTTCCGAGCGCATCTGCTCAACCTGGGGTTCGCCTTCCAGGTAGGCTATGACTTCTTTGTCTCGCCCCGTTAGTGGGCGTAAGCCTGGTTGCCAGTGCGGATTGGGCAGGCAGCGGGCATCAAATACAAAATCGGCATCTGTCGGTACGCCACTTTTAAAACCGAATGATTCGAATAACAACGACAGCCCTTTTTTACGACGATATTTTATGCGCTTATGTAGCAGATCGCGCAACTGGTGGATGGTGGAATTGCTGGTATCGATAAAGAGGTCAGCACGTTCTGCTATTGGCTCCAGCAGATCTCTTTCGGATTCGATGGCTTCGGCCAGCGAAAGCTGGTCATTACTCAATGGATGCCGACGGCGTGTTTCGCTGTATCGTTTTAACAGGGTCTCAGCTTCACAGGTCAGGAACAGGACTTCGCTTTGGATGCCTTGCGTCTGCAGTTGATCAAGGATTTTATTGAATTGCTGCAAACCCTGGGGCAGGTTACGGGCGTCGATCCCAACAGCAGCATTGTCAATGGGGTGCGGCGCACGCTTAAGTTCCAGGGCCAATGCACTCAGCAACCCGGTGGGCAGATTGTCGATACAGTAATAGCCCAGGTCTTCCAGTGTATGCAGGGCAACACTTTTTCCCGAGCCGGAAAGTCCGCTGAGAATAACCAGTTTCAAGACAGTAGTACCTTGGCTGAGTGCCGGTCCACACTTTTTACCACAAAGGACACGGCGACCACAAAGGCATTAGGGGGCAAGATACTAACTATTGTCCATGGAACGTGCCTGGCGTTCCATAAACAGCTTGGCTGAATCGAAGCCCTTAAGCAGCAGAGTGTGATTCCGGGCAGCCGCTTCCGCCAGCACCGCCAGGTTGCGACCGGGGGCAACCGGCAGGGTAACTTCCGGGACATCAACACCAAGGATGTTCTGGGTGGTGCGTGAACCGTGCAGCCGGTCGATTTTATGCATCTGTTCCTCTGTCATCTGCACCAGCTTGAGAATCAGCCGCAGGTTGCGATTCTGCTTGATGGCGCTGTCACCGAACATGGCGCGAATATTAAGAATGCCCAGACCGCGGACTTCCAGGGAATCACGCAATACCTCGGGGCACCGTCCATTGAGAAGATCGGGGGAGGTTTTGGCGAATATCGGTGCGTCATCGGCAACCAGACGATGGCCGCGCGCAACCAGTTCCAGTGCCAGCTCGCTTTTGCCCACACTGGGATCACCCGTTATCAGAAGTCCCAGACTGAACACTTCCATAAACACACCATGCAGGGTGATTTTATCGGCAAACAGGCTGGTCACGTAATACTGCAGATAATTTACCAACTGCACTGTGGACTGAGAGGAGCTCAACAAAGGCGTCGAACTGGCTTCGCTGCGTTGTTTGATGTCTTCAGGCAGAGTTTGCCGGTCACCAATAACGATAAGATCGGTCGTTCCGTCGAATAACTGGTCGACCAGATCACGGCGGGAGTTATCACCAAGGCGATCGAGATACTGGATCTCTGTGCAACCGAGAACCTGTACCCGGTTGGGATGAATCAGGTTCAGGTGTCCGACCAGTGCGGTCTTGGCGCTTTCGGATTGCGGATTATTGATGGCACGGCTTTCACCCCGCTGACTGACTGCCCACTGTAACTCCAGTTTGTCTTTCAGTGTGTCGAACAGGGTACCGACAGTAGCGTCAATGTTCATGCAGATAAATGCTGGTGGGTGTCTCAGCCGCTGACCAGTTGAAAACATTGATCGCTGTTATTACAGCTGCGTAGTTTTGCGCAGAATTCCTGGTCGCTGAACATCGCGGCCAGATGCGCCAGGATCTGCAGGTGCTCGTCGGTGGATTCTTCCGGTACCAGTAAAGCGAAAAGCAGATCAACGGGGTTGCTGTCTATGGCGTCAAAGTCGGTCCCCTGCTTGAGGATGGCCATGGCTGCGATGGGTTTTTTAAGGCCACTCAATCGGCCGTGCGGCAAAGCGACACCCTTGCCCAAGCCGGTACTGCCCAGCCGTTCACGCCCAATCAGGCTATCGAAGATCTCACCACCGGTAAAATCCGGCAGGGCACCGGCCAGCAGCTCACTGAGCAACTCCAGGCTGCGTTTTTTGCTGGAAATGTCTTGCTGGCAGACAATTCGTTCTGGTTGCAGAATTTCAGAGATTTGCATGATTTTTTGTTCGACTTGGCGGGCAGTTTAACCAGGCCCTGGTTAAACTGCCGCGGCCAGTCATCCCTACATGATTTGCTTCTTGATGGCGCCTTCACTACGGTGATGGTCGGTTATTTTTTCCTTGTGTTTCTTGATCTGACGGTCCAGTTTATCGGTCAGTCCATCAATTGCCGCGTACATGTCCGCCTCGGTATTGTCGGCAAACAACTTGCCGCCGCTGATATGCATGGTGGCTTCCGCCTTATGGCGCAGCTTCTCTACACTCAGTATGACGTGTACATCGGTAACGTGATCAAAGTGACGTTCAAGCCGTTCAAACTTCTCGCTAACGTAGTTACGTAGCGGATCCGTTAGTTCGATGTGATGTCCGGTAAGATCTATTTGCATGTATACACTCCTCGTCCAGCGCCTCAAGCGAGGCGTTTTCGTTCATTTGAAGGTGGTATTGCCATCGCCTCACGGTATTTGGCGATGGTCCGTCGAGCCACTTTTATCCCCTGGTCGGCCAACAGGCTGGCGATTTTACTGTCGCTCAACGGCTTGTTTGGTGTTTCTGCAGCCACCAGTTTTTTGATAATGGCGCGAATGGCGGTTGCCGAACACTCGCCGCCGTCCGCTGTGCCAACATGGCTGGAGAAGAAATACTTGAATTCGTAGATGCCGCCAGGCGTGTGCATGTATTTCTGCGTGGTGACGCGTGAAATGGTGGACTCGTGCATTTCCACGGTTTCGGCGATATCGCGAAGTACCAGCGGCTTCATGGCTTCATCGCCATACTCAAAGAAGTTGCGCTGTCGATCGACGATACAACGGGCAACTTTCAGCAGCGTTTCATGACGGCTCTGCAGACTTTTCAGGAACCAGCGCGCCTCCTGCAGATGATTACGCAGGTAGGTATTATCCTCGCTGTTATCCGCGCGCTTCACCAGGCTGGCGTAGTGACTGTTGATGCGTAGTCGGGGTGCGGTCTCTATATTCAGGTCCACCTGCCACTTGCCCTTGTTTTTAAAGACAAATACATCAGGCACAACATATTGCGGTGTTGCGCTGGTAATCTGTGAGCCCGGTCTCGGGTTGAGCGACTGGACCAGTGTAAGCACTTCCTTAAGCTCGGATTCAGACAGTTTCATGCGCCGTGTAATCTGATTATAGTCCCGATTTCCGAGCAGGTTGACGTGTTCCTTTACCAGTTGCAGCGCCTGCTTGCGCCAGGGGGTGTCCGGGGCCAGCGCCTGAAGCTGAATCGTCAGGCATTCGGCCGGATCCCGGGCAGCAACGCCAACCGGGTCAAAATGCTGAATACGGTGCAAAACTGCCTGAATTTCTTCAATGCCGATTTCCAGTTCCGGGGCCAGTCCCAGGCTATCGCGTAATTCTTCCAGCGATGCGTTCAGATAACCATCGTCATTGACAGAGTCGATAATGGTTTCGGCAATGGAACGATCGATATCGCTGAACGGTGTCAGGTCGAGCTGCCAGCTCAGGTGTTCGTGCAGGGTCTCACTTTCTCCGCCGTGGGTTTCGAAGAAATCCCTGCCCTCACCATCAGCGGGGGCGCTGTAGGTGGTTGCCCCCATATCATAGGTATCTTCCCAATTGGTGTCGCCTGGCAAATCTTCCGGAATGGTTTCCGTATTGCCGGGCACTTCGCTTTCCGATGCGTCCGCAGTTTGTTCAGTACTGGCTTGTACTTCGTTTTTGTCGCGTTGTTCCGGGGTGGAATCCATTGCGCTGTCCGTTTCAGACAGCGATTCCCCCTCGTCGCGTTCCAGCATCAGATTGGAATCGAGAACGCCCTGAACTTCGAGTTGTAGCTCCAGCGTCGAAAGCTGCAGCAGACGGATCGCCTGTTGCAGTTGTGGCGTCATGGTTAAATGTTGCCCGAGCTTGAGTTGGATCGACTGCTTCATGTGTTTGTGTTATCGAATCCCTGTCATCCGGCTGCAGGAAAAACCCTATTCTACTGCATTTATTGTGCCAGTGAAGTGTTTGTTACAATTATATGACTCGTGCTACATCCTGAAATGGTCGCCAAGATAGACATCGCGTACTTGCTGATTCTGCAAAATGGCATCTGGCGGCCCTTCGGCCAGTGTCTGGCCGCTACCTAGAATATAGGCGCGATCGCAAATTCCCAGTGTCTCGCGGACATTGTGATCCGTGATCAATACCCCTATGTCACGTTCTGTCAGGTGTTCCACAATACGCTGAATATCGATGACCGAAATCGGATCAACACCCGCAAAAGGTTCATCCAGCAAAATGAAACTCGGTTCCATGGCCAGCGCACGTGCGATTTCCACGCGTCGGCGTTCGCCGCCGGATAAACTCAGCCCTTTCTGATCCCGCAGGTGGCCGATGTGCAGCTCCTGCAACAGTTCTTCCATTCTATCGGCACGATTCCGGCGAGTTAAATTTTTACGCATTTCCAGCACCGCCCGCAGGTTGTCGGCAACACTGAGTTTGCGGAACACGGAGGCTTCCTGAGGCAGGTAGCCCACACCGTGACGGGCACGAACATGCATCGGAAAGCGGGTCAGTTCGCGCTCGTCGAGCCATACCGAACCGCTGTCGCTGGGGATCAGGCCCACGATCATGTAAAAACAGGTGGTTTTCCCCGCCCCATTGGGGCCCAGCAGCCCGACCACTTCACCGCTGTCGACGTGCAGAGATACTGCATCGACGACCTGGCGGCCTGAGAAGTTTTTGCTCAGTTTGCGGGCTTCCAGGCGGGTCATGGCTTGGCCGGTTTTTGGGGTTCTTTTTCAGCTTTTGGCTGGATGGTAATGTGCACACGCTCGTCGGGCTGGTCGGTGCCGGCGTTCACCTGATCTTTTGCCACGTCATATTCGATGCGCTCGCTGCGCAGCACATCACCTTGCTGCTCGACTTCGGCCTGTTTCAGCAGAATGATCCGTTCCGGATTCGTGTAGTATTCCATACGCAGCGCCTTGGCGTGTACATCCTGGTCTTTGTTATCAGGCCGTTGCTGGTAAGTTGCCGGCGTACCCTCCATGATGACTTTATTTATGTCATTACCCTTGTTGTGTACAGTCATGGTTTCACCGGTGAGTATCAGGGTGCCCTGCGCGACTTTAACGCGACCTCGATAGATACTGATGCCCCTGGCATCGTCGAGTTCAACGCGGTCGGCTTCAATCAGCATCGGCTGCTGACGGTCGCTGGAAAGCGCCCAGCTGAGCATCGGCAATGCTGTCAATGCGAGAAAAATCAACTGGTTTCGCAGTTTATTCATGAATTCCCCGTACTTGCGTGAGAAGCTCCAGTTGTTGCTGGCCAAGGTTGGCGCGCATTCCTTCGGCGGTAAAATGCCAGCTCCCCGCCCGTAACACAACCGCTGCGTCGGTTTCTACGCTGTCTCCGTTCTGCTCAATGCGCAGTCGCGTGGTTTTCAGAAACAGCCCGCTGTTTTCAGGCTCCTGATGCATGACCACCTCTTGTTCCAGCAGGAAAGGCCGGTTATCCGGGTAGATCCAGCCGGTTCCGGCATGTACGCGCCACTGTCGCTGTTGCCGGTCCTTGATGGTTAGCTGTGGCTGAATCAGGCGTGCGGCTTCTTCATCCGCCCATTGTTCCAGCCGTTGGGCGTGCAACTGCCTGGAGAGACGGCCCTGTCGGTCAAACAGCGTCCAGCGTGGCTGGTCGATATAGAGCTCAGCTTGCTGTGACGCAGGGTACGGCATGCTGTCCCGCTGACTGCTGTGCAGATACAGCCAGAGGCTGGCCGCTGCGGCAGCTGATATGCCTATCAGCATCCAACTGGAAGGTCGGGTCACAGGTAGCTTTCCAGCTCCTGTTGCAGAACGCCGTGGGCTTCCATCAGCATTTCACAGACATCCCGGGCCGCACCGCGGCCGCCGGCACGGGGTGTCTGCCAGTGTGCGTGTTTGACCACCCAGGGATGGGCATCCTGAACGGCGATGGCCAGGCCGACTTTACGCATCACCGGCAGATCAACGACATCGTCACCGATGTAGGCAACCTGGTCAGGGCTTAGGTCAACACGATTTAACAGATCGGCAAAGCCTTCCAGTTTGTTTTCCTGACCCTGGTAAATAAGGTCAATGCCGAGGTTGCGCATGCGGTGCTCCACAACCTGGGAAGTACGGCCGGTAATAATGGCGCAACGTACACCGTGTCTTTGCAGCATTTTTATGCCATGCCCATCCTGGGAATGAAAGGCTTTGTATTCCTGGCCGTCGTCACCTATGAACAGGCTGCCATCGGTGAGTACTCCGTCCACGTCAAAAATCAGCAATTTGACTTGTGAGGCTTTCTCGAGAATATCTTTCATAAGTGAAAAGTTCATATAGTCGCAGAATGCAGGCAACACGATACCAGAAGTTATCGCCTTTTTCCGTGTTTTCGATGATGAGGCAAGGGGTACACCGCTTGGTTTAAAGTGGCTTAAACGACCCCGGCCCTTAGTAAATCGTGCATATTGAGTGCGCCAACGAGCCGTTTACTTTCGTCGACAACCAGCAGGGCGTTGAATTTCCCTGTTTCCATGATCTGCAAGGCCTCTGCGGCCAGCAGGCCCGGTGTAACCAGTGTGCAGTCGCGGGTCATTGCCTCATCGACAGTTGTGGTATGCAGATCAACATCGTGATCCAGCGCACGGCGCAGATCGCCATCGGTGAAAATACCCTGGACAATATTATCACCGTCTACAATGGCCGTTGCGCCCAGGCCCTTGCGGGTGATTTCCAGCAGGGCATCACAGATCAGCGTGCCTGATTCTACCTTGGGTGCCCGATCACCGGTATGGATCAGGTCATCAATCAGTAACAGCAGGCGCCTGCCCAGTTTTCCGCCGGGGTGCGAGCGTGCAAAATCGTCGGAGGTGAAACCGCGTACTTCCAGTAACGAAATAGCCATGGCGTCACCCATTGCCAGCGCTGCTGTGGTGCTCGCGGTAGGCGCCAGACCCAGGGGGCAGGCTTCTTCCTCGACGCCGACATCAATATTGACATTGGCGGCTCTGGCCAGGGCCGATTGCGGGTTACCGGTCAGCGAGATTAACGGAACATGCAGGCGTTTGATGATCGGCAGGATGGTCAGAATCTCCTCGGTTGAACCCGAGTTGGACAGCGCCAGAACCACATCCTTGGCCGTAATCATGCCCAGATCACCGTGGCTGGCTTCACCGGGGTGAACAAAAAAGGCGGGCGTCCCGGTACTGGCCAGTGTTGCAGCTATCTTGCTGCCGATATGCCCGGATTTGCCCATGCCAATGACGACCACACGTCCCTGGCAGTCCAGCATGTAGTGGCAGGCGCGCACAAAATCATCGTCAATACGCGATTTCAGCGCCTCAACGGCGGCGGCTTCTGTTTCCAGTACCGCCAGACCCAGTTTCTTCAAGGTTGCGTTGCTCATGAAGCTCCCGATCTGCTAATGTTTCAATGTGTTACAGTTGAGCCACCCATCTTAAGGCAGCAAAGTATAACAGGCTCTGGTGGCCGACATAGCCATAAATGGGAGCGGGTCTGAAACCTGACATGGAGTGTGAATGACAAACGTTGTCCCCTTTAAAAGACCAAAGGCGTCTAAAAAGCACAAAGGAAACACCCTGTGCCGGCGCGGTTTTCATAAATGGACCGTGATCGATAGACCCTTTGACGTCAAGCAGGGGGGGCTGGTGACCTGCTATCGCTGTGAGCGCTGCGGCAAACAGAAAAGCGGCGTTTCATGAATCAGTCCCCTTACCGTTTATCGGCGTTGCCCCGTATAATGCGCGCATTCGTATCACACAGACGGTGCAAACGGGGGCGGATTCGACATCGTTCCCTTACCGTTTATTGGCTATAGTAAACAGGAAATAGTGGAAACAAGCACCCAGACTGGCCCGGAGACCCTGGTGAAAATTCGCGGCTTGCGCTTTGCGCGGGGTGAGCGTGCGATTTTCGATGGCGTGGATCTGGATATTCCGCGTGGCAAGGTCACTGCCATAATGGGACCCAGCGGTACCGGAAAAACCACCCTGTTGCGCCTGATTGGGGGCCAGCTGCATCCAGACCAGGGCAGTATCGAGGTCGATGGTCTGGAGGTGCCGGAGTTGCGCCGATCCGCGCTGTATGCCTTGCGGCAGCGGATGGGAATGTTATTCCAGTCTGGTGCCCTGCTCACTGATCTGACAGTGTTCGATAATGTCGCCTTCCCCTTGCGAGAGCACACCGATTTGCCCGAAGCGATGATTCGTGACCTGGTGTTGATGAAACTGCAGGCAGTGGGTTTACGCGGGGCACGGGACCTGCAGCCCGGCGAGCTGTCAGGCGGTATGGCCAGACGAATAGCACTGGCACGGGCGATTGCGCTGGACCCCATGATGATCATGTACGACGAACCCTTTACCGGGCAGGACCCGATTTCGAAGGGTGCGCTGGTACAACTGATTCGTCTGCTCAACGATGCGCTGGGTCTCACCAGTATCATCGTCTCTCATGATGTTGAGGAAACGGCGGCGATTTCCGATTACATTTATGTTATTTCGCAAGGCAAGGTGATCGGAAGCGGCACTCCGGAAACCCTGAGGAAAACGGATTCGGACTGGGTCAGACAGTTTATGCAGGGTTTGCCGGATGGTCCGGTGCCTTTCCATTACCCGGCACCCGGGTACATCGACGATCTGTTAAATGCTTGAATGGATACGACAACTGGGACGCGGTGGCTTCGGTTTTTTTGAAAAACTGGGTCGTTCCAACCTGTTTCTGCTGAAAACACTGGCGGGTATTCCCAGTGTGTTGCGGCGCCCCTATTTGCTGATCGCTCAATTGCTGTCAGTGGGCGTTTTGTCACTGCTGCTGATTGCCGTATCCGGCCTGTTTGTTGGCATGGTGCTGGCGCTGCAGGGTTATAACACACTGGTGGACTTCGGCGCTGAAGAATCCCTGGGCGTGGTGGTTGCTCTGTCGATCGTGAGGGAGCTGGGGCCGGTGGTGACAGCCCTGCTGTTTGCCGGCCGGGCAGGTTCGGCGCTCACGGCTGAAATCGGCTTGATGAAAGCCACCGAGCAGTTATCGGGTATGGAGATGATGGCGGTGGATCCCATTCATCGCGTCATCGCGCCGCGATTTCTGGCGGGCGTGCTTTCCATGCCATTGCTGGCGGCAATTTTCAGCGCCGTGGGTATCTATGGTGGATATTTCGTCGGTGTGGGTTTGCTGGGTGTGGATGACGGATCATTCTGGTCGCAAATGCAATCCAAGGTGGATCTGAATGAGGATGTCTACAACGGTGTCATTAAAAGCGTGGTGTTCGGGGTGGTCGTGTCCTGGATTGCGGTATTTGAAGGCTATGATACGGTGCCTACGTCTGAAGGCGTCAGCCGATCAACAACCCGCACCGTCGTCTATTCGGCGTTTGCCGTATTGGGCCTGGATTTTGTATTGACCGCATTGATGTTTGGCGATTACTAGCGATTACCAATGGACCATTGATATGAAACAGACCAAAACTACAGAATTGCTGGTCGGCGTATTCATTGTCGCCGGCGTTGCAGCGTTATTTGTGCTGGCGATGAAAGTGAGTAATCTGAGCAGCTTTTCACAGGCTGACGGTTATACGCTGACCGCACACTTTGAAAATGTCGGTGGCCTGAAAGTCAGATCACCGGTGACAGTGGGCGGTGTGCGGGTCGGCCGGGTAGCCCGTATCGATTATGACAGCGGACGATTTGAAGCCGTTGTGACTCTTGAACTGGACAGTAAATATGATCAGTTTCCGGATGACACGTCGGCCAGCATCTTTACCTCCGGTCTGCTGGGCGAACAGTACATCGCCCTGGAACCGGGTGGCGGTGAAGACCTGCTTACCGATGGTTCTGAAATCGAGATGACGCAGTCGGCGCTGGTGCTGGAAAAGCTGGTGGGTAAATTCCTGTTCAACAAAGCAGCAGAGGGTGATCAATCAGCAGAAGGTGAGGAGTAAACCTCGCATCATGTCGAAAGCCAGTATACAGGTTGGGAAAAACGGTCGGCTGGAGATCCATGGGGATTTGAATTTTGACTCCGTGCCGGGGCTCTGGGAGCATTGTTGTGCACAATTTTCAGGGCGCAATGAGCTGGATATCGATCTCAGTCAGGTGGAGCGTTCGGACAGCGCCGGTCTGGCGTTGCTGGTGGAATGTCTGAGGCAGGCGCATCAAAGCGGGAAAACACTCCGTTTTTTCAACATCCCTGCGCAAATGCTGGCCATCGCCCGCGTCAGCAGCCTGGATCAGGTGCTGCCCCTGCAGCGGGACTAGCTCACTTCGCTACCCATTAGTATCTGTGATGCCCGGTGGAATTTTGCAGGTAAAGCACAAACGTAAAATCGGTGTCACCTTGGTCATTGCCGTACTCGGCGTGCTGCTGTATGTCTATCTGAGCCGTCCCGAAGTGATTGCTGTGGTCGTCAAACGCGCCGATATCGGGCTCGTTCAGAACACGGTTGCGAATACCCGTGCCGGCACACTCCTGGCTTTGCGCCGTGCGAGCCTGTCACCTTCAGTCGGCGGCCAGATTGCCAGTCTCGGCGTCAGCGAAGGTGACCAGGTCAAGGCAGGGCAGTTGCTGCTGGAGTTGTGGAATGACGATCTGACCGCCCGGGTGGAACTGGCTTCGCAGGAAGCCGCCGCTGCAGTCGCCCGTTCCCAGGAAGCCTGTGTGGTTGCGGAAGTCGCTCGCCGCGAAGCGGGACGTTTGAAGAAGCTGCGCAAAAAAGGCGTTGCCTCCGAAGAAGAAGTCGACCAGGCGGAGGGTGAGGCAAGTGCCAAGACAGCGGGTTGCAGGGCGGCAACAGCCGATATTGGCGTGAGCAAGGCGAAGCTGGATGTCGCCCGGGCGGCACTGGACAAGACCCGCCTGGTGGCACCGTTTGACGGAACGGTTGCCGAGGTCAACGGCGAACTGGGTGAGTTTGTGACGCCGTCGCCGATCGGTGTACCGACACCGCCCGCGGTAGACCTGATTGATACCACCAGCCTGTACGTGTCCGCCCCCATCGATGAAGTTGATGCGCCGGATATACGCACCGCCATGTCGGCGACGATATCGCTGGATGCGTTTGGCAAGAAACGCTTTGCCGGCACCGTCAGGCGTGTTGCGCCCTATGTGCTGGATCGCGAAAAGCAGGCGCGTACCGTGGACGTCGAAGTCACCTTCACCGATGCCCGGGAGACAGGCAATATGTTGCCGGGATACAGTGCCGATATCGAAGTCGTGCTGGTCGCAAAGGCAAAGGCATTGCGCATTCCCACCGAAGCCATAATCGAGGGTAATCGTGTGCTGGTCTTTTCCGAACAGACGGGCGTGCTTGAAGAAAGGAAGATCGAGACCGGACTGCATAACTGGGAATATACCCAAGTGCTGTCCGGGGTGCGTGACGGAGAGCAGATCGTTATTTCGCTGGACAGGGAGGGGGTGGAAGACGCTGCGCAAGCGGTCATCGACGATATGACTGCTGCGTATGATTAGACTGGAAAAGATTGGCCGTGATTTCCGGGTGGGTGATCAGACCGTCCATGCGCTGAACGATATCAGTCTGCAAATCAATGCCGGTGAATATGTTTCCATCATGGGACCTTCCGGCTCCGGCAAGTCCACACTGCTCCATTTGCTGGGTCTGCTGGACCGGGCCAGCAGCGGGCGTTATTTTCTCAATGAGCGCGATGTCACCGGTCTCAGCGACGAGCAACAGGCGCATACGCGCAACAGTCAGATCGGTTTTGTGTTTCAGGGTTTTCACCTGGTACCACGCCTTAACGCGGCGGAAAATGTCGAATTGCCGCTGTTGCTGGCCGGTGTCCCCGTCGAGGAGCGCAGGGCACGGGTGGCCCGGGCACTGGAGTCACTGGCGCTTGCTGACCGTGCCCATCACAAACCCGACCAGCTATCAGGCGGCCAGCGCCAGCGTGTCGCCATCGCGCGTGCCACGGTCACCGAACCGTCGGTGCTGCTCGCCGACGAGCCGACCGGTAACCTGGATCAGCATTCCGGCATGGCCGTTATCGATACGCTGGAAGCACTCAACGCGCGCGATATTACGCTGATCGTCGTCACGCATGATGCCGCCATCGGCAGGCGTGCCAGACGCCGGATCAAAATGGTCGACGGTCGAATCACCGCTGACCAGACAGGCCACCATGCGTCTGCATAGCGGCGATGTATCGCTGTTTGCCTGGCGCGCCCTGAAAGGTTATCCCGCCCGTACGCTGTTGATGTTGATTGCCATGGCCATCGGTGTGGCTGCAGTGGTGGTGCTGACCTCACTGGGGGAGGGCGCGCGCCGCTATGTCAGCGCCGAGTTCGCCTCGTTAGGCACCAACCTGCTGATCGTGATACCGGGCCGCAGCGAGACCGCCGGCATCAATCCGTCGACCATGATGGGAGAAACACCGCGCGAGTTAACGCTGGACGATGCCGTCAGCCTGACGCGCAGCTTCAGCGTGCGGCGTGTGGCACCGATTACGGTCGGATCAGCCAATGTCATAGCACAGGGCAGGCAACGCGAATCGGTTATCCTTGGCAGCAGTCACGAACTGCTGGCGATCCGCCGCTGGCAGCTGGCACAGGGCCAGTTTCTGCCCGACACCGACCTCGATCTGGCTACACCGGTGTGCGTCATCGGCAGTAAGATCCGTAACGAAATCTTCGCCGCGCGACGTGCTGTCGGAGAGTGGTTGCGTATCGGTGACCGGCGTTTTCGTGTCATCGGCGTGATGGGTTCGGAAGGGCGCTCCATCGGCGTCGATGTGCACGACACCGTTATCATTCCGGTCGCCTCGGCTCAGCAACTATTCAACCAGTCCTCGCTGTTCCGCATCCTGGTGGAAGCCAAAAGCCGCAGTGCCATCGGGCCGGCAAAACAGTTTGTGGTCGATACCCTGCGCGAGCGCCACCAGGACGAGGAAGACGTCACGGTGATTACCCAGGACGGGGTGTTGGCGACTTTTGACCGTATACTCAATGCCCTGACCATCGCCGTCGGTGGTATTGCCGCCATCAGTCTCGGCGTCGCCGGTATCCTGATCATGAACGTCATGCTGGTGGCCGTTTCGCAACGCACCGCGGAAATCGGTCTGCTCAAGGCGCTGGGTGCGACCCGCCGGCAGATCCTGGTGCTTTTCCTGATCGAAGCCCTGTTGCTGTCGACGCTCGGTGCCGCGCTGGGGTTGGCGGTCGGTCAGTTGGGCAGTCTGGCGATCCGTTATGCGTTTCCGTTGCTGCCGGCCTATGCGCCCGCCTGGTCGGTCTCCTTGTCTATCGTGGTCGCGGTGACAACGGGTGTGCTGTGCAGTCTGTTACCGGCACGCCGCGCCGCTCGACTGGACCCGGTGCTGGCATTGTCGAGGAGGTAAGCCGGAATGTATATGCGCGACTTCATACACCTGGCCGGCACTTCACTCGTTGCGCACCGTTTGCGCACTGTCCTGACCTCGCTGGGTATTGGCGTGGGCATTGCCGCCGTAGTGCTGCTGACTTCCATCGGCGAAGGTGTGCATCGGTATGTGCTGTCCGAATTTACCCAGTTCGGCACCACGCTGGTGGGTATCAATCCCGGGCGCACTACCACACACGGGACCTCGATGGGCGTCTTCGGTAGCGAACGTCCGCTGAGCATCGAGGACGCCGAGGCCCTCAAGCAGTTGTCGTTTGTCGAGGCCGTGGTGCCCTTTGTGCAGGGTAACGCCGAGGTCGAAGCCGGTAATCGCAGGCGTCGTACCACCATCTACGGTGCCGGCCCGCAAATGCCCGAAGCCTTGCGTATGCGCGTTAATTCCGGCGCTTTTCTACCGGATGATGACCCCACGGCACCGCGCGCACTGGCGGTGCTCGGCAGTAAACTGCGGCAGGAGCTGTTCGCGTACCGCAACCCGCTGGGCAAGCGCATTACCATCGCCGGCAACCGCTACCGCATCATCGGGGTGATGGAGCCCAAGGGGCAGGTACTGGGCTTTGACCTGGACGATACCGTGTATATACCGGCGGCCCGCGCTCTGGAATTGTTCAACCGGGATACCCTGTTTGAAATCGACGTGATGTACCGCAGCAACGTCCGCGTCGAGAGGGTTGTCGACGGAATCAGGCGCACACTCATGGCGCGGCATGGTCGCGAGGATTTCACCATCACCACACAGGAGCAGATGCTCGACGTGCTGGGTTCCATTCTCAATGTGCTGACCTTTGCGGTGGCTGCTATTGGCGGGATCTCGCTGCTGGTAGGCGCCATTGGCATTGTGACCATCATGACCATTGCGGTGAACGAACGTACCAGCGAGATCGGCCTGATTCGGGCACTGGGCGCCAGGCAATCGCAGATACTGGGCCTGTTTCTCGGCGAGGCGACGGTGCTGGCCGCCATCGGCGGCCTGGCGGGTCTGGCTATGGGCCTCGGAGTAGCCAGCCTGTTGCGGCTTGTATTGCCCGAGCTGCCGGTGCACACACCATGGATCTATGTGGTTCTGGCCGAGGTCCTGGCAGTCGTCCTGGGTATTATATCCGGTATCCTGCCGGCCCGGCGTGCCGCCCGGCTGGATCCGGTGGAGGCTTTGCGCGACGAGTGACGGTCCCTTTCCAGCCTGTTTCGGGTATCATTCGCGCATACTGAAATCACAGGTGACACAAGGTGACACATGCAGGCAGACGAACTGAAGAAACTGATAGAGGCCGGGCTTCCCGGCGCCGAGGTCACGGTTCAGGGTGACGGAGACCACTTCGAGGCCACTGTGGTCAGCGCGGATTTCGAGGGTAAATCGATGGTGCAGCAGCACCAGATAGTCTATGGTGCGCTGGGTGACGTTATGCAGGGTGAGGTGCATGCACTGGCTCTGCGTACCCTCACCCCGGAACAGTGGAAAAAACAGATCCAGTAAACGGTTTCCATGGTTTTAGTCGACCCTAACAGACCCTAGGCACATAGCATGTCCGAACAGTTGACGATTGCGCTTTCCAAGGGGCGCATTTTTAAAGAGACATTACCGCTGCTGGCGCACGCCGGCATCGAGCCGGTCGACGATCCGGAAACCAGCCGCAAGCTGATTCTCGATACCAGCCAGGAGGCGGTGAAGCTGGTCATTATCCGCGCCTCTGATGTGCCGACCTATGTCCAGTACGGTGCGGCTGACCTGGGCGTGGCGGGCAAGGATGTGTTGATGGAACACGGTGGTGCCGGCCTGTACGAGCCTCTGGACCTGCGTATCGCCTGTTGCAGGCTGATGGTGGCCGGTCACGAGCCCTGGTCAGAGCAGGCGCAACGGCTGCGCATTGCCACCAAGTATGTCAGCAGTACACGACGGTATTTTGCCGGGCAGGGCTTGCAGGTTGAAATCATCAAGCTTTACGGCTCCATGGAACTGGCGCCCCTGGTTGGTCTGTCCGATCTGATTGTCGATGTGGTTGACACTGGCAATACGCTCAAGGCCAATGGTCTAAAGCCGCTGGAAAAGATTACCGACATCAGTTCGCGACTGGTGGTGAACAAGGCGTCCATGAAGCGCAAGCATGCCAGTGTGCAGTCTTTTATTGACCGGATCGCAGAAGCGGTACGCAAGCAGGAAGAAGCAGCGTGAGTAATACGGATATCAAACGCCTGAACAGTTCGGAGGAAGATTTCTACGCACAGCTGGACAGTCTGCTGGCCCCGGAAGAAGTCTCTGATAGCCAGGTGGCAAAGACCGTTGGCGACATTATTTCCGCTATCCGCAGCCGCGGTGATGATGCGTTGCTGGAATTCACCAACCGCTTTGACCGCATGCAGGCCGGCAGTGTTGAAGAATTGGAAATCAGCAAGTTCAAACTGCTGGAAGCACTGGATACCATCCCGACCGAACAACGCGATGCGCTGGAGCGTGCTGCCAGCCGGGTTCAGGCCTATGCCGAGCGTCAAAAGGTGGAATCCTGGTCATACAAGGAAGCCGATGGCACGTTGCTGGGGCAGCAGGTAACGGCGCTGGAACGGGCCGGGCTGTATGTGCCGGGTGGTAAAGCGGCCTATCCGTCATCGGTCATAATGAACGCCATCCCTGCTAAAGTGGCGGGCGTGAGCGAGCTGATCATGGTCGTTCCCACGCCGGAAGGTGTGGTGAGTGACACGGTACTTGCCGCTGCCGAGATTGCCGGTGTTGACCGGGTTTTCGCCATTGGCGGTGCGCAGGCGGTGGCAGCGCTGGCTTACGGTACGCAAACCATCCCCAGGGTCGACAAGATTGTCGGGCCGGGCAATATTTACGTCGCAACTGCGAAGGCTATGGTGTTCGGCCAGGTCGGTATCGACATGATTGCCGGTCCGTCCGAAATTCTGATAGTGTGTGACGGCCAGACGGATCCCGACTGGATTGCCATGGACCTGTTCTCGCAGGCCGAGCACGACGAAGACGCCCAGGCCATTCTGGTCAGCCCGGACGCAGAATTTCTGGGCTGGGTCGCCAACAGTATCAGCAAGCTGCTGCCGAAGATGGAGCGTGAAGAGATCATCAGGACGTCCATGGTGAATCGCGCCGCCCTGATCCAGGTTCGCGATCTCGACGAAGCCGTGCAAGTCGCCAATTATGTCGCCCCCGAACACCTGGAACTCTCGGTCGAAGATCCGCAGATTCTGGCCGAGTCCATCCACCACGCCGGAGCCATCTTCATGGGCCGCTACACGGCCGAGGCCCTGGGTGATTATTGTGCCGGCCCCAATCACGTGCTGCCGACAGCACGCACGGCGCGTTTTTCCTCACCGCTGGGCGTGTACGACTTCCAGAAGCGTTCCAGCCTGATCCAGTGCTCGGCCAAGGGTGCCGCTGATCTCGGCAGGACGGCATCGACGCTGGCGCGTGGTGAGGGTCTGACGGCACACGCGCAATCGGCCGAGTACCGGATCCCGAAAAAATGACACCCGGCCCCAAGTCGCCGCAACGCTGGATACGTCCCGAGATCCAGGCGTTGAGCGCTTACCATGTGCCGGATCCGGGTAAGCTCGTTAAACTGGATGCCATGGAAAATCCCTACCGCTGGCCGGCAGAACTGGTTGAGCAATGGCTGCACAGCCTGCGCCCGGTCGAACTGAACCGCTATCCCGATCCAGGCGCCCGCGAGCTGAGCGAAAAGCTCAAGCAGTTCATGCAGGTGCCGGAAGGCATGCAGGTGGTGCTGGGCAATGGCTCGGATGAATTGATCCAGATGCTGGCGCTCGCGGTGGCTGGCCCGGATCGGGTCATCCTGTCGACCGATCCCACCTTTGTCATGTATCGCATGATCGCCGAAGTTGCCGGCCTGCGTTACCGGGCTGTGCCGCTGAGCGGGGATTTTTCTCTGGACCCCGACGCCACGCTGTCAGCCATCGAACAAACGCAGCCCGCCATCGTGTTCCTGGCCTACCCCAATAATCCAACCGGCAACCTGTTCGACGCAGCCGTTGTCGAGGACGTGATACGCGCAGCGCCGGGACTGGTGGTGGTTGATGAAGCCTACGCACCGTTCACCGATGCCAGCTTCATGTCGCGCCTGGGCGAGTTTCCCAATCTGCTGGTATTGCGTACGGTGTCCAAAATGGGTCTCGCCGGCCTGCGCCTTGGCTTGCTTGCCGGACCTGCCGAATGGCTGAACGAAATAGACAAGACCCGGCTGCCATACAACATCAACGTGCTCACCCAGGCCAGTGCGCTGTTCGCTTTGCAGCACGCGACCATGCTCGATGAGCAGGCGCAGCGGATTCGTGCCGACCGTGCCAAACTCGCCCAGGCCCTGCAGGGACTGGATGGCATCAGGCCCTATCCGAGTGAGGCCAACTTTATTCTGTTTGAAACACCGCACGGTGAAGCAGACCGCGTCTTTGCAGCCTTGAAAGAGCAGGGTGTATTGATCAAGACTCTCACCCCCTCCGGTGGCCGCCTGCAGGACTGCCTGCGTGTAACCATTGGCAAACCGCAGGAAAATCAGGCCTTCCTGGAGGCGCTGCAAAATGCGATGACGTCATGAAACCACCGATTATCAGGTTCTTTGTTTCAGCGTGAGCGGCACGCCCATCTGTCTGCGTTGTATCGTGAGCGGTCGTGTGCAGGGTGTGTTTTTTCGCGCCTCGACCCAGCGACAGGCACAGCAGCTGGGTGTAAGCGGTTACGCGAAAAACCTGCCAGACGGATCGGTGGAAGTGCTGGCCTGCGGGGAGGCAGGCGCCGTGCAACAGCTCAGCGCATGGCTGTGGGTCGGTCCACCGGCCTCGAGCGTGACCGCTGTCGAGTGCGAGACTGTCGATATCCCGGTGCCGGATTATTTCGGGACCAGTTAGTGATCCTTAGTTGTCTGACGGTCCTGAAAGCTGATGCCGGCTAACTTCTTTACTCGCTTGTAGTGGCCTTGTGATTTTGGCGGTGAGAAATGACGCTAATTGTCCGCGACGCCGAGTTTCTCGGCGCCACTGACCGTGGCCGCTTGAACGTTGCCCTTGCCGGTCTTTTGGGGCGCCAGTATGGTGTTGCCGGCCGCTTTGCTGTCATCCGCCTGCGGATAATCCAGTGTGTAGTGCAGGCCGCGGCTTTCCTTGCGCATGTGTGCAGAGCGGATAATCAATTCCGCGACCTGCACCAGGTTGCGAAGTTCCAGCAGGTCGTTGGTGACACGGAAATTACCGTAGTAGTCCTGGATTTCCTTTTGTAGCAGCTCTACACGATGCAGGGCGCGTTCCAGCCGTTTGTTGGTGCGTACGATGCCGACATAGTCCCACATGAAGCGTCGCAATTCGTCCCAGTTGTGGCTGACCACGACTTCTTCGTCGGAATCGGTGACCTGGGATTCGTCCCATTCCGGTAATTCGGGGGGCATGCCGGTTGCAGTCAGGCGTGCCGCGATATCGGTGGCGGCGGAGGTGGCGAACACCAGGCATTCCAGCAGTGAATTACTGGCCATGCGATTGGCGCCGTGCAGGCCGGTGCAGGCGGATTCGCCAACGACATAAAGGTTGTCGATATCACTGCGGCCGCTGAGATCGGTGGGTATACCGCCACAGGTGTAGTGGGCAGCCGGTACCACCGGGATGGCTTGTTTGGCCATGTCGAAGCCGAGTTCGAGGCAGCGCCGGTAAATGGTTGGAAAGTGTTTCTCGATAAAGTCGGTCGGCTTGTGCGAGATGTCCAGCAGCACGTGGTCGTAACCATGGCGTTTCATTTCGTGGTCGATGGCGCGTGCCACGATATCGCGCGGCGCCAGTTCGGCGCGGGGGTCGAAGCGCTGCATGAAGGGTTTGCCGTCGGGCAACAGCAGTTTGCCGCCTTCGCCGCGCACCGCTTCCGAGATCAGGAACGATTTGGCCTGCGGGTGGTACAGGCAGGTGGGATGGAACTGGTTGAATTCCATGTCGGCCACCCTGCAGCCCGCGCGCCAGGCCATGGCGATGCCGTCACCGGTGGATGTGTCGGGATTGCTGGTATACAGGTACACTTTGCTGGCACCGCCGGTGGCCAGGGTAGTGAACCTGGCGCGGAACACTTCAACCCGTCCGGTGCCACGGTCCAGCACGTAAGCGCCCAGACAGCGGTTATCCTTGCGGCCGGAGCGCTCGGCGGTGATCAGGTCGACGGCGATGTGCTGTTCAAACAGGTCGATATTGTCGCGCGCGCGTACCGCGTCGACCAGGCTGATCTCGAGCGCCTTGCCAGTGCTGTCGGCGGCGTGTATCACGCGCCGGTGCTGATGACCGCCCTCGCGGGTAAGGTGGAATTCGGTTTGGTGTTTTTCCTCGTCGCGGCGGGTGAAGGGTACACCCAGGTCGATCAGCCACTGAACGGCCTCCGGGCCCTGCTCTACGGTGAAACGCACCACTTGTGGATCGCACAGGCCGACACCGGCGTTCATGGTGTCCGTGATATGAGATTCAATCGAGTCCTTGTGGTCCAGCACTGCCGAGATACCGCCCTGGGCATAATAGGTGCTGCTTTCCTTGACCGGGCCTTTCGACAGTACCGCGATACGGGCGTCCCGGGGCAGGCGCAGTGCGAGGGTCAAGCCGGCTGCGCCGCTGCCTATAATGAGACCATCGTATTGGTGCTGGAGATGCATCGCTGGAGGCCCGCCCTGAATTCAGGTATCGTTTCGCTAGTTTAAGCCATTCAGATTAAAGCGCTTTGTACACAAACTTTACCTCAAAAGACCATTTCTGGCGAACTCTCCCCGGTTTTTGCGGTCTACAGCGGGTATGCAGGCTATCCGGGAAGCAGAGAGGTTAGCCCGGATGGTCGAAAGAAATCTGGACCAGGAGCTGGTCGAGCGGGTGCAAAGTGGCGAAAAGGCCGCTTTCGATATCCTGGTTCGCAAATACGAGCATAAACTCGCCAACGTTATCAGCCGTTATATCCATGACCAGAGTGAAGTGCTGGATGTCGCGCAGGACGCCTTCATCAAGGCCTACCGTGCGTTGCCTAATTTCCGTGGCGACAGTGCCTTCTATACATGGCTGTATCGCATTGCCATCAATACCGCCAAGAATCATCTGGTAGCGGCCAGCCGGCGTCCACCAAAAGATGATATTAATGCCGAGGAAGCGGAACAATTTGATGCAGGTTCCGGTCTTAAAGAATACGCTACGCCGGAGCGTCTGGCGTTAAGAAGTGAACTGGCGGGAACAATTCAGGATGCGATCGAAGCGTTACCTGAAGAGTTGAGGGTAGCCATTGTGCTTCGTGAGCTGGAAGGGTTGAGTTATGAAGAGATCGCAAGTGCCATGGAATGTCCCATTGGTACCGTGCGGTCGCGGATTTTCAGGGCGAGGGATGCGATCGATAAACAGATTCGACCCTTGCTGGATGAAACGGATGCAGGTGAATAGAGATGAGTGATGAAATCCGTGAACAACTGTCTGCGTTGGTAGATGACGAGATCGATGCGGTTGAACGGCCTTTGTTGCTGGGGCGTTTACAGCGCGATACCGGGCTTCGGGAAATTCTTGGACGTTACCAGTTGATCAGCGAAGTGATGCGTGGCGACGGGCAGGCGGCCACGCTGGGTATCGCTGACCGGGTGAGGCGGGCACTGGAACAGGAGACTGCCCTGCCCGCGGCTGATAAGCCGAATCCGGGTGGATTGAGCTGGTTGAAACCGATCGCTGGATTGGCGGTAGCGGCTTCGGTCGCACTGGTGGCTGTGTTAGCCGTAACTTCGGTTCGAGAGACGGCTGTTGAAACGGCGCCCAGGGTGGCATCCATCGAGAATACCGCGCCGGAGACGCGCGGGAATGAGGAGCTGTGGGAACGTATAGAACCCCGCATTGATAAACGCATGGCTGCTTATCTGGTGAATCATAACGAATTTGCAGCCAGCCGGGGTGTTCAGGGCGTTATGCCCTATGTGCGCATTGTAGGGTATGAAAACAACCGGCAATGACACGTTCTTTTGCTTCAAGCGTTTTGGCGGTGGTGATTGCGGCTGCGCAAAATGTGGCATGGGCCGAGTCGGATGCCCGTCAGTGGCTGGAGCGCATGTCCATGGCCTCCCAGTCATTGAACTATTCCGGGATCTTTGTCTATCAGCGCCAGGGTAGTCTTGAAGCCATGCAGATCGTTCATGCCAGGGATGAATCCGGTGAGCGTGAACGCCTGCTGTCTCTGACTGGCCCCAAGCGTGAAGTGTTACGCGACAATCAGGTGGTGACCTGTATTCTGGGGGATCGTCAGGCGGTGGTCGTCAATAAGAGCCGGCCGCGTACACCGTTTCCTGTGAGTTTCCCCACCGAGCTAATGGATCTGGAAAGACACTATCATTTTAAAGTGCTGGATCAGGACCGTGTTGCCGGACTGACGTGCCGGGTGGTCGCGGTCGAACCGCGTGATGAGTACCGCTACGGGCGCAGGCTCTGTGTTCACGACGAAAGCCATTTATTGTTGCGGTCAGAGTTGACGGCAGCCACGGGTGACGCCATCGAGCAGGTGATGTTTACGGCGGTGGAGTTTCCGCAAACGATCGCAAGTCAGAAATTGTTACCGGATATGGACGGGGCGGATTTTACCTGGCATCGCGAGCCCAGTGAGCAACCGGAAACCGGTGATAGTGCTGCGGATTCGCGTTGGAAGGTGGCGCAGGTCCCCGATGGTTTCATGTTGACCGATCACGGCTGGCATCAGCTGTCTGCAGATGATGCGGGTGTTGAACACTGGGTCTACAGTGACGGCCTTGCCAGCGTTTCGGTTTATATCGAAAAATCATTGAAAGATAGTGAAGCGTACAGCGGGGTATCGCATCGAGGTGCCCTGAATGCTTACGGTACCATGGTCGGCGGTTATTACGTGACGGTGGTCGGTGAAGTACCGCGCCAGACCGTCGAGTTGATCGGCAAATCCGTCCGCGTCAGGTAATTCCGATGCTTGAAGAAACTGCGCAGGTCGTACGAATCAGGGGTGAGGAGGTCTGGGTGGAGACGCAGCGCCGCTCAAGCTGTGATTCCTGTGCGGCAGAAAAAGGCTGCGGCACGGCAACCCTGTCGAAAGTGCTGGGAAACCGACGTAATGTGGTGCGTGTTTTATCCGCCATACCGCTCGGGGTCGGTGATCGGGTGGTTATCGGCATCAGGGAACAGGCGCTGGTACGCGGTTCGCTGGCGGTCTACGCTGTACCGATTCTGCTGTTGTTGCTCGGTGGATTGCTTGGAGAACTGGGCGCACAACAGTTTATTTGGGAGAATGCTGAATTAGCCAGCGTGACGCTGGGGATTTCGGGTTTGATTGCCGGGCTTGCCTGGCTGAGAAGATTTACCCGCCGAATACAAAATGATCCGAACTTTCAGCCGGTTGTGTTACGGCGACAGACTTCGGCAGGAGTGCTGGCGGTAGAATGATTCAGGAGTGTTTATGATTTCGTTAAAGAGAATGGGCTGGATGTTTGTATTTGCGGCGTTTGTGTTGGCGGGGGCTGCGAACGTACAGGCAGGCAGCTTACCCGATTTTACCGATCTGATTGAAGAAGCAACTGATGCGGTGGTGAATATCAGTACCACCCAGAAAGTGAAATCCGGCCACATGAATCTGCCTGAAGGCATAGAAATACCCGATTTGCCCGAGGGTTCGCCGTTTGGTGATTTATTCAAGCACTTCTTTGGCGAACAGGGTGGTGGGGCGATACCTCGTGAACGGGAAGCCAAGTCGCTGGGATCCGGGTTCATTATATCCAAAGACGGCTACGTTATGACCAACAACCACGTGGTCAAGGATGCCGATGAAATCATCGTGCGCCTGGAGGACCGTCGCGAACTCAAGGCGGAGGTCATCGGTATTGACGAGCGTAGCGACGTTGCCGTGTTGAAAATTGATGCCGATAATCTGCCGGTCGCAAAAATTGGTAAATCCGATACGCTGAAAGTGGGCGAATGGGTGGTGGCGATCGGCTCGCCTTTTGGTTTTGATCATTCGGCGACAGCAGGCATCGTCAGCGCCATGGGGCGGGCATTGCCGCGGGAAAACTATGTGCCGTTTATCCAGACCGACGTAGCGATCAATCCGGGTAACTCGGGCGGACCCTTGTTCAACCTGGATGGCGAAGTGGTTGGCGTGAACTCGCAAATCTACAGCCGTACCGGTGGCTATATGGGCCTGTCGTTTTCTATTCCGATTGAAGTGGCAATGGACGTCGCCGGTCAGTTAAAGCAACACGGCAAAGTCAGTCGTGGCTGGCTGGGCGTGCTGATTCAGGATGTCACGCTGGAGCTGGCCGAGTCCTTCGGTATGAGCAAGCCGCAGGGCGCCCTGGTTGCCAAGGTGATGCCGGGCAGCCCGGCTGAAAAGGCGGATATGCAGGTAGGTGACATCGTGGTTTCCTTCAATGGCAAGCAGGTTAATCGTTCCTCAAGTTTGCCGCCGGTGGTGGGTAGTACGCCGGTGGGTAAGAAAGTGCCTGTCGAAGTCATGCGACAAGGCCGTAGTCAGACGCTGTGGGTGAAACTGGGTGAGTTGCCGGACAAGGACGAGAAGATTGCCAAGGCTGAAACCAGCAAGACCAGCACCGATAACCGGCTCAATATCCAGGTCGCTGACCTGACCGATGAGCAGCGCAAGGAGCTGGAACTTGAAGGTGGCGTGCTGGTGGAGTCGGTAGGTGACGGCGCCGCGGCAGACGCCGGCGTAAGTGAGGGCGATATCATCCTCCGGGTCGACGGCAAGCTGGTGAATGATGTCGACGTGTTTGAAACGATGATTGAGAAACTGCCAGCCGATAAGTCGGTGGCAATTCTGGTGCAGCGGCGCGGCGGACCGATTTTCCTGGCAATGAAGGTTCCCGAGCCGAAGTAGTGCCCAAGCTGATCCTGTATTTCAGGGAAGGCTGCCATTTATGTGAAGCGATGTTGCAGGCCCTGCGGGGCCTGCAAAGACGACTTGGGTTTGAGCTGCAGCTGGTGGATGTTGACCGCGACCCTGAGCTGCTGCGGCGTTATGATGAATGGGTGCCGGTATTATGCCTGGGGGAGCGGGAGGTCTGCCATTATCACCTGGACGAGCAGGCACTGCGGCAGTTTCTCAACCAGTTGCACGATTGAATCGCCTGGTCGCCACGGTATACACCAGCAGGCAGAGGCATACCCCGCTCTTTTTTTCGTGCTTTCTGCGTATTCGGCAGCCATTCCGGTTTTTTATCGTCCTGCGCGTCACCTGGCCGGGCAATTGCGTGTATACTTGTTCGCCAATTCGAAAGTGGTGCCGGGTTGGTGCCATTCTTCTTTAAATATCAGGTTGTTACTCGTGTTTTGTAAACCCATAGGCGGCGGCGGAAATGACTGATCTGTCCCACCTCCGCAACTTTTCCATTATTGCGCATATCGATCATGGCAAATCGACGTTGGCAGATCGGTTTATCCAGATCTGTGGCGGGCTGAGCGAGCGTGACATGGAAGAGCAGGTGCTCGATTCCATGGACCTGGAACGCGAGCGCGGCATTACCATCAAAGCTCAAAGCGTGTCGCTGGAGTATCAGGCGAAAAATGGCGAGACCTACGTCTTAAACTTCATCGACACGCCCGGACACGTGGATTTCTCCTACGAAGTTTCGCGCTCCTTATCGGCCTGCGAAGGCGCCTTGCTGGTGGTCGATGCAGCCCAGGGCGTTGAAGCGCAGAGTGTCGCCAATTGCTATACGGCGATTGAACAGGGGCTGGAAGTGGTCCCGGTGCTGAATAAGGTTGACTTGCCGTCGGCGGAACCTGACCGCGTGAAACAGGAAATCGAAGATATTATCGGTATTGAGGCGATTGATGCGGTCGAGGTCAGTGCCAAGACCGGGCTCGGTATCAAGGAGCTGCTTGAGCGCTTGATCAATCGTATTCCACCACCGCAGGGGGATCCGGAGCAGCCGTTACAGGCGCTGATTATTGATTCCTGGTTTGATAACTATGTTGGTGTGATTTCACTCGTGCGGGTGATGCAGGGCAGCCTGCGCCGCCGTCAGAAAATCCGTGTCATGTCCACTGGCCGGGATTTTCAGGCTGAAAAGGTCGGTATATTTACGCCGCGACGTGAAGAGCGTGAACAGCTTAAAGCGGGCGATGTCGGCTTTGTCATTGCCGGCATCAAGGAGATCGACGGCGCACCGGTCGGTGACACCATTACCTTAACCGACCGCCAGGCCAGTGGAGCGTTGCCGGGTTTTCAGAAAGTACAGCCGCGAGTGTTTGCCGGTTTGTACCCCGTTATTTCCGATGATTACGAAGACTTGCGTGAAGCGCTGCAGAAACTGCGTCTGAATGATGCCTCGCTGCATTTTGAGCCGGAAACATCAACAGCGCTGGGTTTCGGGTTCCGCTGTGGTTTTCTCGGCATGCTGCACCTGGAGATTATCCAGGAACGCCTGGAGCGTGAATATGACCTGGACCTGATTACCACGGCACCCACTGTGGTCTATGAAATACTCAATACCAGGGGGGAGGTACAGCTCATCGATAACCCGGCCAGCCTGCCGCCGGCCAACCAGATCGATGAAATTCGTGAACCTGTTATTCTCGCCAATGTACTGGTGCCACAGGATTATCTTGGCGCTGTTATCGGTTTGTGCGTTGAAAAGCGCGGTGTGCAGCGAAGTATGCAGTATCTCGGGCAACAGGTATCCCTGAGTTACGAGTTGCCGCTCAGCGAAGTGGTGCTGGATTTCTTCGACAGGCTGAAATCGGTGAGTCGTGGTTTCGCTTCATTCGATTATTCGTTTGAGCGCTTCGATGCAGCCTCTCTGGTTAAACTCGATATTCTTATCAATGGTGAACGCGTGGATGCCCTGTCAGTGATCGTACACCGTGAATTTGCGCAAAGTCGCGGGCGTGACCTGGCCGATAGAATGAGAGAGATCATTCCACGGCAGATGTTTGATGTGGCTATCCAGGCAGCCATTGGATCCCAGATTATTGCGCGAACCACGGTCAAGGCTTTGCGTAAAAATGTCACGGCAAAATGCTATGGTGGCGACATCACACGAAAGCGCAAGTTGCTGGAAAAACAGAAAGCGGGTAAAAAGCGCATGAAACAGTTTGGCAAGGTGGAGATACCGCAGGAGGCTTTTCTGGCCGTACTGCAAGTGGGGAAGAAATAAATATGAATTTGGATTTTCCAACCATACTGGTGGTGGCCACCCTGGTGACAGGGCTGATATGGGCTGTTGATGCTGTAATATGGGCACCGAAACGCAGGCAGCAGGCGGCAGCGCTGGGTGCCGGCGAGGCTGCTGTTGATCCCGATCGGGTGGAGGCGACGCTCAAAGAACCGACGTTTGTTGAGTACGCCAAATCCTTTTTCCCGGTTATTCTGGCTGTGCTGTTATTGCGTTCCTTCCTGGTGGAGCCCTTCCGTATACCGTCTGGATCGATGATGCCAACCCTGCTGGTCGGTGATTTCATTCTGGTCAATAAATACGCCTACGGTATTCGTCTGCCAGTGGTCAATATGAAGGCTATGGATCTGGGTGAGCCGGAACGCGGTGATGTGGTGGTTTTCCGTTTTCCCAAGGATCCCAGCATCGATTACATCAAGCGGGTGGTAGGTGTGCCCGGTGACCATGTGGTTTATCAGGACAAAACTCTGTATATAAATGATGAGAAAGTTGCGCAAATACCGGAAGGTAGCTATATAGGAACAGGGTCAGGCCTGTCTATGTCGGGTGCCGACGTGCGCAGCGAAGTGCTGGGTGACGTCAATCACGATATTCTCGTTGTGAATGGAGTTGGTGGTGTATCGGCTGATGTTGTCGTACCGGAAGGGCACTATTTCGTTATGGGTGACAACCGCGACAACAGTAATGACAGCCGCTACTGGGGATTTGTACCTGACGGGAATCTGGTTGGAAAAGCTTTTATGGTCTGGATGAACTGGGATTCAGCGGCCGGTGGCGTGGGCTGGGATCGTATCGGGGACTCCATCAACTAGTCTGCGGAGAACGGCGATGAAAAAATGGCATCACCAAAAAGGGATGACTGCAATCGGCTGGATGCTGGTATTGGGTCTCATAGCATTTTTCACCCTCA
>Ga0316197_10000269_pt1 | contig 37054 bp, 41 predicted proteins | sample OudBiesiAoxic_MG_FD_204939 | JGI IMG/M metagenome (GOLD analysis project Ga0316197, IMG submission 204939) | Coastal sediment microbial communities from Oude Bieten Haven, Netherlands - site A oxic | ecosystem: Environmental > Aquatic > Marine > Coastal > Sediment | place: Netherlands... | reverse complement strand
TAATACCAATCGAGATAAATATCTGATCAATCTTGCTGGTTAAAATTAACGATAACTTCGTTGTTTTCAATCCCAATAGCCAGCTATTGCTCAATCAAACGCCTTGCTCTCATTAATTTTTCCTACGCAATTTTAGACCATTTACTTATCCAGATTGGTATAAATGGTTGAAGCTTAAAACGAAAAAATAAGCTGTTTTAACAAAAAAAGAGCCACTATTTACTGTAATTAGTATGATGTCTAAATCAACTGGAATAAACTCAATGATTGCATTTTTACGAATGTTTGCTGGGAAATTTCTAACATACTCATCTGCATCTGAAATTCACTTATTGCTGCAGCCATATCAAGATCTTCGATGTTAGATAACGTTTTTTGATTCGCAAGATTAAAATCTAACGTTGCTTCGCGCTGATTATCAATGGTGTTAAGTCGAGCCCCCACTGAAGTATGTGCACTGGAAACATTACCCATTGCGTTATCTATCTGTAGCAAGCCCGTTTCTATCGCAACCAAGCGCTGTGCTTTTTCTGCCCCTCCCTCACCTTTTATCATCAATGAATCAATCGTATCTTGGATGGTAGCAAAAACATTTTTCTCGCCACTTTGACGTAGGGTAAAACTGTCAAGGTTTTGCACATCACCTTTAATTGCCGTTTTTATACCGTTAAATTCAATCGACTGTCCCTCTTGATAGTCTGTCGGTTGAACATATTTAGTCATTGTAAATTGATCGGTATCATTAGGTATCCCATCAACTTCCACTGAAATACCATTAATATTTAATATTTGTTCATTTGTATCTTTACTATCGTATATCGCAGCAGGGGTAGCAGCGATGCCACCGATCCTAACTTCAAACTCACCAGCAGTAGCTGTTGCTAAAAATTCAATATTAACATCGCTAGCAGGATCAGGATAAGTAGCGGCAGGGTTAACAAGACCAATATTTGGGTCACTCAGATCAACACTCGTAATTTTTACGCTCGCACCACCTGTCGCACTACTATCATCAACCCCATAAACAGAGTACTGGGGCTCACCACCAGCAATAGGTTCAGTAATAGTAATCGCATAATCCTGTTCAGTAAATCCGCGCGCAAGTTTTGTGTCAACTACAGATCCTTCAGAAATCACACCTGAGCCGCTATTATTACTACCTAATTCTGAGACAAAAGTACCATTACCTTCCGATATCTGTGTAAATATTGAAGAGCCAGAGTCATAACCTTGAACAAATACACCCGCTCCTACTTTATAATTACTCACTCCGTTATCACCCTGATAGTCAATATCACCAAATTCATCAGTTTGAAAAGGTTTAGTATCTACCTGAAAGCCGGAAAATATATATTGGCTATTCCCATCTTTAGTATTCGCAACACCAATCAGTTCTTCACGTAATCCCTCTAACTCTTTGGCTATGACGTCACGACTTTCATCACTGTTTGAGCCATTGCCAGCACTCACCATCAGCTCTCGTACACGTTGTAGTATATTAGTTACCTGGGTTAAGGCGGTATCTTCTAAAGAGTTTACTGATTCAGCGGTATCTGCATTTTTTAAATACTGCTCCCCAACACTGACTTCCTGCTTTAAGCGTTGAATTGTTGCAATAGCAACAGGATCATCAGCCCCATGCAAAACGCGTTTTTGAGCAGATAAATGCATGTTTTGCTTATTTAACGTTGATTGCTGATCCAATACACTATTTACATTGCGTTGAAAAAAGACTTGGGTAGAGATACGCATAATTGCCTCGCTGAATACTAATATGAGCCTATGACTCAATCTAATAATAACAATGCAAAAACTATTCCAATCTAACGAAAATTATTGTACCTAGGCAGATTAGTGATATGTTTAGCGGAGAGTTGTTCAAGTTGAGCGCCTATAGGGTATTTCTATTAGCGCTTTGAAGAAGTTATTCGAGGGAATTCATTTAGCGTGAAGCCTGTAATATAGTGTCAAACAATTCACTGGCGACTGAAATAACACGTGCAGCTGCACTATAGTGCTGTTGAAATTGCAACAGATTTGCCGCCTCTTCATCCATATTCACACCACTCATACTTTGCATACGCTCAAAGGATTGATTTTGGAGAATCTCCATAGTCTGCATAGAAGTCCCAGCATTTCCGGCTTTTGCACCTATTTCAGATAACATACCGCCATAAACATCAGAAAAGGTAGCTTTATTATTATTCATCACTTTCTGGCTTTGCAATTCAGCTATCTTAACGATATTACTATTATCACCAACCCCGGTTTCATTGAAGGCAACCTTAAAACTATCTCCCACTACAGCAGGAGGACCAACTTCGTCACCGACAACAGAGCCACTAATCATCTCAACTTCAATACCAGCCAAGGTGAAAGTTGCTTTTCCAGTTTTTGGATCCGGTGTAAGCGTTAGCCCTGTGAGCACATCACCTGCGCTTTTAGCAGGTGTATAAAAATCAGATGGTTCAGGATTTTCCGGTAGAGTAACAGCATTACCATTTTTATCTAATATTGCATAGGTAATTTGCCCAGTTAAATCATTTACATCAGTAATTTTAATCGTCAATGGATTATCTGCGTCCATATACAATGCGTCTGATGGATTTACGATTGCGCTAGTCCTTAATACCGCATCACCTTTATTGGTATCAGCAGCAGCTGTTATTATTTCAGAGCCCGCTGCAGCTACTTTAGCAGGATCAGTCATCTCCACACTAACCTCTTGAGCAGCTAAACGTGTTGGGCGTAATGAAAATGATTTTCCAACTTGCGGCGGGTTGCTAGCATCAATTGAATCAACGCCAATACTAATACCAAACCCTGGTATTTCAGCACGCGCGTCAATCGACATGTCATCGATAGTTAAAGTCTCAGTTGCACCGGTTGATCTATTTGTTGCTGTAAACGAGATTGTCTCCGGAGGGCCTTGTTGATAATCATCAACAACAAGGTCAAACTCATCAGCAGTTAGCTCGCTTAAATCATCAATACGCACACTAAGTTGAAGATTACCTAACCCATCATTATGCGACAATACTCGGTTTTGCATACTTGATATTGAATTAACATCATTAAATAAGTTATCACCAATATCGCCATTGAGATCCATCCCCTCTTTTTGCTGTTCATTGATAGAATGGGTTAAACCAAGAATACTTTGGCCAAGCTGATTCATTGCTTTTTCTAAATCGTTATTTCGTGTATCAAACATACCCGCAATTGAGCCGCCTAAACGTGCACCATCAATACGCGCTAAATTGCCATTAACACTTAAGCCTAACTCCTTGCGAGAAGGATCAGGATCACCATTCACAGCAAGCATCTTCATTGCTGTTCCACCCATTACTAATGATTGCCCACTACCAATAAACACATTGATCATGCCAAGTTCTTCGGGAACAATGGAAACGTCAACATATTGACTTAATTCAGTCAGTATTTGGTCGCGCTGATCTAATAAATCATTCGCATTACTGCTTACCCCTGCACCGGTCACAGCCGCTATCTGTTTATTTAATGTCGCCAAGTTATCCGCAAGCGTTGTGATCTTTTCAGCGGAATTAACAATATCCCCATTAATATTATTATATTGAATCGTTAAATTTTCATGTAATCGGTTGTATTGGGAAGCTAAATTATTTGCAGATTCAAGAAAGACTTGTCGTGATTCTAAAGTGTTTGGTGTATCAGCGACGCCATTAATCGCTTCAAAAGTATTTAAAATGGGCCCAATAGCAGATGTACCTGAATCAGATAACAGCATATCAATTTGGCTAGTTTGTTGATAAACCGCTTTGTAATAACCGAACTGTGAAGTATTCATAATATTTTCAGTAAACGCAAATTGATCATAAGCACGTTCAATACCTGAAATGATAGATCCACGACCAACAAAATATTGCCCAACTCTATCTGCCCCCGCAGTTGAAACATCAACACTTTGGCGAGAATAACCTTTGGTATTAATATTCGCAATATTATGACCCGTTGTAGTTAGGCTGGCTTGAGAAGAATATATTCCAGATAAACCAATTTGAAATAGATCAGCCATTTGATTCCCCTTCTGCTACTGCAGTTTTGAACGATTCATTATTCATTATCTGTTTAATTTTATCTGCGTATTGTGGATCCGTGGCGTAACCGGCTTTATGAATCTCTTCTATGTAACGCTCGGCATTATTACCTTGCTGTAAGGCTTCTTGGTAGCGTTGGTTGCTAGTAATAAATTTTCCATAATCTGCAACACTTTGCTCGTAGCTTTCATAGGCTCTAAAATCAGAACGACGCTTAACACCGATGCCATCTTCGACCTCTAAGCTACTCTTGCTCACCTTGTCACCCTGCCAATTTTTATTTGCTTTGATGTTAAATAAATTAAAACTACTTTGGTTATCACTACCGTTAATGATCTTCTTACCCCATCCTGTCTCTAATGCCGATTGCGCAACGAGTACAGCGGGTGAAATACCCAATTTTTTTGCCACTTTTTTGGCATAGGGCATGACGGTTTCAATAAATGACTTTTGATCGGTAAAAGGATTACTGTTCTTGTCAGAGACGGACTTACTTATATTAACAATAGGTTGATTAAACACAGTTTGTGCTCTATCAGGCTTATTAAGATCAACCGCTGATACCAACTTATTAAGATCCATCATTTTTGATTTATCACTATTTGGCATCACCATCATATCTTGAGGTACTGATTTTGGACCTGCAATTGAGGTGGGATCAAGCTGTCGAACTAAGGCATCAGCAAGCCCTAAAGACCCATGTCGACTAATATCTAAGGCAAGTTGCTTATCCTGCATATCAGTATAAAACTTAGTATCTTTATTATTAAAAGGGCTATCAGTTTCAAATGCTTCATTTGCTTGACGCATTGACTTTATCAACATGCTAGCAAACATTGACTCAAACTGGTTGGCAACCTCACGGATCGATTCTTTGCTATTACTTTGCGCTTTTTGACGCAATTGATCTAACCCTTGTAGATCAAAATAATTGCTAGATTGTGTCACTGCACTGTTGGCCATCATTAGCTCCGTTTAACCCATTTTTACTCACACATTAAACAAAGCAATAATAGTGCCATTATTAAACAAAGCGGAAATACAGAGCACTTTATTAAAGTTGATAAACGAGTTGACTCAAGTAGAATGCCCGCATCAATCTTATAGGGAATAATAAATATGAATCCAGTTTTGTTGGCGGTCTGCCTAATGCTCATTTTGTCGCTAATGCGTATTAATGTTGTCATCGCCTTGACACTTAGTGCATTGGTCGGCGGATTAAGTGCAGGTCTATCACTATCTGACACCGTAAGTGCCTTTGAAGGCGGGCTTGGTGGAGGAGCAACCATTGCTCTAAGCTATGCTATGCTTGGGGCATTTGCCGTAGCGATATCTAAATCGGGGATCACTGATCTTTTAGCGCAAACAGTTATTAAGCGTCTACATGGTCACCATCCAGATAAACTTTCGTTAACAATAAAATATGCGGTATTAGGCAGTATTTTATTGATAACCATCTCATCACAAAATATTATTCCAGTTCATATTGCGTTCATTCCTATCTTGATTCCACCATTGTTAACTGTTTTTACAAAATTAAGAATGGATAGACGTTTAATTGCCTGTGTATTAACCTTTGGTTTAATCACTCCTTATATGGTTTTACCCATCGGTTTCGGAGGGATTTTTTTACATAATATTCTGCTTAAAAATTTACATGATAATGGCCTCCAGGCGACAGCTGCACAGGTGCCTACAGCAATGATATTACCTGCACTTGGTATGGTGACAGGTCTACTAATTGCGGTATTTATTAGTTACCGTAAACCACGTGACTATCCAGTTACTGAGCATGATAAGGACCAACCTGAAATTAAGACACTAAATAAACGTCATATTTTAGTTGCGACCATAGCCATTTTGACTACCTTAAGTATGCAACTTTACTCAGGTTCAATGATCATAGGTGCTCTCGCTGGTTTTGTTGTCTTTACCGTAGGTGGTGTAATTGCTTGGAAGGAGACACAGGATGTGTTTACTAAGGGTGTACATATGATGGCGATGATTGGTTTTATTATGATCGCAGCAGCAGGTTTTGCAGCCGTAATGAAAGCGACCGGTAGCGTAGAAACATTAGTCGCATTTTTAAGTAACAGCATTGGCGACAATAAAGCGTTAGCTGCGTTACTAATGCTAGTTATTGGCTTGCTAGTGACCATGGGTATCGGTTCATCGTTCTCGACTATTCCAATTATTGCCACCATTTATGTTCCACTAGCAATGGCGTTTGGCTTTTCTCCCATGGCGACTATTGCTTTGGTTGGAACAGCAGCAGCGCTAGGTGATGCAGGTTCTCCTGCTTCCGATTCAACCCTTGGCCCAACATCAGGGTTAAATAGTGATGGTAAACACGACCACATATGGGATACCGTTGTACCTACTTTTGTTCACTACAATTTACCGTTAATCGCATTTGGCTGGATTGCAGCGATGACACTGTAAAAATAGCTTAGCTGTCAGAAAAACATAAAAGCCGTACTTCATGATGACCTTGTGAAGTGGGCTTTTTGTATTGTTCGCTGGCACTAAAATCGCTTTCAAATAGTATCTAATTTGGCGCTTAACTTTAAATTATTATTAACTCGCCTTGCAATGCACCCGCTTGTTTAAGCGCTTCAAGTATTGCCATTAAATCCCCTGGCGCCAAACCAACTTCGTTAACTGCACGCACTAAGTCATTCAAGCTAACGCCTGTATCAAATTTAAACATACGGCTATTCTCTTGGGTTACATTGATCGTACTATTATCTACCACTTCAGTATTACCACCAGAAAATGGGTTAGGTTGCGAAACTTCTTTATTTTCACTCACGGTCACGCTAATTCCACCATGGGTAATTGCAGTGGGTAATAACTTAACATCCTGGCCCACAACAATGGTCCCTGTTCGTGAATTAACAATAATTTTAGCGTTACTACGCGCAGGCTCAAAGGTCAGGTTTTCTAACGTAGATAAATAAGAGACTCGTTGTGATATTTCTCGTGGCGCTAATACTTTCACTGACGTTGCATCTAAAAGTGATGCTGTATTTGGACCCACTAAGTTATTGATTGTATCAGCAAGACGTTTTGCGGTTGTAAAGTCTGATTGATGTAAATTAAAAGTAATACTATCGCCATTAGCAAACGGAGAAAGTACTTCACGTTCAACAATAGCACCATTTGATATACGCCCCACAGTTGGTGTGTTGATAACTACTTTTGAACCATCAGCCCCCTCAGCTCCCAATCCACCGACAACTAGACTTCCCTGTGCGAGTGCATAAACATTCCCATCAACCCCTTTTAAAAAAGTTTGTAATAGCTCTCCACCACGTAAACTTTTTGCCTCACCAATGGCAGAAACGGTCACATCAATTCGCTGACCACGTTTTGCAAAGGCTTTTAACTCAGCAGTAATAGCCACAGGTGCTACATTTTTAATTTTTAATGTTTGTCCCGCCGGAATGTTAATACCAAAATTACGTAACATAGTGGCAAAAGCTTGCTCAGTAAACTTACTGCTTTTTTCACCTGTACCCGGTAGGCCGACAACTAAACCATAACCAACTAATTGGTTGCTACGCACTCCTTGCACACTTGCCACATCTTTAATTCTCGCTGCAAAAGCACTGCTAGCAAAAGTAACAATTAAGAAGCTAAGTAGTATTTTTTTAAATGAACAATTAGTTAAAAACATGGAACACTCCTGAGCAATGAACGCTCAATAAATTAGATAGGCCAGTATGGTCCATTAAAGAATGATGTTAACCATCCCTGTTGCTGTGTATTAGCAAAGTCACCAGTACCACCGTATTGAATTCTTGCATTAGCGACACGCATTGATGACACGGTATTATCTGAGCTTACATCTTCCGAACGAATCACCCCTTTAATGCGAACATACTCCTCACCGTTATTTAGCATCAACCATTTTTCACCGCGAATCACTAAATTACCGTTATTTAGTACCCTTACGACATTAACCGTGATGCTACCTTGTAAGTTGTTACTTTGATCCGCATCGGCATCTCCTTCAAATTTACTATTTTGATTAAACCCAGCCCCACCTCCAGTAATGGTAAGAGGTGTACTGCCTTTTGTGGGTATTATGGTTGAATCAATTGTGACACCATAAGTATTTTTCTTCTCATGGCTAGTGCCTGCATTTTTGCTCGCAGAGGTTGCTTCCTCTAAATAGACAGTAATAATATCTCCGACACGATGCGCTTTAATATCTGAATAGAGATTATTCACGTAGTTTTCTTGAAACATTGATCCCGTATTAACCACATCAATACCTGGCTCCATTGGTTCAACAGGTGCAAAATCTGGATCATTTTTAACTTCAGAATCAGGTAAAGAGGTACATCCAGTGAGTGCAGCTAAGCCTATTAACAGAATAAATTTAAGCATAACTCCTCCGGTTATAATTGCTGGCTAACATAAGAGAGCATCTCATCAACCGCAGAGATAACTTTCGAGTTCATTTCATAAACACGCTGACTTTCAATCAAATTAACTAACTCTTCTGTTACATTTACATTAGAGGTTTCGAGCATACCTTGGCGAATAAACCCTATTCCATCACCTCCAGGAACACCTTGAAGTGCAGCGCCACTTGCGCCTGTTTCAGAATATAAATTTTCACCCAATGGTTGAAGACCAGACGGATTAACAAAGTCATTCACATTAAGTTGCCCAACCACTTGATTTTCAGCTTGCCCTGCAATTCGAACGGAAACTTCACCTTCGGCACCGACACTAATAGAGAGTGCGTTATTTGGAATTTGAATTTGTGGTACTAATGGGTAACCAGATCCTGGCGTAACAATAATACCCTCTTCATTGAGTTGAAATTGACCATTACGTGTATACGAAGAACTACCATCTGGCATCTCTATCTCAAAAAAACCACGCCCATCGACCATCAAGTCTAAAGAGTTATTAGTGGTCAACGCATTACCCTGTGAAAAGTTTTTTTGCACTGCGACCACTTTTGCACCAGCACCAATCATCAACCCTGATGGCAACTTGGTATTTTGTGTCGCATTAGCACCGGGCTGATTAATATTTTGATACAATAAATCCTCAAAAACTGCACGACTCTTTTTAAAACCAACAGTGCTCGCATTTGCTAAGTTATTAGAGATGGTTGCTACATTAGTTTGTTGGGAATCTAACCCTGTTTTACTTATCCATAAAGCCGGATGCATAAATTTCTCCTTAGATTTATTGAAATTAACGTGATGATTTAGTTAACTTTTATGAGTTAAACAACGCGTAATAGAGATTCAGAACTTTTATCAATCTCTTCAGCGTTTTTCATCATCTTAATCTGCATTTCAAAATGTCGTTGTAAGTTAATTAAACTCGTTAACTCACTACTTAAATTCACATTGGACGCTTCAAGCGTGCCACTTTGTATTCGTACCGTCGGATCCAGTTGTGCATCGGTTCCATCTATACGTCTAAATAACCCATCTTCGCCGCGCAATAGATCTTTAACATCAGGATTGACAAGTTTAAGTTGTGCAACCTCTTCCATCGCATCTGCGGGGGCTCCTTCAGGACGTACTTCCACCATACCATCTTGACGAATATTAAATTTTTGTACGGGTAATTGGATATAAATTGGTAAGCCTTGAACATCCAGTACTTGATTTCCATTATTATTAACCAAGAACCCTTCTTGATTAATATTAAGGCCACCAGAGCGTGTCATCGCTTCGCCACCTAGGTCACTTTCAACCATAAACCAACCATCGCCTTGAATGGAAATATCCAAATCGCGTCCCGTGGTTTGCATTATGCCACTCTCAAAATTTTGTCCAGGCTCTTCAGTGACAGAAAAAACACGGGTTGGTTGACCTTCACCATAAACCTGCATACTTCGTGCCTGTTCGAAGCTTGCTTTAAACGCAGTTTTATTGGCGTTAGCAAGGTTATTGGAATGTATAGCCAAAGCATTCATACTCTCTTTGGCACCAGACATTGAGATGTAAAGAAACTTATCCATTTGCATTCCTTAACCGAAACAGTTCGATTGACATTGATGAGAGATATAACTTATCTCTACAGAAATGCAAAACATGTGCCAATAGAATATTTATTCTTTATAAAAACAAAAATGCACCTATATAGGTGCATTTCAAAAGCTAAGCTATTGAGCTAAAAGCTTATCTAATCTGTAGAATTGTTTGTTGCAGAGTATTATTAATCTCCAATGCACGCGAGTTTGCTTGGAAGTTACGCTGCGCCGTAATTAAGTCGACTAGTTCTGTCGTTAAATTGACGTTTGATTGCTCAAGTGCTGCAGAGTTAATTGTACCAAAGGAGCCTGAAGCAGCTTCCCCAGCGATTGGCTCACCTGAGTTTTGTGAAGCAACCCAAGATGATCCTGTTTGTGCTAAGCCTTGCTCATTCCTAAAACGGACAATGGCAACACGGGATAGAGGCTGTGAAGTACCATTACTATAAGTCGCTTTCACTAAACCATCATCACCTATTTCAACACCTGTTAATCGTCCAACGGTTAAACCATCTTGCTCTAAAGCAGTTACCTCAAATGGTGATGCAAATTGTGTTGGATCTTTAAAGTTTAAAGTTAACGCTTGCGATCCATCTGCGCCTGAATCGAGTATCCCTGCGCCATCAACACCTAATGGTTCAAGCGTTAATGCAGTAGGACTGCTTTCTGTGTAGAGACCTGTACTATCAAAAGTTAATACAATCCCTGTATGGAATGAACCAGGGTTATCCTTATCAGGGTAACGCGCCTGCTGAGGGTTAAGATCTGGATTTCCATCTCCATCTTCATCAATATCATAAATACCCGATGTAGAAGCAGGAGGCGTAGCTGTTGCATCCCATGCATCAACAGGTTTACCATCAACGGTGACAAAAGAGACCCATTGGTTGGTACCCGTATAAGAGGCATTTTCAGGTTTCACATAATAAGTATTTAATATATGTGCTTCACCTAAAGAATCATAAATAGTGACAGAAGTTGCATTGTTATAAGTATCGGGATCATTAGGATCAAACTCAGATATTTTCTTCGCCTCATCACCTGCTGGTAAATTCAGGGTAATACCGACTTCTTCTGTTTTAACAGGTGTTCCTGCTGTTTCAGGAATCTGAATTGCTTCTGTTGTACTTAAACTAACTGAAGAGGAAGTACCATCTTCATTAACAGGGAAAGCTTGTAAATAGTTACCGCTGTTATCAACAATATAATTATCATTATTAAGTTTAAATGCACCCGCACGTGTATAAGTAAGGTTACTATCCGTTAAATCTCCAGATGTAGCAAAAAAACCACTTCCGGTTATCGCCAAATCTAATGGATTTTGAGTGAATTTCAAACTTCCTTGGTGAAATTGTTGCGCAACTGCAGCAACGGAGACACCATCACCGACTTTAGTTTTAGCATTGGAAAAAAGAGAGTTTGCATACACACTTTCAAACTCAGCACGTGACTCCTTAAAACCAACCGTACTTACGTTAGCAATATTATTTGCCGTTGAATCTAAATCTTTTTGCGCCGCTGCTATTCCACTTAATGCAATATTAAAAGACATAATATTTCCCTCTTATTTATTTTCTGCAACTTCAATTGCATCCGAAAGCTCAATACCGCCTAACCCTTTAAGGTTTAAGTAGACATTTGCTTGACCGCCGCCCAAACTTACACTTTCAACATGTGCATAGCTTGCGACCATTAATTCTTCACCAGTACCATTAACCATACCATTGGCTTTTAAAGTGTAAGTATCTTCAGGTAGTCGTTCACCATCAGCACCTAGTCCATCCCAAGAAAAGCGTTTATTACCCGCACCGATGTCACCTAAGCTGATAGTTCGAACAACTTCACCCGCACTATTTTCAACCGTAACCATCGTATTGTAAGCCCCAGTGGTAGTATTGATTGAACCATCAATTCCACCTGTATCAGCAAGGTAACCAATATTACTTGGAATCAATACTTTTTTACCCACCAGTGATGACGCTTGTAATGCCTGACTTGAGCTTAATACTTCTTTCAAACCCGCAAATTCAGTACCTAAATCGGTAATACCTTCGGCTGTCGTAAAAGAAGCCATCTGAGCAATCATTTCTGTATTCTCAACAGGTTTAAATGGGTCTTGATAAGCTAATTGTTGAGATAGCAGAGCAAAAAAATCTTCTTGCTGTAACGTTTGTTTTGCATCAACTTCGTTATTAGCTGCAATTTGTTCTGCAGTTAGTGGCTTATTAAGGTTTATTGACGAACTAATTGTACTCATGTGTTACCCCTTAGCTTTTGCCCATCTGCAATGTACGACTTAACATCTGTTTTGCCGCATCTGCAATTTGCACATTTGTTTGGTAAGAGCGTGATGCACTGATCATATTCGCCATCTCTTCCATTACGTTCACATTAGAATGATAGATAAAGCCATTTTCATCTGATTTAGGATGGTTTGGTGCATATTCTTTATTTAGAGGCGCCGCACTTTCTACAATGCCCTGCACCTTTACACCGACACTACTACCTAAGCCACCTTTTGCACGGTTAAGCTCTGCTGCAAAAACGGGGTGGCGAGCCTTATAGGTTTCATCTCTATTGCTACTCACACTATTCGCATTTGCTAAATTACTGGCAGTGGTATTTAAACGAAGAGATTGGGCACTCATACCGGTTGCCGAAACATCTAATACTCTTAATAAGCTCATAATAACTCTCCTCGTACCAACTATTGGCCTTTAATCGCTTTGCGAAGACCTGATATTTTACTGTTTAAGAAATCTAAACTCGCTTGGTATTCCATGCTGTTTTTCATAAACAAATTACGTTCTACTTCTGTATCAACTGTATTTCCATCACCGGTATCAGGTTGATTGCCGATACGAAATAATTCACCAGATTGTGCCATTGAAAATGATTGGGCTGATTTATGGCTCTCATGGGTACGATCTAAAAACACACCAGATCTTGATTTAGCGTTTTGTAATGCATCTTTAAAATCAATATCACGCGCTTTGTATCCAGGGGTATCTGCATTAGCAATATTACCAGCTAGTACTTCAGTTCTGCGCGAACGAATACCAATGGTGTGTTGATGGATACCAAATGCTTTTTCAAAGTTAATCGCCATAAATTTCTCCTCTCCCTCAAGCAATGCAAGCTATGTGCCAATATATAAATTAAGAACGCCTTTAAGCAATTTTCTATTTAGAAGTTTGTGAATAAGTAGGAGTGAGGAACTGCGTGCCGAGGTTGTGACTAATATAATAAAGAGAGACATTAGCAAAATTAATATATATCAATATAAACAACAAGTTACTACAAAATTTATAATTGCTCTTTGAGAACACGTTATATTAACTAATATATCACACTGATTATTAATCTATTTATTGGGAAGTAAGCGTTGTGAAAATAAGAGTTTATAAACATGGCAAGAGGCAATAATTGCCTCTTTAACAATAAAGAGGCAATTGAATCAGAAAGGTCAAATTATCAAACGATACTTAGGGACTGTTGACATTTGCAGTTTGAATTTTGTTGAACCCGAAGGGCAGCATTTGTTGACTCTTTCTACTGTGTTTTCGCCTATTTATGTGCAACAACCACACTACATAGCCTCAGTCTTGTATAAAGGGCCAAAAAATTGCTGCAAAAAAATTGAAAGATCAACTATCCCTAGTACTGCTATAAGATTTTACTAGCAAAGAATGAAGGTCTAAAAATCGTTAAGGATAATGATGAAGAACACCATAATTTGTCAAATTACCCATAATATTATTTTTTAAGCTGATAAATAATGCCAGGATTACACCTTACCATGTCAAATTTGTCAGTGAGTCCAGTTAATGATTCAGATGCGCCTAAAATCAAGTATCCACCAGGGTTCAGTGCACCCGCAAATTGGTTTAATATTTTTGATTTCACATCACTCGAAAAGTAAATTAATACATTGCGGCAAAAAATGATGTCAAATTTCCCAAGTCCAGCATAACTGTCTAATAGATTGTAGTTTCTAAAGTTGGTCATTTTTTTGACTTCAGGTTTAATTTGCATTTTACCGGAGCCATCACTTAATCGATCAAAAAATAATCTTTTGCGATCTTCAGATAAGCCACGTGATAAAGCAAGGGTATCATAAACGCCTGCTTTACACTGATCTAACATCGTATTTGAAATATCCGTACCCACGATTTGTACATTCATTCCAAGCACTGATTTCTGCTTCTGATACTCGACCGAAGTCATAGCGATAGAATATGCCTCCTGACCCGATGAACTAGCAGCAGACCATATTTTAATGTTCTTTTTCTTTGCCAAAACTTCAGGGTAAATTTTATTACTAAGTAACTCAAATGGGTACCTATCACGGAACCATAACGTTTCATTAGTCGTCATAGCATCAATAACCGCGGTTCTCAACTCTCTATTTTTATAACTCATCGATTGCTGAATCAGATCAGAAAGTTTAAGAATTGAAAATTGAGCCATTAAAGGAATCAATCTACTTTTCACTAGATACTGTTTATTGGTCCCTAGTACGATGCCACACTGCACCTCTAAGAAGTCGGAAAATTGCTTATATATGTCATCAGAAAGGGCTCTCACAAATAGTTTCTCACTTATTAATTATTATTTGGGCCATCTAGATTGATCACCTTTTGCACTGCTGTTGCCAACTCATCGGGATTAAATTTTGCAATAAAATCATCTGCCCCCACTTTTTCAACCATTGCCTGATTAAAAATACCACTTAAAGAAGTATGTAAAATGATATGTAAGTCAGAGAGATCTGGGTTATTTTTGACCTCGGCAGTTAACGTATAACCATCCATCTCGGGCATCTCTACATCTGAAATCATTAAAGCATAACGTTCAATAACAGGTTGAGTTTTAGCAATTTCTTTTAACAAATCAAGCGCTTCTTTACCATCTTTTACAAGGTCACATTCAATACCTAGCGCACTAATTGCACGTTGAATCTGTTTTCTTGCAACCGAAGAATCATCAGCAACAAGAATTTTCTTATTTGCCATTTTTTCCTGAATATGTTCGTCAATAACCTCTGCTGTTACTTCTGTATTAACGGGGGCAATTTCATCTAATATTTTTTCAACATCTAATATTTCAACTAACGATCCATCAATCTCAGTAACAGCCGTTAAATAATTATAACGACCGACACCATTTGGTGGCGGCAAAATATTTTCCCAGTTGATATTAATGATGCGTTCAACAGAGCCGACTAAAAACCCCTGGATTGATCGGTTATACTCAGTAATAATGATAAAACGCTCTTCAATGTTATCTATTGCTCTACCACCCGTTGCTAAATTCATATCAATGACAGAGATAGTTTGGCCTCGAATGTGTGCAATACCACGGATAGAGTGGTGTAATTTAGGTAGTGCGGTTAATGGAGGGCATTGTAAGACCTCTTTCACTTTGAATACATTGATGCCATAACGCTGAATGCCACCTAACTTGAACAATAATAATTCAAGTCGGTTTTGTCCTACTAATTGAGTTCGTTGATTCACCGAATCTAACAAGCCAGCCATATTAATTTCCTTATATTTTGTAGGCAGTTACAGGAAAGTCGTCCTATAATATTGGTATTTACATGGTTAAATAGACACAATATCGCAGTAATATCACTCCGAATAGGCCATTATTTTGATACGTTTTATCTTTCTTCTGATTAGTTTAGTATGCTCTTACAGTTTTGCTGATGGTAATTATCGAAAAGAGTTAGAAAACTTTGCTCAAAAGCTAGTTTTTGAAAAATACCATTCACAATTTGAGCTTGAAACAAGCGAAAAGCTAGTTTTAAAAGTTGCTCCACTAGATAAACGCATCAATTACCCGTATTGTAAAACAGGACTGGTCGGTGAAATAGTAAAAAATAAAATAAAATCAACCACGTCTGTAAAAATAAGCTGCTTAGATGAAACTCCTTGGACCAATTACCTTCGGGTAAAAGTCACTGTTTTGCAAAAGGCAGTCATCGCTACGCACGCGCTTAGTAAAGGACAAACACTCAATGAAAGTAATATAACTGCAGCATACATGGACAAATCACGTATTCGCAACGGCAGTTTTATTTCACCAGAATCGCTATACGGTACGCGCTTAAAACGTAATTTAAGCGCTGATAAAGTGGTTAAGGCGAGAGATATCTGTTTCGTTTGTAAAGGCGACAAAGTTATCATTAATGCTGTAAAAACAGGCTTATCTATTCAAGCATCAGGAATTGCATTAGGCGATGCTAATGTTGGTGGTACGGTAAGGGTTAAAAATAGCCGAACTCAACGTATTGTTGTGGGCACTGTATCAGACCTCAAAAAAGTACAAGTTTCATTCTAGAAATAGTTACTCTTTTATGAAAATAAACGCTAAAATAATTAAAGTAAACCTTAAACCTGCCGACATTATTAATATGTAATCTTTTTGGAAGATAATTATGAGTATAAATATCAATCGCCAAGCGACACAAAAAAGCATCGTTGTTGAGCAAAATAAAAATCAAGTGAAGCAAGAAGCGCAAAAACAAGGAGTAGGTAGTGCAGGAAAAAACCAAGATTCTGTACAACTAACCCCGCAAGCACAAAACTTAAAAAAAATGCAACCGGCGAGCGAAGCTCAAGTGAATAAACAACGTGTTGAAACACTTAAAGCCGCAATTTTAAATGGTGACTACAAAATTAATACAGAACGCTTGGCTGAAAAACTGAGTAAATTCGAAGGTGATTTTGGAAAAGCATTTGCGTAAATAAGAAGTAAATTAATGTTAGAAACACAGTTAGCACAGCAATTACAAAACCTTACCGATCTCCAATCTATTCTTGAAGAGGAAAAATGCTGTTTGGCAGAAAAAGATTTTAACTCTTTCAATGAAATTTTGTTTAACAAACAAAAATCACTGCAAATAATAGCGACACTTGATAAACAGTTAACAACGGAAAAAAGCTTACAAGATATAGCTAAAAGTGACACCTTGAGCGCATTAAAAGATAATGTTCAAACGCTGTTAGAAAAGTGTCAAGAAACAAATAACGTGAATGGTAAACTTGTTCAACTAAGTATGAAAAGTAATAAACACTTAATGCAATTAATGACCCAAGCTAAAGGCAAAAACAGCGTCACCTATGATCAAAAAGGTACACTACAAAGTGGGCAACTTCTTGGTAAAAATATTCAAGCGTAAATATTTAACCCATTAATAATATACGGCTTCTTCCACCTTAAGGATAGAAACCCCCTGCTCAGTAAATTTCGCATTATTTAAAAACGGCAATGTTTGCATATCGAGCTCTAGCTCGGTGATATAAAAGTCGCCCTCATGATAACTTCTGATTACTCTTGCCCCTTTAACCAAGCCTTTCACTTTCGCTTTAATTCTGTCATCTCCCAAATAAGCACCTTCCACTGTATTTTCTGCTGTTAATAGCACACCATAAATTTGTTCTGCCATCTCCTTGTAAGCCTCTAGTTTAGACGCTTTAATCGCATTTAACATTTTCAAATCAAAGCTATCTCCAGACTGAATGTCAATAGGTGCATAACCTACTGAGTTGAAGGTATGAACTAAATTTTTTTCGGATTTAACCGTGGGGGGATCGTTCGGGTTACTACAGGCGGATAAAAGAGAAAATGCTAATAATGCTGATAAGTAATATTTCATGACAGTTTCCTTGCTTGGTTAATAGCCATTAACCAAGCAATAAATAAGCCAATACATTCATAACTATAAAAAAAGCTTCAACATGTGACTTATTTAATCTCATTAATGGTTAATGGAATCAAAAATAACATATTAACATCGCTATCATAATTTCCTTATCCAAAATTACACTTACTTAACTAACTGTACCTGTGCTTTCTTTTGGTCTGTAAAACGACTATCTCGCGCGTAATATTTTTTACTTTGATAATCATATTCGCCACCAACAAACATGCTATGTGGAATGAAAGCACTACTGGTTGACTCAACTAAATTTGAATCCGCGTTAACGATGCGGATATTAAAGATCATGCCCTCTTCATTACGTGACATTGTGCCCGTCAATATACGTTGTACATCTAAGTTTTTATTTAATTTTTTCCAATCACGGGTTAATGCAAACTCCCCACCTTCAACTAATTGAATATTTCCCGTCAATTTAAAATCGATAATCCGTAATTGACGAATATGTAACTCATGAATAAATTGCTCAGAGATTGTTTGACCAAGCCAATTCGTTACCGAGTGATCATTCAAATCAACAATAGAGGTCAGCGCAATCGTTTCATTATGATATTTCTTAGGGAAGTTATATAAAAGCTGATCTGCCATTTTACTTACTACTTCAGATAAAATTAATGATTTTTCTCCATTAAATGAATATAAGTGCCCATAACCATTTGATTCTGTTTGTACTCCTGATTTTTCACGATTAATATCATTAGCAACATCTGCTTGGCTAAATGAGTGAGCAACATAATAATACAGATAATCATCACTATTTTTACGTTGAGTGTTTACCTCTTTTTGCACGGATACTTGCTCTTTTTCAGCCATCTTTTTCTCACTATTATCAGTAGATGATGAGGAGCACCCCTGCAATAATAAGATTGCCGCACTGATTAGTAATAATTTTTTCATAGATACCTGCCTTGGAGAATATAGTTTTTATTAATTCAATTAACTTATCGGCATTGATTCAAATAACTTTAATAAGCCGAACAAAAAATAAATCAAATAAAACTGGATGATGGTATAAATATTGCTACTTATCTGTTGTTACTGTTTCTCGATATTATTAGTGCAAATTCAACCAAGGTTACCTTATGAATAAATATGCTTTATTTTTTCTGCTTATATTTTCAAGCATGGCACAAGCGCAGTGGTTTGAATCTTCAGCTACGGCCGTTGTAATTGATGATAATTGGGAAGATGCACGTGAGCGAGCACTCAAAAAAGCAGTAAAAAATGCCTTACTCTTTTCAGGCGGTGCAATCTCAAGCTTACAACAAGTGAGTAATGGGGTTTTAGTTGAGAATCAGCTACTATTAAATAGTGAAGGTGAAATAAAAGCACTTACTATAACTAATGAAAAAAAGAACGCAGATAGGCTAGATATCACTATTAAAGTAGATATACAACAATCAGAAAGCATCTGCTACGGTAGTAATTTCCCTAAATCCATTGCCATTACTCGATTTAAATTAAACACACCAGAACAAGCGGTCGATGGTAATATTTTTAATATTCACCAGCAACTCAGTAAAACACTATACAACCAACTGAAACTTTCCCCTCAAAGTTTAAACGTTCGCCAGTTTATTGACTCACCAGTCAAATTAGGAGAACAATACCAAGACAATAGACAAGCAGACACATTACGTTCACTAGCAAGTAGTAGTGATAGCCAATTTGTTATTTATGGTGAGATTAATGATATTTCAGTAAAATTTAAAAGTAAAAATAGCCTATCTTACTGGGTAACAGACCCTACACGTCACTTTTATATGACGATTTATCTTTATGATGCATTACAGGGAAATTTAATATCGACTAAACAGTATCGCACACAGGCACCTTGGCAATATGGAAAACATGAAAATGCCAACCTACAGAGTAAGCTGTTTTGGCAAAAAGACTATGGACAGGCAATCATCGCTTTATTAGATGATGTAAGTACAGATTTAACCGCACAACTCCAATGTCAGCAACCAACAGCTAAAGTCGTTTCGGTGGAGAGTAACAGTATACAAATTAATCTTGGCAAACTTAACGGTCTAGAAGACGGCAATATTTTATCATTGTTCTATTCAAGCAATTATAAGGATCAATTCGGTATTGAACGTAGTTCAAAAACACTCTACCAAGGAACGATGAAAGTAATAGAGGTAGAAAATAATAGTGCGATATTGCGCACATTAGACAACCTACCATTAGGAAACATACAAATTAATGATTTAGCACGTATTAAATAATTGATATACTAAGAAAATCTCTTCATAGCTCAACAGGATAGAGCACCCGCCTCCTAAGCGGATGATCGGGGTTCGAGTCCCTGTGAGGAGACCAATAAAATAGATTCATAGCACTACTTAGATTAATTAGTTTTGTGATATCCACATAGATATTGATAACTCAGATAGTATCAATCCCACTCAACGTTCTATACTTTAGGGAGTTTATATATTAAGGAGTAATTAATGGGACGGATTATCACCCTTTTTTCTCTGCTTTTCTGTTCTTTTAGCTATGCTCAAGTAACCAAAGTGATCGTTTGGGAAAGTCTCTACAATAACCCAACACCTATCCTTATGGACTCTTTACACAGAGCCCTCGAATTAACCGTACCCGAATATGGTGATTATGAGATAATTGTCTCCTCTAAAATGGAACAGGGACGATCATTACTAGAAATCGCTAATCACAAAAAATCAAAACTTGATATCACCAGTTTAGCCCCAACTATAGAGAGCGAAAAAGTAGCCATTCCAATTCGTATTCCCGTATTAAGTGGTCTGATGGGATACCGACTGTGTTTGATCAAAGAAAATCATCAGCAACGCTTTGATAACATCAAAAATAAACAGCAACTTATCGAAAAAAAAATAACCATTGGCCAACATAAGGATTGGCCTGATACCACTATTTTACGCGCTAATGGTATTACGGCTCATACCACACACAAGAAAAACCTTCTATTTCAACAGCTTAGCAGAGAAAGGTTTGACTGTTTCAGCCGAGGAACTAGTGAGATTTATGCTGAATATCTGCAATATCAAAATAAAGGGCTGCGCATTGAAAAAGAGCTGATACTTTATTACCCTTTGCCGGTGTTTTTCTTTGTTAATAAATCACGCCCATTATTAGCTGAACGAGTTCAATTAGGCCTGGAACGGTTAATCGCGTCAGGTGAGATGGATGATATTGTACAGCGTACCTTTTTGCCGATAATCTCAGTTTTAAAACTAACAGAGAGGACGGTAATTGACCTTCATAACCCAACCTTATCCGATGCAACATTAAAAGCGATAGAGTCACCAATACAGCGCTTTAGAGAAAACCACTTAACCAATAAAGCGGTAGCCTCAAAGGCAGAGGAAGATAATAATGAAAAAATTATTAAGCCTATTGCTGTTACAACTCCTTAGCATCCACTTTTGTTATGCACAACCAACAAAAATAAGGGTTTGGAGCCACACAGAAGATAAACCAGGGATAATTGGGCGGACAATGCACCGTGCGCTTCAGCTTACCAACCAAGAGTTTGGTAGTTATACGATTATCCGCTCTAATGAAATGGGCCAAGATAGGGCCCTTCGCGCACTTGCACATGACCAATTAGATATTGCTCACTTTGTTGCAACAGAGTCCAGAGAACAACAAGCAATTGCTGTCTACACACCAATAATGCAGGGATTATTGGGTTACCGCCTATGTTTAATCGATGCAGTTAATCAAGAGAAATTTTTTAAAATCACCAATGTAGAACAGTGGATCGAAAAAGAACTTACCATTGGCCAACATCATAATTGGCCCGATAGCGCAATATTAAAGGACAATAACTTAAAAATTGTAACCACTTACAAGTCAGACCTATTATTTCAGCAATTGGCAAAGAATCGATTCGATTGTTTTGCCAGGGGACTAAGTGAAATTAGTGATGAGCAACTTAAGTATCAACAACACGGGATTGTAATAGAAAAGAATATCGTTATCTATTACCCATTGGCTCAGTTCTTTTTTGTTAATCCCGAGAAACCTATTTTAGCTAAACGCTTACAAAAAGGGCTATCTCTACTACAAGAAAGCGGCGAACTTAATGATCTTTTTGATAACTATTACAGGGAAAAAATTAACCAACTAAATCTTAGAAGTAGAGTATTTATCCCATTAAATAATAATACATTATCTAAAAAGACAATTAAGGCCTTAGAAACTCCCTCTACTCGTTTTAAAAAAATTTATTTATCAGATTAAAATAATAGCGCTAAATTCCATCAAAGTCCGCTAACGTTTTTATTTCAATCACGCTATATGCAGGGGTTTCATAGGGATGGTTTTCGAGTAAGGTCTTTAATATTGCTTTAATATTCTTTTTTTCACATACCATCTCAACGCGGTATTCGGCTAATTTTTCCAGTTTATCGATTTCACCAATAAACGCATCACTGTTTTTTAGCGGCCTAAACTGCCCTTTCCCTATGACCTGCCAAGCACAGTGATCGTAATTACCAATTTGGCCAGCACCGGCATTAAAGAGTGCTGACTTGACTGTTTCACAATCGGCTTCTGGTACATAAAAAATTAATAGGTACATCACCTACAGCTCTATAACCTAAAAATTTACTACAATATCGCTGCTTTCTAATGTAGCCTGTTGTTTTTGTAGGAAAGTAATACCGTCATCTATATCGGGGTCATCCTCTGTCGCACAACTAAAAGCGATAGTATAATCATCCGCTGCAACAAAACCGATCTCATAACCATAATTTTCACCATCATAACTAACAAGTGTACTTGCGTAAGGCAAATAAGTGCCACTAGCGCCATTGTCAGACAGATCATTTATATCAAGTTCAAAACCTTGATATAAATAAACACTTCCGCCAAAATCTCCTTTTTCGGGCGAAGTAATAGAACAAGCTTGCAATGCATCTGCACTACCAGAGATGGTTGCAGAAGTGCTGTTATCTACTAAACGAACACCACGCGGTTTTAAAATATAATGGTCTTGCCCTATGGGGTTAGTCATCCCTTTACGCAGGTCAAACTCAACGGTTAAATCACTTACCCCTGAAATAGCGGCAGTAAAACCATCAAGTTTAAGCTCATTCGATGGAACTTTAATCTCAACTTTGCTGGTATCTTCAAGCAAGCCGTAAGAGCCATCGGACATCCCTAAGCGCAGCTGAGAATAATCTCCCGCGGGAATGATAATATCTTTTAATAATGCAAACGACGCACCACCAGGATACGCGAATAGATCGATACCTAAGGTGTTAGCGATAACTACTTCATTATCATCAACACACAGTTCATTGGGCGTGATCATATTATCACCGTCACCGACTTTAAAAATAAGGTTTTCTGATCCCCCTTTTAACTCAACTTGAGAAAAACAGACAATCACTTCTGACATCTCATCTACGGGAGCATCACTGACTGATAACGAGAAAGTTGTTCCCCTCTCGAGGGCGCTGCCACTTGAGGAACTATTACCACAACCACTGACTATAAATAGAGCTAGCAGTACCGTAAGGTAATAAAATTTGTTAAACATGGTGATCTCCTTCAACGAATAAAGTTATCCGTTAAGTTTAGCTTACCATAGAGAATAAAGGCGTAAATTGCAGATAGAAAAAGAGTTGATATGAAATACTGTTTTAAAACAATCAATCACACTAAAAAGTTGACTGTTTTTTGTGCTAATCAGCGATTAAAAAAACGTAATCGTTGTAGATAACGCAAACGCTCAGTCAATACGTCGGTACGCTTAAAACGTATTTTATTGCCGATACTTTGTTGTGCAAGTTGGCTAAGATCACATCGAGCAATACAACCCAGTTTGGGGTACCCCCCCAATGTTTGTCTGTCCTGTAATAGGATAATAGGTTGCCCATCGCTAGGAATTTGTATGCTACCAAGGGCAATCCCCTCGGATACGATCCCCTGTAAAGCACCTTTAATCGCCTCACCTTGCAAGCGCATTCCCATGCGATCACTGTGTTTATCGATTGCATATTCAGTGCTGTAAAATGTCGATTTTTCACTGACCGAAAACTGCTCGCTCTGATAAGACTCAATCACAGAGAGAGTGGTAGGCTGCGAGTAATCAGGAATAAATTTTTGCGCTATTTTTTGCGGAACAGCAAAGCGCGGTGCTGAAAATATAGGTAAAAAGTCGCCATCTTGTAGAGGACGACCATCTTGGTATCCCCCCCCCATTAAATTACGCTTCACCGTACTTACACTGCCTAAAACAGGCTCGACAAAAAAGCCGCCCTGCACTGCTAAGTATGCACGTACACCGCTTCTTGCGTATGAAAAAATGAGGGTTTCACCACGTTTTAATAAAAATGAGCGGTTATTTTGTTGGCTAATGAGTTGCCCTGATAAACGCTTAACCCTTGCACTCATCGGGGCGCCCGTTAAGGACAACATCATGTCGCAACACGCCTCAAATTCAGCTTGCCCAAAACTAATCTCAAGTAATGGCGCATCGGGTGAATTAGCAAGCAGATAGTTTGCCCAATGAGCCGCCAACTCATCACAAAACCCACCTTGGCTTAACCCTTGTTGCGCTTGATGAAAACGCCCTCGATCCTGAAGTTGGGTAAATAGCCCTGCTTTTTTGACCACTAACCCCACTTTATTGTTCATCGCTTACCTTACCCCCAAGTGCACTAAACTGCTGTAAATTGACCCGATTAAACTTTACCCGATCGCCAATTTTAAAGGGCGTTATCGGATGCTGATTAATATCGAATAGTGGGATTGGGCAGTTACCAATAATATGCCAACCTCCGGGGCTGTCACTGGGATAAACAGCACTCTGTGTATCGGCAATCGCAACACTGCCAGCGGGCACAAACGCGCGCGGACGACGATGTCTTGGTTGACTAATTCTTGCATCTAGTTGCGCTAAAAAAGCAAAACCAGGGGCAAAACCGATGGCACACACTTGATAGATTTTATCGCTATGAATATTAATCACTTCATCTACCGATAGGCCGTTATCATCAGCCACGGTATTAAGATCCCAGCCCACCGTAATATCATAATAAACGGGTAGCTCAATAAGCTTACCGGTTAGTTCGCTTGCGTGACGGGTTTGCTGAGTTAGTGCGATTAATAGCTGCTCGGCCACTAAGGGGGCTATTTTTAACAGATCTATTTCAACTAATATGCTGCTATAGGAGGGGGTAATATTAAGCAACGCATCTGAAAATTCAGTTTCAATTTGCATTACCAATTGCGCAATTTGTGATGTTAATGAAAGATCAATTTGCTCACTTAGGGTGATTAAAAAACAGCTTTCATTAACGGGTTTTATCATCGAATTAACGCTGCTAAGCTTTGAATCTGCTGTACTGCAACTGGGTTATCACCATGTACGCAGATTGAGTCCACCTGTAAAGTGATCCTGTTACCGCTAATAGTGGTAATGGTTGAATCTTCGATTAACTGTTTTACCTGTGCTTCTACCTGCTCAGTTGTCGCGAGTAGCGCCCCCGCCTCACTGCGTGGCAGCAGATAACCCGCATCATCGTAGGCACGATCAGCAAACGCTTCTAACAGTAATGGCACCCCATGTTTTTGCGCTATCTGTTGATATTTTTGTAGATCCGGACGTGCGAGAATCATCAATTGCAGTGGTTGCTTGAATGAACTTAGCGCTTCAACGATAGCGGTAAAAATGACCTCGTCAACCATCATCTGATTATAAAGGGCACCATGGGGCTTCACGTATTCCACTTTAGCTTGATGTAATGCAGCTAAGCTTTGCAATGCACCAAGCTGATAACAGATAAGCTGCTTGATCTGTATTGCACTTAATGCAACCGGTAAACGCCCAAAGTTTTCACGATCGTTATAACTCGGATGCCCTCCGATCTGGACACCATTCACTTTCGCCAAACGGATAGTCTCAGACATGATATGCGCATCGCCTGCATGTAAACCACAGGCTATATTAGCTTGGCCAATGAAAGGAATAACATCTTTATCCGTCACAACCCCTTCACCGACATCACAATTCAACTTCATCAACAATCCTAATCAAGGCGCGGTAGCGTGTAGTTAACCGTATGATCACAGCTGCCATCGGATTCACAGTCATTAATGCCATCATTATCTGCATCCCAACTATTATGCATTCGTTTTACTACATTAAAACGAGATAAATTATCAATTAGCTGAAAATAAACTGCACTTTTTTGCGTTGGCTCCTCAGAGTAGGCTTGCCCCTCTGCATGAGTTAAGAAATCAACCTGCAAATAATCGTTAATATGGGTAATAACCTCTTCACGAATACGATTGCCCAGTAATACAGAATCTAGGTGGACACTCTGTTTACTATTTGTGTCATAAGAGAACAGCCCAATATAAACAAACACCCCACTACCTGCAGTGTTAGCGATAAAAGGAGCGGCATAATGAACAACCCCCTTTTCAGCACTATTTACAATCACCATTTTAGACATACTTAGATACAGCGAACCGCGATCATAAATAGCCTCTGTATCCGCCGTTGCAGCCTGCAGTTCGACTTCATAATGGCCACGTAGATAAAAAAGTCCCTGTATATTTTCTGCTTTATCCAATTTTACCTGAATACCAGATTCAGGGTAAGCCATCGTCATCGGGAAACTAACTGACAGGTTATCATAAATTTTCTGCGCATCTGTTTGCTCACAGGATGCTGTCACCTCATTCCATACACCCGCTATTTTTTGGCACTCTTCTGGAGAGTTAATTTTATCCTGCAAGAAATAATATCCCGCACCAAGTAAAACAGCGACGAGAGCAATTCGATTTATTAGTTTGTGCATTGGTTAACATCCAATTTTAAGGTTGATAATAATGACTTAAATGTAGCATCTAATGGGGCATGGATTTCCACTTTGTCGCCTGTTACCGGGTGGGTAAATGCAAGATAAGCAGAGTGTAATAACAGACGATCCGAGTCAAAGTTATCACGGAACATCTGATTATGTTTGCCGTCACCATGAGTGGTATCCCCAATAATAGGATGATGGAGATGTTTCATATGGCGGCGCAATTGATGGCGTCGTCCGGTTTTAGGTACCAACTCCACCAATGAATAACGAGATTGCGGATAGGGGCGAACAGCAATAGGCAACTCACTGAATGCGATACCTTTATATTCAGTTTGCGCCTCTTGCGCTTCTTGATCTGGATTGGCATGTTTATCAGCAATTTTATCAAGCTTCTTTTTCAACGCGTAATCTAAAAAACCTTCGCCAATATGACCACGCACCACCGCCAAATAGCGTTTTTCTGTTTTTTGCTCGGCAAACTGCTGCATTAAATTGTTGGCGTAGGTTTTATCAAGTAAAAACAGCAATACACCTGAAGTGGGTCTATCTAATCGATGTGCAGGATAAACGTGCTCACCAATCTGGTCGCGAAGCTTCTGCACCGCAAACTCGGTTGCATGGCTATCAAGCCAACTGCGGTGCACTAATAAACCCGAGGGTTTATTAATCGCAATAAGGTGTTCATCACGATAAATGATCTCTAAATCAGGCAAGGCCTGCTCTGTTACTTCTAACATTACGCTTTCTCATTAATGGTTAAATCAATACGGGTAACCAGTGCCACTATCTCGGGGCAATGATTAGTTTGTAATTTAAAATATTCACAGGCCATCGGCGCAATCGCCATCGATGTAGGTAAAGGTAAGTTTTGTTGTAATAAACGCGTTATTTTTTCTATAAATATAAACTGTAACCATTGTACAAAACTCAAGTGGTCAATCGCAAAGGGCAGCGTACTTGCTAATGCTTGCTCGCTCGGCCTGTCGCGCTGCCAAAGTTGTTGATCTCGTAATGCAATTTCTAACTCTGCTAGTAAAGTGCAAAGTAACTGGCGCTTTTTTAGCTCAAACTGTTGCATCTCATCACTCTAAAATTGAAACAGGGTAATATAAAACGTTTTCCTATTTTTGTCACAACTGCAGAGCATTATATCAGCGTAATAGTAGAAAATAGTTGTGAAAAACACACTTGATAACAGGTATCATTTTTTCCGCGCAGATAATTTGCTATTATCTTGCTACATTACGCATAAATGAAACCTTTGTTATGAATATAAATACCCTTACCGACTTTTTACAACAGGCTCAGTGCCAGTTTCGCATTTACGATTTGGGCCGTAAAGTCACTAAAATTTCCAATAGTGCTTTTCAAAAGGTTGCAGAAAATAAACAACCTTATCCCTACCCTATTCAGCAGCATGCCTATATCGCATTAACCTTTTGGCAGGTAAATAAACAGCTACAGGATCACTTCATCTGGTTTTTAAAACTGCCAGTGGATGAGCAAGGTTTGTTAAGTATTACCGCGCAAACCAGTTTTATTAAAATGGTAGTTGAGGCGATGGGTGAAAACTTAACAGGTGAGATCAGCGAAGACCTGCAAGAGCGCCTTGCTAGCAACCCCTTTGTGTTTAAACCCGCCGCTGAAAAACTGGCTATTTTCAACGCCATTATGAATACTAACTTTGTGCGCCCTGCTTCCACTTTTTACCCCGCTGCAGTGCGTTATTTCTCAGGACAAACACGTTGGAGTGAATGGCAAGAGTTAGGTATTCAAGGCATTGCCGATCTGGCAGCGCGACTCAATTACGATGATAATCAGCAAACATTAATTAACGCCTTGCCGCATCTACCACAGCAACCATTACAATCGCTATCTCTCTGTTTAGAGCATCAGCATGATATTAATAGCGGCTTAGCAGCAGCCATTGCTAAACAAGCAGAGGCAGAATTGAAAGCCAACCACCAAGAGAATGCAATATTACTTTTACGCGCACTTTCTAGTGCCCCAGCGGTAGGCATCAGCAAAGCACTGCTGGAGCAACAGTTTAACTCTGCCCTTATCCATAATCAGCATTGGTATGTTTGTATTGCAGGCCGTTGTTGGTCAATGCTGGAAGATGAAACTCTGCTTAATCGCTTTTTTGAAGCGCTAGCAAACCACCACCCATCACTTTTTCCACAACTGTTTGTTGATTTAGTAGCGATTCCTACCTTACGTGAAAAAGTATTAAAACAGCTGCGCTTAACAGCCCGTTCACCAGCGTTGTCGAAAGCGATTGGATTGCTTTTTTCTGGTGCCGCACAAGGAGAAAAACAGTGACCGACCTGCTTTTTATCCTCTTTGTTGTCATTGTAGCAACACTGATCTGGAAACTCAGACAGCAGTCAGAGTATGCCAAAGAGCTGATTGAAAAACAGTGTATTAAGCTAGATTTACAACTTCTTAGTGTGTCGCGGTCTAGTTTCAACTTTAAGCTTGGTCCCGACTTTTTACTGGCTAGTTTCGCCTTTGAATTTAGTAGCGATAATGAAAACAGCTATCAAGGTAAACTGTTTATTGCAGGCCTACATCGTCCTCGTTTCGAGTTTCCGGTGTATCGCTCTTTTGAATCAACCGATCAATTTCATTAAAGGTTTTCCATGGATAGAATTATTTTAATCGCTCAACAGATTGCCAAAGAGGGTAAGACCCCCAATACCGCAATGATCAAAGCGAGATTGCCAAAAAATGTGCCACTTCCAGCAATCATTCAAGGGTTAAAATTGTGGCAAGATAATCCGGACAAACAGATCAACACACCGACAGAGCCGCCATTAATTAATAATACAGCAGTAGAAAGTGGCAGTTTTGATCAGCTATTAACAGCTAAAATAGCGCAACAATTAGCACCGTTAAAAAATGAAATTGAAAAGCTTAAAGCTGAACTTAAAACCCTAAAAGAGAACCAATAAGTGTTTATTAAAGAACTCACCTTTGAGTGTTATAAAAATACCCAGTACGCTGCAGTTGAACGCGCCATCAATAACTACTTTGATATGCTGCGCTACAATGGACAGGTTTTAGGGCGTGAATTTCCGATTGCAATGTTAGATGCTACCTTTACTACTCGCCTTGTGTGCCCTGAAGAGCACAGTTTGGATGGGCAATTTAATAGCCCACAGGTCAAACACGCACTCGCACAATTAACTGAAGCGGGATTACTTGCACCAAAAATAAAGACCGTGGCTGAAGATCTCAATTCACTTGAGTGTGCTTCAGATTTCACCCCAAGTTGGCAAGTTTTATATACCACCTTTTTAGATACCTGTTCACCACTGCGTTGTGGTGAAACATTGCAGCCGATTCCACTATACCGGACCCCTGAAGCGATCAGTAATGGGGATCGTAAAAGCGTTATAAAATGGCAGGAGGAGTGGATCAACTGTGACGAATTGCAGATGAATGGATCGGCGGTTTCTAGCGCGATTTTAAAGGAGATGGGAGAGGTTGATAGCAAGCTTTTTTACCGTGGCAGCAATCTTACTAAGCGCATCGAATTTGTTACTAAAGTGCCGACTTATTATTATCTATATCGTGTTGCAGGAACAAGTTTAGAAGAGGAACAGCAGCGCAAATGTCCAAGTTGTGGCGGAGAGTGGCGATTAGAGACCCCGCTGTTTGATATTTTTGATTTCAAATGTGATAAATGCCAACTGGTTTCCAACCTTTCTTGGGATTTTAAAAAATAATAGTTAAGAGATAGCTACAACTCTCTGTAGCGCAACAAATTAAGGAATTAAGATGCTAAAAAAAATAAAGATTTATGGATCACTCATACTGCTACTGGTGGTTGCACTGGTTATCTATAAAGGTTTTTCCAAGGATGAAGTGGGTAATGTTTCACTTGGGATGTTTACCTTAAAAGATATCAAATTAAATATCTTAAACGACGAACTTGTACCTGGTGTTACTTGCCATATTGCTTCAATTGAAGACAACTTTAGTATCTCAGACCCAAGCGATAGCTCTATTTCTTGCAGGCAAACAGGTGATATCACACCTGCGATGATCGCGAAAATCGATAAGAGTAAATCGGGTGAAGTGGTCTTCAAACAATCTAAAAGCATCTTCTTCAAAACCATGAAGATTCGCAGAATATACGATGCAGATAATCAAACTTTGATGTACGTATCTTACTCGACAACTGAAACATCAGGCAGTTTCAAACATAGCCTTTCAACGGTTCCTCTATGGGGTACTAAGGCTTATGTGGAACCTTTAACAACTCAATAAAAAGTAACCGAAACTCTATTTCCCTTTTCTTAGAAAAGGGAAATATCTTCAATTCCGCCTAAAGTTTTTGCGATTATATAATGATAAGTAAATGGTCTAGCGGTTTAGGGGACGATTTGAAGAAAGGTTAATCGGTACCTATAACTTATCGCCCCATAAATAGAGCTAACGCCTCAGAAGCAGATTTATAGCCAACATTACTTCAGCAATACACTTAGATTAATCATCTGGAAATTCATCTTTAATAAAATCACTGTACCACAACAAGTAAAGGAAATTGAAGTTCAAGGCTTTAAAAGGGTAAATTTGAATAGGTAAATCGAGCATCAAAACGCTCTACTACATCGAGTATTTTAGGTGTTTTAGACCAGAGCTTTCGTTTTGCTCTGAGTTGCCAGTCGGCATTAATGACATAATCTTGTGACTTCAACAATCCCGCCATACAAGCAATAGTGTCCACATCTCCACCAATATATTGGGCAGCTCGAATTGCAGATTCATAATTATTTCCATGAAAAAATGCAATATATATCGCTAGCGGAACGGTATTGACCGCTGAACAATCCCAATACCAGATCTCTTTATTAATAGTTTCAAGATCATGTGATTTACTATCTACGTAATAATTCCATTTCCTATATAGCTCTTGGCAGATCTCTTCTTTTGAGATAAATTGACGCCTCGCCCAGACACACCATGCCATTGCTTCAGCGCCAGCTATGCCCTCTTCATGTTTGTGGGATACCATTGCTGATTTTCGAGCTAACTTCAGTACATCATCTTCATCCTCCAAATAGCCAAGAACTCCTGCACGTGAAGCGGCTCCATTTCCAAAACTTTGATACTCGCAACTCTCTCCAGTAAGCCAAAGTTGAAAGCCTGGTCCATAATTACTTTCTGGATATCGATTCGCAAAACGTTTGTAATAGGTTGCAAAATCATCGCTATCATCAAGCATTGCAGCCCCTGTAGCAGCAAGTAATACAGAGTCATCCGTAGGTACTGCTGCTTCACAAAATATATTATCGGTTAATAGGTTGTATGTTTTTAGTTGATGCTCGTTATGTTCGAGGAAACTCCCTGCTATATCGCCAACAATTCCACCCAGCATAATTAATTTTCCTGTACGTTAGTTAATAAACATAAGGTTTCAACTGTAAATATTTAAGTGTTTATAAATTGATAGCACTTATTTGAAGGTGAGTTTCAATGAGCCCAAATTCTTTATCTTCTTGATCGGTGCTGATATAGATAACGAAAGTAGATAATGCAGTATCTTCATACTGTTTTTCATTAAAGCACCAGATAAATTGATGGGATTGACCATTGCCTCGATGTTGAAAGAAACTTGTTTGACTTCTAATATCAAAGCAATAAGCTAAAACGTTACAAAAATTTTCGAGTGGGTAACCTGATGAATTGAGGTAGCGTTCAGTACAGGGGGATAATTTTATTTCAAGTACTTTAGTTTCTTCCAAGATTTTTAAGGCTTCTGGACGTTTAAGTAATTGTAATAACTTTTTGAATCGGACAAAATTTTCTTCTAACATGAATATTCCAAATTTTAAGTATAAGAATCCACAAACAATGAATAATAAATTCAAATAGTAGTAAAAAAATTTAATGAGCTCTACGAACAAAAAATAAGACCTGTAGAGAATATTTGGATAATACAAATTTAGAAAATGGATGTTACTATTTACTGCGTCCTTTTTTAATCATAAAAATTCGAAAACCTAACCTACCACAAATACTTGTTGATGTCAACCTACAAGTATGCTACTAGGATTTATTGCATAGTGTAATTTTGCAGATTATAGCAACTGCTGTTTACCTAACATAAAGAGTTTACCTATTTGGTTGAGCGTTCGTATACACCATCAACAATAGCCTTAGATAGCTTCTCTAACAATCCTCTGTTCTGATGTTAATAATACACAGGCGTTATGGTCAAGTAATTTTACTCACTGATTTAGAGTAAAATTTTTGGTTTACCTAAATCGGTATGCACCCAATTTCGAATTGCGAAAGCAAGTTGCTATTGCTCATTTCAGGATTTAAATACCGAGCGGTAGATATCATTTTGTTAATATTTACTAGCTCGGTTTGTGCCCCATTGCCACCAGGAAGCTAAGTCGGAAAGCCCAACACTAATTTGGACTTAACATTTATTTACAACCAAACAAAAACCTTCTAACTTTTTACAGTTCTAATTCCGTTAAGCTAGGGTGATCTAGGGGCCTTTTATCTCCCGCCCATAAAAACTTCCGCTCACTTTCATCAATTTTTACATCGTTAATACTGGCATGACGCTGTTCCATCAGACCTTTATCATTAAATTGCCAGTTTTCATTACCGTAAGACCTGAACCATTGCCCTACTTCATTTTGCCATTCGTAAGCAAACCGTACCGCAATTCTATTTTCATGCACCGACCACAATTCTTTAATCAATTTATAATGTTTTTCTCGCTGCCATTTTTTTGTTAATAAGATGACAATTTCATTGCGACCTTGAATAAACGTATCTCGATTGCGCCATTTGGTATCTAGACTGTAAGCGGTTGCAACCACTGCGGGTTGTTTGGTATTCCACGCATCTTCGGCTTTACGTACTTTTTCAATAGCGCTAGCAACGGTAAAGTTAGGTAGTGGCTGTCTGATTTCTTCTACGGTTAAATCTATATCCATGATACTTCCTATTTATAATTAATCTTTTACTAATGTTATAGGTCAATGACCAGTACATTTCCTGTTGGTCTTGAGACACATAAACACATTTGTCCTGATGCCCTTTCTTTTTCGGTTAAACAGTTATCTAAATGCTCAATATCGGTTTCTGACAAGACATGAACAGCACAACTTTTGCATTCGCCAGACTGACAACTATAAGGTACTTCAATACCAGCAGATAAGACAGCCTCTAGTAGGCTTTCATCACTCCCTACTTCTATCTGCACATTAGATTGACTCAAGGTTAATTGGCATGGTTTTGACGGTTCAGAAAATTGCGCAGCAAACTGTTCAGAATGAATATTATCGAGTGGAATGTTTAGCGCTGCTGCGCATTGTTTAAATTCAGTTAACATGCCTACAGGCCCACAAAAGTAAAAATGGGTATCAGTATTTTCATGGCCTTTTTTTTGCGATTGATTATCTTGAACATGTTGAAACATAAGCTGTTTAATTGACAATTTAATACCTGCCTGTGACGGATAAATGTGTAACTTATCGCCTAGTTGCCTTGATAATCTATCGCTATATGCCATATCATGCTCAGCCCTACCAGCATAATGTAATTCAAAGGATTGTTGTTGTTTCAAAAGCTCTAAGGCCATTGATTTAATAGGGGTAATACCAATACCCGCAGCAATCAACACAGCATGCTGACTGTTCGTTTTATGCTCAAGTTCGAAAAAGTTCTCTGGCATTTTACAATGAAGTTTTAAACCTAACTGGTAGTATTGATGTACTGCTTTTGAGCCACCACTACCATTATCTTCACGTTGTACTGCAATTTCATAACAGTCGGTTCTATTGGGATTACTACTAATAGAGTAACTACGCCACGCAAGCAGCCCGTTATCTGAAACAATCGGAACCTGAATATGGGAGCCAGCCGTTATTTTTGGTAATTCATCTCCGGTAAGACTCCGTAATTCATAGGCACGAATAATTGGAGTGAGTTGTCGTATACCTGAAATAACCAACGGCAGTTCGCCATCACCTAACAAGTCAGGTTGATCATGTTGCTCAATACTTATATCGATAGCTTTTTGCGCTTCAAGCTGCTTAATTTTTTCCTGAAGCGGCTCAATCAAACTTGAAATTTCGGCTTCATTATATCTAGGCGTAATATGTTGCGGACAATTCCAATCAAATGCGATAATTTTGATGATAAAACCCCGTTCAACACTAGCTCGATAATCATCATCTTCGAGTGAAGCTAGCGTTGTCCAATCGGCTTCATCAACTTGTGTAATATGACCAATAATTTTTAAACGGCGTCGGTTGGCATAGTCCATTAAGATAAGTGAAACTTTATCATTAGTTCTAAAGTTACCAGTACTGACATATTGGCGATTGCCTTTATAGTCGGCAAAGCCAACCGTGTTTTCATCAATCACTTTAAGAAAGCCAGCAGGGCCTCCACGATGCTGAACATAAGGCCAATCAGTTTCGCTAACACTTGCCATATAAAAACTATCACGCTGATTGATAAATTCTCGTTCAGTATTCGACAACAAATAATTGTAGTCTTCACCGGTATCCATGCTGGCATAACCCAGACGGCTATTCTGTTCAGTTTGCACTTGCCTTACAGTGTCAGTAAAAGCAATTTTTGCATATTGATGTGCCATCATTCTTTCCTTACTAATAAAATTTACTATTACTAAACAACGCTAACTTAAAGAGGTGATTCAACTTGATATGCCGCCTCTTCAGAGTCAAACAACTTATGAAGCTTGTTGTAATTCAATTTTTGGAAAGTCGATTTCAACACGACTCGCTTTACCCAAAATATTAGTTAATACATTCAAACCAACATGAGTAATTATTTCAACAATTTCGGCATCGGAATAACCGGCATTACGAATTTCTAATAATTCGGCCGTGGTCACATCACCATTATTTTCTGCTAATGAACGCGAGAATTTGACCGCGACGGCTGCTTTAGCATCCTGGCTTCCACCTGCACGATTTGCTAAAATTTCATCACCACTTAAACCTGCTTGCTTACCTATGGCGGTATGCGCAGAGACACAATACTGACAAGCATTTTGCTCCGCTAATCCAAGGGCAATACGTTCTTTAGTTTTACCGTCAAGATCACCTGTAGTGGCAATACTGTGTAAACCTAGAAAAGCTTCAAGCGCAGCTGGTGAGTTGGCAAACACTTTCAAAAAGTTAGGTACTACGCCTAATTGCTGATCTATTGCGTTAAATAGCGCTAGTTGTTGTTCATTTGCTTGCTCAGTTGTAACGACATTAATTCTGCTCATCATTTATTCCTTTCTCATTAGGCTAAGTAAAGTTAGCGTGTTTTTTTCATCCCTTTATTAGGATGAAGCTAGTGTGCAACAAAACACTTTCATTAAGAATAACCAGAATATACAATTGATTATTTCATTAAATGGAACAATAGATGTTAGATCAAATACAGTTGATGTCGGTTTTTGTTGCCGTTGCAGAGGAACAAGGCTTTGCGGCAGCGAGTCGCCGCTTGAATATGTCGCCACCTACCGTGACTCGAGCCATTGCCTCATTAGAAGAACGGTTATCAGTAAAGCTATTTAACCGCACCACACGCTATGTCAGAGTAACTGATGCAGGTTTTAGGTATTTAGACGACGTTAAGCGTATTCTTGATGATATAAAGGTAGCCAACGAAGCCGCCCAAGGTATTAACGCCACGCCGCAAGGGAATATTAGCGTTACAGCACCCGTTTTGTTTGGTCAACAATATGTATTGCCATCAGTGATCGAGTATTTAAATACCCATGAAAAAACCCAGGTAAATACGGTCTTTTTAGATCGCGTGGTAAATTTATTAGAAGAAGGTTATGACGTAGGTGTGCGTATTGGCGAACTTGCTGACTCATCAATGCGCGCTAAAAAAGTCGGCTCAGTGCGCTTGGCATTGGTCGCTTCACCGGACTATTTGGCTAAACATGGCATTCCACGACACTATAATGATTTAGAAAACCACACGCTTATTGAGTCGCAAGTAGGCAGTTTAAACCCTGACTGGAAGTTTGTAGATAATGGTAAGGTAGTTAATCAGCGTATCAACGCAAGGTTAAGTGTGACCACCAATCAAGCTGCGATTAACGCAGCGGTGGCAGGATTTGGGATTACCCGCATAATCTCTTATCAGGTTGCTGAAGAAATCACAAACAACAAACTTAAATTTATTCTTGAGCCTTTTGAACAAAAACCATTACCGGTCAACATTGTTCATCGAGAAGATAAACTATCTTCCGCAAAAGTACGCAGCTTTATTGATTTATTAGCTGATAGTTTAACAAAACATACGGCGCTCAATTAGGTATTGACAACTTATCCAAATGGGATGATTAAAAGGGTATTGTTAACTTAAACAAATAATGTGAGCTAGAATATCAACTCGATTTCGTCCCCAAAGAAACTTA
>Ga0316197_10000268_pt1 | contig 37061 bp, 30 predicted proteins | sample OudBiesiAoxic_MG_FD_204939 | JGI IMG/M metagenome (GOLD analysis project Ga0316197, IMG submission 204939) | Coastal sediment microbial communities from Oude Bieten Haven, Netherlands - site A oxic | ecosystem: Environmental > Aquatic > Marine > Coastal > Sediment | place: Netherlands... | reverse complement strand
GTTCTGTTAGCTCTCGTCAGGCGCCCGCACTTCCTGGCGCTGCACCCCGAGGCCATCGATCCCGAGTTCCACCACATCGCCAGCGCGCAAGTACTGCGGTGGATCCTGTCCCATTCCCACCCCCGGCGGCGTCCCGGTGGAGATGACATCACCTGGCTGGAGCGTCATGAACTGGCTGATGTAGCTGACGAGGTGCGGCACTTTGAATGCGAGCTTGGCGGTCGAGCTGTCCTGCTTCATCTCGCCATTCACCTTGAGCCACATCGCGAGCTCGTTGTGATCGCCGATCTCGTCCTGCGTGACGAGCCACGGCCCGAGTGGTGCGAAGCTGTCACAGCTCTTCCCTTTCACCCACTGCCCGCTGCGCTCGAGCTGGAACGCGCGCTCGGAGTAGTCGTTATGCAAGCAGAAGCCGGCGACATGCCGCATCGCCTCGGCCTCGTTGACGTAGCTCGCAGTGCTCCCGATCACGACTGCCAACTCGACCTCCCAGTCCGTCTTGTCACCGCCGCGCGGAAGCACGAGGCCGTCGTCCGGCCCACAGATCGCGGACGTGGCCTTGAAGAACAGGACCGGCTCCTCGGGTAGATCCATCCCTGCCTCGGCGGCATGATCGACGAAATTCAAGCCGACGCAGACGATCTTTCCGGTATGCGCGACGGGTGGTCCCAGGCGGGTCGATTGCGGGACTTCCGGCAGCGCCCCGCCCTGCCCCGCGAGCCAGTCCGAAAGCCGCGCCACGCCATCACTCTCGAGGAAATCCGTGGTGTAGTCGGATGTGAAAGCGGAGACGTCGCGCCAGCTTCCATCCCCGGCGACCACACCGGGTTTCTCCTGCTGTGGGGCTCCGAAGCGGATGAGTTTCATAACAATATTTGAGGGTGTGGTTAAAGGTTCGAACTAGAGTTCAAGCGCCCAGTCAGGCGACCGTGCAAGCGAGACCAGCGGTCGATCTTGCATCGATTTCCAATCAATTCTTCTTCGAAACCATATTGGAATTGGCGGAAGGTGCGAGCTCTTCTTCCGTCCACGGTCGGCTGCGCCGTGCGAAACACCGCAGCGAGCATCGACCGGCGATGCATGCCCTACACCTCGAGGCAGCGCTGGTCGAGGAACTCGATCGCCTGATCTGGCAGCTCGGCGCAGACCGAACCCACCGCGAGCAACAGGACAGCGAGGCAAATCGTGGCGATTCGGATGATCCGCATCTTCCCACATCCATAGCGCAAGGCCGGAAAATTTGCAGGAAATTTCCGTTTTCTGGGGTGCCCCCATCCCCGCGCGACGCCGGTCCGGATCAGGTCACTGGGCTTGCTCTATCGACGATCTTGGCGAAGGCTGACGGGCGCGCCCCATGAACCGACTAGTTTTTACCCCCAGATGTCTCGGCCTGCTATTGCTTACCGCACAACTCGTTGCGGCAGAAGACAGCGATCGGCGCGCGATGATCTCTCCCGACAACCCGAACCTCCATGTGCGGGGTGGGCTCAAGCATCTGAAACAACAGCTCGAGGGCAGAGAGACCTGCCGCATCGCTTTCTTGGGTGGCTCGATCACCGAGAACGCATCCGGACACTCGGCGATGCTACCGGCACTCCTGAAGTCGAAGTTCCCCGACGCCCAGATCGCCGTGACGAATGCCGGCTGGAGCTCGACCTGTTCGACCAGCGGCGCATTCCGGATCGAATCGCAGGTGTTGGCGGGGAGGGAGCCTGATCTGCTGGTCGTGGAGTTCGCGGTCAATGACCATCAGGACGCAGAGCATGCGCGGCGCGAGTGCATCCGTGGAATGGAGGGGATCATCCGCCGCGTGCGGCGCAATCATCCGGCCTGCGGGGTCGTGATGGTGCACTACGTCAACCCCGCGATCCTGGCCGCGCTGCAGCGTGGCGAGACGCCGGTGCCGATCGCGGCGCACGAAGAGGTGGCGGAGAGGTATGGCGTGATCTCGGTGAATGTCGCGGCAGAGGTCGCCGATGCGATTAGGGACGAGCGCTATACCTGGGACGATTACGGCGGCACGCACCCGGGGCGCTTTGGCTACGAGGTCGCCTCGAACATGATCATGGCGGCGATCGAGGCGGGCATGGCGGATAGCGATGGGCGCGCGCCCACAGCTGCGAGCTTGCCGGATGCACTGGACGCGGCGAGCTACGATCAGGGGGAGTTCGTCGATCCGGCGGAGGCGCAGCTTGGGGAGGGCTGGAAGATTGGCAAGGTAGGACGGGAACTTCTCCCGCTCGGTGGCATCCGCCGCCAGTATGAGAAATTCGACGCGCTGCGCAGCGATGTGATCGGCAGCGAATTGGTGTTCGAATTCGCTGGGCGAAGCATCGGCGCCTTCGTCCTCGCCGGGCCGGATGCGGGCGTGGTCGAGGTGAGCGTCGACGGGGACGACTACGTGCGCCACGATCTCTACCACCGCCACAGTGGCGGATTGAACTACCCGCGCAGCGTGCTGTTCGCCTCCGACCTTCCGCGCGGGAAGCACGAGCTCAAGTTGCGAATCTCTGCGGAGAAGAATCCCAAGAGCAAAGGGCGAGCAGCGGTGATCCTGTTTTTTGAAGTGAACCGATGAAAGCACTCACCTCCGTCCTCTCGGCCTTCAAAGAGTCACGCTCGACCGGATACAATTTCCGGGCCCTGGCGCAGCTGCTCTCGGTATTGGTGATCTTGATCTGTGCCTTCAGCGTGACCTTCCACATCCTCATGGAGAGCGAGGGGCAGCACCACAGTTGGGCGACGGGCTTCTACTGGACCCTCACCGTCATGTCGACGCTGGGGTTTGGCGATATCACCTTCCACAACGACGCCGGCCGCATCTTCTCGATCATCGTCCTGGTGACCGGCGTGATCTTCCTGCTCGTGCTGCTGCCATTCACGTTCATCGAGTTCTTCTATGCGCCATGGATGAAGGCGCAGGAGAACGCCAAGGCGCCACAGACGGTCCCGCCCGGCACCCGCCGCCATGTCATCATGACGCGCTACGGCCCCGTAGCGAAGATGCTCAGCCGCATGCTCGAGGACTTCGGCTACCCGTACTTTGTACTCGTTCCGACCGTCGAGGAGGCGCTCGACCTGCGCGCTCTGGGCGTCCCTGTGGTGGTCGGCGACCGCAGCGATCCGGAGACATACGAGCGCATCGGTATCGGCGACGCATCGATGGTCGTCACCACCCTGGACGATGTGGCGAACACCAATGTCACATTCACCGTGCGCGAACTCTCGGAGAACCTGCCGATCGTCGCCTCAGCGACCAGCGACTACGTGCGCGACGTGCTCGACCTGGCTGGCGCGACGCAGGTGCTGCGGCTGGAGAAGATGATGGGCGTCGCGCTAGCGCGGCGGGTGATCGGAAATGATGCCGCCGCACATATCATCGGCGAGCTCGAAGGGCTGGTGATCGCCGAAGCCAACCCAGCCAAAACACCGCTCATCGGCAAGACGATCGCCGATTCGCGGGTGCGGGACACGACCGGCGTGACGATCGTCGGGCTGTGGGTACGCGGCACCTTCGAGCCGGCCGACCCGGGCTCCGAGATCGGAGACCACAGCGTGCTGGTGCTCGCGGGCACCAAAGCGCAGATCGAGCGCTACAACGAGATCTTCGGACAACACCGGCAGGAGGAGAACAAGATCCTGATCGCCGGGGGCGGGCGGGTCGGGCGAGCCACCGCGCACGAGCTGACCGAGGCCGGTGTGAAATGGACGATGATCGAAAAGTTGCCAGAGCGGGTCCGCGACCACGCCAACACGATCATCGGGGACGCCTCGGATTTCGATGTGCTGGTAAAAGCCGGTCTGCGCGAGGCGGCGACGGTGATCATCACGACACACGACGACGACGTGAACATCTTCCTGACCATCTTCTACCGGCGCCTGCGCAGCGACACACAGATCATCTCGCGCTGCACGCAAGACAAGAATGCACCGCGCATGCACCGCGCCGGGGCCGACCTGACGCTGTCTTACGCATCGATGGGTGCGAACACGATCTTCAACGTCCTGCGTGGCAGTGACACCGTCCTCCTCGCGGAGGGGGTCAACATTGTCACCACCCGGGTGCCGCCCGCACTGGTCGGGAAGACCCTCGCCAAATCGGCAGTTCGCTCGCGCACCGGATGTTCGATCATCGCTGTCGAACTCGATGGCAAACGCGAGATCAATCCTCCGCCAGATATCGTCCTGGAAGAGGATGCGAAGCTCGTCCTCATCGGGACACTCGAGGCGGAGCAACGGTTCTTCTCTTCGTTCAAGCCTAGCATCGGCGCCTGAGGCGGACGCCAGCGTCCCGCTACCATTCCGGCGCGGCTAGGGTGGGAAGCCGAAGCTCAATTTCACCGCGGCGTACTCGGGATGGACGGAACCATCACCGCGACGGATGATGAGGGGCGGCTCGTGCCATGTCTGTCCTCTAGTTTCTGCAGGTAGGTCTTCGCTGCGCATCATGAGGAAGACCCCGATGAGCGGTGGCTCGCCCTCGCGCAGGACGATCGGGCGCTGGCGGACGATGCTCAGACCGACTGCATCGGCTGCTGTGGTGACCCGCCCGGCTTGCTCCGGCGGCGATACCGGGAACACGCAGGCAAAGACGCCGCCAGGCTCGAGGTGCGCGGCGGCTGTCTTGCAATAGTCGGCGATGGTTCCGCGCAGCTCGAAACGGCAAGCGACCTTCTGTGGGTGGGCAGCTTCGACACCACTGCCGCGCGGGAAGTATGGCGGGCTGCCAAGCACCAGGTCGAACCGTTCATCCGAACCCAGGACGGCCGGATCGCGCAGGTCACCCTGCCGGACATCGAACCGCCCGTCTAGCCCGTTCCAGCGCACCGAGCGGCGCGCTAGCTGGACGCTCTCGGCCTGGGCTTCGACGGTGACGACGCGACTTCCCGGCGTCCGCCAAGCAGCGATCATCGCGACGGTGCCGATCCCGCTGCCGAGGTCCAGAAGCTTGCGGGCGCTCGGGCACCAGGAGGTTCCGTACCAGGCGGTGAGGATATCGTCAGTCGAGTAGCGGTGTCCTCTCCGCAGTTGGAAGATTTTGAAATGCCCGCAGAGCGCGTCGAGCGATTCGCCATCGCGGACGCCGAGCTCGGGATCACCACTTCCGCCGGGGACTGTCTCGCCCGGGATCGCGTAGCCGCGGAAGTGGGTCTTCGGTGATTCGTCAGGGATCTCGGCAGGCATGGGATCTGTGCAGCCGATAAGCCGCGACCGCAGCTGGCGCAAGTCCGCAAGGGGTCACCGGGATGCCAGTAGCCTTGGGATTGCTTTGCGCCGGGCGGCTAGGGTATGATCCATCCCATGCCTCGCACCCGACGCCAATTTCTCGCGTATGCCGCTGGCGCCGCGATCGGCTTCCACGCTCATCCACGCCTGGGACTCGCGGGCCCGATGCCGGACGTCGAGCTCGGCGAACGCCCACAGCAGGACGAGGGCATACGCGTCCTCAACCCATACGGCCGGGTGCCGGTGTCGTTCATCGTCGACGACTCGACCTGCCTCGCCAACATGGGGCACTTCTGCCTGCCTCAGTTCAAGGAGGCGTGGCCAGAGCGTAAGGGCAAGATCTACGACAAAGCGTGGAAGACCTGGCCTCGCGAAATCCCAGACACCTTCGTGCGCGAGTTCGGCGAGTTCTGCCGTGAGCATGGGGTCAAGGGGAAGTATTCGATCGTGCCCTACCCTGCCTGTGTCGGCTGGCTAGACCGCGAGCTGCCAGGATGGAGCCGCGGAGAGCTGCGCGCCAGTCTCGATCTGGTGCGCGAACTCATGGTGCCTGACTGGGACATCCACCCGGAGATGATCAGCCACACGCGGGTGATCGATATCCGCTCGGGCCGGCCGCTGCCGCAGCGTGAGGACGGGAGCTACTGGATGGAGAATGGCGGTTGGTGCGCTGGCCGCAGCCAGGATGAGATCGCGGGCTACATCGCCTACGCCCTCCAGCTGATCAAGAATCTCGATCTGCCCTGCGAGGGTTTTACGACGCCGGGGGGGTTCGGAAATCCGGCGAAAGCCCTGCTCTCGAAAGGTGGGCTGGAGGCGGTTCGCTCCGTACTTGGCAGTGAGATCCCCCACTACTTCAAGTATGTCGTGACAGACATCAGCGACAGCACGCAACCGCAGGTCGAGGCAGCGGCGGGCATCGGCGGCGACACGGCACAGTGCATCGTCAACGTCCCGTCGTGCACCGGCGACTACCTCGGCAGCTGGGACGGTGCAGCGCCGAATCCGACTGACGAGACGGTCGAGCGGCAGATCTCCTCAGACTTCACTTCGGGCCGCCTGGTCGAGGTGATCAACAAAGGCGAACCCGCCTGCTTCCTGACGCACTGGCCAGGGATGTATGCGAATGGCACCGGCATCGCGTTCCGCACCTTCAAGGAGACGGTGCGGCGCCTCAGGCGGGGATTCGCCGACCGTATCCGTTGGATGAAGTTGAGCGAGATCGCACGCTACTGGGCAGCGAAGGAGCTGACCGCGATCACCGTCGAGGCGGCGGACGGGACGCTGCGCTTGAAGGCGCCGTTCAGCGCGCCTGGATTCACCCTCGAGATCCCCACCCACGCAGCACCACCACTGATGCGCCATGGGCAGAGCGAGCACCAATTCCTCGAAGTCGCCTCCATGAAGGAACTGAGTCCCCGGACTTGGACAAAGGGCGCAACTGCCGGGCATAGGATGCTCTGTTTCGATTTGCCGAAAGGCGAGAGCTCGATCCACTAGCAGTGTCGATCTCCGGTCAAGGCTCGATCGGGGCGGCTGTGTCGAATTGCTCTGGCAGCCCGAGCGCTTCCCGCTGCTCCTTCATCCGCTCGAGCAGGCGTCTGGCAACGTGGCGGTGGCCGAGGTTGTTCGGGTGGTAATCGTTCTGGCTGATCTTGATCTCCTCCGGCTTCAAGCCCCCGTAGGCGTTGTCGAGGACGATCGTCGAGAACCCCGCCTCGCGGACGATTGGCGCATTGACCTCGCTCGCCTGGATCACCAGCTTGGTGCGCACCAGCGGCATGAAGACCCACACGGGTCTGATCTCGTTCTCCCGACAGATCTCCGCCATGTGCTGGTAGGCGAAGCGCAGGATATCAGTGGCGTATGGCTGGAGGGCGCGGATGATGTCCGCGCGCGGGTCCCCCTTCTTCAACCCCAGCTCTGCCGCGAGCTCCTTCAGGTACGGATAGGTGAGCTCGTGGCCGGCGGAGATCAGATCGCCAAGCTCACGCACGTTGCGATCCTCCTCGCCCGGGTGGCAGAAAATATAGAAAGCGTCGGGGCGGAAATCGAGGATCTCGAACTCGAGCTTGGCCATACGCTGCAGCGTGCAGGTATCTGCCTGCGCGAAGTTGAGTATCTCGATCCACGGCACTTCTCTGTCCGGTCCATTTAGATGATTCTCGAGCACGCTCTCGAAATTTTTCCCATCATCGACCCCGCGCCCGAGGGTGTACGAAGCCCCGCTGATGGCGATCCGGTAGATGTTGGGGAATTTGCGCTTGCTGTAGTACTTGTCGTGCATCCCCCAGCGGTTCGAGCTCCACTTGGCGCCGAAGATGTTGTCGCGGCGCAACATCGGCCGGTAGACCTGTTCGCGGATGTCCCCCGGGACCGGCTGCTTGAGCGTGCCCTCCGTGTCGATCGACTCGTCCTTCGAGAGCAGTCCCTCGTAGTAGCTGCGCTCCTTCTGGATCTGGTCGCGCAGGTTCGGCTCGTCGGAGCCGATGATCTCGATGGTTTCGCCAAACTCACCGCGCAGACCCACCTTGGCGTGGTACTGCCATAGGCAGCCGAGCAGCGCCAGCGGGATGATGGTCGACGCGATCGAGCGCGCCAGCCCCGGCCGCTCTGGGAAGAGGTCGAAGCCACGGTATTTGATGTATTGGCCAAGCGTCCCGAGCCCGACCGAGGCGACGAAGAAACCCGCGAGCACCCCGAGGTGCCAGGGCTGGGTATTGGCCGCCTGCCGCATCACCCCGAACCACACCGAGAGCTGCTGGCTCGACCACAGCGACCACAGCACGCAGAGGAACACGAACATCGCAGCCGTCCGCAGGCTCAGCCAGGCCGCGGCCTTGGTGTCCCACTTGCGCGAGGGCAGCTTCTTCTTCCGCTTCTCCGCCAGGAAATTGTCGATCACGACGAGCACGCCAAGGATCCCCCAGAACCAGTAGTCAGTCTCGTGGATCACGAAGCCTCCACCCAGCCAGAATGCCTGATACGAGTGCAGCACGGTGGTGGCGATAAACACGATCACCGTGGCGATCGCTACCTTGGCGGCGTTGTTGAATCCAGTCCGGCGCAGGGCGGCGTAGCTCGGGAAGAAGAAGATCTTGGCCATGAAGTCCTTCCAGTAGATGTTGATACGCCGCCAGTAGTCGCTGAAGCCCGAAGCGAAAAAGTAGAGCCGGTGGGTCTCTGGGAGCGCGAACCCGAACAGCCGCAAGCAGCCGGTGATGAGGTGGAAGAGACCGGAGACGCGCAGGTAGATCAGGTATCCAGACAGGCAGTAGGCCATCACACCGCCCAGGTCGACCACGTGCTCAGCCGGCGGGCTGTAGAAGTGGTAGATCACCCGGTAGAGCACGAGGTGCACGACTCCGCGGGCAATCCAGAGCATCCCAACCTGCGCGGTCTCGAAGGCCGGCCGGCTGTAGTAACTACGCAGGTAGGTGCGGTAGTCGAGGGTCGGGAAGAATGGGAACAGCGGGGCCGGGAGCAGGAAAAAATACCCGATGCGCTGCCAGATGGTGGCGCCACCAGGCTTCTCATGCCGGATATCGTAGAGGTAGATGATGAGCCGGAACATGAAGATCGCCCCCAGCACCGGGAGCGCGACCTCCAGGTGGCGGCCAGGCTCGATCCAGCGTGCCATCGTTGCCGCGAGAGCGCCGACAATCACCAGGATGATCGACAGCCTCCACGGGTAGGCGAGCGGGAGATGGCAGGTGCCGATCAGGACGAGCCCGGCGAGGATGATGATCAACCCGGCCGTGAGCCCGCTCAACCAGAAGATGATGCCGAAAGTCGACAGCACCAGCAGCGGCAGCCGCAGCCGTAGCGGGATCATCACATACAGCAGGAATAACGGGACGATCGCGAAGAGGTACGAGATACCAGTCCCAGCATCCGAGCTGATCAGCGCGGATGGCTCCAGGTGCACGAGACCGATCACCCAGAGTGCCAACGAGAACTCGAAGGCAATCAGCAACGCCTGCGCGGCGCGCATCCGACTATTCTGGACGATTTTTTCTTCGGATCCCATGGTTTTGGTGGGCACGTTGGAATACCTGAGAGATCGGGCAAGATCTTTTTGGTCGGATATCCCGCGACAGCGCACACGGCTACTGCGCAGCTAGCAATCCAGTGCGCGGATCAGCCCTGCGCCCCCGGCGCGTAGTAGGCCAAGATCGCATCCACCAGGCCTGGGATGTTGTTCTCCGTAGCCTCGAGGTCTGGGCTGAACCCCTCATCCCGGATCGCCGCACTGGTGATCGGACCGATGCTAGCCAGCTTGAGACCCTCCGGCAGGGGAAGTCCGAGATCGAGAAAATGCTCGACGGTGCTGGCGCTGGTAAAGGTGATGAGATCGGCACCGTCACTCTTGAATCTGGCGATGCCGCCGGTAGGGTCCGAGGTCTCCGGGACTGTCTGGTAGGCGATCGCCTGATCGACGATGGCCCCCTTCTCCGCCAAGCCTTCGCTGAGGATCTCCCGGGCGTCTTTTGGCCTCACCCACAAGTAGGTCCCATTGTCGACGTCGTGGTCTTTTGTCAGGGCTTCGAGGAGCCCCTCGGCGGTGTTGGTCTGCGGGATCAGGTCGGTGTCGAAGCGGTATTCGGCGAGCTTCTTTGCGGTGCCCGGGCCGACCGCGGCGATCCGCGCGCCACCGAGGGAGCGCGCGTCCTTGTAGATCTTGAAAAAGAGGTCGAAGAAGGCATCGACGCCATTGGGGCTGGTGAAAAGTATCCAGTCGTAGGTGTGCGAGTCCTGGACGAGCCGGCCGAAGCCAAGCAGATCGTCCGGGGGATCGATACGGATCGTCGGGATCTCGTAGACGTCGGCACCGAGATTGCGTAGTCGGGCGCTGAGGACGCCAGCCTGTTTGCGCGTGCGCGTGACGACGATCCTCTTGCCGAAGAGCGGTCGGGTCTCGAACCAGTTCAGCTCGTCGCGCAGGGTCACGACGCCACCGATGACGGCAACTGCGGGCGCAGCGAACGCCGCCTTCTCCGCGATCTCGGCAATCGTCCCCAGCGTGCCGGTGATCGTCTGCTGGTTGCCGCGCGTCGCCCACCGCACGAGGGCGATCGGCGTCTCGGCGTCCGCCCCAGCATCGATCAGCTGCGAGGTGATGATCGGCAGGCGCCCGACACCCATCAGCATGACTTTGGTGCCATCGGCTTTGGCGATTTTCGCGAAGTCGAGGGAGGATTCCTCCTTGGTCGGATCCTCGTGACCGGTGAAGATGGTGAGCTGGCTGCAGTGGTCGCGGTGCGTGACTGGGATGCCCGCATAAGCCGGTCCGGAGATCGCGCTGGTGATCCCAGGGACGATCTCGAAGGGAACTCCAGCAGCGCGCAGTTCCTGCCCCTCCTCACCCCCGCGCCCGAACAGGTAGGGATCGCCGCCCTTGAGACGCGTGACGATCTTCCCAGCGGAAGTCTTCTCCACGAGGAGTTCGTTGAGCTGCTCCTGGGGGATGGTGTGGTCGGCCGCCTTCTTCCCGACGTAGATGATCTCGGCCTCGGGGCGCGCCCACTGCAGGATTTCCGGGTTGCACAGGTAGTCGTAGAGCACGACATCGGCGATCTCGATGCACTCCTTGGCGCGCAGGGTCACGAGACCGAGGTCGCCCGGGCCGGAACCGACTAGGTAGCAGATGCCTTTTTGATTGGTGGCTTGGGTCATGGTTTTGGTGGGGCGCTTCCTGAAAGCGCCAATTCTTCAGAGGGGCGCAGATTAAACTACTGTGGAAAATGTGCTGGGGGACAAGGCTGAGAGAGTTTGGGGGATGGCGATTGGGGGCACCTTGATGGTAGGTCGGCTGGCAGCCCTGCGCTACCGAAGGGCAGCGAGCAGATCGCGAGCGATCTGGCTAGGATCAGTCCCGCTAGATTGCCCAGTCTTCGGTGGTTGATTCTCCGCCTCCGGGAAGATGATGGCCCGCATCTCCACGGCCTCACCGATGATTGCGGTATTGATCGCTATCGGGGTCTGGCAGCCAGCTTTTAGCTCGTGCAACAGTGCCCGCTCGGCGGTGACCCTCCGGTTGGTCTCCAGGTGGTCAATCTTACCCAGCGCCGCCTCCGTCGCCGCGTCGTCACTGCGGATCTCGATGCCGACCGCACCCTGCCCGGCGGCGGGGGGGAAGGTCTGCTCGTCGAGCTCCTGAAAACTGAGCTCCTCGCCCTCGTGCTCCAGCATCCCACCAACCAGTAGACCCAGCCGCAGCAGGCCAGCCTTCGCCAACAGCGTCGCCTGCGCCCCATCATGGCGGTTTCTGACTTTTGTTAATCTCGTGGGGACGTTGCCCCGGATATCGATCACCTTCAGGTCTGGCCGCTGGTGCAGGAGGAGGCGCTTGCGCCTGACGCTGCTGGTCGCCACCGTCGAACCCGGCGGCAGATCATCGAGCGATGCGTGTTGCGAATCCGCGAAGACCAGCAGGTCGGCGGTCGGTGCGCGCTCGAGCGTTGCGGAAATTTTGAATTGGGGGTCCAGTTCGGTCGGGACATCTTTGAGGCTGTGGACTGCGAGGTCGATCTCACCGGCGGCGAGGGCGATCTCGAGCTCCTTGGTGAAGATGCCCTTGTCGAGGACGCCGCCGAACTCGGAGAGCTTCAGGTCCGGGCGCGCATCGCCGGTGCTGACGATGATGTGGCGCTCGACCTCAACCCCTGGGATCGCGGCCTCGAGCGCGGCGGTGACCATGTCGGCCTGTGCGAGTGCGAGGGCGCTACCCCTGGTGCCTAGATTGAGTTTCATGTGGTGGGAACAGCCTGGGTGTCACCGCCCTCCTCTTTCCCGGAGCCGCCCTGTGTGGGTGGGGTGAGTTTGAGTTTCTGCATCATCTCGGTGATCAGTTGGTCGCAGTGCTGGATCTGCTCGCGACGCTGCTCGCGCCCCTGTGTGGCGATGTTCTCGAGGGCGTCGAGATCATAGAGGTAGACTGAGGGGTGGTGCGCGACCATGGGATCGACGTCGCGCGGAACGGCGATGTCGATGATGAAGAGCGGGTTGCCGCGACGCTGGCGCATCGCGTGGTTGATCGCGTCCGGGTGGATGATGTGGTGCGGGGCACCGGTTGAGGTGATGATGATGTCGGTGTTGGGGATCTCGGCGGGGTAGTCATCGAAGCGGATGGCACGCCCACCGAGCTCGCCCGCGAGCTCCTCGGCCCTGTCGAACGAGCGGTTGGAGACGATGATGCCGGTGGCACCGCGCGAATGGAGCGACCTCGCAGTGCGCTGGCTGATCTCCCCCGCGCCGATGACCATGATATTGCACTTGCTCAGCTCACCGAAGATCTTCTCTGCTAGATCCACAGCGACCGAGCCGACCGAGGTCGAGCCGCGGGTGATACTCGAGTGGTGGCGGACGTATTTGCCAACCTGGAAGGCTTGCTGGAAGAGCCGGTTCAGGTGCCTGGACGTGGTGCCGGCCTCGAGCGCGGTGTGGTAGGCTTTTTTGATCTGGCCGAAGATCTCGGTCTCACCGAGGACCATCGAATCGAGGCCGGAGCTGACGCGGAACAGGTGGTGTGCCGCACTGGTCTTGGTTTTCTGGTAGAGCTGGACCGATGTGTCCGCCAGAGCGAAGTGGTCGCGCAGGAACTCCTCGATCGGCTGCGGCCCAGCGGTGCTCGCGGCGTAGATCTCGGTCCGGTTGCAGGTGGAGAGGACGACGCTCTCGGTGATCGGGGCGATCTCGCAGATCGCACGCGCGACCTCCGGCAGGTCGCTCTCGAGGATCGCGAGACGCTCGCGCTCTCCGACTTTCGCGGTCTCGTGGCTGAGACCTATGCAGACGATCGAGTCCATTCTAGGTCAATGTGAGGGTGAGAGCATCCAGAGGCTGATGATCGGGAAAGCGAAGGCGAGGATGGCGAGGGCGGCGAGGCGCCGGGGGGCGATCCCACGGATGATCGAAGTGCCGAGGAGGAGGGAGTAGGCGGCGAGGATCAGGTAGAGCGGGGCGATCGAGTGACCCTCGGTGCCTCCGGGGATCTTGTAGGCGGAGACGATTGCGAGGACGAGCAGCCCGAGCCCGAGCCCGAGCAGGCGCAGGATCGTCTTGGTGAGAATGTTGATTGGCGGGAGGTTGTAGAAGAGGGCGTCGAGTTTCTGTCTCTGGATCTGGCGCTCCTGGACGAGGAACATGACGCCAGCGACACACGCCATGGCGAAAGCGCCGTAGGCGAGGAGGGCGACGGAGACGTGGAGTTCGGTCCACGGCTCGATGGTACTGCCTGAGGCCCTCGCGAGAGCCGCCTCGCGATCAAATGGCGTGAACAGGCCTGGGAGCTGCAGCAGGAAGACGAGCGGGGAGGTGAACAGGCCCAGCAGAGAGAGGCGGTAGGCGGGGCCGAACAGGAAGTAGATGATCGCCATCGCCCAGCCGAGGAAGATGAGGATCTCCGGCAGGTTTGAAATCGGGCAGCGACCGTGAACCTGGCCACGCGCGTAGAGGAAGGCGGTCTGGAAGATGAAGCCTCCGGCGATGGCGAGGAGGTTCCAACTCGACTGGCGGTAGCGGCCTGAGGTGAGCGCGAGCAGGGCATACAGGATGCCCGCCAAGAAGAAGGCACACGAGATGGCTAGGAAGAGGCGTTCCATGGCTGGGTTCGGCTGCGGCTGTCAGGTGACGATCGATCCACGGCGCGGTGGATCCGGGCGATCGGTGGGAGGGGGGGCTAGGAGAATTTTAAGTGATGTTAATCGTTCTTGGTTTTTGCTGACTGTTCTTTAGCGTATTGCGGAAAGAACTCAATTTTTGCTGACCGACCGTATGACTGATGCCGACCGAAGAAGACTCGATGCCGCGATCCGAGATGTGCCGGATTTCCCGAAGCCGGGGATCCTGTTTAAAGATATTACGCCTGTTCTGGGCGATGGGGAGCTTTTCCGGCTGGCGGTGGATGCCCTGATCGGGACGGCTGGCGGGGCGAAGATCGATAAGATCGTGGGGATCGATGCGCGGGGATTTATTTTCGGCGCGGCGGCAGCACTGCAGCTGGGCGTCGGGTTCGTGCCGGTGCGCAAGAAGGGGAAGCTCCCGTGGGAGACCGAGGCGTGTGCGTATTCTCTGGAGTATGGGGAGGCGCAAATCGAGGTGCACAAGGATGCGGTACACTCGGGTGAGCGGATCCTGCTGATCGATGACCTGCTGGCAACTGGCGGGACGGCGGCAGCCGCTGTGGAACTGCTGCGACGCCTCGGGTGCGACCTGCTCGGGATCGCCTTCTTGATCGAATTGAAGTTTTTGAACGGCCGGGAGCGGCTCAAGGATGTTCCGGTCTCCGCCCTGCTTGAATACTAGCGCGGGAGCCCTTCGGGGCGCTCGTTGCCACCGCGGATGCGGTTGACCTCCTGCTCTGTCGGAGCCGCCTGAGGAGTGCCCGCGATCCCGTTCCGGTCAGTCTTGATCCCTCCGCGGACGATGACGCTGCCGCCCTGGTTCTTTAGCTCAGGCCGCGAACCGTTGGCATCTTTGTAGTATTCCTGGCTTACGAGAGTCCCGTCGAAATCGATGATGGTGTGGGCGTAGAATTGCGGCCCGCCCAGATGCAAAACGTTGAGGCGGTTGGCGGAATCGACATCCACGTTCGGCTCGAACGAGCGCAACACTTTTCCGATCGAGTAGGTCGCATAGACCGCGCTGCCGTCTTCAGAGGCGACGCGGATGTAGAGTTCGGAGCGGTTGCGGTCGCGGAACGAGAGCAGCGAGTACTTGCGAAACTGCACTGGCCGGTTGTTCCCCTGAGGGACTCCGAATGCTTGGCTCCACAGCGACTTGGCCTTGAGGACGTTGATGAGGTGGCGCGGGGAGCTGAAATAGCGCTTCAGCGGCCCGTAGTAGACGCTGGCGGTGATGGCGTAGTTCGACGGCAGCCCGAGCGGGTAGTAGCGGCCGAGGTTGACGGTGGTGGTGTGGGTGGCGCCAGCTTTGAGAGCATGGGGCTTGATGGTGGGGGCGTCAGGTCGGAGGCTGAGGCCGTTGTTGCCGCGGCGGACATCAAAATTGAGCCAGCCGCCGCCGTTCGGACCGCTGAGAATGAGGTCGTGACCGGCGATGTTCTTAACCCTCACCGTCGCGGTGATCGGCTCGTGGTCGACGAAGTTTTTCTTATTCAGCTGCATGTCGACCATCAGCTGTGCCTGCGCCACACCAGAGAACAGCACAGAGCTTAGGCAGAGGGCTGCGAGGACGGCGGGATGGGCGATGGGGTTGATCTTCATCGTTATCTGGGTTGTAGGGCTTCCAATCGGGGGTGAACTGGCCGGGCGCGGGGAACGCACGGCCGGACTGCGGGGAAGGGCAGACTAGCCTCGAATCCTAGCCCGGAGCAATGGAAATCTGCGCACTGCCCGTTTCCCTAGCGCGGAATCAAGGTTCCACCGAGGGGTCGCTATCGGAGACGGTGCGGAAGCCGGTGTAGAGGCTGCGATCATCGGAGCTGTCGGCGTGGCGGCGATCAGCGAGCGAGTAGCGCTCCTCGGGGCTGGCAAAATTGCCGCCACGGACAATCGGTACCAAGCGGTCGAAGAAATCCGGGTGGGTGTCGGTGGTGGCGGTCCACTCGCTGACGTTGCCACAGGTGCCGATCACCCCGTACGGGCTGAGATCATCCGGCATGGCATCGACGGGGCACCACTTGGCGAAGCGGTCGGTGCTCTCGCTGGAGTTGAACCGGCTGAAGTCGATCTCGTTCCCCCAAGGGTAGATATTCCCCTCCGCGCCGCGTGCGGCCTTGCACCATTCTTCCTCGGTGGGCAAGCGGTGCCCCTTCCAGCTGGCGTAAGCGTGCGCGTCCCACCAATCGACGAGGATGACCGGGCAGTTGAGATCGATCGCCGCCCCATCGTAGGCGCGGCCGAACCGCGCGGCCTCGTAATACTCGTCCCAGTCATCCGGGATATGATCGACCTTTTCGGGGGCGGCCTCGGCCTGATCCGGGTGATCGTAGCGGTCCGTAGGGTTGGCCTGCAGCTCGGCCAAAAATTCTGCATACTGGGCGATCGTGACTTCGTACTTGTCGATCCAGAATGCCTTCGGCAGGCTGCGCGTCTCGCCATTGAGGAAAATGAACGGCCCCGCCGGGATGCGGGGCATCTCGACAGGGAGGATCGGTTTCGTCTTGTTGAGCGATGGGATGATCACAAACGCGGCGAGCCCGGAAATCGCGATCGCCACGGCGGCGATGATCGCTGCGGATCTCTTCGACGTCGCCTGGGCCCCGAGGGCTGGCCGGCCACTGACCGAGTAGGTCTGCGCCTCCTCGATCTTGCTCTCGAGGGTCTGGCACTCCCTGAGGAGATCGGACCAGTTGGAGAACTCCTGCACGTCCATGCGATCCAGGAGCGGGAGGATCAGGTGGTTCTCGGTCGGTTTCTCTGAGACGAGCGGGCGGATCGAAGCCGCGATCTTCGCGATGTCCTGGGCCGGCGTGCTGAGGTTTTTCGGGTTGAGTGCCGCGATGTTGTTGACACGCACCTGGGCATCCTCCCCCAAGTAGATATGGCGCGGCTCCGGGTCACTGTGGCGGATCCCACTGGAACGCAGGAACTCGAAGCACTCGGAGGTGGTCTTCAGAATCTGGATGAGCGTGCGCTGGTTGATCTTCTTCCCAGTGCCTACGAGCTGTGGGAGGTTGAGCCCCGCCACCAGCTCGCGGGTGTAGAAGATCGAACCATCCTCCTCGTGCGCCTCGTAGACCGGCGTGATAAACGGGTGGGTCACCGCGGCCTTGGCACGGACGGCACCACGGAACTCGCGCAGGGCCTCGGTGTCCTTGCAGAATTCGGGTTTGAGAAGCACCAGCGCGACCGTCCGACCGATCGACAGCTGCACCGCCTCGTGGGTCTCGGTCTCCACATGGCTCGCGATGACGCGGACGAGCTTGTAGTCGCCAAGCGTTTCAGTTGGCTGGCTGACGGCGGCGGCGACTGGTAGTTCCTCCTCCCCCCCGGCGCCTGCGTCGTGATCAGAAGGAGAGTGCTCGGTAGCGATCGCGATGGGGACTTCTCTCTTCCCCGGCTGCTCTGGGCTGCCTTCGAGCAGCACCTCGCTCGCGGCACCTGCGTCCCCCGCCCCAGCCGACGCCCTCTCGGGCAGCGTCCCGAAGCCGATCGACTCTGCCCAACTCGTGAGAGCCTTCCCATCAGGAACCCGGGGCAGGACGGCATCGTCGCCGATCTGCTCACTGTAAGCGCTGACGTCGTAGTCGTTAAGAAACAGCACGTGGAGGTCCTCGAAACGCTTGCGGAGGGAGTCGCGCAGGCCGAAGAAATTTTCGCCACTGCTGGCGATGGCGGGGATGATGAGGACGTCCAGGTCATCGAGCGCCTGGGCGGAATGGGTCGCGACAGTCAGGTTGCTGGCAGTGTGAACCTCGTGGCTTCCACCGAGACGCTTGAGAATTCCAAGCGTGTGTTCGATCACCGCGGGGTCTTCATCGACAGTAAGTAGGATCATCGGCGGTTGATTCGGGCGAGCGGTCCAGCGGAAGGATGGCCGAGGAATTGGCGGCTCCGGCGGCTAATGAAGACGCGAATCAGGGTTGTGGAAAGAGGGAATTCTCGACGCGGGTTCCTCCTGGGTCAGGCATCGCATCCATCTCTTGGATCGCGCGCATCTCCTCGATCAGCGTGCGCGGCTGGGCAACCAGATCCTGCCACTCGTCGTCGTAGAAGAGCTGGGCGACGAAGCCGTAGAACTTGCGCGTCCCGGCCGTTTCCGAGTCGAGAGAATACGGGCGGTAGTAGGCAAAATCGATGATCTCCTCCTGTGGCGAATCCTTCCAGTCGACCGGCTCGGTCACCATGCGCTGCGGGTAGTTCCCGTCGTTCAGACCGCGGGCGATGGTACTCCCATCGACAAGGTCGAAAAACAGGACGCGCAGCCGGACAGCGGTGGGGTCGATCTCGACCCCTGGCTCCGCCTTGATCGCCGTCCGCAGGGTCAACATCTCTCCGCTCGTCTCCTGCGGGTTCTGGTAGAGATGGTGGCTCGATAGGGTTAGGAACTTGCGCGGTGCGGCGCTGCCATCCCGGCTGCCGAGGAGCTTGAGCTCGGCAAACTTGAAAAGTTCACCGGCTCGATCAGGGCCGAGGTTGTGGATTTCGAGCCAGATGTCGGAGGCCTCGTCGGCGAGGTCGAGAGCATCGTAGCAGGAGGCGAGCTCGTAGAGGATCGTGGGATTGCCGGGAAGCTGCTGGTTGGCGCTACGGAACTGCTCCAGTGCCGTCTGGATGTCCCCCTCCTCGCGCAACAGGCGCGCAAATTCGACCTTGTCGCGCACCAGCGGATCGAGGATTTGGTCATCCTCGGTGGTGCGCTCGAACTCGGGGGCGGGTGGCGTCTCCTGCCATCCCTCAGTATCGAACATCTCTTCGATCATCGGGAAACCGGCTGGCACCGAGGTGGAACTGGTGAGCGTGGATTGGGGGGCCGGCCGGCGTGATGCCAGCTCGCGGTTGCCGAGATCGTCGCGCACGATTGCGAAGGCGATCGCCGTCACTTCGGCGATCGCCAGCCCAGCGATGACCCACAGCGAAATCCGGTAGGTCATACTGGCCGAAGGGGTTCGGCTCACCGCCGTAGATGGGGCATTGGACATTGGGAAGGAAAGGGGGGGGGTGGAAAGGTTAGGGTTCGGGCGAGGAATCTTAGAAAATTGGCTCTCCGATGTCAATCTCCGAGTCATCGCCCCACCCTCCCCAGGCCGGAATGAGCCGCGGTGACCAGATGGTCGCCAACAGCTGGAGGGCTGGGCTCCACCCCCTAAATCAAACCATCAGGCGGTGACCGCCGCACGGGCATCCTCGGCGCCCGACTTCTCCAAGAAGTAGTCATAATCTCCGTAGTACGGGCGCGCCTCTCCCCCGGTGACATGGAGGACCTTCTTCGCAATCTTGCGGATGAAGTGGACGTCGTGCGAAATGAAAACCAGAGTGCCCTCGTAGCGGTCGAGCGCCAGGATGAGCGCCTCGATGCTCATGATGTCGAGGTGGGTGGTCGGCTCGTCCATCAGCAGCAGGTTCGGTGGGTCGACGAGGAATTTGACCAGGTTGAGGCGGCTCTTCTCCCCGCCGGAGAGAATTCCGGTCTTCTTGTAGACAGCGTCTTTGCGGAACAGGAAGGAGCCGAGAACCGCGCGCGCCTCGTCCTCTTTGATCCCGGCGTGCGCAGCGCTCGCCATGGTCTCTTCGAGCACCGTCTTCTCCGGATCCAAGGTGTCTCCACGGTGCTGGCTGAAATACCCAATCTTCGAATTGTGGCCGACGATGCGCTCGCCAGATTGCGGCTCGAGGACGCCGGCAAGGATCTTCAGCAGGGTCGACTTTCCAGCACCGTTGGGACCAACGAGAACCGTGCGCTCGCCGCGCTCGATGGTGAGGTCGAGGCCACGGTAGATCTGCAGGTCGCCATAGGCGAAGTCGATCTTGTCGAGGACGACCGCACGCTGCCCGCCGCGCGGCGGCTGCGGGAAATTAAAGCGGAAGGGCTTGCGCGGCGCGCGGGGCTTTTCGAGCACGTCGATCTTCTCGATGAGCTTCTCCTTGCTGGCCACCTGCGCCGCCTTCGAGGAGACGGAGCGGAACTTGTTGCAGAAGCTGCGCAGATCTTTGATCTCCTTCTGCTGGTTCTTGTAAGCAGCGAACAGCTGCTCATAGCGCTCGAAGCGCTGTTTCACAAAGCCGCTGAAGTTGGTTTTGTATTCCACAAGCCGCTTCTCGTGGATGTCGTAGGTCTTCTGCGCCACCGCGTCCATGAACTCCCGGTCGTGAGAGATCATGAACACCGCCCCCTTGAAGTTCTGCAGGTAGGTCTGAAACCATAGCAGCGACTCCAGATCCAAGTGGTTCGTCGGCTCGTCGAGCATCAGGAGGTCGGGCTCCATCGCCAGCAGTCGCGCCAGGTGGGCGCGCATGATCCAACCTCCGGACATCTCCTTGGCCGGCCGCTCGAAGTCGGTCTCTTTGAATCCGAGCCCCCGCAGCATCTTCTTCGCCATCGCCTCGAGCTCCGGGTTGTTGAGCGCATCGAATTTCGCCTGCGCCTCGTAGTAGGCCGGTACATCGACCTCCCCCTTGTCCTCGAGCGCCTTGAGCTCGTCCTCGAGCTTCTGCAACTCGCCGGCGCGGCCGGTGGCGACCTCGATGATTGATTCGTCACCGATCGGCTCGCTCTCCTGCGGGAGGAATCCGATCATCGTCCACTCGTCGCGCTCGACGGTGCCGGAATCAGACTCGGCGGTCTTCAGAATGATCGAGAACAGGGTGCTTTTCCCCGCACCATTGGGGCCGACGAGGGCGACTTTTTCCCCGTAGTTGACGGTCATCGAGGCGTCTTCGAAGAGGACGCTCCCGCCGATCGATTTGGTGAGATTGCGGATCGTGAGCATGGCGGAGAGAAAACAGGTTGGGTGGAGGGGGCGCATCCTACTCGCGCCTAGGCGATGCGTCAATTTTCAGAGACGGGAATTAACGCCAGTCGAACCCAAACCAACACCCGTCCGGGGCCCGCGGGGCGCCCCTAGTTGTTGCCGCCCGTGGGCTGGGTGCCGAGACGCAGGTCGCGGATGCCCTCGCGCTCGAAGGATCTCCAGTATTTCTCCTCAGCCTGGGCGAGCAGCGCATCGCGCTCGTCGAGGCTCATCTCCTCCCAGCGGGCAAACCCGCCCGTCTCGTGGAGATCCCGATCGCAGAGGTCGGCGACCAGCCGATCCCAGTAGATGTAATCCTCCTGCGCCCTCAGACAACGGGCGGCAAATGACTGCTCCTCCAACTCGCGGGTCGGCACCCAGTTGCCACTCGGAACATCGAGGGTCGCCAGCTCCTCAGCACCGATTTCGCCAGCCATGGCGAAGAGCTTCTGCTCGAGCTCCGCCAACTCTTGCACCGAGCCGCGATCCCGCTCATCGTTCTCCGGGCTTAGCTCGGCGACGCGGGCGGCCATGTAGGTCGCCTGCAACATGAGGCGCAGCTCGGCTGGGGTAAATGGAGATTCCACACCCCTCTTATCCGCAATCCATCGACTGCGAGCAACCGCAAATCCCTCCGATGGCAAAGAATCGAGCAGACCGGGAGCCAGACTCCCTGGCCAGGCCTAGGAGGCTAGCGCGTCGAGCTTGTTGGTGATCTGATCCTTGATGTCGCCAGAAGCACCCCGAATGCGCTCGTCTGCGACTTCCTGCCCGTCCTTGAAGAACAGGATCGTGGGGACCCCGGAAATTCCAAACTTGGCCGCGAGGCTCATGTTTTCGCCAATGTTAAGCTTGCCGACGCGTGCCCGGCCAACGAAGTCCGCAGCCACCTGGTCGATCAATGGCTCGATCATTTTGCAGGGTCCACAGCCTTCCCCCCAGACGTCGACGACAATCGGGAGCTCGGACTTTTCAACTTCATCCGTGAAGTTGGCTTCGGTGATAGTGACGATGGATTCGTGTGCCATGATGTCAGTAGGATGCTGGTTCTAATGGATTATTTCGTCCCGGCAGAGGCAGCTTGCCCGCCGGCATCGACTACTCGCACTGCGCCCCCGCGCTTGCAAGTCGCTTGGTCGGAAAAAAAGAACCCCACGGCGCTGGCGCGCGACGTGGGGCTCGGATAAACGTTTGATTTCTGTGGGCTCGGGTGCCGCTAGTGAAACTTGGTCAGGATCTCAATAGTCAGCAGGGCGAGCGCCGCGAGTAAGGTGATGATTGCAAATGGCATCTTGGTCTTTTGGTAAGGCTTAGGTGGATGGCTTGTCGCTAGTCGTTCGCCCCGATGTCAGGGGTACGGTCCGAAGCCGGAACATACTCAGGGATCGATGGAGCCTTGAAGGTCGGCGTCAGATCACCGCTCGCAGTCTCTTTGTGGTAGCGGTTCTGCTTCATCGGAACCCCGAAACCCGGTGAGCCGTTCTTATCCTGTTCCACCACATGCTGAGACGTGAGGAGCTCGATCGCAAGAACTGCGACGGCAAGGACGAGCGCGATCGCGGCAAAAGGGGTGATGCCGCTCTCCTCTTCGGCCTCGTCATCGGCCAGCGCCTGGGAGGCAACTCCCCCCTTGATCGGAGCACTCGAAATAGAGGCCGTCGGCGCACTGGCCATCGGCTGCGTCGGCGCCAGCTTCACCGTCGCCTTTGGCAGCGGGCGGGTGCCCGGCGCACCAGAAGGAGCCGTCTGGAGCTTGGCAGTCTGCTGCCCGACGGCAGGCCCAGATGGAGACGGTGCCTGGGTCAGCGGCACGGTCTTAGCGCCAGCCGGCGGCCCAGGAGCGCCCGCGGGTGGGGCTGGGGTGAGAGGCACCGTCTTCGCTGGCGGTGGTGGCGGAGCGCCGCCGGGAGGTTTCGGGGGAGCCGGGGACGGGGGCGCCGGAGGTCGCGGAGCCGGAGCAGCACCGCCGGGCGCTGGAGGCGCTGGAGGTCTCGGCGGAGCCGGAGGAACGGGCGCGGTCGGCGCATTGGCCGCTGCAGCATCAGTGCCAGCACCAGGCTTTGCCCGCAGGGTGATCCGGACGGTCTCTTTCTTGAGCGGAACCGTCGACGTCTTGGTCGTCGGCTTCGCCGGGGGCTTCGGCTTGTTATCTTCCTCGCTCATGTTGGGTGCTTAGGGTCTGGTTACTTGGGGATGGATAGTTTTTAAACTCTTGGGTTAATCCGCCTTTTTATCTCAGCCACTGCTGGGGGTGTCAACAGGATTCGCCAACGCTGGGAGGGGAAAGTCTCACCACCGGCGGTCCGGCCTGATTAGGGGATTGCCCGGGTCACTGAGGGGACCCCGAGCACAGCCAAGATAGCGGCATCAAACCCCAGATTCAAGCTGCCACACCAATTTTTTGCCTGATTCGAGCGTTAGAAGTTTTGCTTGCCGGGCAAAAGCGATGCCCGATAATGATCGCGCATGCAATCCTTCTTGGTGACTGGTGGGGCCGGCTTCATCGGTTCCCATCTCGTAGAAAAACTCGTGGCCGAGGGCCACGAGATCAGTGTCCTAGACAATTTTAACGAGTTTTACGATCCGGATATCAAGCGCGCCAACCTCTCGGCCGTGCTCGATCGTATCACCCTCATCGACGGCGACATCACCGACCGGGCACTGGTCGACCGGCTATTCGTCGAGGGGAGCTTCGACACGGTCGTTCACCTCGCCGCGCGCGCCGGGGTCCGGCCTTCGATCGATAACCCGGAGGCCTACATCACGACGAATATCAATGGGACCTACTACCTCCTCGACGCCGCGCGGCGGCACGGGGTGAAGCACTTCGTCTTCTCCTCCAGCTCATCCGTCTACGGGCTCAACGAGAAGATGCCCTTCTCCGAAGAGGACCGGATCGACCAGACGATCAGCCCATACGCCGCGACCAAGCTCGCCGGCGAACAGCTGTGCTCGAACTTCGCCCACCTCTACGCGATGCGCGTCGTGTGCCTGCGCTTCTTCACCGTCTACGGACCGCGCCAGCGACCGGATCTCGCAATCTCGAAGTTCACTAGGCTGATCTCGAACGACGAACCAATCGAACGCTACGGCGACGGCATGACCGCGCGCGACTACACCTACGTCGATGATATCGTGCAGGGCGTGATGGGGGCGATCGGCTACCGCAAGAAGAACTTCGACATCTTCAACCTCGGCGGCTCACAGACCGTGACTCTGAACGAGCTCATCGAGTCGGTCGAGGAAGCGCTCGGCAAGAAAGCGAAAATCATCGAGAAACCAGAGCAGCCCGGAGACGTCCCGAAGACCTGGGCGGATGTCAGCAAGGCCGAGAAGCTCCTCGACTACCACCCGGACACGCCGATCCGGGAGGGCGTGCCCAAGTATGTCGAGTGGTACCTCGGCGCCCCTGTCTAAGCTCCAACCTACCGGCGCCAGCCGGCCAGCCCGCCCCCCCCTCGCAGATGGATATGGACGAGATCAATGACGTCGCTAGCCTGCTGCAAGAGCTAGTCAGAATCCCCAGCGTCAACCCCGACGGCGACCCCGGGACGGAACTGGTCGGCGAGGCGGCAATCGCCGAATTTGTCGCGGACTTCCTGCGCGGGATCGGTGCCGAGGCGCGCCTGGAAGAGGTCCTGCCAGGCCGCCCCAATGTGATCGCCCCCTTCCCAAACGGCGGCGGCACTAACAAACCCAGAATCCTTCTCGCCCCCCACCTCGACACGGTCGGTGTCGGCGGGATGACCGTCGCCCCGTTCGGGGCGGAGATCCGGGACGGCAAGCTGTTCGGACGTGGCGCGTGCGACACGAAAGGGACGATGGCGGCGATGCTCTGGGCGCTGAAGGAACTCGGCGCCTCCACGATCGCAGAACTCGGCGCCCAGGTCACCTTTGTCGCCTTCTGCGGCGAGGAGACCGGCCAGCCGGGCTCGCACCATTTCGCTGACAAATACCCCGGCGCCTATGATTTCGCCGTGGTCGGCGAGCCGACCGGATGCGACATCGTCAACAAGCACAAGGGCACGGTGTGGGCGACCCTGACAGCCCGCGGCACGGCTGCACACGGCTCGAAACCAGAACTGGGTGACAATGCGATCCTGAAACTCCTGCCGGTCCTCCAAGCCCTCGATGCCGAGTTCCGATCGCAGATCTGCGCGGAGGAGTTCGCCGATCCGATCCTCGGAGTCCCGACTTTGAACATCGGCCAGATCCGCGGTGGCACCCGCAACAACATCGTCCCGGACCAGTGCCAGGCGACGGTCGATTTCCGTATCACGCCGGCGCTCGCTGCAGCTGGCCCCGCCGAGAAGTTGAGGGAATTTGTCGGCGGGATTAGCAGCGAGATCGAAGTCGAATTCGATCTCGAAACCAATGCGCTCGACACCGGGGCATCCAACCCCTTCGTGCAACGCCTCACCTCCCTGCCCAGCGCTCCAAAATGCGTCGGTGCCTCCTGGTTCTGCGACGCTGCAGTCCTCGCAGACGCCGGGATTCCCGGAGTCGCTGCCGGGCCTGGCTCGATCGATCAAGCTCACACTAAAGACGAATGGATCTCAATCGACGCCCTCAAAGGAGGCGTCGAGTTCTACAAGAGCTTTCTCAAAAGCATCTAACACCCTGAATGTAAGAAATTAATACCAATAGTTTCGAGCCCTAGATTACGTTTAATAAACACAAAATATCTAATTGACTGTATTGTCACCGGACATAAGAATAGCGCTGTGCCTCCGAGCTACCGCTGGCCCGGAGGCATCTGAAGAGGACGGTTCAGTTTCTGTTGTTTGCTGTGTTCTTTTCAGAGTCGGGGAGCTCATCATGAGCTCCCCGATTTTTTTCTCTACACAGAACGCCAGGCAGGACGCACACCGCATCCTGCGCTGGACAGCGATTCGCTTTGCGTTTGTCAAACACGCCAGAAAGGGCCACTAATCACGCCTGTATGAAAAGTATGACCGGATTCGGCCGCGCCGAAATCGTCTTGGATGGCCGCAAATTTCGAGCTGAAGTGGCTTCGGTCAACCGCAAGCAAACCGATATCGTCGTCAACCTGCCACGCGAGCTCGCCGAGCTCGAACCTCAAGTCCGTGCCCTCGTCGGTCGCGCGGTCTCACGCGGGAGGATCAATGTCTACCTCGCCTGCGAACTCGCCGGCGAACAGCATGGCGCCCTAAGGGTCGATCATGACCTCGCCAAGCAGTACCGAGATGCGCTGGCCGAACTCAGTGGCGAACTCGGGACCGAGCTAGTGCTCACCGGGACCGACCTGCTGCGCGCGCCCGGCGTCCTGACGGTCGCGGACTCGACGATGGAGGTCGATAGCGTCTGGCCCGCGATCGAGAAGGTGACGCGCAAGGCAATGACCGAACTGATCAAGATGCGCCGCACCGAGGGCAAGCACCTGCAGTCGGACCTCGTAGCACGCCTCGAGACTTTGGAGCGGGAAGTCGCAGCGGTCAGGGAGCTCGCCCCGAGCGTCATCGAGATCCATCGCGCGAACCTCAAACGCCGCCTCGCCGAGGGCGGAGTCGAGGTCGATCTCGCCGACGAGCGTATCCTCAAAGAGATCGGGATCTTCTCCGACCGCTCCGATATCAGCGAGGAGACGACCAGGTTGGCAAGCCACTTCAAACAGTTTTCGAAATACATCAAGAGCAAGGAGCCGGTCGGCAGAGCCATGGACTTCCTCTCCCAGGAGCTGAACCGGGAACTCAACACGATCGGCTCAAAGGCCAATAGCGCCACCATCGCCCAGCACATCGTCAATGCCAAAACCGAGCTCGAGAAGATGCGCGAACAGGTGCAGAACGTGGAGTAGGTGATCGCGCCACCACCACCGGCTGGCCAATTGTCTTGAATCTCCCACCAGCCCTTGGAAATACTCCCCACTCTCCAATGACTCGACCAACACCCAGGCGCCTCGGCATCCTCTGCGTCGTCTCCGGCCCATCAGGTGCCGGGAAGACGACTCTCTGTCACGCTCTCAGCGAGGCGGACCCAAATGTGGTCTACTCCGTCTCCTGCACCACCCGCAAGCCGCGCCCGGGCGAGGTGGATGGCCGCGACTACCACTTTCTAAACAAGGATGACTTCCTGGCCCGCATCGACGCGGGCGACTTCCTCGAACACGCCCCGGTGCACGATCGCCACTACGGCACCCTGCGCAGCTCGGTGATCGAACAGCTCGAGCAGGGTTTCGATGTGGTCATGGACATCGATGTCGATGGTGCCGCCCAGATCCGTTCGAACCGAGATCCTCTCATCGTCGCCGCGCGCGTCGACATCTTTGTCCGGCCAACCAGCCGCGAAGAACTCGAAAGCCGGCTCGCGGCGCGCGGGACCGAGAGCCAGGACGAGTTCGAACTGCGCATGAGGAACGCACTCGACGAGATCAGCCACTGGCCACGCTACCAGTACCAGATCCACAGCGGCACGCGCGAGGAAGACTTCGCGCGCTTCCAGATGATCATCGGGGCCGAGCGCTTGCGCACGTCGAGGATGCTCGACGAGTGAACCCCACACGGGTGCCAGAGCCGAAGCCTCGGCTCCCCACCATCACGATCCGCCCAACAGCCCAACAGCTCTGAAACCGATCACTTGCAATATAAGGACAGTCCTTATATACTGAATGATGCCTCGACCGCGTCGTTACTTGCTCTCAGATTCTTCGATCTCCCACTACCACTGCGTCAGTCGTGTGGTCGATCGGAACTTTGTTTTCGGGGTGCACGAGCGCGATGTGTTCCGGAAGATCCTGCGTCAGGTCGAAGCATTCTCAGGCGTGCGGGTGCTGACCTGGACGGTGCTCTCCAATCATTTTCACGTTTTGTTGGAGGTTGCGTCGCCCCCACCTGCCCCCCTCTCGGATGCTGAGATCCTCGAGCGTTGCCGGGCGCTGTACTCGCGGGAGCAGGCGGAGGTGATCGCGCTGGAGTTTGACGATGCCCGGCGCTCGGGGGGCGAGCGCCTGTATCGGCTCCGAGCCAGATATCTGGCGAGGATGTGGGATCTGAGCGAGTTCATGAAGACTCTGAAGCAGAGATTTAGCAGCTGGTTCAACCGCCAGCATGCCCGGGTTGGCACCCTGTGGGAATCGCGATTCAAGAGCGTTCTGGTGGAGGGGAGCTGGGCGTGTCTGCTAAAGGTTGCGGCTTACATAGATCTCAATGCGGTCCGTGCCGGGCTAGTTGAAGATCCCAAAGATTACCGGTGGTCGGGCTATGCAGAGGCCGTCGCCGGGGATCGAGTCGCGCGCCGTGGGCTGGCGCTAGCGCTGGCCGATCTGAAAGCCGATGCGAACTGGCGCGATGTCGCCCCGCGCTACCGACGGATCCTATTTGGGATCGGCGAATCGACGGGTCACCCGAACGGCCCCCAGGCGAGCCGGGCAGGCATTTCCCAGAGCTCGGTCGCAAAGGTGATCAGGGAGGGGGGCAAGCTTTCGCTCGCGCGCTTGTTGCGCTGCCGGGTCCGCTACATGACGGACGGGTTCGTCATCGGGTCGGCGGAGTTTGTCGAAGCCTTCTTCCGCTCGAAGCGCGAGAGCTTCAGCGCCAAGCGCACTACCGGAGCGCGGCGGATGAAGGGGGGGGATTGGGAAGGGCTGTATGCTGCTCGCAATCTCGTCGTCGGAGCGATTTCGCCCAGCAGCGGCGACGGATAAGGCCGCTAGGCTCTATTTGGGAGCAGAGATCCGCATGAAGCGGCGCGGGCTAGAGTGTTCGATCGGAGTGAGGTCGCGGAAAGTGAGACGTTCGATCCCACTTCCGAGCTCTTCGCGGATGTAGGTCTCTAGCTCTTGTGGGGAGCCGCTCCAAGTGTTGAGATCACCCGAGACCTCGGGCTGCAGAGAATCCGCACGTTGATCGTGTCGGATCGTCACGGTGAGGAAGTAGTCACCATCGATCTCGATGAGTTCAGGAGTCGGCTCGGCCTGTGGGGTTCTGGGGTCGAGGGCCAGGGCGAACTCCAATCTGTTGGTGAGGCCGTCGCGGTCCGGATCGGCATCGATGCCGCCGATCTCCGGGTCGGCGAACTCCTCGGCATCGAAGTGCTCCCACAGCCAGCTGGCGCACGGGTCTTCCGGGCGGCCGGGCGTTCCGCCCGGAGCGCCGCTCGGCCTCCAGCCATCCCTGTCGTCCCAGAAGAGCGGGTGGGCATCCTCCATGGCGATGGTGAGAGATGGGCCGGTGCCGTCGGTGGTTGGGTACCAGTCGTCCTCGTAGGTGAAGTCGAGGATGGTGGCACCGCCGAATTGGAGAACGATCCTGTCATCGGCATCCGACAGGTTGCCACTCCAAGAGCCGATCACCCGCAAGCCGGCCCCGTAGCGGGCAGCAAAGGCCTCTTCGTCCTCCACGATGAGAACGCGCTGGCCTGCGTCTAGACTGAGGTTAGGAAACGCGAATATCAACCCGCCAGAGATCGAGTAGGCGCCCAGATCCAATGGCGCGTCGCCAGTGTTGGTCAGTTCGATGTAGTCAAAATCTTCCTGGGAGTAGCCAGCATCGATCTCGGCCTGATCTAGGGGGCCCGGGTGGAACATGATCTCGGTGATGCGGAGTGGCGCCTGTGGCAGCGGCGGATCCAGCGAAGCCGGAGAACCATCGCGCTGGCTGCTCGCACGCCAGCTAGAAGCATCGCCACAGGTATGTGCCGGCATCGTCTGATCACGGATGACCAGCGACGCCCCCTCCCCGTCAGTGACGGGGTACCAATCGTCATCGAATTTGAAATCGAGGATTCTTTCGGCCCCGGCGCCGCTCAGGACCAAGCGCTCCCCGGAGTCGCCGAGGGTTCCCGACGCGAAGGCACCGGCGACCGGTTTGCCGCCGCCATAGCGGGCTGTAAAGGCATCGACGTCACTGACCACGAGTGCGAAGCCACCGGGTGCCAGATTTATCGATGGGAAAGTGAACTCGACTCCCCCGCCGAGCCGCACGCCGGCGAGATTGACAGGTCCGGGACCAAGATTGCGTAGCTCGATGAACTCGAACTGGGAGTCCTCTGTGAATCCAGCGAGTTCTTCATCAGCGTCCGGCTTCCTCGGGTGATAGTGGATCTCCGTGATCCGCAGCGGCACCGGCGGCGCATCGATCGCCCCTGGCGATCCGCCATCGAAGGTGCTCGGGCGCCAGCCCTCAGCGACGTCCCAGTCACCCGCCGGCGCGGTGTCATCGATGATCACCAGCGAGGCCCCATCCCCATCCGTCTCGGGAAACCAGTCATCTCTGTAGGTGAATTCCTGGATGAACTCTCCAAATTTCCCCTGCAACTCGACCGATTCGCCGCTGTTCGCCAGGCTACCCGAGAACTCGCCTGCGATCGCAGTCGCGACCTGGACCCCGTAGCGTTCCTCGAAGGCTTCGCGATCGTTCACGACCACGACCGCCTCTCCGGGCGCCAGCATCCGCGGGGGGAAGGTAAAATCGATCGCCTCCACGAAGGCCACGCCATCGAGATCGACCATCGCCGCCCCGGTATTGCGCACCTCGATAAATTCGAAGTCATCCTCGTCATCAAAACCTGCCAACTCCTCTCCGCCGCTGAGTTTGCCAGGGTGGTAGTGAATCTCCGTGACGCGCAGATCAGACACAGCACCCGCGACATGGAACACCGCCTCGTTGAGCGCGCTCCATTCGCCATCGGAACGCACGCGTGCCTTCACCCGCTGGCTCGATCCGATCTCGACTGGCGCCAAATATTCGGAGGCTCCAGGATCGCGCGGATCGCTTCCATCTATGGTGTAGAATATCGTCCCTTGCGGATTCTCATGTGACATTGTTAGTAAAAAACCCGGATCGACTTCGCCGCCGTGCTGGCTGAATTCCGGCGCCCCGATCTCAGGGTAGAGGCCGTCCTCGCGCAGCTGTCCGAGCAGGACGTCTGTGCGTGATGGGAAATACGTGTCGATCAGCCGGTCGCGCTCCGATACCCAGGTCTCGCGGGTGTAGGGGGCCTCGTCCGGATTGCGGTTATCGCCCCAGCGGGCAGATTCCCCGACGACGGCACGCTCGATCATGCCGGTGCGCCACAGGTAGCGGTCGATCACCGAGGCGGGTGTCAGGACGCCGCCGTTGAAGCAATGTTTGCGCACCCGGTCAGCGAAGATCAGGCGGTACTCATCGTTCGCTAGGAGCTGCTGGTGGAGGAAGGTCGGGGCGCCCTCGTCATTGTGGTCGGTGTTGTCATCATCCAGGTCCTGGAAGGTCTTCTCCCCATCCCAGTTGTGGAACAGCCAGCGCGAATCGGGATCGGTCCGATTGCGCGTGGCATTCCAGTTCTGGAATGCCCAGTCGGCATTTCCCGCGTAGAAGTTGACGAGGATGTAGTCGGCGAACTGAGGCAGGTCCAAATAGCTCTCGATCGTGGCGAGCGCGGCCGGCGACGACAGGTCGCCCGAGGCGGCGGAGATCATCGCATTGTAGTCATCACCATTGCCGGCGATGGCGTTGTCAGCGCGGTGGCGCATGATGTCGAACTCGCTCTTCTTCCCACCCCGGTAGGCGACGGCGAAGGCCTCTTCGACGAACTCGTGCATCCAGTAGACTCCCCAGTAAAGGCCATCGAGATAGAGGTGTGCGTAGCGCCCGTGCGGCGCGATGCCACCCATCGCATTCTGCAGATCGCCGACGAACTGGTCGCGCACATACTGGGCGCGCAGCTGCTGGGAAGTGACCGGGTGGGTCCACGACTGCTGGTTCGTCGAATCGAGGATCACCGTGTTGACGTTGTCCGAAGCATCGTCGCCGAAGAGGGGGTAGTCGAGCTCCGAGGGTCCGTAGGGGGCTTTGAACTTGAGCCGCATCGAGAGCTTCGCGGTCTTCCAGCGATCGGTGCTCGTCGCCCCCTGGATCTCTACCGAGCCATTGATCTGGAAGCCCTCGCCGCCGTCAGGCAGCAGCAGCTCGACCGAGGCGGCGCGCTCGAAGCCCTTGCCGATCGGGTAGATGCCACGGGTCTCGGCGACGTCACCTGTCTCGGGATCGGTAGCGACGACATCTGTCGAAAACAGGTCTTCGCGATCGAGCACGACTGACAGCGAGGGAATCGCTTTCATGTCATCGATGATGGTTGCCGCGTAGCTTGGATGATCGACGATGTCCGGATCCATCGCATAATCAGCCGGGTGGGGACCCGGCGGATGGTTACCGGGCTCGGTGCCAAAGGTTCCCAGATCCCCCCAGTCCGCGGGGAAGCCCGCCCCGGTCTGGCGGATGACATCTGCCAGGAACAGGTAGCTCTGGGTCGCGACACGACTCGGCTCCGATCCAGCTTTGAACGCGGCCGCCCGCACGACGGTCGTCCGGTTGATGATCAAGGGGCGCGTATATTTTTTCCCGTTGCTTAGGGTCGGCTCGCTCGAGTCGGTCGTGAAGCGCAGCGTCGCCCCGGCGGTGTCCGAGCTGAGGGAGAGCAGGAACGGGGCCTCGTAGAACCCGTGAGCGGCGCTGAATTCGGGCGCCTCCACCTCCGCCCTCGCAGGAACCTGTGAGGCGAATGCCAGCAGCAGCGCTAGGGGCAAGATCGTCCACGCGCGGGCGCGGCGGCTGCCACAGGTTCGATTGGGGGTCATTGGGTCGGGTTCTTAGTAACTAAATATACGGCAGTAAGTAGCGTGGGTAAAGGGAGGCGTGGCAGTTCCGACCAGGCCGGAGGAATCGCTCCCACCGCCACGGGAACCGACCAATTGCCAGGCAATAGTTTCGTCTGCGCCCCCCATCTGGACGCGGATTTCTTACCCAATCGGCGACCCCTCAGACCCCGCAAAAAATGGCGCCGCCGGGAACCAAAGAGGGGCGGCACCAGTGCCGCCCCTCTCGGATTCAACTCGGTTTCGATCGGTGCCTACAGCTTCCAGTCGCCGCGGTAGTTGACCGTCTTGAGGAGCTTCTCCGCCTCGTCGTCGCCGATGACCTTCTCGGCCTTCGGATCCCACTGGATCGCGCGGCCGAGCTTGTCTGAGACGTAGGCGATGTGCCCCGGCGTGGCCGAGCGGTGGCCGGTCTCCGCGGTGCAGATGCAATCTTTGCGGGTGAGGATGCCCTCGACCCAGTTGCGGTGGTGGCCACCTTTGACCTTGTAGGCTTTCTTCGGTCCGCGGTCGAAGGACTCGCGGATCCACTCCGGGTTGGATGCCTCGATGTAGCCGCGCGTCACGTAGACCCAGCCATCTTCGCCGATCCACTTCGTGCCCATGTTGCTGCCCTTCCTCTCCACCATCTTGTGGCGGTTGGAGATGCTAATCGTATAGCCCGGCTCGTAGGTCGAAATAACCTCGTAGTCGATCGGGTTGTCATACATCCCCTTCATCGGGTAGCGGAAACCTTTCGCCTCCACTTTGATCGGGCCGCTCTTGTCCATGCCGAGCCCCCAGTGGGCGATGTCATTGTGATGGCCGATCCAATCCATGAGTTGGCCGCCACCGTAGTCCAGGCACCAGCGCCAGTCCCAGTGGAGACGCTTTGGGTGGAACGGCAGCATGCGGCTCGGACCGCACCACAGGTCGTAGTCGAGCCCATCTGGGATCGGTTGCGCGGTCTTGCCGTCGATATCGGTACTCTTGCCGGTCGGTAGGCCGACCTGGACCTCTTTCACTTTGCCGATGAGGCCGTTCATCACGATCTCCGCGGCGATGCGGAAACGCGTGTCGGAGCGCTGCTGTGAGCCGACCTGGAAAATCGCCTTCTGTTTGGCGGACTCTTTGTAGACCGCCTGACCCTCTGCGAACAGGTGGGTGATCGGCTTCTCGCAGTAGACGTCTTTGCCGTTGCGCAGCGCCGAGAGGGTGGCGATCGCATGCCAGTGGTCAGGCGTGCCGACGATGACGGCGTCGACATCTTTGCTCTCGGTGATCTCGCGGAAGTCGTTGTATGCCTTGCAGCCTTTGAAGGTGCCACTCGCCTTGTCTTCGGCGTAGCGCTTCTCAACTCCGTTCTTGGCACCCTCGCGACGGCCCTTATCCGGGTCGCAGACGGCGATCGTCTGAATCTCGGCAGAGTTCATGATGTTGCGCATGTCTCCGTTACCCTGGCCGCCGCAGCCGATGAGACCGAGGGTGATACGGTTGCTTGGGGCGACCTTATCTCCTTGTCCGAGGACGTAGGAGGGGACGATCGTCGGGGCGGCGAAAACCGCTGAGGACTTGATAAAATTTCTTCTCTTCATGGGAGTAAGTCTGATGGGACCGATTCCGCAATTCAACGACTAATCCGCAGCCGGGCGGGGGCTCGCGGACCTGAGTTCAGCTCATCGCGCCATCCACTGCCCTCCGATTCCCACCCACTTCGGAGGAATGCGCGGCACCCGAATGGGCAGCGTCAATGCCCACAGTTCAGCGCCCAAGCCCGGGAGCACTTGACCGCGACCTGATCGCTTCCTATTCTCACCCGCCAACAGGGCGACGGGTCGAACTCGCTAATCCTACGGAATCCAAGCGAAAACCGCCAAATTTTGCCTCCGCTGACGCTTGACAAGAGGGGCAAATCCTCTAGACTAGCCAACCCTCGATCGCCAAAAAATCGATTTGGCGCGTGGGGAGTTCTCAAACTTTCTTCCTGAATCTGTCTCCTAATCATCCGAACTAGACATGGCCAATAGCAAACAAGCCGAAAAGCGTGGTCGCCAGACCATCACCCGCACCGCGCGCAACACCTCGATCAAGACCCGGGTCAAGAACACCCGCAAGGCACTCAGTGCAGCTGTCGAAGCTGGAGACAAGGGCGCTGCGAGCAAGAAGCTCACGGAGGTCGCCTCCGCCGCCGACCGTGCTGCCAAGATCGGCGTGATCCACAAGAGCGCGGCCGCCCGCATCAAGCGCCGCTCGAACGCCGCTGTCGCCAAACTCGCCTAGGGGATCGAGCCGCGCGGGAACCGGCCACGAGCCGACTGATAACTCCCGATGCCTAATTTCTGCAAGACCCGCGTCCTTACCCGACGCGGGTTTTTGCATTCTGGCTTGCGCGGAAGCGGGGCAATGACTAGCTAGGAAGTATGCGGGAATCGACGCAACCAGGCCCCGCCGGGGAGCCGAAGAAGAAGGGCAAGGGTGCTGTGTTCGTCGCCCGTCTCTCGAGCACTCTCGCCCTCTGGGCACTCGTCACCGGCGCCCTCTGGTTCAACAACAGCTACCTGTTCTACATCCTCGTCAGCGTGCTAGGCGTGCTCGCTTACTGGGAATTTCTACAGATGTTAGGGCACCGGGGGAAGTCCTTCACCACCCTGCGCAACTGGTCGCTGCTGGTGGCGGTCGGGTACCATCTCGCCTGCTTTTACCATTTCGAGCGCTTCGGCCGCAGCGGCTTCGGTGCCGTGGAATCAGTCGCGATCTTCCTCAGTGTCGCCGGGGCTTTCACGGTGATGTTGCCATTCAAGATCGACGGGCGCCGCACCATCGAGGCCGTCACCCACGCGGGATTCGGTTTTGTCTACGTGATGGTGTTGTTCACCTTTCTCGCCCACCTGATCTACCTCCCCCACGAGTCGGTCGCCGGGAAGCCTGCCGGTGGTTTCTACCTCCTGTTCGTGCTCGTGGTGACGAAATTCACCGACATGGGAGCCTACCTCACCGGCACGCTGATCGGGAAGCACAAGATGATCCCGCACATCAGCCCGGGCAAGACCTGGCAGGGATTCGGCGGAGCGATCGTCTGGGCGGTGCTGGGTGGTCTGGCGGTGTTCTGGCTGTTCCCGGACCAGCTGAAGATCCTCACGCCGCAGCACGTCGTCGTCCTCGGCGTGGTGCTGGGGCTGGCGGCCGTGATCGGCGACCTGGCGGAGTCGGTGCTGAAACGAAGCCTCGACGTGAAAGATTCTGGCCACGTATTGCCCGGAATCGGTGGGGCGCTCGACCTGATCGACAGCCTGCTGTTCACGGCACCGATCTTCTACTTCTACCTCCGCGCCATCCAAGGATAGACCATGGCTAGGAAACGCGTCGTCATCTTGGGATCGACTGGATCGATCGGTACAAGTTCGCTCAAGGTTGCGGGCGACATCCCGGAGCGGATGGAGGTCATCGGGCTGGCGGCGAACTGCAGTGTGGAAACGATTGCCGCCCAGGTTGCCGAAACTGGGGTGCAGCATGTCGCACTGGCGGACGAGAGCTGTTGCGATCTGCTCGCCGACAAGGTCGGTAGCGGCGTCGAGATCCACCGCGGCGAGGCGGGTCTGGTGGAGCTGGCCACGCTGCCGGATGCGGACATGGTTATCATCGCGATCGTCGGCACTGGCGGCCTGCGCCCGGCGCTCGCGGCGATCGAGGCGGGCAAAGACATCGCGGTCGCGAGCAAGGAGATCCTGGTGATGGCAGGCGAGGCGGTGATGTCCGCGGCACGGGAGAAGGGTGTGCGGGTCCTACCGATCGACAGCGAGCACAACGCGATCTTCCAGTGCATGGAAGGGCGCTCTGCCGCGGATGTGACCCGCCTGATCCTGACCGCATCTGGCGGCCCATTCCGCACGCTACCAGCGGCGGAACTGGCCGGAGTGACCGTCGAGCGCGCGCTCAAGCACCCTACTTGGGAGATGGGTCAGAAGATCACCATCGACTCGGCGACCCTCTTCAACAAGGGTCTGGAGATGATCGAGGCGCGCTGGCTCTTCGATGTCGAGATGGACCGCGTCGATGTCATCGTGCACCCGCAGAGCATCGTCCACTCGATGGTCGAATTCGTCGATGGCTCGATCCTGGCGCAACTCAGCCACTCCGACATGTGTTTCCCGATCCAGTACGCCGTGACCTGGCCAGAGCGGGTGCGCAACTCGCTAGAGCCGATCGACTTTGCCCAGCTGGCAAAGCTCGATTTCGAAGCGCCGCGTGTGGAAGATTTCCCCGCACTCGGCCTCGCGCGCCGCGCCGGGGAGGTCGGCGGCACGCTACCGGCGGTGATGAACGCTGCCAACGAGATCGCGGTGGAAGCCTTTCTTGACCGGCGCATCCCATTCCCCAAAATCTGGGAGACGGTCGCCGGCGTGATGGACGCCCACGAGACTCTCGAACACCCGACCCTCGACCAGATCCTCGATGCCGACGCCTGGGCGCGCGGGTTTGCCTACGGCGTCGTGGGATGAGCCCGACCCGGACTTTAGATTCGGCTTGCCCTCGCTGCTGATTCCGGCGTTGGTCTTCGCAACAACTATGGACATCGAAGCACTGGAACAGGCGGTCGCGATCTCGCCGGACAATGTCCCCTTGGCGCTCCTGCTAGCGGATGCCTACCTGGCCGCTCTAGCCGTCGACGAGGCGGTCGGGAGGTACGAGCATGTGCTCCGACTCGAACCGGGGAACCCGGCAGCGAAATTTGGGCTGGCGCAGGCACTCGAGCTCTCCGGCAAGTCCTCCGAGGCGATCTTGCGGCTCGAGCAGCTGTGCGCCGACTCGCCGGATTTTGGTCCGGCTTGGATCCAGAGGGCGAAGGCG
>Ga0316197_10000267_pt1 | contig 37096 bp, 34 predicted proteins | sample OudBiesiAoxic_MG_FD_204939 | JGI IMG/M metagenome (GOLD analysis project Ga0316197, IMG submission 204939) | Coastal sediment microbial communities from Oude Bieten Haven, Netherlands - site A oxic | ecosystem: Environmental > Aquatic > Marine > Coastal > Sediment | place: Netherlands... | reverse complement strand
TGACCCGACCTGTTGGCCGAAGCACGTGGGTGACTCAATTCCCGGGTCGAACGTGACGATACTTGTCCCAGATGACGACGTTTGCCCCGCCGACGTCTCCCCCCGTCGACGTGAGGGAGCACAACGCGCGCATCAGCCGCGTCCCGTATCTGCCGGGACTCGACGGCATGCGTGCGCTCGCAGTCGTCGCGGTGATGGTGTACCACGCCAACTCGTCGTGGCTGCCGGGCGGGTTCCTCGGCGTCGAGATGTTCTTCGTCATCTCGGGCTACCTGATCACGCTGCTCATCATCGCTGAGCGTGAGCGGTCGTACACCGTGTCGCTGATCAACTTCTGGAAGCGTCGCGCCCGCCGACTCCTCCCGGCGCTGTATGTGATGTTGGTCCTGGTCGTGGCCTACACGGCGGTCTTCGAACCATCGGCGCTCGGTCAGCTTCGCGGTGATGTGATCGCCGGGTTGTTCTACGTGTCGAACTGGTACCAGCTGTGGGTCGGGCTCGGGTACACGGCGGCGTTCGACTTCGCGCCGCTGCGCCACCTGTGGAGCCTCGCGGTCGAGGAGCAGTTCTACGTCATCTGGCCGCTCGTGATGGTCGGCCTCCTCGGCCGAAAAGGTACCCGTAAGGTCGCCGATGTCAGCCGCTGGCTGTTCGTCGCAGCTGTGGCGATCGCGATCATCACCGCGCTGCTGTACCACCCGGGACCGGTCGGCGAGCCCGAGCAAACGCCCGAGGCGTACTGGTTCATCGGCGAGCGGGCGATCTCGAAGCTCGACTTTCTCTACATCGGCACCTTCTCACGCCTGTCTGGAATCCTGCTCGGTGCCGCGTTCGCGATGGTCTGGCGCCCCTTCGCTGTGGCGCGCGGTCCGCTTCGAACAAAGGGTCCTGTGTTCGACATCGCTGCTGTGGCGGCGCTCATCGGTTTCGGGTGGATGTGCTGGAACATCTACCTGATCACGCCGGAAGGTGCCGCCGACGCTCGGCTGTTCCGCGGTGGCCTCTTCGCCGCGTCGGCCCTGACGCTCGTGCTGATCGCAGCGGTGAGTCACCCCGGTGCCCGCTCGAATGTCGTGTTGGGCAATCCGATCCTGAAGTGGATCGGCCTCCGCTCGTACGGGTTGTACCTGTATCACTGGCCGATCTACCAAGCGATCCGAGAACTCGCCGGCAACAAGCTCACGTTCTCCGAGTTCGTCGTCGCGATGCTGATCACCGCCGTTGTCACCGAACTGTCGTACCGATTCGTCGAGACCCCGATCAGGACCGGCTCGTTCGGTGCGATGATTCGTCGCGCTCGCTCCAACCCGAAACCCTTCCCGCGGCGTGTGTTGATTTCGGGGGCAGCCATTGCCGTGGGGATGTCGCTGTTCGCCGGTGCAGCGCTCGCGACCGCGGACGTCGAGCAGAACGAGATCGCCGACGAATTCGCCGACAACGAGGAGTCGACCGTCGACCTCGGAGCGGCGGGCGCTTCCGTCCCGGACGCCGTTGTTCCGTGGACCGCGACGCCGTCCACGGTCGCGACGACGGTCCCGCCGACGACCATTGCTCCGACGACGGTTGCCCCGACGACCATCGCAGCTGACCCTGGGACCGCCGTCGCCGGCGCCCCTGCGGTGACGACGACGGTCCCACCTGCCCCGACCACGACCGCGCCGGTCGTGCCGGCGACGACGGTCCCGCCAACGACCGCAGCGCCATCGCCACCGCCGTTGACGTCCCTCGGGCTGGTGACCGACGCCTCGGCGATCACCCCACTCACGGTCCCACCACAAGGTCCCGCACCATCGCTTCGACTGATCGGTTTCGGCGATTCGGTGATGCTCGGGTCGGCCAACGAACTTTCCGCACGCGGGTTCGTGATCGACGCGGTCCAGAGCCGCCAGTTCTCGGCGGCCCTCCCCGAACTCCAGGCGATCCGGGACAACGGATTCCTCGGCTCGGCGGTCGTCGTCCATCTCGGGACGAACGGCTCGTTCCCGCAGTCGTCGCTCGACCAGATGATGGCCATTCTCGTCGACGTGCCGATCGTCGTGTTCGTCACCGGCAAGGCGGACCGCGTGTGGATTCCCGGCAACAACGAGAAGATCCGGGCGTTGCCGGCGGCCTATCCGAACGTCACGGTGATCGACTGGGAGGTGCTCGGGCCGCAGTGCGCCGGTGACTGCTTCTACGACGACGACATCCACCTCAACGGCAACGGCCAGCGCTACTACGCCGACTTGGTCGCCCGGGTCCTCGGAATCTGAACGATCGCCACCGCGATTTCGCGGGAGGGGATTTCGGGAGAGGCGGCAGCGGATCTAGCCTCAAGGACATGACCACTCCAGTTCGTGTCACCGTCACCGGAGCTGCAGGCCAGATCGGCTACAGCCTCCTCTTCCGCATCGCGTCGGGCACCATGCTCGGCCCCGACACGCCGGTTGCGCTCAACCTGCTCGAGATCACGCCAGCTCTCGGTGCACTCGAGGGCGTGCGGATGGAACTCGACGACGGAGCGTTCCCGCTCCTCGACTCGATCACGTGCACCGATGATGCCGACGTAGCGTTCGGTGACGCCGACGTGGCGATCCTCGTCGGTTCGATGCCGCGCAAGGCCGGCATGGAGCGTGCGGATCTGCTCTCCGCCAACGGCGGCATCTTCAAGCCGCAGGGCGAGGCGCTGAGCCGATCGGCGAAGAAGGACGTCAAGGTCCTCGTCGTCGGCAACCCGGCCAACACCAACGCACTCATCGCGATGAACAATGCGGCCGACCTCGACAACGGGCGCTTCACCGCCATGACCCGCCTGGACCACAACCGTGCGATCAGCCAGCTCGCGACGCGTTTGGGTGTGTCGGTGAACGACATCACGAAGATGACGATCTGGGGCAACCATTCGACGACGCAGTACCCCGACCTCTTCCACTGTGAAGTCGGCGGAAAGAGCGCGTACGAGGCCGTGGGCGATCACGACTGGTACGCGAACGAGTACATCCCGAAGGTCGCCAAGCGCGGCGCGGCGATCATCGACGCCCGTGGCTCGTCGTCGGCCGCATCAGCAGCGTCCGCCGCGGTCGACCACATCCGCGACTGGACGCTCGGCACACCCGACGGCGACTGGGTGTCGATGTCGGTGCCGAGTGACGGCAGCTACGGCGTGCCCGAAGGCATCATCAGCTCGTTCCCGTGCGTGTGCAAGGACGGCAGCTACGAGATCGTCCAGGGCCTCGACATCAACGAGTTCAGCCGCGGGAAGATCGACGCGACCGCCGCCGAGCTCGTCGAAGAGCGCGATGCGGTTGCCGGCCTCGGCCTGATCTGACGTTGCGGGGGGTTTCCGTCCCACACGCGCTCAGTGCGCGGCGACCGGCACTCGCGCGGTCTCGAGCGCAAGTGCGGGTGACCGTCGCCGCGTGACCAGCACGCAGATCCACGATCCGAGACACAACAGCGCCACGCCGACCGAGAACGGCGTCGTCGAGTCGCTCACTCGCGCGCTCACGAGCGTGCCGAGCACGGCGCCGCCCGCCATGCGGGCGGCACCCGACAGCGCCGACGCGGTTCCGGCGAGGTGGCCGACCGGCCCCAGCGCGGCGGTGTTCAGGTTCGGCATCAAGAACATGAACGAGCCGAGTGTGAGTCCGAGCAACGGCATGAACAGCCAGAAACTCGGGTGGCCGTCGCTCGTCACCGAGACCAGGACCGACAGCGCGGTCAGTGGGATGAGGATCGCATAGACTCCGTTGATGAGGCGATGGATGCCGACCCGCTCCACGACGCGACCGTTCACGATCGCACCGACCGCGAACAGCGTGGCGACGAGCCCGAAGATGATCGGGAACTGGGCTTCGCGGTCGAAGACATCGGTGATCAACAGCTCGCTGCTCGCCAGGTACGACGTGAAGACCCCCTGGAGGAAGATCGTCGAAACCGTGTAGCCGGCCGTGACCCGAGTGCGCGCGACCTCGGCATAGCCGCGGACGGTCGGGACGAAGCGGAACGGTCGGCGGTTGGCAGGGTCGAGGGATTCACGCAGTCGCAGGCTCCACAGCGTGATGATGACCGCCCAGACCGCGCAGAACCAGAAGACGGCCCGCCAAGGGAGGATGGCGATGATGCCGGTCCCGATCGTCGGCGCGAGGACCGGTACGAGCATGAACACCGCCATCACCTGGGACATCGCCTTGGCCATCGCTCCACCCTCGAACCGGTCGCGGATGATCGCCGTGGCGACGACCCGTGATCCGGCTGCCCCGATGCCCCAGACGAACCGGCTCAGGAGCAGCAATTCGAAGGTGGGCGCAAGCGCCGATCCGACGGCACCCGCCAGATAGATCGCACTTCCGATGTAGAGGACCGGCTTGCGACCGAATCGATCGGCCAGCGGTCCATACACGAGTTGTGCGACCGCCAAGCCGAGAAAGAAAACGGTGATGACCTTGCCGGTCTCCGGCGAGCCGGAGCCGAGGTCGTAGGCCTCACGGATGTCGTCGAACGCCGGCAGCATCAAGTCGATGCCGAGCGCCATCAACGCCATGATCGCCGAGATCATGGTCAGCAGCTCTCGCTGACTCATTCGATAGTGCGACGCCGATTCTGGCGGGGCAACCGAAGCGAATGTCGACACGCGTCGACGGTAGCGGGCGTTGTCGCCCAAGCGTCAGGCTCAGTTCATCGGAACGTCAGCTCACGGCGACTCGACAGCCGATCTCCATCATCTGATCGACGCCCCGCTTCATCTCCTCGTCGCTGATCCGGACTGGGTCGGCGTCGGGCGCGAGGATGTCGCTAACGGTCATGATGGCGAGCGCCTCGATGCCCTTGATTGCGGCGATCGTGTACATCATCGCCGCCTCCATCTCGACGCCGAGGTGCCCCAGTCGTCGCCACCGACCGAATGTGTCGGGGTCGGGATCGTAGAAGATGCCGGAGGTGACGATGGGGCCGACGTGGACCGCGACACCCGACTCCCGGCTGAGCCTCGCAGCGATCTCGGTGAGCGTGAACGTGGAGCTCGGTGCGTACCCGCTCATTTGCGCATATCGGATGGGGGTCTGATCGTCGGCGGAAGCCGTGCTCCCGATCACGGTGTCGCCCATGTGCATGTTGGCTTGCAGGCCTCCGCACGTACCGACGCGGATCAGCCGCGTCGCGCCGAGCATGATCAACTCTTCGAACACGATGCCGGCGCTCGGGCAACCCATGCCCGTCGACTGCACGCTGATCGGGCTGCCGTTGAACGTCCCGGTGAACCCCAGCATCCCGCGTTCGACGTTCACCTGCCGGAAACCGGGGTCGAAAAACGTCTCCGCGATGTACTGCGCCCTGATGGGGTCGCCTGGACACAGGACGTTGGGTGCGTAGTCGCCGGGCTCGGCGCGAAGATGGATCGGCATGCCCCGACTCTAGGCAGGTCCGGGTCCGCGCCGAGAACGGCGTGTCGGCGGCACCGGACGAGCTACTTCAGGAATTTGGAGGTCGTGTTGTCGGCCAGGATCTTGCCGCCGGTCTGGCACGACGGGCAATAGTTCACCGTGTAGCCGGAGTACTCGACGGCTCGGACCGTGTCGGCCCCGTGCTCGTCGGAGCGCGGGCACGGTGCGCCGGTTCGGTTGTGGACGGTGCTCGTCCGGTCCTTCGACGAGCTCATGTCATCTCGGGAGCGCTCCTCGCTCAACCCCTCGGCCACACAGGTTGCGATCGCCGCGGCGATGTCAACAGCACCCGTCGCGCCGAGTGACTTGGTGGTCGCAAACGGCGACACCCGTGCCGTCCAACACACCTCGTTGGCCAGGCGCCGTCCGATGCCGGCCACCATCCGCTGGTCTCGGAGGAACCCGTGGATCCGCATCGATTTCTCGGCGAAGCGTTCGGCGAGTGCCTCGGCAGTGATGCCGGCGGCTTCAGGGCCGAGTTTGTCGACAGGCGGCGTGGTCTCGACCTTTCCCGCCGTGACGCACCAGACACCCGCGCGCCGCTCCTTGCCCTGCTCGGTGAGGAGCAGTGCGGTCTCGTCGAGGTGGCCGTCGGGGCCTTCGATCGGCTCGAAGATGAAGCGCGCCTGACCCCCGCGTGGTTTGGCCGACAGTTTGGTGTCCTGCAGCAGGCGCCCGCCCTGCATCAGATGCACGACGAATGTGACCGGCTCAAAATCGATCAGCAGGTACTTCCCACGTCGCCGCACGCCGAGCAGCGGGAGACCGTAAGCGAGGTCGGGTGCGGGCACAGCGGTCTTCAACGCCGTGAAGTTGAACGGATGGAACTTGGCGAGGACCCGACCGGCGAACTGGTCGCTCAGTCGCTCGGCGTGCGCCTCGATCTCGGGCATCTCCGGCATGTTGGCAAAGTAGCGGAGCGGATCAGACCCACCTCCACAACCCGCGGGCCAATGGTCAGCGGTAGTCGGTTCGCTCGCGGACGCTGGCGAAGACGGCATCGAGCGCCCCGAACACCGGCTGTGACTCCAGCAGCTTCTGCTGGTCGCCGAACAGGCGGATCTTGCCGCCGATGAAGGCCTCTTGCGCGTTGAGTTCACCGGTTGCGACGTCGATGGCCGTCTGCCAGTCCTGCTCCATCTTCACGTCTTCGGGGTCGGCTGGGCCGGCACCGAACGATGCATCCCCCTCCGCCACCCGCAGGTGGTACGACACGTCACCCTCGGGGCCGCCGCTCACGATCTGGGTGACGCCAACGGTGTGATGCCGGGCGATTTCGCGCATGTGCTCGCTCGCGGCGACTTCGGCGGAGAGTGCACCGATCCATTCGAGACTCAGGTAGCGCAGCCGGCGGCTGGCGATGGGCTCCTCATCCGGTGATGCGTTGTTCGACACGCTCCGTAGTCTGCCTGATCGTGAGTCGGAACGACGTCGATGCTGCTCAGCACAAGGGCCGAAGCGCCTGGAACGACACGCGACACGGCGGCACCGTGGAGGAGTGGGTGTTCGCCGCCTGGACGCCCGACGCAACGGTCGGCGCGATCTCTGGCCATCGGATCGTCGGCACCATGGCGTGGTACTGGGCGGCCCTCGCCCGCACCGGGCAGCCACTGTTGCACATCACCGATTTCGAGGTCCCGGTCCGGGCAGACCCCTTCATCGTCAAAGGCGAAGCGATGTGGGCCGAGCACTTCTGCGACGCGCCGATGGAGCAGTGGTCGATCGGCAACGAGACGTACGCGTCGGCGCTCGATGATGCCGACGATGCCCTCGGCCGGGCCTACGGCATCCCGACGCCGATCGCGTTCGATCTCGAGTGGTACGCCTCAGCAGAACCTTCGGCGATCGAGAACGGTTACGAGCAGACCGGTGTGGTGCACGGCGCGATCGAGGTGCTCGGGGAGCCGACGATCGAACTCTCGGAGGTTCCGGCCCAGCGCTGGCACCGGTGGGTCGCCGCCGGAGGATCACACGAGATGGGGCCGATCACTGTGCCGCTCGCGTCGGCACACACCGGGCTGCGTGCCCCGTTCGCCTTCCCGAACGACACGGCGATCGACCTGGTGGTCACGCCATCGGGTTGGTTTCGACGTCGCTGACCGCGTCCGGTTCGTCGGTGTGCCGCGACCGCGGACGGTTCCCGTGGCACACTCGAAGACGCCATTCTCTGGCTACCCGACACCGGGCCGACGAACCATGCGCGACATTCTCGACGACTTCGAACAGCAGCGACTCGGTCCCAGCTATCCCGATGTCGTCGTCGAGATGGGGATGCTGGTCGAGGACCGATCGAGTCACTTCACCGGCCACGTCGTGCGGTGGAATGCCGAGGGCGTCACACTCCAGGACCGCCACGATTACGTCCGCCACTTCGGCTGGAAACCCGGCGGGTTCCTCATCGAGGGGCGCCCGGTCACCCTCGTGCGTCCCAAAGCGGCGGCGACCGCTACGCAACGGATCACGGCCTCCGGATCGATCGCTGGCGATGGGCGCGCCAAGGTTGCTCGGGCGAGCCGCATCTGGGTGGAGGGAAAGCACGATGCCGAGCTCCTCGAACACGTTTGGGGCGACGACCTCCGCGAAGTCGGGATCGTCGTCGAGCCATTGCACGGGGCAGACGATCTCGCCGCCGCGGTCACCGAATTCGGGCCATCACCCACTCGTCGACTCGGCGTGCTGCTCGACCATCTCGTCGCCGGGTCGAAGGAGACCAGGATCGCCGAGACCGTTCGCGATCCGAACGTGCTGATCACCGGCCATCCGTTCGTCGACGTGTGGGCGGGCATCCGGCCGAAGGTCGTTGGTCTCGAGGCTTGGCCGGACATTCCATACGACCCGCAGGTGCCGTGGAAGGAAGGGATGTGTGTCGCACTCGGTGTCCCCTTCGAAGGCTTCTGGCCGAAGCTCCGCAACCGCGTGAACACGTTCGCCGATCTCCGCCCCGAACTCGTCGGTGCCGTCGAACAACTCATCGACTTCGTCGCCGAAGCCGGTTGACCTCGCCGAAAACGGCGAAGTGTGAGCCCTCGCTACCGAAACCTCGGACGAGAGCTCACACTTCGGAGAGCGATGTGAGTGTCAGTCGGTGATCAGACGAATGCCGAGGCGAACACGAGGCTGACGATCGTCATCACCTTGATCAGGATGTTCATCGCCGGTCCGGACGTGTCCTTGAACGGGTCGCCCACGGTGTCGCCGACGACTGCGGCCTTGTGCGGATCCGAGCCCTTCCCGCCGTGGTGGCCGGTCTCGATGTACTTCTTGGCGTTGTCCCACGCGCCGCCGGAGTTGGCCATGAAGATGGCGAGGGCGAAGCCCGTGACCAGGGCGCCGGCGAGCATGCCGCCGAGCGCATCGACGTCGATGAAGCCGACGACGAGCGGCACGACCACGGCGAGCGAACCGGGCAGAATCATCTCCTTCAGCGACGCCTCGGTCGAGATGGCAACACAGCGGGCCGAGTCGGGCACCACGCCCTCCTTGCCCTCGCGCAGGCCCGGGATCTCGCGGAACTGTCGGCGTACCTCTTCGATCATCTTCTGGGCGGCTCGACCGACCGCGTCGATCGTGAGCGCGGCGAAGATGAACGGCAACATCGCTCCGATGAACAGGCCGATGAACACGTCGACTTCGCCGATGTTCAGGTTCAGCACCGCCGAAGGGTCGGCGTCGCGCACGGCGAATTCGAAGCTCTTGAACAGCGCGAGCGCGGTCAGTGCCGCCGAGCCGACCGCGAATCCCTTGGCGATCGCCGCGGTGGTGTTGCCGAGCGAGTCGAGCGCGTCGGTGACCTCTCTCACCGAAGGATCCAACTCTGCCATTTCCGCGATGCCGCCGGCGTTGTCGGCGATCGGGCCGTAGGCATCGACCGACACGACCACGCCGAGCGTGGCGAGCATCCCGATCGCCGCTACTGCGATGCCGTAGATGCCACCGCTGCCACCGAAGATGCCGCCCTCGCTGCCAAGCGTCTGCTCGCCACCCCAGTAGGCGACGCCGACGCCGACCACGATGAGCAGGACCGAAGCAGCCACCGACTGCATGCCGCTGCTGATCCCGGCCAGGATGGTGGTGGCAGGTCCGGTTTCGGATTGCCGTGCGATCTTCTTGACCGGCGCGTAGTGGTCCGACGTGTAGTACTCGGCGCACTTGCCGAGGCCCCAACCGACGATGAGACCGCCGATCACCGAGACCGCCAGGCCCCACGGCTTGTCGAACATGTCGTCGTTGAACAGCCAGAACGCCGCTCCGATCACCCCGACGACGGTGATTGCCATCGCGACGTTGGTGCCCATGTGGAGGGCCTTGCTGAGGTGTTTGGAGTCGGTCGAGTCGCCGCCGCGCACGAGGAACGATCCGATGATCGAGGCGACCATGCCGATGAAGGCGATTGCCATCGGGTAGACGAGCAGGTTGACCACGCCGTCGGCCCCGGCGTCCTCGGCGGCGATCCCGATCGCGAACGCGGTCAGGGAGATCGGGGCGATGATCGACCCGGCATACGACTCGAACAGGTCGGCGCCCATACCGGCGACGTCACCCACGTTGTCGCCGACGTTGTCGGCGATCGTGGCCGGGTTGCGCGGGTCGTCCTCGGGGATTCCGGCCTCGACCTTGCCGACCAGGTCGGCACCGACGTCGGCGGCCTTGGTGTAGATGCCGCCGCCGACGCGTGAGAACAGGGCGATCGACGATGCCCCGAGCCCGAACGCGGTGACGATCTCGAAGGCCTGGTCGACCTCGAGCCAGACGACGAAGAGCAGATAGACGAACATCAGCCCGGCCAGTGCGAGACCGGCGACGGTGAAGCCCATCACCGCACCGCCGCGGAACGCAACCGGCAATGCCTTGGCCGGCCCGTGCTTGGCGGCCTCGGTCGTACGGGCGTTGGCCATCGTCGCGACGGTCATACCGACGTACCCGGCGGTCGCCGACAGGACCGCGCCGAGGACGTAGCTGACCGAGGCCAGCGGTGTGATCACGACGGCGAGCAACACCATCATCGCGACGACGAAGACCGAGACCCAGGTGTACTCCTTCTTCAGGAACGCCTTGGCGCCATTCTGGATCTCGGTCATCAAGAAGACCATGCGGTCGTTGCCGGGTGACGCCGCTTCGACGGACTTGTAGTAGTAGAACGCTACGCCGAGTGAGGCGACAGCGGAGATCAATGCGAGATAGGGAACGACGTCCACGGGGTGGTGCCTCCTGGGCGTTATCGGTCGACGCGTGGTTCGCGTCGATGGTGTTGGCCGATCGGGCTTCCTCCCGACGAACCGGGACCAATGATGGCCGGTCGGGCAGGCTACGAAGAAATTGCACGGATCGGACGCGACCCGATCGGAGGGTCGACGAGGTGACGCACCCCACACCGACTCCGGTTCGGCGGATTGGGCAAGCGCCGCAAGCGGGAGAGTAGGTTCTGGTCCCTATGGCAGAGACGTTGAGCCGTGGCCCCGTTACGGGCACCGCCACCAAGGCACCGGCGAAGAAGAAACCGTTCATTCTCGACCTCTACTCCACGGCCGTGGGGAAGAAGTACGTGATGGCGATCACCGGGCTGATCGGCCTCGGGTTCGTCATCACGCACATGATCGGGAACCTGAAGATGTACCTCGGTGTCATCACCGAAGGCGACGGTGAGCGCGCCTACGACATCGACATCTACGGCGAGTTCCTGCGCGAACTCGCCGTCCCGCTGCTCCCGCGCACGTACCTGCTCTGGGGTCTGCGCCTGGTCCTCATCGGAGCGGTGGCGCTGCACATCCACGCCGCCATTGGGCTGACGAGCATCAACCGGCACGCACGGGCGGTCAAGTACCAGTCGGCTCGCGACTATCAGATCGCCAACTTCGCGAGTCGTTCCATGCGCTGGACCGGTTCGATCGTCGCGATCTTCATCCTCTGGCACCTCGCCGATCTCACGTGGGGCTTCGTGCTCCCCGATCATGTTGTCGGTGCTGCCTACTACAACATCGACCAGTCGCTCTCCCGGATCCCGGTGGCACTGCTCTACATCGTCGGCAACGTCGCGCTCGGCATCCACCTGTTCCACGGCGTGTGGTCGCTCTTCCAATCGCTCGGCTGGAACAACCCGAGGTTCAACGCGTGGCGCCGCTACATCGCCGTCGGATCGGCGGCATTGATCGTCGCCGGCAACGTCTCGTTCCCCATCGCCGTGATGGCCGGAGTCGTCGAGTACGACCCCACTGCCGTCACCCACCCCGTCGGAGAGGAAAGCGAATGACCCTCAATCTCGATTCCAAGGTGCCCGAGGGCCCGATGGCCGACAAATGGTCGAACTATGTCGCCGACCAGAAGTTGGTCAACCCCTCGAACAAGCGCAAGTTCAAGATCATCGTGGTCGGGACCGGCCTTGCCGGAGCGTCGGCGGCGGCGAGCTTCGGTGAACTCGGCTACCAAGTCGAGTCCTTCACCTTCCACGACTCACCTCGACGAGCTCACTCGATCGCTGCGCAGGGCGGCATCAACGCCGCGAAGAACTACCAGGGTGACGGCGACTCGATCCACCGCCTCTTCTACGACACCGTCAAGGGCGGCGACTTCCGGAGCCGTGAAGCGAACGTCCACCGTCTCGCGGAGGTGTCCGTGGACATCATCGACCAGATGGTTGCTCAGGGCGTTCCCTTCGCCCGAGAGTACGGTGGCCTCCTCGACAACCGCAGCTTCGGCGGTGCACAGGTCAGCCGCACGTTCTACGCCCGCGGCCAGACCGGCCAGCAACTCCTGCTCGGCGCCTACCAGCAGCTCTCGCGCCAGATCGGCCTCGGCAACGTCAAGCTGTGGAATCGCATCGAAATGGTCGACGTGGTCAACATCGACGGGCGCTGTGCCGGCATCGTCACCCGCGACCTGATGACGGGCGAGGTCCGTTCCCACGCAGCGCATGCGGTCGTGCTCGCCACCGGTGGCTATGGCAACGCCTTCTACCTGTCGACGAATGCCATGGCATGCAACGTCACCGCTGCGTGGCGTGCCCACCGCCGCGGTGCCGGGTTCGCCAACCCGTGCTACACGCAGATCCACCCGACGTGCATCCCGCAGGCCGACGAGTTCCAGTCGAAGCTGACGCTCATGTCCGAGTCGCTGCGCAACGACGGTCGAATCTGGGTTCCGAAGGACCCCGATGAGACGCGCACGGCTGCCGACGTCCCTGAAGACGAGCGGGACTACTACCTCGAGCGGATCTACCCGAGCTTCGGCAACCTCGCGCCGCGCGACGTGTCGTCGCGTGCCGCCAAGCGTGCCGTCGACGCCGGCCAGGGCGTGGGTCCGCTCAAGAATGGTGTGTATCTCGACTTCGCCGACGCCATTGGCCGCCTCGGCGCCGACGTCATCAAGGAGCGCTACGGGAACCTGTTCGACATGTACGAGCGGATCACCGGTGAGAATCCCTATGAGATGCCGATGCGCATCTACCCGGCCAGCCACTACACGATGGGCGGGCTCTGGGTCGACTACGAACTTCAGACCACGATCCCTGGGCTCTTCGCCGCCGGCGAGGCGAACTTCTCCGATCACGGCGCGAACCGCCTCGGCGCCTCGGCGCTGATGCAGGGGCTGTCCGACGGCTACTTCGTGCTGCCGTACACGATCGCCCCCTATCTCTCGGAGCTGCTCAACAAGCCGATTCCCGACGAGACGCACGAGGCATTCGGCGTGGCCGAGCAGGAGGCACGCGATCGATACCAGGGATACCTCGACATCGGCGGCACGAAGACCCCCGACCATTTCCATCGAGAGCTCGGCAAGATCATCTGGGACTACTGTGGGATGGATCGCAACCAGGTCGGCCTGGAGAAGGCGCTGGCCGAAATCCCGTCGTTGCACGAGGAGTTCAAGAAGGATCTCCGAGTGACCGGCGACGGAACCAGCCTGAACCAGACGCTGGAGAAGGCGGCTCGAGTCGACGACTTCTTCGAGCTCGGCATGTTGATGTGCAAGGACGCACTCGTGCGTGAGGAGAGCTGCGGCGGTCACTTCCGCAGCGAGCATCAGACCGATGAGGGCGAGGCCCTGCGCAACGACGACGACTTTGCGCACGTGACCGCATGGGAGTGGAGCGGCGATCCGCAGAACCCGATCGAGAACCGCGAGCCCCTCGAGTACGAGGTCGTGAAGTTCGCGACCCGTAGCTACAAGTGACCGTCGTGCAGCGTTCCCCGGTCACGCAGTCCGCGCCACTCCATTCGTTCGTAGTCCAAAAGGAAGCTCGATGAGCCACACCCTCACCAACATCACCCTCAAGATCTGGCGTCAGGACGGCCCTGACGGCCAAGGCCGCTTCGAGACCCACCAGATCCCTCAGATCAGCGACGAAGCGTCGTTCCTCGAGATGCTCGACATCTTGAACGAGCGCCTGATCGAAGAAGGTCGCGAGGCGATCGTGTTCGACCACGACTGTCGCGAAGGCATTTGCGGTACTTGTTCGCTGATGATCGATGGCCAGGCGCACGGGCCGCAGAAGGGTGCTGCGACGTGTCAGCTCCACATGCGGACGTTCAGTTCCGGCGATGAGATCGTGATCGAGCCGTGGCGCGCCACGGCGTTCCCGATCATCAAGGATCTCATGGTCGACCGGGCCCCGCTGGACCGCATCGTGGAGTCGGGTGGATTCATCACGGCCCCGACCGGTGGCGCCCCCGATGCCAACTTGATCCCGATCCCGAAGCCGGTCTCCGACGCGGCGATGGACAACGCCGCATGCATCGGTTGCGGTGCCTGCGTCGCTGCCTGCCCGAACGGCGCAGCCTCGTTGTTCACGTCGGCGAAGCTGACGCACCTCAACCTGCTGCCGCAGGGCCAGGCCGAGCGTTACAAGCGGGCCGAGGCGATGGTCGAGACGATGGAGGAGTACTTCGGTTCGTGTACGAACCACGGCGAGTGCAGCTCGGCGTGCCCGAAGGAGATCTCGATCGACGCGATCGCCGTGATGAACGCCGACTATCGCAAGTCGAAGGTCAAGAACCGCAAGACGTTGTCTCGCCGCTGAGGGTGTGGGTCGTCCGGGGCCCGGCACCGGACGGACCGCACGTCAGTCGGGTGGGAGCGTGACGGCGGTTGTGTAGCGGTTGCGCGCGAGCGGCGATCCGTCGGACTCGACTGCGACCAACTCGATCGCCAGTTCGCCGAGCGTCTCGGGAACCGTCAGCTCGACGACGCCGACCTTCGCGACGTCATCGGCGTCGACCGGGCCGCCGAACGCCCAGGTGGTCGATCCGCCGGCCCAGCGGGCCGTCGCATCGACCCGGGCGTCGTCGATCGGGACGCGTCGGTCGTTCACGATGTGCAGTTCGAGACGCAAGATGTCTCCCGGGTTGACCCAGTCCGGCGGAAGGTCGGCGACGACGATCACGGGAGCGCACGCCGCCTGCACGGTGGTGTACGCGTCCTTCGGCACCCGCTCGTGGTCGAGCACGCTCGCCGACACATTCGGCGCCGGATCGGCCAGGTTCGAAAAGCAGAACCCGCCGCACGGTCGGTACTTCAACCGGCGCAGGGTCTCGATCTGGACGCGCAACACGTACGACTGGTACAGCTGGAGCGTGGACCTCCAGTCGTCGAAGGTCGCGAAGTCGGCGGGTGGGAACTGACTCTCGATCAGCTCGCGGTGGTAGCCGTATCGCTCGGCGAGGTCGTCCCAGTCGAGGTCGGGCCATCGGCGACGCGTCAACTGCTCATCGAAGAACGGCGCCGTGGTGGGGACGCTGTCGCTACCGAACTCGCTCACGAAGCGGACCGAACGCGGCATGCGCCGTGCCAGGCGCTCGAGGTCGCGAGCCTCACCCCGCCGCCACCCGTACCACAGGTGGCTGTCGGTGCCGTCGAGCTGCGGGAAGTGGGGGAGCACACCGGAGTGGGCGATGGTCGGTCGACTGGGGTCGTTGCGTTCGAATGAGCGCTTCACCCAGCGGTCCAGGACGGACTTGTTCCATGTTGGGAGCTGCTGGGCGGCGACGTCACGGACACGGGCCCGCCAGTCGGTCGCCGGAGCGATCGACGTGTCGGCCGGCTCGTTGTGAGCGGTCCAGAGCGCGATCGACGGATGATGCCCGAGCTGCTCGACCGCCATCTCGGCCTGGGCGACGGCCCGATTGCGCACGCTGCGCGCATGGGTGCGTTCAAGCGGGAAGTCCTGGAGGATCAACAGGCCGAGTTCGTCGGCGCGGTCGTAGAGGCACCGGCGACTGATGTGCCCGTGCACGCGGATCGCGTTGAGTCCGAGGTCGAGCACGTGCTGCAGATCGCGCTCGATCACGTCGTCTTCGGTGTCACCCAACCCCACCGTGATCGGCATCAGATTCGTTCCACGGAGGAACAGTCGTTCGCCGTTCACGGAGAACACCCAGTCGTTCCACAGGATCTGGCGGAGCCCGACGCGTCGGCGTCGGCTGTCGCTGGCCGTGCCGTCGACGAACACCTCGACCGTGAATTCGGTCAGTGCCTGCGGCCCGAGTTCGAACGGCCACCACAGCTCGGGGTCGCGGATGTCGACCGACCATTCGAGCTCGTTGTGGCCGCGTGCCACGACCGATCGCTGTTCGCCGACGATGTCGCCGTCCCGCTTGGTCACGACGACCACCTCGTGATGCGCGTCGCTGTCGAACGTCGCTGTGAGGAGGACGTGTGCCCGTTGCTCGTCAGCGTCTCGACACAACACGCGGAGGCGGTCGATGCGAACGGGGCCGGTGTCGAACATCCGCACCGCCCGCCAGATGCCACCGGGATTCCATCCGTGCGGGAGCCCGTCCCAATGCTGCAGGATGCCGGTGATGTTCGTCCGAACGTCCTGCTGCGGTGCGCAGGCGACCTCAACCGCGAGCACGTGCTCGTTGTCGATCCGGGCCAACTGCGTGATGTCGAAGGTGTGGGGGAAGAAGTATCCCTCCGGGTCGCCGAGGTATGCCCCGTCCAACCAGGTGTCGCCTTGATAGAAGATGCCGTCGAACGTGATCCAGCGCCGGCGTCCGTCTGCTGGCGATGGCGCCGTGAACCGGTTGCGGTACATGAGCGGGCCGTCGCTCTTCGCGAAATGCGGGTCGTGCTGCCAGTGGCCGGGAACGTCGATCTCGTTCCAGCTGCTGTCGTCGCTGTCGAGGCTGATGCCGAATCGACGTACGTCGTCGGTCGCCTCGGTTGCGACCCATCGACCTCCCAGCTCCATTCGAGCGAGCGTAACGATCCTGCTTCTCGGCCCCGCACATGCGGGGGCACTGTTGTCTGAACGCGATGCTGTGGCTCCGATGAGAGCGCCGAGAGGGTGTGCTGTAGGTTCGCCGCATGGCAGACGACCGCTCCCACGACACGTCCCACGACCGGCCCTCGACCATCGGAGCACTCCGCGCGTCAGGGTGGGTGTCGCGGCCGATCAAGCAGGAGATCCGCGAGCATGCGATCCACAAGGTCGCGTCGGGGGAACCGTTGTTCGAGGGGGTGTCGGGGTACGAGGAGACGGTGATGCCGCAGCTCGAGAACGCGCTGCTCGCCGGCCACGACGTGATCTTTCTCGGCGAGCGTGGTCAGGCGAAGACCCGCATGATTCGGTCGCTGACCGGGCTGCTCGACGAGTGGATGCCGATCGTCGCTGGAAGCGAGATCAACGACGACCCGTATCACCCGGTGTCGCGGCATGCCGTCGACCTCGTTGCCGAACTCGGTGACGACACGCCGATCGACTGGGTGCACCGCGACCGTCGCTACGGCGAGAAGCTGGCTACCCCGGACACGTCCATCGCCGACCTCATCGGCGAAGTCGACCCGATCAAGGTCGCCGAGGGCCGCTACCTGTCCGACGAACTCACGCTCCACTATGGGCTCGTGCCGCGGACCAACCGCGGGATCTTCGCGATGAACGAACTGCCTGACCTCGCCGAGCGCATTCAGGTCGGACTGCTCAATGTGCTCGAAGAGCGCGATGTCCAGATCCGCGGCTACAAGATCCGCCTGCCGCTCGACGTGATCCTGATGGCATCGGCCAACCCGGAGGACTACACGAACCGCGGGCGCATGATCACGCCGCTGAAGGACCGCTTCGGCTCGCAGATCCGAACCCACTATCCGCTCGAGGTGAGCACCGAGGTGGCCATCATGAAGCAGGAGGCCATTCCGCTCGACATCTCGACACCCGATGGCGATGTCACCGTGTCGGTGCCCGAATACCTGGGCGACGTCGTGGCCACGTTCAGCCACCTGGCACGTGCGAGCAACCAGGTCAACCAGCGCAGCGGCGTCAGCGTCCGCCTCAGCGTCAGCAACTACGAGGCGCTGTCGGCGAATGCGTTGCGCCGCGGCCTCAGGGCCGGTGAGTTCAACGTGGTCGCGCGAGTCGACGACCTCAGCGCATTGCCGGCCTCGTCGCAGGGCAAGATCGAGATCGAATCGCTGGAGGAGGGTCGCGACGGCTTGATCCTCGACACGCTGATCAAGGGTGCGGTGCTGACCGTCTTCAAGGATGCAATCGATCCGGCGCAGACCCGTGCGGTCGTCGATGCGTTCGAGGCCGGCGCCGTTGCCCACACCGGCGAGGACATCACGAGCGGCGAGCTCGCAGCGTTGGTCGACGAGGTCGAGGAACTTCGCGAGCCCGTGCTCTCGTTGACCGGTGGCGACGAATCGCCGGGAGCGGTGGCATCCGCGGTGGAGTTCATCCTCGAGGGGCTGCATCTCAGCAAGCGGCTGAACAAGGACTCCTCCGGTCCGTCGGCGACCTACCGGGGACGCGTCTGATGATCCTCGAGCGCCTCGACATCGGCCCGGACGACTTCGCGGCCGCGACCGGTTGGGAGATCAAGCCCGAGGGTGCCTGCCGAGCAGACGTCTGCGTTCCGTTGCCGGCGGGCGGGTTCGATCTTCTCGACACCGCGTCGCGGCTCGGGATGGCCGTGGTCGCAGACGAGGCGAACGGTCGTTGGGCGATCGGGCCGGAGTCGCTCGGTGACCGGGCGCTCGCGACCGCCGAGGCGCCCGAACTGGTTCTCGGCGATCTCGACGGCAACGAGTTCCGGCTCTCGTCGTTGCGGGGGCAAAAGGTCGTGATCGTGTCGTGGGCCCCCTATTGAGGCTGCTCGTTCCACCTGCCCGGGTGGCAGGCACTCCGCAACGAACTCCACGGTGATGGTGTCGAGATCGTGACGGTTTCGCTCGAGCTGAGTGGCCCGGAGGCGTCTCGGGAGCTGATCGAGGCGGCGGCGCCCGAACACCCCTCCCTGCTCGATCCAACGCATCGGATGGACGCGCTCTTCGGTGTCGTCAACATCCCGAACGTGATCTGGATCGACGAGACCGGCATGATCGTGCGCCCTCCGGAGCCCGGCTGGCCGTCGGAGCGACTCGCACTGCCGGACGACGTGTTCGCGGCGATTCCCGAGCTCGGGGTGGCTCCGACAGCGCCGGCACCGCCGGCAGGAGGCCCGGGACAGTGGGACGTGCTCGGCTCAGGGCAGGACCGCGAGGCGTACGCCGACGCGATTCGGGACTGGGTGGCGAACGGTGCGGACAGCGCGTTCGCGCTCTCGTCCGACGAGGTCGTGGAGCGCTCGCAGCCGCGCTCGCCCGATGTTTCCGCGGGGGCGGCGTACTTCGAGCTCGCGAACCAACTGTGGAGCGAGGGCGACCGTGAGTCGGCGATCGCGCACTTCAACGAGTGCCACCGGCTCCAACCCGACAACTGGACCTACAAACGCCAAGCGTGGTCGCTGCTCGGCCGTGAGCGGGTCGGCGGGAAGTACGGGCAGTTCGTGCAGGCGCCGATCAAGGGCGAGGAGGCCGGGTGGCCATTCGCGTCGGACTTCACGTCCGACGTGCTCAACACCGAGGTGGGCGGGTACTACCCCGAGACGCTGTGATCGTCGACGGGTCGGGTGGGTCGAGATGTCAGATGAAGGGGGTGCGGGTCCAGAGCTCGCCGGTGTCGGAGTCGACCGGCGCCGGGACCCCGCACAGTTCGACGACGCTGATCGGCCCGGGGAACCCGCGCAGCTCGACTTCTCCGAACGGCTCGGCCTTGACACCCTCGGGGAGGCGTTCGATCTGCATCGCCGGCATCAGGACCTCGACGTTGCGAGCGCGGTCGCAGAGTCGGGCGGCCATGTTCACGGCCGACCCGATGTAGTCGTCACCTTCGAAGAGCAGAGCGTGGCCGGTGGCGAGCCCGGCGCGCACCGTGAGCGGATTGCACACCTCGGTGGCGCGCTGCTCGAGATCGAGCACGAACGAGATCGCGTCCTCTTGTTCGACGGCGACGCACATGCAGCCGTCACCGAGCCACTTCGCGATCCGGACGCCGCGCTCGGACGCAACCGAGCGGACGATCGTGCGGAATGCGCTCAGGATGCGCCCGGCCGCGTCGTCGCCGAACGCCGCCGTGTAGTTCGTGAACCCGGAGAGGTCCACGAACACGAAGGTTCGGGGAACGCGCATGTCATCGATGTTATTCGGCGTGTGAGCGGTTCCACTTGAGTTGATTCTCGTTCACACAGAGTTCTTTCGCGCTGGGGCACGTCCCGGAGCACTGATGTAGGTTCGACCCATGAGCGCCAGGTTCACCTATTCGGCTTGGGATGGCACGCAGACGGGGTTCGAGTTCGATGCCGATGCGGCATTCGACGAGCTGACCGACGAGCTGCTCTACCACGGCGACGTCAACGCAGCCCTCCGCCGGATGATGCAGGAGGGCATGCAGGATCAGGACGGCAACCACCTCCAAGGCCTGCGTGAGCTGCTTGAACAGCTCCGCCAGGAGCGCGAGGAGCGCCTCGCGAACAGCGATCTCGGCGGTGTCTACGACGAGATCAACGATGCGATCAACGACATCCTCGACGAGGAACGTCATGCCATCGAGAACGCGTTGCGCGACGCCCAGAACTCCGGTGACGAGCGCCGCGCGCAGAATGCCGAGGCGGCCGCACAGGACCGCAACATGCGGTTGGATCTGATGCCCGACGATCTCGCGGGCAAGGTCCGCGAGCTCGATGCCTACAACTTCGAGTCGGCCGAGGCGAAGCAACGCTTCGAACAACTCATGGAGCAACTCAAAGAGCAGCTCATGCAGCAGATGGTCGATCAGATGTCCGGTGCGATGCAGGACATGACCCCCGAGGACATGGCCCGCATGAAGGACATGATGGCCGCGCTCAACGAGATGCTCGAGAAGCACCAGCGGGGCGAGGATCCGGGCTTCGAGGAGTTCATGGAGGAATTCGGCGACTTCTTCCCGGAGAACCCGGAGAGCGTCGAAGAACTGCTCGAGCAGATGGCGCAGCGGATGGCCGCCATGCAGGCAATGATGAACTCGATGACGCCCGAGCAGCGGGCGCAGATGCAGGAGCTCAGCGACCAGCTGATGGGCGACATGGACCTGCAGTGGCAGATGCAGCAACTGTCGGGCAACCTCCAGCAGATGTTCCCGCAGATGCAGTGGGATCGCAGCTACGACTTCGAGGGCCAGGACCCGATGGGCTTCTCCCAGGCGATGCAGGCAATGCAGGATCTCGGCGACATCGACCAGCTCGAGAACCTGCTGCGAAATGCGTCGAGCCCGAGTGCGCTGGCCGAAGCCGACATGGACAAGGTCCGCAATCTCATGGGCGACGATGCGGCGAAGTCGCTCGAACGCCTTGCTGAGCTGACCAAGCAGCTCGAGCAGGCGGGTCTCGTCGAGCAGAAGGAGGGCAAGCTCGAGTTGACGCCGAAGGGCCTCCGCAAGATCGGTGCGAACGCCCTTCGCGAGTTGTTCTCGAAGTTGTCGAAGGAGATGGCCGGCCAGCACGAGATGAGCCAGCACGGCGTCGGTCACGAGCGGACCTACGACAGCAAGCCGTACGAGTACGGCGATCCGTTCCAGCTCGACCTGAATCGGACCATCCGCAACGCGTTGCGCCGTCAGGCGGGCGATGGTGAACCGAGTACGCCCGTTCGGCTCTCACCTGACGATTTCGAAATCGAGCGAACCGAGCATCTCACCCGTTCGTCGACGGTGCTGATGCTCGATCTGTCGTTGTCGATGCCGATGCGTGACAACTTCCTGCCGGCGAAGAAGGTCGCGATGGCGTTGCACCACCTGATCTCCACGCAGTTCCCGCGCGACTATCTCGGCATCGTCGGATTCTCCGAGACGGCGCGGATCCTCACGGCCGAGCAGTTGCCCGAGGTGTCGTGGGATTTCGTGTACGGCACGAACATGCATCACGGGTTCACGCTGGCGCGGCAGTTGCTCGCCAAGGAGTCCGGCAACAAGCAGATCATCATGATCACCGACGGCGAGCCGACGGCGCACATCACGCCCGACGGATATCCCTTCTTCAACTACCCGCCGGCGCGCGAGACCATCGAGGCCACGCTTCGCGAGGTGGTTCGCTGCACGAAGAGTCAGATCCGGATCAACACGTTCGGGCTGGGCGCCGACGGTTCGCTGCGCGCCTTCATCGAGCGGATGACCCAGATCAACCAGGGGCGGGCGTTCTTCACGACCCCGGAGAACCTGGGCGACTACGTGCTCGTCGACTTCCTCGACGGCAAGCGTCAGCAAGCCCGCGCCGGCCGCCGCTCCGCCTGACCGCTGGCGTGCCGGATCCCGGCACCGCCACATCGGTACGGGTGTGACTTCCCGGGTCCGGCATGCCGCGAAATGACGTCGTCGAACGCGCGATCCGTGACCGGAATTCGCGCGGTTCGCGCGAATTCTTCTCTCGCGCACTTGCGAAACACGTCCGATGTCTGGCAGAATGACAGTCCTGTAGTTACAACGCCGGAACCGTCACGTCAAGCATTCACCCGAAACCGGGGATTTCGGGGCTCGAGGGCGATCCGGCCGCATCTGAAGAACGCTCCCATCACTCGCTCTCGCCGCTGGACCCGGCGCCTTGGCAGGAGGTCCACCCACATGCAATTCATTACGACGTCGAGTATCACGATCAGTGCGACACCGGTCGAGCCCGAGGCGGACTGGCACGATCGCGCCAACTGCCTCGGTGTCGACCCTGACCTCTTCTTTCCGGAGCGTGGTGCTTCCACCCGCGAAGCGAAGGAAGTCTGCCGCGGTTGCGAGGTTCGACACGATTGTCTTGAATTCGCACTGCAGAACGGCGAGAAGTTCGGAATCTGGGGTGGCTTGTCCGAGCGTGAACGACGCCGGATCCGGCGTCAGCGGGCACAAGTTGCGCGCAGCACGATCGGCGCCTGATCGGCGTGAACGTCCGACCCGACGCCTCCGGGGGTCGCCGAGTGGGTAGGGTGAGAAGATGATTGGATTCCTGTCAGGCAACGAGGCCATCATCGTGGTCGCTGTGATTCTGCTGCTGTTCGGCAGCTCTCAGGTGCCGAAGCTGGCGCGGAATCTGGGTAAGGCGCAGAAGGAGTTCAAGGACGGCCTCGACGAGGCGAAGTCCGACTCCGACGACGAGAAGACCTCCGCCGAGTCCTGACTCCGGGCCCGTTGGCCCACAATCGATCGCTCCGACACGTGCCCTGGCCTCGCGGCTGGGGCACGGTTGCGTCCGAGCCCTGTGGCCCCGCTGTGTGCGGTCGCCTCATGGAACCGGTACACGGGAATGGATCGACCAGGTCGACGAAGCACCGCTCGACCCTGACCGCGCGATCGTCGACCCGCACCATCATCTGGGACCACCGGGCGGCGCGCTGGACTACGGCATCGTTGCCCGCGCCGACCTGGCGCACCCGCCGGTGCATGTTCGAGAGCAACTTCGCGGTCGACCGGCTGTCGCTGTCGTACACGGTGTGCTGGAACGCGATGCAGAAGTTGGCGGGCCAATACGGTGACGCCGGACAGGACGCGATGTTCTCAGGTACCGCCCGACGGATCTATCGCCTCGCCGACTGACGATGTGCCGGTTCTGGTTCGCCGGTTCCGGAACCGGACAGATGCCGGGTCAGACGGCGAGGGAAGTGGCGTCTGCCTCTTGGCGGCGCGACTTGAGGATCCGGCGCCGCTCGCGTTCGGAGCACCCACCCCACACGCCGTGGTCGATGCGCTCTTCGAGGGCGTATTCGAGGCAGCGCCCCATCACCGGACAGTCGCGGCAGATCTTGCGCGCTTTGTCGACGCCGACGCCATCGCTCGGGAAGAACGTCGCAGGTGGATGGAGACGGCAGTTGCCGTCGGCCATCCAGGCGCTGTCGGAGTCGGGGTCGGGTGGCGCGACGGCCAGCTCGGCGGGGCGGCCATTCAGTTCGGCGATCGCCTCCGGGCTGAGCCCGGTGGTGCTTCGTCGCTGGTCTCGCTTGGTGCGCTTGATCATGGGGGGGTCCTTTGTGGAGAGGAGTGCGTCGTGTGCGTCGTGATGGTGGAGAACCGAACGTGCCGGTCCTCCATATTGACGTTCCAGGAGCCTCTGTGGTTCCCAGTTTCTGGTTCGTTTCGCTGGCGTTCTCTGCGGCGACGGTTTGGCCGGTTGGTGACGACCTCGTCGTAACAACGATAGACAACCGTAACACGTTCGTAATGTAACGGCAAGCGTCTCCGCTCGGCGGCCGGACTCGATAGAGTGCGCGCCATGTCAGACCTCGAGGAATCCGCCGGCCCGAAGGCGCACGCGCGCATCGTGTATCTCGGACCGGTCTCCCCACACTGGGAGGTCTACGGTGATTGGGGCGATCGCCAGACCCTCGATGAGTTCCGGGCTCGCGTGCTCGCCCGCTTGGTGCTGCTGCCCCGAGAAGACCCGCAGTTTCGACGGAATCGTGAGCGGATCGTTCGCGATGCCGAGCGCGAGATGATTTCGATCGAGTGGGATCTCGGCGTGGTGATGCAGCAGGCTGCCGCAGCGAGCGAAGCCGCTGCCGAAACCGATGCCGAACCCGCTGCAGCGGACGGTGACGGACCGGCCGCCGAGCCGAGCGAGACGCCGAGCGACGACTGACGGGGTCGGCGAGGTCGTGAGCGAGCCGCTGTCCTGGCCGGCACCGTTGGATTCACGCGCCACCGACACGTCGCCGCCGATCGAGCTCCCGCTGGCCCGGCCCGACGGGTCGCCACGGATCGGTGCGGATCAGCGGTTCCTCAACCGCGAGCTCAGTTGGCTGGCGTTCAACGACCGCGTCCTCGAACTCGCGTCCGAGCCGGGTATCCCGCTCCTCGAACGCGCCAAGTTCTGCGCGATTGTTTCCACCAACCTCGACGAGTTCTTCCAGGTTCGTGTCGGAGCGTTGAAGGATCAGATGGCAGCCGGGTTCGATCGACCCACTCCCGATGGCCGAACTCCCGCCCAGCAGATCGAAGACATCATTGCCCGGGTGCCCGACTTCGTCGAGCGTCTCGACACGGCGTTCGCCGACCGGCTTGTGCCCGCACTTGCAGAGGCGGGTGTTGTGCTCGTGCACTATGCCGATCTTGACGACGAGGAGGTCGCGGCCCTTGACCAGTGGTACGAGGAGCGGGTCTACCCCGTACTCACACCGCTGGCTGTCGACCCCGGCCATCCGTTTCCGTACATCTCCGATCTCGCCCTGTCGCTCGCGATCAACGTCGCTGACCCCGATACGGGCGACCGTCGGTTCGCGCGCCTGAAGGTCCCGAACGTCCTCCCGCGGCTCGTCGAAGTTGCAGTCGGCCGGTTCCTCCCGGTCGAAGAGCTCATCGCGGCCAAGCTCGACACTCTTTTCGTCGGGATGATCGTCGAGGAGTGGACACCGTTCCGGGTGAGCCGCAACGCCGACATCAACGTCGAGGAGGATGAGGCCGACGACTTGCTCGAGGCGGTCGAGACCGAACTCCGGCGCCGTCGGTTCAACAAGGCCGTGCGGCTCGAGGTCGCCCACGACGTGGGTCCCGAGCTGCTCGATCTGCTCGTGCGCGAGCTCGAACTCACCCACGACGACGTCACGTATCATCGGACGCTGATCGACCTGAGCTGCCTCTGGGATCTGATGGGAATCGACCGTCCAGACCTGAAAGACGAGCCGTGGCCGGCCATCACAGCTGGTCGTCTGGTCGCGGCTGAAGACGCTGACCGACCGATCTTCGACGTGATGCGTCACCGTTCGGTGCTGCTGCACCATCCGTACGAGAGCTTCTCCTCCAGCATCGAGGAGTTCATCGCACAGGCGGCGAAGGATTCGAAGGTCAAGTCGATCAAAATGACGCTGTACCGCGCCGGCGGCGACAGCGCGGTCATCCGGAGCCTGATGCGTGCTGCCGAGAGCGGCAAACAGGTCGCTGTGCTCGTCGAGTTGAAGGCTCGTTTCGACGAGGCGACGAATGTTGAGTGGGCGAAGCAGCTGGAGCGGGCCGGGGTCCACGTCGTGTACGGCATGGTCGGGCTCAAGACCCACTCCAAGGTGGTGTTGGTTGTGCGCGATGACGGCGACAAGCTCCGCCGGTACTGCCACATCGGGACCGGGAACTACAACGCGAAGACGGCGAAGATCTACGAGGATCTGGGGCTGTTGACCTGTGACGACGCGATCGGCGATGATGCGCTCGAGCTCTTCAACCATCTCACCGGGTACAGCCGCTCCGTCGACTACACGACCCTGCTCGTCGCGCCGCGTGACCTGCGCCCCCAACTGCTCGACCTGATCGAGCATGAGTCGTCGTTCGGGACCGAGGGTCACATCACCCTCAAGTGCAACTCGATCGCCGACCGGGACATGGTCGAGGCGCTGTATGCCGCCAGTGCGGCGGGAACCCGCATCGATCTCGTCGTGCGCGGGATCTGCTGTCTGCGCGCCGGAGTGCCCGGGCTGTCAGACAACATCCGTGTTCGCAGCGTGCTCGGCCGATATCTCGAACACAGCCGGATCTACCGCTTCGCCCATGGCAACGTGGTCGACGGCGAGCGTGTCGAAGGGGCCCAGAATGATGCAGTCCATCTGATCGGTTCGGCAGATCTGATGCCGCGTAACCTGAATCGTCGCGTTGAGGTCATGGTGCCGATCGAACACCCTCGCCATGTCGAGTGGCTCGATCAGGCGCTCGAATTCGCCCTTGCTGACGACGTGGTTGCCTGGGAGCTGCAGTCCGACGATTCGTGGATGCGGATCGGGCCGACGAACGTGTTCGAGCCGCATCCGCAGGAGCGGATGTATCACTGGACGGTCGAACGCCAGACGCCTCCGTCTGACCAGCGACCGACGGACTGATCGCCTCGGGCAGCGACGCCGCGATCGGCCTCGCAAACGGCCTGCACGAGCGTCGCGACGGGGTGTTGTCCGAAGTGTGGCCACTCGTTCACCTTCCGTTCACCGAACGGCCAGTCCCATTCATGTTGGATCCCTACCGTGTTCCGTGGCCGGACCAACCGTCCGGGCGCCTCCCAAACACCTCACACATCTGGAGTACGACAGCGTGAACAGCAAACGTCGCATTTTCGCCGGAGCGATCGCCCTCTCACTCGTTGCCGCCGCATGCGGTGGGAGCGATGACGACAGCGGCACCGACGACGGCGCCGAAACAACCGAGGCGTCCGGCACGAACGGCGGTGGCGACAGCACCGGGTCCGTCTCAGGAACCCTGGTCGGCGCCGGAGCATCCTCGCAGGCTGCGGGCATGCAGGGCTGGCAGGTCGGCTTCCAGGAACTCAATCCCGACGTCACGATCGAGTACGACCCGATCGGATCGGGCGGTGGACGTGAACAGTTCCTCGCAGGCGGTTCCACCTTCGCGGGCTCCGACGCCTTCCTGAAGGACGACGAGTTCGAGCAGTCGAAGGAGCGTTGCGCCGGTGATGGCGGAGCGATCAACCTCCCGCACTACATCTCGCCGATCGCCATCCCGTTCAACCTGTCGGGCGTCGACAGCTTGAACCTCGCCCCCGACGTCATCGGCGGCATTTTCGCCAACACGATCACCAACTGGAACGATCCGGCGATCGCCGAACTCAACCCCGACGCCGAACTGCCCGATCTGGCGATCAACCCGGTGCACCGCTCCGACGAGTCGGGTACGACGGAGAACTTCACCGACTACCTTGCACAGGCCGCACCCGAGGCATGGACGTACGGTGCGATCGAGTTGTGGGATGACGACGGTCCCGGCCGGGGCGAAGGCGGACAGGGCACCTCGGGTGTCGTCTCGGCGGTGGGCGCCGGCGAGGGGTCGATCGGCTATGCCGACGCCTCCCAGATCGGTGACCTTCCCGCCGCAGCAGTTGGCGTGGGTGGCGAGTTCGTCGAGTTCAGCCCCGAAGCGGCCGGTCGCATCGTCGATGCATCGACCCGTCTGGAAGGGCGCAACGACTACGACTTCGCCATCGAGGTCAATCGCACCCCCGATGATGCGACGGTGTACCCGATCGCGCTCGTCAGCTACCACATCGTCTGCCTCGAGTACGACACTCAGGAAGAGGTCGACCTCGTCAGGGCATTCATGACCTACGTCGGCTCCGAAGCGGGCCAGGCGGCATCGCAGGCATCCGCGGGTTCGGCTCCGATCTCGCCGGAGGTCAGAGAAGAGATTCTCGTCTCGATCGACCAGATCTCCCTCGCGAGCTGACGTGAGCGCCTGCTCGCTCGCCTCTCGAGATCGGGAAGCGAGCTGACCCTGGACGAGACCGTGTCCACGATGTGCCGTTCCGAGTGGGGCGGCGACATCACCTGGATCAACCCTTTCCGGAGCACGACCACGTGACCATTCTCGACAACCCCCCGCCCGCTGACACCGACGAGTCGTCGATCGACGAACCCGTCGGCAAGGCGGGTGACAAGGTCTTCTTCGGACTCTCGTTCGGCGCGGCAGCGCTGATCATGGTCACCCTCGCGGCTGTGGCGATCTTCCTCGTTCTGGAGGGACTGCCCGCCTTCACCGGTGACACGAGTGAGTTGGACGGCGACGGCAGTTTCCTGTCGTATGTCGGTCCGCTGGTCTTCGGCACGATCTACATCTCCGCCATTGCGTTGTTGCTCGCCACGCCGGTTGCGATCGCCGTCGCTCTGTACGTCAGCCACTACGCACCGAGGAAGCTGGCCACGACGCTCGGCTCCTTCATCGATCTGCTCGCGGCGATCCCGAGTGTCGTCTACGGCCTCTGGGGCATCACCGTGCTCGCGCCGGTGATGGCGAGAAGCGTCTTTCCCTGGCTGCGTGACAACCTCGGTTTCATCCCGCTCTTCGGCTCCGATGTGCCGATCGCACAATCGGGCCGATCGACCTTGACCGTTGGTGTCGTCCTCGCGGTGATGATCCTTCCGATCATCACGGCGATCTCGCGGGAGGTCTTCGTGCAGACTCCGCGGCTGCACGAGGAGGCGTCGCTCGCCCTCGGAGCGACCCGCTGGGAGATGATCCGCCAAGCCGTCATTCCATATGGCCGCTCCGGTGTGATCTCCGGCGCGATGCTGGGCCTTGGCCGAGCCCTCGGTGAGACAATGGCGGTCGCGATCATCCTCTCGCCCGCCAAGGGCTACTTCTGGGACGTGTTGACGGCTCAGAACTCGAACTCGATCGCTGCGAACATCGCGCTGCAGTTTCCTGAGTCGTCGGGTCTCGAGGTCAACCGGCTGATCGCGACCGGCCTCGTCCTGTTCGTCATCACGTTCGGGGTCAACGTAATTGCCCGACGAATCGCGAGCGCTGGATTCTCGGGAGCTGACGGATGAGCATCGTCGAAACACCACTGCCCGACCTCGACCATGACGAGACCACCGACGGTTCGATGACGTCGGGTTCGCTCGCCGGAGCTCCGATGATGGGCATCTTCGCCGGAGCAGTGGTCCTCGGTGCGCTCAGCTGGCTTCCGTTCGGGGGCGTCAACTGGGCGCGCTGGGTGATCGTGACGTTGCTCGCATACATCATCGGAACCCTGATCATCTCGCGCATCGTCGAGTCGCCTCGACAGGCGACCGACCGCTTCGCCACCGCGATCATGACCTCGGCGTTCCTGTTGGTTCTGCTGCCGCTCGTGTCCGTCGTGTGGACCGTTGTCGAACGAGGTGCGAACCGATTCGACTGGGCGTTCTACACCGAGACGATGCGGGGCGTGATCGGCGAAGGCGGCGGCGGATACCACGCGATCGTCGGCACCCTCATCGTCACGTCTCTGACCGCCGTCTTTGCGATTCCGTTCGGTCTGTTCACGGCGATCTACCTCGTCGAATACGCGCATGGCAGTCGATTCTCCAAAACGGTCACCGGGCTCGTCGACGTGATGACGGGCATTCCGTCGATCGTCGCCGGTTTGTTCGCATACGCCTTGTTCGTGCTGATCGACGGGCCCGGCCACCGTTCGGGTCTCGCCGGCGCCGTGGCCCTCACCCTGCTGATGACCCCTGTTGTGATCCGCACGTCGGAGGAGATGCTTCGTCTGGTGCCGAACGAGCTGCGTGAAGCCTCCTATGCGCTGGGGGTGCCGCGGTGGAAGACGATCGTGAAGGTCGTCTTGCCGACTGCGATCGCGGGCATTCTCACTGGCATCGTGCTCGCGACCGCCCGCGTGATCGGTGAGACGGCGCCACTGCTCGTCACGATCGGGATCACTGCCGACCTGAACAAGAACCCGCTGTCGGGGCGCATGGCCACCCTGCCCGTCTTCTCCTACAACTCGTACAAGTTCCCGACTCTGCCGCCGGAAGCGAGCATCGACCGGGCGTGGACCGCGGCGCTGACACTCGTGCTCATCGTGATGATCCTGTCCGCAACAGCACGTATTCTGTCGTTCATACTGAAACCCAAGGGGCTTCGATGAATCGCCCGGCCACCCGCCCCCCCAACCACGAGGTCTCGACCCAAATGACCGACTCCGTCAGCGCCACCGACCAGGCACCGCAGCCGGTCGATGCGAACGCGCCCGTCGACCTTCCCAACCGGATCGACGTTCGCGATCTCGACATCTACTACGGCGACTTCAAGGCGGTGGAGGGTGTCTCGATGACGATCAATCCACGGTCGGTCACCGCGTTGATCGGGCCGTCTGGTTGTGGAAAATCGACCTTCCTGCGGTCACTGAACCGGATGCACGAGGTGATCAAGGGCGCGTACGTCGACGGCGACGTCATCATCAATGGCAGAAACCTCTACGGCCCCGGTGTCGACCCGGTGGCGGTCCGACGCAAGGTCGGGATGGTCTTCCAGCGTCCGAACCCGTTCCCCACCATGTCGATCGCGGACAACGTGCTCGCTGGGAAGAAGCTCAACTCGAAGCGAATGAGCAAGACCGAGGCGTCGGATCTCGTGGAGAAGTCGTTGCAGGGTGCCAACCTCTGGAACGAGGTCAAGGACCGCCTGGACAAGCCCGGTTCGGGACTGTCGGGTGGCCAGCAGCAGCGTCTCTGCATCGCTCGCGCCATCGCGGTCGAGCCCGACGTGTTGCTGATGGACGAGCCCTGCTCGGCACTCGATCCGATCTCCACGTTGGCCATCGAGGAGCTGATGCTCGAATTGAAGGACACCTACAACATCGTGATCGTCACCCACAACATGCAGCAAGCCGCTCGCGTGAGCGATCGAACCGGCTTCTTCAACATCGCAGGGACGGGCGAGCCGGGCCGTCTCATCGAGATGGATGCCACGGAGAAGATGTTCTCGAACCCGGTCCAGCAGGAAACACAGGACTACGTGACAGGCCGGTTCGGATGAACGACCTTCGATCCAACTTCCACGAGAATCTCGACGAGATCCGAACCGGCATCGCCCGGCTGGGAGCGGGCGTCACCGAGCTCGTCCCGCGGGTCACCGAGATCCTCCTCGATGGCGATCTGGAAGGCGCCGAGTACGTGATCCTCGGTGACGACGAGTACGACGCGAAGTCGATCGAGCTCGAGGAGAAGTGCTTCGGCCAGATCGCACTCCAAGCTCCCGTCGCAGGCGATCTCCGTGCGCTGGTTTCGGCGATCAAAATCATTGCGGACGTGGAACGGTCGGCCGACCTCTGCGTGAACGTCTGCAAAGCGGCGCGCCGCATCTACAGCCATGAGCTCGACGGGCATCTGCGCGGCGTCATCCACAAGTGTGGTGAGCAGGCGTCGTTGCTGTTCAAGGAAGCGACCGAGGCGTACCTGAACACCGACGGTCCCCGGGCGGCTGCCCTCCACGACATGGATGCCTACCTGGACGACCTGCATCGCCAATTCATCCAGGTGATCTTCGAGAGCCACGCCGCAGGCACCATCGATCTCCAGGTCGCCGTGCAGCTCGCCGTCGTGGCGCGTTTCTACGAGCGGATCGGCGATCACGCCGTGAACGTCGGAGAGCGCACGAGGTACATCGTCGACGGTTGGATTCCTGAGCAGCCATACGCCGAGAGCGGCAACGACCTGCCGGACGCCGCCGACGTCTCAACGACGTGACCTGATGTTGGTCGCCATCGTCGTCTCGCTGTTGATCGGTGGAATGATCGGATTCGTCGTGGCGCTCCGGCGTCGACCGGCGGCGGCCCCGGTCCAGTCGGTCCGCGCTGATTCGACAGATGATCTCGGCTCGGTGCTCCGCACGGCGGCCGACGAGCTCGATCTCGGTGTCGTGGTCGCCGACGCGGCCGGGTCGATCATCTACCGCAATCGCGCGGCGATGGTCATGAACGGCACGCATGTCGGCGTCATCGTGGAGGACAACATCGAGCGAGCGCTCCAGGCCGCACGCAGCGGGGAACGCGTCGACGATCTGGTCGAACTGCACGGCCCGCCGCGGGTGGCGCTTCAACTCGTCGCCGAGCCGATGCCGAGCAGCTTCGCAGTTGCGACCGTGGAGAACGTGAGCGAACGCACGCGTATCAACATGATGCGAACCGACTTCGTGGCGAACATCTCGCACGAGCTCAAGACGCCGGTCGGCGCGATTGCGGTGCTCGGGGAGGCGCTCATCGGCGAGACCGATCCGACGGTGGTCGATCGCGTGGCCGGTCGGATGGTCGACGAGGCTCACCGCGCAGTGAACGCAATCGATGATCTGCTCGAATTGTCCCGAATCGAGGCGGGTCCCTTGCTCGAAGAGGTGGTCGACCTCGACGACGTGGTCGCAGCCGCCGTCGCTCGCGGTCGAGCCGTCGATGAGTCGAAGAAGGTGACCGTCACGTCGTTCGATGGTCATCCGTTGGTTCGGCTGCGCGCCGACAGCCGTCAACTCGTCGCAGCGCTCGGCAACCTCGTCGAGAACGCGGTGAAGTACAGCGAACCCGACGGTGTCGTTCAGGTCAGGACCCGGATCGACGACCGGGCCATCGAGGTGATGGTGGCCGACCACGGCGTTGGGATACCGGCCCGAGACCTCGAACGGATCTTCGAGCGCTTCTACCGTGTTGATCGAGCACGCAGCCGGACGACGGGCGGCACGGGACTCGGGCTCTCCATCGTCCGTCACGTGGCGTCAAACCACGGTGGTGAGGTGCTCGTCTCGTCGCAGGAGGGCGAGGGTTCCACGTTCGTACTCCGACTCCCGATCACGCTGGTCGTCGATGCAACCGCCAGCGACGGCGACCTTCCGGAGTTCCACGAGGAGACCGCTCCGTCCGCTGAATCCACCCCGGAGCAACACCGATGAGTGAAGCAACGATCTTCGTCGTCGAGGACGAACCCAGCTTCGTCGATGCTTTGACCATCGGGCTGACCCGCGAGGGATTCACCGTCGAATTCGCGAGTGACGGTGCCGAAGCACTCGAGCGTTTCGACGCCGTCAACCCCGACCTCGTCCTGCTCGATGTGATGCTCCCGAAGGTCAGCGGCATCGACGTGTGCCGCCAGCTCCGCAAGCGGACCCAGGTCCCGATCATCATGGTCACCGCGAAGGGGGCGGAGATCGACACGGTCGTCGGGCTCGAGGTCGGCGCCGATGACTATGTCACCAAGCCGTACCGACTCCGCGAACTCGTGGCCAGAATGCGAGCGGCGTTGCGCCGTGCGCCGGACAAGGACCACTCGGCGCTGCTCGACTCGGATCGATTGGAGGTCGCCGGCGTCTCGCTCGACCCCGGACAACACGTGGTCCACGTCGATGGCGACCCGTTGTCGTTGCCGCTGAAGGAGTTCGAGCTCCTGCACATCCTGCTTGCAAACGCCGGCCAGGTGCTTCCGCGTGAAACGCTGATCGACCGGGTCTGGGGCCACGACTACGTCGGCGACACCAAGACGCTCGACGTGCACATCAAGCGGCTCCGGAGCAAGATCGAAGTCGATCCATCCGCGCCGTCACGGATCACCACGATCCGCGGCTTGGGATACAAGTACACCCGTTGAGCGCCGGCGATGACCGACGTGTTCAATCGTCGGTGTCGGTTTCGCCGTCGTCGAGGTAGTCGATCGTCGGAAGTGGCTCGCTGGCGGTGCGGACGATGCCGACCAGGTTGGCAATGATTCGTTTGAGGTAGCGGTAGTAGATCGCCCGGGGAACGACTTCTCGACCCGGAAGTTCGGAGTGCAGGCACTCCTCGATCCTTGCTTGCTGGGCGTCCGCGAGGACCTGACACCGATCGGAGAAGTCGTCGGTCTTCTCGTCGTCGGGGTCAGACAGCAGTTCGGCCGCCTCACCGAACATCGTCGAGATGATGCCGCGTTCGGCAAGCAGGGCATCGGTGTCGGCTTCGTGGGACAGTTGCACACCGCTTTCGGCCAGATCGAGGACGTTTGCGGCCTGATCCCCGATCCGTTCGATCTTCTTGAGCAGCAGGATCATCCCGAGCACGGTGCCGATGTCGGCCGCCCCCTGGACCGTCACGTGCACGACCAGTTCGGCGCGCAGCTCCTGTTCGGCATGATTGATCCGCTGATCGGTCGCGCGGATGTCGGCCTCGACCGAGGCCCAGTCGGTTTCGGTCAGCAACGCCAGCGTTGCGAGGTCGAACGAATGCCGCGCGTCGCCGAGCATGCTCGCCGAGCGGGCCACGACGTGTTCGAGTCCGCTGGGACTCTTCTTGAAGAATGACAGCACCATGATGATCTACTTTCCGGTCAACGCAGGAGTGCGACACCGATGAGGGGGAGCACGATGAATGCTCCCATCACGTATGCGACCGCCCACAGCCGCTGTTTGACTGCGATGTCCGCCAAGCGTTCGGCGGCCATCACTGGCACGTAGCGCCACCATGGCGGCACGTACAGGATCAGGATCGCGACGACATTGAACGTGGTGTGAACGAGCGCGACCGTGAGGGCCTCGGGAACCGACGTTGCGATTGCGGCGAGCAGAGCCGTGATCGTCGTGCCGACGTTCGCGCCGAGGGTCACCGGGTAGGCGTTACGCAGCGACAGGACCCCCGCCGCAGAGAGCGGGATCAGAATCGATGTGGTGATGCTCGAGGACTGCACCGCGACGGTGATCAAGAGTCCCAGCAGCATTGCGATCGAGCCACTGCCCTTGCCGAGCACGGAGTTGATCGATCGCTCGACCCGATCGGCCACCAACTGGCGCATGTTCTTCGTGATGAAGGTGAGCGACAGCAGCACGATGGCCAGCCCGGTGAGCACGACGGCGGTGCCGAGCCAGTTGCCGCTGAGCCCGAGCGCGCTCCACGCGTCGACGATCCATTCGACCGGTTTCTTCACCCACTTCTTGATCGGGCTCTTCCACTCCGATCCGGATGTGCCGACGAGATGATCGGTCATCCAGGTCGCGATCCGCGAGAGCAGTCCGGTCATCAGTTCGACCGGGAGCAGAATGAGCACCGCGAAGACATTGAAGAAGTCGTGCACGGTCGCGGCGGCGAACGCTCGTTTGAACTCGTTCGACTGTCGAACGTGACCGAGCGCCACCAGGGTGTTCGTCACGGTGGTCCCGATGTTGGCGCCCATGATCATCGGCACCGCCTCGTCGACGGTCACGTTGCCGGTGGCGACGAGCCCGACGATCACGGCCGTCGACGCCGACGACGACTGCACCAGGACGGTGCCGAGGATGCCGATGCACAGCCCGGCGACCGGGTTCGACACGCTCTCGAACAGCCGCTCCTGGGTGTCGGCACCCATGATGTTGATGCCCTTCTCGAGCGACGACACGCCGACGAGGAACAGGTAGATGAGTCCGCCGACGAGGAGCGCACGGAGCGGTGTCGGGATCTCGACGTGCGTCGAGGGTTCCGAGGTCGAGAGAGTCATGCCAGCAACAGAATCTAGACGCAATCCGTGCGCCGCTGAGCGGTTGCGGCTCTGCCGAGTGTCAGCCGAGGATGTCGGCCAGGGCCGCGAGCAGTGTCGTCACGTTTCGTTGGCGCGCGGTGTGGCCCATCGTGCCGATGCGCCAGACCTTGCCGGCGACCGGTCCGAGTCCGCCGCCGATTTCGATTCCGTACTCCTGAAGGAGTCGTGACCTCACTTCGGCCTCACCGACCGAGCCCAGGCGTCCGTCTGGAATCGTGATCGAGCTGAGCGGCGCGAGGCGAGAGCCCTCCGCCGCGAACAGCTCGAAGCCCAGGTCCGACATTCCGGCCTTGACCGCGTCGCCGGCCGCCTGGTGGCGAGCGCGTGCGGCGTCGAGGCCTTCGTCGAGCAGCGCACCCAGACCGGCGTGGAGCGACATGATCATCGAGATCGGCGCGGTGTGGTGGTAGGCCCGAGCGCCGCCGCCGGTCACGTACTTGGCGATCATGTTCAGATCCAGGTACCAGGACTGCGGCACGGGGATGAGCCGTTCGATTGCGCGATCGGACACGGTGAGCGGTGCCAGCCCCGGTGCGACGCCGAGGCACTTCTGCGTGCCGCTGTAGGCAATGTCGACGTTCCAGTCGTCGACGCGGAGCTCGACGCCGCCGAGCGATGTCACACAGTCGGCGAGCAACAGCGAGTCGCCTTTGTTCGCGCCCATCGCAGCGACGTCGCTCCGGACCCCGGTGGAGGTTTCGGCATGCACCATTGCGTACATCGCGGGTGCCGGGTGTGCGTCGAGCATCCGTTGGATGTCGACGGGCTGCCCCCACTCGTGTTCGACCGCGATCGCCTCGGCGCCGGTGCGCTGCGCGACGTCGACCATGCGGCCTCCGAAGACCCCGTTGACGCCGACGACCACGGTGTCACCCGGCCCGACGAAGTTGACGATCGCGGCCTCCATCCCCGCTGATCCCGTCGCCGAGACCGGGAAGGTGAGCGCATTCGATGTCTCGAACACGGTCCGTAGCCGATCGCTGGTCTCGTCGAGCAGTGCGATGAACTCCGGATCGAGGTGACCCAGCATCGGGCGCCCGAGCGCAGCGACGGCTTCTGGATACGGATTGCACGGGCCAGGGCCCATCAGGATGCGGTCGGTGAGCGTCATGGAGGTCGACTGTATTCACACGATGCCGCGGCGACATCCCCCAGCTCGGTGTCGTCGTACAATGCGGCAGTGAGCCGACCACGACCAGCGCCTCCTGCGGCGCCGATGTCGAAGTTCACCCGTCTCGCCATCACCCACGCCCTGATGATGGCGGGTGACGCCGCAATGGTGGTGGCCCTCGCCGATTCGTTCTTCTTCAGCGTCGAACTCGACGCGGCCCGAACGCAGGTCCTGCTGTTCCTCGCGATCAGCTTCGCTCCGTTCCTGTTCGTCGCGCCGCTGATCGGTCCGCTGATCGACCGGATGGCGGGTGGTCGTCGGCTGGTGATCCAGGTCGTGGCGATCCTGCGAACGGTGCTGCTCCTGCTGATGGCGCAAGATGTCGACGGACTCGAACTGTTCCCGCTCGTGTTCGCCTCGCTCGTGCTGCAGAAGACCTATGCCGTGTCGAAGTCGGCCCTGGTTCCGTCGACCGTGCGCTCCGAAACCGAACTCGTCGAGGCGAACTCGAAACTCGGGTTGCTGGCTGGAC
>Ga0316197_10000266_pt1 | contig 37134 bp, 31 predicted proteins | sample OudBiesiAoxic_MG_FD_204939 | JGI IMG/M metagenome (GOLD analysis project Ga0316197, IMG submission 204939) | Coastal sediment microbial communities from Oude Bieten Haven, Netherlands - site A oxic | ecosystem: Environmental > Aquatic > Marine > Coastal > Sediment | place: Netherlands... | reverse complement strand
GGAAGTGTCAGGCATCGGGGCCTCCTGCGGCGTTAAAATCACCCGGAGTGTCTGAACAAAGTGCTTCAGAAGGTTCTAAGCGCCCGCGCGACGATTTTACGAAGTGTCAACGCTTGTGCACATCCGGGGCCAGCATCAATCTGTCGTCTTCCCAGATCTGCGGCAGATACCGAAGTGGGGAAGGAGGGGCCTGTCCGGGCAACCTCCGAAAGCGGGTGCAGCGTGCTTTCTCGCCAAAGCACAGCACGCTGAGGAGGTCACCGTCTATCCGTACCCGCACCAGCGGATGAATGGCCAGCCCGCCGCCCACCGGCTGGTCCATGGCATAGAGCGGCACCAGCGCTGCCCGCCGTTCCGCTGCACGATCTTGCTGCAGCCAGTCCAGCAACGTATCGAGACTTGCATCATGTACCGACAATACCCCGGCATAGATATGATCGAAACTCTGGCAGGCGTGGCGGTCGGGTGCGTTACTCAGTAGGTGTGGCACCGGGAACGGTCGCCCTCCCGGAGTATAGCGCAGGCTGGTGGCCCTGGCGTGATGATGCAGCTGGGACTCGTAATATTCGCGCCGCGCGCCATGGTAGAACCAGTCCATGCCGGTGGCCGTATCGCCGGTGGCCGTGCCGGCACCGTCGCGTTGCAGCGCCAGCGGCCCTCGTGTCAGCAGCGGCACCGCGCCCGCTCCGAAAAGGCGACGCACCCGGCGCAGAAGCTCACTGTCTGCTGAGACCCGCACATCGTCCCAAACTCCAAGTACAGCGTCGAATATCTGTCGCGGCAGCATCAGCGAGGTCAGGTTCTCGAAGTGCAGTGCCCCGGCACCGGTCCAGCGGCTGACCCGTAGATCATCGCTACAGCGCACCTGCGTGCTGAGGCAACCGACATGGCCGGGATTGTCGGTCAGAAACCGCACATGATGCGCCAACCGTTCCGGATGCGACCAGTCATCGGCATCGTGCAGGGTGATGTAGCGCCCCCGTGCGGCCGTGAGACCGGCGTTGCGCGCGCCGTAGGCGCCGCGGTTGTGGGTCAGCCGGATCAGCCGGATTCGCGGATCGTCGGCCGCGGTACGGGTCACGATGGCGGCGGTGTCATCGGTGCTGGCGTCATCGATCACCAGCAGTTCCAGCGCCTGCCAGCTTTGCCCGGTCACCGCCCTGAGGGCGGTGCCGATGACCGGGGCGGCATTGTGTGCGGCCATCAGCACGCTGACCAGCGGTGCATCGGCATCCAGGCTGCCTGGAGCGGGGGCCGCGTTGGCGTACAGGCGGTCGAAGGCCGGTCCGGTGCCGTCGCGGAGCTCGAAAGGAGCCAACCTGTCCAGCGCCAGTGCCCGGTTTATGCAGCGCAACGCATCCGGCGGCCCTGCCGCCAGCCAGGTTGCGGCCAGATGCAGGTCGGCATTGCGGGATTCCCTGTCGTACAGACTGGTATCGGCGGTGCCTTTCTGCGCCCGCGCGATCAGGTGCAGGGGCATATATTTCGGCCCTAGGATAGCGAGATGCCGTGTCGCGGCGCTGGCATCGCCATCCCGCAGGGCCCAGAGCGCAATTGTCGTGCGCGCCCGCGCGGCAGTCTCCGGCTGTGCTGCATCCTGTGCCATCTCCCGTAGGGCGGCGAACGGGGCTTCGGTCAGACCGCCGGTCTCCAGCAGGCTGCGCAGATGACCGGCCCGGTCCTGCAGGCTCTCGTGCAGGGCGGGGTGCACTGGCGGATGCGGACGGCGGCCCTCGGACTGGCCGATGCGCAGGTAATGTATCAGTGCCGGAAGTCCCGCCTGCTTCACATCAGGGTTGTCGGCCAAATAGAATCGGGTGCAGAACCCCGGACCGGGATCGCGCCCCAGCGCCAGGCCGATCCGATAAAAATGCGCCAGAGGTGCTAAGCCGAACCGAACCACATCCGGATGGCATTGCCGATACCACTCGGCATCGAACAGCGCGCTTTCCTGAAGGCGCGCCAGATCTGCGGCGGTCATCCGCGTTGGATCGTCGGGTGTCAGCGTGCCGCTCACCGTCGCAGCAGGCCAAGCCGCTCTCGCAGGCCCGGCGTAGAGGGCCGTTCAGGCTCCGGCTCGTCCGCATTCATGTCAGGCACTGTATCCTGGGTCGCGAGCAGTCGGCTGAGGCGCACGATCTCATCATCGCGAATGGACAGTTGCATACGCAGCGCTTCGACCTGCGCGATCAGCAGGTGGTTCTGATGCATCAGTTCCGACTGCACATCGGGCGAGGCCGTGTCGGCGGGGCGCGTGCCAGGCGTGGACTTTTCAGTCATGCGCGGCCCTGCTTGGCACGGATGCGTGCGACATTGGGCGCCGCGTCCTCGGTCGCGGTGATGTTGCCCAGCATGTCCTTTTCGAGAACGTAATGCCCGGTAACGACCGCCAGCGCTGCTGGCGGCGTTCCGGCGGTGTAGCGCAGGATCAGATCCCAATCTACGAGGCGGGTCAGGGCCGTGTCGAACCCGCCGTGGGTCTCGAACAGGTGCCGGTGATGCACGAAGCTGTTGAGGTCGATGTAGTTGTCCCGTTCCAGTGCTGTGCGGTCATAGGGCCGGAACAGGATGTCGGACCAGCCGTCGCTGATGTTGTGCCGACATAGCGCCGTATAGGCGCAGTCTGCCTCCGGATCCAACAAGAGCCCGGCACAGGCGAAAAGTAGATGGTCGGGTTCCCAGCTGTTGTCGCTGTCGAGATAGGCGATGATGTCGCCCCGTGCCTGGTCCAGCCCGGCATTGCGCGCCGTCGACACGCCGCCGTGCGGGCGGCGCAGCACCACCAGCGCGCCGGCGGCGCAGGCCTCGGCAAAACGCGCTTCGAGAAGGGCGGCGGTGCCGTCAGTGCTGCCATCATCCACCACGATCACTTCGAGGGCCGCCAGCGATTGCAACAGCGCCGAGGAAACCGCATCGGTCACCACATGCGCCCGGTTCCAGCTGGGGATGACAACGCTGATGCGCGGTCGACTGGCCTGCATCAGCCGCAGCGCCTCCGCCCGCACCGAGGAGGGCAACTCCTCAGAAAAGCAGGGGGTGGTGCTTTGGCATAACGCTGCCAGCGTGAAGGGGAGGTGGTCATTGCCCTGCGCCAGCAAATCGCCCGGCGCACGCCCTTCCTGTGCACCTGAGGTCAGATAATGTTTGAGCGGGTCTACCCCCGCTGCGGCCACATCTGGGTTCTGCCGCAGATAGGCTCCGGTGTCGAACAGAGCCTTACGAACCCGCCGCGGCGTGGCTTTCATCGCCTGTGCGAGAACCCGGTTCAGCGCAGCCGCGGATCCGGTCAAGCGATCCTGTCGGCGGTCCAGCGCCATCTGTTCGCGCAACCGCTGACTGATGAAATAGGCCTTCTGGCTTTTCACCCGGTGGGACAGGCGATCCTCGGCCGCGCGCGCGATCACCAGATTTAGTAACCGTTCCAGGTCCGCGTTGCGTCCGGTGCTTTCAGTTAGCGTATGCAGCCCCTTCTGCAGCACCGCGATCAGGTCGCGCGGTTCCGCGCCGGGGGCCAGCGCCTCAAAAAAACTGTCGGGAATCTTCCTAGCGTTTTCCGCATCGACCACTGAACACCTGCCTTTTGAAAACCGGACCCGTTGCGCGCCAATTTAGGCCGTGGCGTCGATGCATGACAAGGGCGGTCGCCGCCTGGGCCGGACCTTGTGGCTTCACATGAGCTTTGTTATGCGCTGGGTGTTGCACGCCCTGTCCAGCCTGCGCATGTGCGGGAAAGGCCTGCGATATATAGTGAGACGATCATTGATCGGATGCAGTTATGACAAAGAAGGCCCTGATCACGGGTATCACCGGACAGGACGGCTCTTATCTGGCCGAATTTCTGCTGGAAAAAGACTATGAAGTCCATGGGATCACCGTGAACTACCGCGAAGCCTATGGCATGTATGCCTGCAACGGCATCCTGTTCAACCATGAGAGCCCGCGCCGCGGCGAGACCTTCGTGACCCGCAAGATCACCCGCGGTCTCAGTAATATCGCACACGGTCTCGAAAGCTGTCTCTATATGGGCAATATTGACGCCCTGCGCGACTGGGGCCATGCCAAAGATTATGTGCGCATGCAGTGGATGATGCTGCAACAGGACACGCCGGATGATTTTGTCATCGCAACAGGTGTACAATATTCAGTTCGCGATTTCATTATCTGGTCAGCGGCCGAGTTGGGTATCACGCTGCGCTTTGAAGGCACTGGCGAGAACGAGATTGCCATCGTTGACAAGGTCGAGGCCGACAAGGCCCTTATGCTCAATCCGGGCGATGTCGTGGCGAGGTCGTAATGCGCGTAGACCCCCAGTATTTCCGCCCCGCCGAGGCCGAGACGCTGCTGGGCTCGCCTGCCAAAGCCAAGGCCGAGTTGGGCTGGGAACCCGAGATCACAGCCCAGGAAATGTGCGCCGAGATGATGGCCGAAGATTTGCGCATCGCGCGGCGTCATGCTTTGCTCAAAGAGCATGGGCTGGACTTACCGATAAGCTTGGAAAAGTTATGATCCATAGCGCCCCGCATCTAAATGGAGACCTGATGTGAAAAGTACCATTGCTCTTTCAATGCACAAGGCGGGCAGCTCGATTGCCGACCGTATCTTTACCAAAATTGCCAGAGAGCGGGGGTACGAGCTTGACCTGATATCGACGCGCGTCTCCGATTCACCCCTGTCCGAGCCCGAGTTCTATCGCGAATATCAGTCGCAGATGAAAACCGAGGGTGTCTATTACGGCATGGCCCGTCATCCCCAGTGCCATGAACTTGAAATCCTGCCGAAGCTGCGCGTACTCATTCAGGTGCGTGATCCCCGCGACTGTATCACCTCGATGTACTATTCGTTTGCCAATAGCCATGTGCCGCCAAGAGACCCTACAAAGCTGGAAGCTTTTGAAAAGCGCCGCGCTGAATTTCAGGCGATCGATATCGATGTATGGGCGGTCAAGGAAGCCAGAAATTATTTGAAGCGTCTGGAAAAGCTGGAAGCTGTGATCAATAGCCATTCCGAGGTTCAAATGCTGACGTATGAAGAAATGGTGCAAGACACGCCCGCATGGCTTGAGAAGGTACTGACCTTTTTCGATCAGCCGATGACCGACAGATTGCAGAGGGTACTAGAGCCACATTTGGATTTTTCTGTATCCACCGAAGATGTCTCCAAGCACAAGCGTCAGGTCTCACCCGGGGATCACCGCCGCAAGCTGAAGCCCGAAACCATTGCTCAGATGAACGAGGTTCTCGCGCCGACAATGCGTGTCTTCGACTATTCAGTCTGATCGTTACGCGACCGTCTGCAAAATAATCTTCAAAAAAGGGAAAGACCGGAATGGCAGACGAACAGACACCTGAATGCAACATCTGTGGTGGCACATCTTTCGGCCCCTTCGTCAGAAGGCCAATCGCGCGATGTACCCAATGCGGATCGCTTGAGCGGTCCCGCGCGATTATGCATCTTGTCAAAACCCGGGACCTGGTCCGGCCGGGTATGAAGATCATACATTTTGCCCCGGAACGAAGCGTCGGCGCAAAGCTGATGAGCATTGTAGGACGTGATAACTACGAAGCTTATGATCTGTTCCCCGATCAGTTCGATAGTGCGCTCAACGTGCAAAAATTTGATCTGACCGAAGCGTCAACGCTACCCAGCGGCCGCTATGATTTGGTTCTGCATTCGCATATCCTTGAACATATCCCGTGTTATGTCGCCGTTGTGCTGTGGCATCTACATCGGTCACTGACCAAAACCGGAACGCATCTGTTCTGCATTCCCGTTGCCCGCCGCCACCATTCTGAATCGGATTTTACTCCGCTCTCAGATGACGTGCGCCTTGCTCGGTTCGGACAGCGTGATCACTGCCGAATTTTCGGCCAAGAAGATCTTGGCAAGACGATTGGCCAAGTCTTCGATTTGACCTCTGAAACCTCGGGGCTGACCGTTCCCGAAGCGGTGGCCCTCCGCCACAATTTTGATGTGGAGGAGGTAAGGCGCACGATATTTGCCATGCGAAAGACAGATCTTTTGTTGTCGGAGGCCCGTTTCCAATGACGACCCGAATATACGTGGCCGGTCATCGCGACATGGTGGGCGGCGCCAAGGTCGGTGGCATCCATGCCAACAACACCTATCCGGCGGATTTCATCTACGAAAGCCTGATGATCGAATGTAACGTGATCCATCAGGCCTTTGTCGCGGCTCCTCTCTTCCAGCCTGATCTGCGCGCGCCAGCCCACAGGATCCGTCAGGGACGCGCAGGATAACGTTCTTGTTTTCCGGAAATTTGGCACCTAACGTTTGCCGGACACAAATGTCGGAACTTCTGTTGCTTTCAACAATATATATGGAAACGAGTAGATGCCGGAGCAGAAAGATAAGAAGGGCTTTGTACCCGAGCACTATGATCCCGTCGAATACTGGAATACCCGCAAGCAGCCGAATACGGCCAAGGCACCGGGCGTCAGTCAGAACCATGCCGATTTCTTCCGTAAACACACGCCTCTGGACGCTCCGGCGATACTGGAACTGGGGCCGGGCGTGGGGCGGCTTTTCTCGATATACAAATCGGCCAGGGATGGTGTCTTTGATACGCTTGATCTGACGCGCCAGCACGAGCAGACCATTGACAGGGCAGCCGAGGAGCAGAGCCTGTCGGTGCGCCAGCATTTTATCACCGAGGCCGATGCATCCTTTCCCTTTGCGGATCAGCAATTTGACGTCGGTGTCTCGTCCTTCGTCTTCATCCATGTCCCCTTCGAGTACATTCGCCATTCGATGTCCGAGATGGCCCGGACCTGCCGCAACGTCGTCGTTTTTGCCTCGGACGATCCAGCATGGCCAAAGACCGAGGCAGAGCGCAAACCTTCAACCCACGTATTCGGGCATGACTATGTAAGGCTTTGTGAGGAACTGAACCTTGTTTTGCATGAACGCGCACTGTATCCTAGCCACCTCGGCATCAATTCGGTGGCCCTGTGTTATGGCAGGGCTTGACAGCGCGCTGAGGCGCAGTCTCATCTAGATACTTGGCAGATTGCAGATCGGGCTCGCTCGGCAATCCAATGTTGAAGCAGTGTTTTCATGATCCATTCCATTCTTCTGTGCGGCTCTCCAGGTGAGGATGACATCATCCGCTATGAAGATGTTTACGCCTGGAATTGAATCCTTGCCTTTCGCGCCGTGTCACAAGGAGACCAAAACCGTATGAGCGCCGTCATCGCCGCCGTCGAAAAACACATGGCCGACAGGGATTATCCAGCAGCCCGCGCCCTGCTGGAAGCGGCCCTTGCGCACGATCCGGAATTCTACCTCTACCATGCCCGGCTGGGCGATGTGGCCGGGGAGGAGGGGGACAGTGATCTGGCGCGCCAGGCCTACGGACGCGCGCTGGCGCTCAACCCGAAGGCCGATTGGCTCTATGATCGTCTGGCCGCACTGGACGGGATTGAGCGTTTCGTCGGGTGCTATGACCGCTATCCCGATCTGACCACCAAGCGCCGCGCCGAAGGCGGGCGGCGGCTGCGCGAGGGGCCGCGCGAGGGAACGCCCGAACAGCCGCTGGTGACGATCGTCACGGCGGTCTATGATAACGACACGACCTTTCAGCGCTGCATCGACGCAATCCGGACGCAGACCTATCCTAACGTAGAATATATCGTCGTGGACGGCGGCAGCCCCAAGAGCACGCTGGACGTGATTCTGGCCAATGATGAGTTCATCGATTATTATATCTCGGAGCCTGATCGCGGCATCTATTCGGCGATGAACAAGGGCATCGCCCTGGCACGCGGCGACTACGTCTGTCTGCTGAATTCGGACGATTGGTACGAGCCGGATTTCGTCGCGAAATCGGTTGCTGCGGCATTGGACGGCGCCAGGCCCGACATCGTCTATTCAGATTTTTACGATGGTGACACCCGCGTCACCGCGCGGCCGCTGTCCGATGGCATCTATCTGGGCAATCTAAACGTCAGCCATTGCAGCTTTCTGGTGCACCGCAGTTGCTATGATCGCATCGGTCCTTACGACGAAAGCCTGCGTATCCTCAGCGACATGGTCTGGATCCGCAAAGCCCACAGCGAGGGCTGCGCTTTCCGCAAACTCGACATCGCCGGGTTTCATTTTTCCCATGGTGGGCTGTCCTCCGGCGGGAATGCGGCGCGGCGCGACCTAATCATTCGCGAAAATGGCACCTGCTACAGGGCCGTTTTTCCGTTCCTGAGTCAGTCCGAAGCCGAGGATCTCTACCTGCTGCGGTTCCGGACCGACAAGCTCGACGCGGTCGAGGCAATGCTGGCGCGCCATCCTGATCAGCCGCTGTTTCGCAGCGCGCTCGCGGCCTATGTCGACCATTGCTTTCGCGACCGGTCGACCTTTGCGCTCGACCGAACAGAAACCGACAAGCTGTTCCCGGTTTTTGTACGCGTGGCAAAGGCGCTGGAGATTTCCACAGCGTCCATTCGCCTCGAGACCAATAGCGGTCTGCTGTCGGATCTGCTGGGCGCTATCGAGGCGATGCCAGTGCCGGAATGCGGACCGGACGGCAAACGCATCCTGCACTACGCCACCGTCTTTTCCGCCCCGTCCGAGACCTTCATCTACGATCTGATCGGGCGGCTCGAAACCCGATCCCCGCATGCCAGCGTAGTGCTGTGCCAGACCCGTGAACTGGCACAGAAACGCCCTTTCGGTAGGGTCATCACCGTGGACTGGCCGCAGTACCGGCCCGAGGTAATCGCCGAGATATTCAAGTGCATCGTGGCGCATTTCCGGATTGACGTGCTGGTGGCGCATTTCGCCATCAATGAACACCGGCTGTTTCAGCGTATCGGCGAACTGGGCTTGGGCATCCCGACAATCAGCATGTGCCACGGTATCGACGCCTTCGTGATGCGTACGAAGCCGGAATATCGCGACCATCTGATCAATACTTTCAGCAATCGGCCCAACACCGCCTTTACTGCCGTTTCGGGTTATCTGCGCGATGAACTGGTCGCGAATGGTGTACCTAAAGACCACGTCAGCCTGGTCCATAACACTGTCAATCCGCGGTTTTTCGAGCATCGCAAGACCGATGGATTCTATGATGGCAAGCGTAAACTGCAACTGCTCAGCATCGGGCGGCTCATTCCGCTCAAGGGCCATGATTACCTGATTCGGGGATTGGCTGACTTCAGCCGCAGGGCCACCGACAATGTGCATCTGACTATCGTCTATGGCCATGGTACGGATGAGCTGGAAAACCTTCAGGCGCTGGCTGGTCATCTGGGGGTGGCCGACAAGGTTACGTTCGAACCCTTTGTCGATTTCAGCACCGATCCGGGCTATCTGGCCGGGTTCGACTGTTTCGTTTTTCCATCTAGCTATTCCGACAACGGACTGGGACGGTCGGAATCCTTCGGCCTAGCCGTGCTCGAGGCGATTGCGGCGGGGCTGCCCGTGATCGCCTCCGATGCCGGGGGCATTCCCGAAGTGTTGGGCGAGGACCGTCGCTTTGCCCGCATCGTGCCGCATGCCGACAGCGGCGCCATCGCGGACGCGCTGGCGCAGATGTGGCGCGAGGGCAGCGCCTTTGCCGACAATCTCGATTACGCGCGCAATCGCCTGGCCGCGTTTTCGGAGGAAAACCAGATTGCCGCCCTGAATACGGTGATCGACCGCATAACCGCCCCCGAGGCACAGCCGCGCAATATCAAGGTGGCGCTATTTTCCTCCTCGACCCAGCAGGGTGCGGGCTATGCCGCCTACCGGGTGCATCGCGGGCTGATGGCGCTGCCGCAGGTGCAGCCCACGATGTTCACCACCATCCGGCACCACCAATACGAACCGGGTGTGCATTTCATCACGCATCCCAGCACCGACGGCACCCGCTGGCGCACGCTGCAACCCAAGGCAAAGCCGGGGCATACGATCTTTACCATCAACCAGACCCATATCCCATCCCGAGACCTGCTGCGCGTGGTGCACCCCTACGACGTGATCAGCCTGCACTGGCATGCGCGGTTTCTGTCGGTGGAGAACATCGCCAGCCTGACATGGTCCGGCAAGCCGGTGGTGATGACGATCCGCGACATGATGCCGATCACCGGTGGCTGCCATTACTTTCACGGCTGCGACAGATGGCAGGACAGCTGCCAGGACTGTCCGCAGATCCCTAGCGCGGAAACCGGCTTTCCCGCCGAGGTACTGGCGGCAAAACGGGCGTATTACAATTTCGACAACCTCACGCTGGTCGCGATTTCGAACCACACCCGCGGCATATTGGAACGCGCCCCCGGGTTCCGCAACTGCCGGATTGAGACGATCCCGAACTCGATCGAAACCGATGTGTTCCGCCCCTATGACAAGCGTGAGATGCGGCGCAAGTTCGGCCTGCCCCAGGACTGCAAGATCATCGGCTACGTGCCCAGCTTCTCCAGCGAGGTCAAAGGCTACCGCGAATTTCTGGCGGCGCTGAACATGCTTGATGCCAAGGATCTCGGATGTGATCCTTTCGTGATGCTGGTGGGCAACGACACGCCCGCCACGGCCGACATCCGCCAAGACAAGAAGGCGCTGGGATATATCTCCGACAACGACAAGCTGGCGCGGGCCTATTCCTGCGCCGACGTGATCGTCGTGCCGTCGCTGGAAGAGACATTTTCCAACACCACCGCTGAAGCGATCTCCTGCGGCGTGCCAGTAGTGGGGTTCCGCACCGGGGCGATCCCCGATCTGGCAGTAAACGGCAAGACCGGGTACACCTTCGAGATAGGCGACGTGGCAGGGCTGACTGCGGGCATCGCGGCGGCACTCACGGGGCCGGATCTGGGCGCTAATTGCCGCTCCCATGCCGAGGAGACCCTGTCTTTCATGACCCAGGCGCACCACTACGAGGTGTTGTTTGCTGATCTGGCCCGACAGGCGGAACATCGCGCCGCAAGCAAGCCGAAGGTGTTCGACAGCTTTGACCGGCTGGGCTTCGGGCTGTCACACATCGCCGCCGAAGCGGTGCAGCTAACCGCCGATCCCGATACTCCGCTGGCAGAGGGTAGGGTGCCGATCCTGTAGGCTTGCGCGCCCGTCCCTGCCCGCAGGGATGGAACCCCTCGCGGGATGTCATCTGCGGTGCATCGGTTTCAGCATCCTCAAACTCTTTCGTGTTGAAGATCGACAGACAACAAATCACAGCTTGCGTTAGCGCCCGAATTTCGGAGAGCAGATCAATACCCCAGAACTTTCAAGCTCTACGATAGCCTGCCGGTATAGGCCTCCAGCGCCTCCTCAGACAGTCTTTCGTAATTATGGATTGTGCCGCCGCATGGTCAAATGACACTTAACGATTCATTGTGGCGGGCACCGAACCGGCAGCCAATTTCGAAGAACAGCAAGCTCAATGTACGTTCACCATTCGTTTCGGTGAAGGTGTCTATGCTGCTGGTGATCTCCAGAAGGCCAGGGGTTTTGATGTCCCGGCCGTGCAAATGCAGTGCACCAAAGACGGGAACTTCGAGAATATCGAAGCTACAAGGTATTTCCCTTCCCTGTTTAATCAGACTGAACTGCAGGTTCTCAATGCCATGCAAATTGCGCCCGCGCCCCTCACGGAAGAACAACGTCAAATCGCGACGTATATCGGCCAGTGATATTTGCAAACGCGAAGCATTGCTCCAAGCATATCGTGTCGGAAAATAGGTTGACGACGGCCCCTCCGGCAGATGAAATCCCTTACGGAGCTGAACGCGCGGGGGCGGAGCCTTGTAGTATTTCTGATCCAAACCGGCAAGAAAGAGATACTCTTCAGAGGCGTTCTCGGGATCTTTTCGGTGTGTGTTGACGGTCTCTTTTTCAAAATCTGCAAGCGCCTGATCGATTGTCATGGATGTGTCTTCGCACAGTATTGCAATGACGTTGCGCATCACCGCGCCATGAAAGAACAAGGGCCGCAACTGCTTCTCGACAAGTTTGTCATAAACGGTTGTGTACTGGCTTGCTTGGTCAGCGCCCACGGTCAGGTTGACCACAAAGGCGTTATATTGGAAAAAGAAGCAATATTCCTGCCACAGCTGCCATGCGGCATTGGAGCTGCTTGCATCGCTGCGCGTCATCTGTAGCGCCCACCAGCAATCATAGGCCAGGTTGGGGTAGACCTCTCTCAGCATCGTGACGTTTTTGATCCAGATGTTGTCGAGAAAGGTCAAAAAATGCGGCGAGCCGCAGCGATAAAGCGCATTGCCGTTGATGTGGAACTGGATCGATGGGTCCAGCGGCGCGTCACCCAGATAAGGCGATCCAATGACCCAGGCATCCGACGGGGTCAGCATGCGATATAGGTCATGCAGCCAGTTCGGGCGCAAGGGCAGGCAGTCCAGCTCGATCTGGAACGTATAAAGCCCGTATTCGGCGGCGATGTGCATGGCTTGCTGAAACAGGAAATTGGGACCGGCTTTGTTGCCAAACACACCTTCGGGTCTGGAACTATCCCGCACATATAGGTCCCGATCCCCTTCCAGATCAGCGCTAAATACCTCGATCTTATCAAAACAGGCCTGCAGGACGGGAAATTTTGCATAAAGCGCATGCGTGCGTGCGATCAGGTCTTCATCGGCCATGTTGTACACGATCAGCAAGGACGGTTTGGGACATTCGTCGGAGACCAGCGGAAGGAACCGCGGATCACTCCAAAATGCGAATGTCTGCTCGAGCACGGGAAGATCGCTGGAAAGGCAGGGCACCAAAACGGAGCCGAGACGCCGGTCGCCGGGAGTTGCTGTCATGACATGTGATCTCCGTGGGGCATATTCATGTTGATGTCTCAGGCTGGATAATCTAGGCGGTCGCATAAAGCCCGGTAATGTGATGCGCGTTTGCGGCTCTTCTCGACATCGGCGGGCACCTCCCGCCGCGGGCGCGGCGTGATCGAAAACCCCTTTCTGCCGCTGTCGCCTGACAGGTTCATCACTGGCAACATGTCCTGAAATGTCGGCCAGTAGCAGAGATCGAGCGCAGCGCAGATTTGTTCCGTTAGTTCGCGGGGGGTCTCCAGGAAATCTTCGTACCGATACCAAGGCAGGCTGTCATGAGCATTCAGGAACAGCATGTAGCGGCGGGCATATTCATCGAGCGTAAAAGGTGTGAAGTTTTTCCATCCGTTGGCTGCCAGCGACAGGAAGGAATCGAGCGGATGGCGCAGGGTCACTACCGCGCGGGTGGGCGCCACGGTGCAGAGCATGTCATGCACGCTGGGGCGGGTGTCGGCCGGTCGTTCGGTGCAGAACTGCGTATGCGCATGACTGCGGATCACCAGATCCAACCCCTGCTGCGTCAGCCTGTCCAGCATCTTCTCCAGCCCGCATTGAAACAATTCCACGACAAGATCTTCGGACACGTCGCGCAGCCCCGTCTGCAGCCCCGCGATGATATCTGTGGGCAAAAACCGCGCGCCGCTCGCCTGCAGATGCATATTGCTCAGCGGGTCGATTTCGCTCAGCAGCACGGTATTTGGCATCGCGGCAAGGCATTTGCAGATCAGCGTGCCGCCGGTGCAGGCAAAGTGATGGATCGCCCGGATCGATGCCGGTGGGGTTGCGTCCACGGTCTCCAGCCGCTGCTTGCACTGCCCCAGAAGTCCCGGCAAGGAGGATGCCCCCCTGCGATAGGTGTCCGGCTTGACGTCCTCGAAACGCACGCGCAGCAGCGCTAGCGTGTCTTCGACGGCCTCCGTGAGGAGGCGGTGCGCTTGCGGGTCGAGCGTCACGTTTTCGTCCCCGGGATCAGCCCGGACTGCGCCGGTTCGGTCTGATGCAAATGATCTGAGGCGATCATCAGCCGGACAGTGACCTGCCGCAACAGGGCCTCCAGTTCGTTCTTTTCTTCCACCAGCGCGGCATGGCGATGGCGCAGGTCGGTCATGTCGGCATCGTGCAGCGCGCGCATCCGCTGGGCCTCGATCAAGTCACGTTCGAGGCGGGCGGTGTCGGTCTGCTGGGCGCGCAGCCGGTCCAGTTCGAGCTGCACGGGATTGCGGCGCATCCAGTACCTCGGAAAAGCGGGATCGTGTCTTTGCACGTCCGCCATCGCATATCCCCATGCCGTCAGTAAGCTGGGCAGATCCGGTATCTCGGGCTGGGTATCGTAAAGCGTCTGGGAGGTGTCGCAGATCAGCAGATGCGTAAACGGATTTTCAGCCATGCCGGCCAATTGTTCCAGAATCATCGCCGAGTCCCCCGGCACATCCATGATCAGTACGTGTGTCTTGTCCGCCGCAAGACCGAGTCTGTTCAACAGGTCTGTCAGCGTGACGGTATCGACCATCGGCGTATCCTGAACCCGCAGGCCGGGAAAGAGACTGTAAAGGCCGCTCGGGGTCCGGAGGCTGGAATGGGCAGCAAAATTGAGCACCTGGAACGGAGTAGAGCCCGTGGTCTCCGCCAGTGCCAGCGGCTGAACCGTGATCCGGTCGTCGTCGGCTGCGGCGTTGGTCAGGGCGTGTTGAAAGGCAGGGTTAGGTTCGACCAGAACGATCCGACGGGTTGCCGTCTGCACCAGTGCGGGCACATCGGCCCCGTATCCGGCCCCCAGATAGACGATGGTTTCCAAGGTCTCGACACGGTCGATCTGACCAAGCCAGGCACTCCAATTACCCGCCATCCCCCTATCCCTTTCGCTTCATGAGAAGACGGAGACGGCGCAGCGGTTCCATGATCCGGTAGGACCGCGACGCTTGGATGCCGTGGACCCAGGCCTCGACCTCAGCCAGTTTCTGCTCAAGGGTCTTGATGTCATGCCGGCGGCTGTCGCGGTCCGCGCTGACCTTGCGGACCTGCGCGTAGGTACTCTCCAGATCGCGCTGCGCATGGTCAAGCTGCTGCATCAGCACCTTTTGCGTGTTTTCCAGCGCGGTGATGGTCTGGACTTTGCGACCCAACTCGCTGTCGAATTCTGCCTGGCGCTGCTGCATGCGCCCGCTTTCGGCCTGCGCGTGGTCAAGCTGCTGCTGCATGCGCCCGCTTTCGGCCTGCGCGTGGTCAAGCTGCTGCTGCATGCGCCCACTTTCGGCCTGTGCGCTTTCAAGCTGCGCAAACATCTCCTCGGCATAAAGCGCCTGATTCTGGCTCTCTGCCTTGACCTCGTCGAACTCAGCCTGCCGGGCAAGATAATGCATGAGCGCCTCGGTGCCTTCGCTGGTGGCGTTCGTGTCTCGGTTCGACAGGTTCAGCGCGCTAGCCTCCAGTTCTCCGGCCAGCACCTGCATAGTTATGTCCTGCTGCAGCGTGTTGCCCGCCAATACCCGCAGCACCGGGTCAGGAGCAAGGCGCGGGGCATGTTCCAGCGCGAATGTCGCCGCCGATTCCAGCCCCAGCCGCATGGCCAGCACACCGGGATAGTGCAGGGCCATGTCGACGCTGATCAGCGTGATCCGGTCGCGATGTGGGCGCAGCACATCCACCAGCGCGCCTGCCGCAGTCTGCCATTCGTTCAGCGCGGCCTCCGGAGCGACCCTGGCTTTCATGCGCTGGCCGATATAGGACTCGGGCGTGTCATAAATCAGCAGGCCCGTGCGATCCGGAGCGGCCTGCAGAGCCTGTCCGAGGGCCGACACCGGCACGATGTCGGCCACCACCCGTTCCCGCTCCAGCACGCTGCGCAACGCCGTGTCCCGCACCGCGTCGGCGAAACAGACAATCAGGCTGTCTTGATCGGGAACCTCGGATCGCGCATTGGAAGGCTTAAGACGTTGAGCTGACATCACAAACATGCCTTTACTATTCTGTACAGTGCGGGGGGTAGTGCATCGGCAAGGATGACCCTCTGCTGCGGAAGGAGAGTAATACGATATGCAGGCGCATACCCAATTTTGCCAAGGAATGTCCACTATGCGCGGCCAGATTATATGATCAACGCATATCCGCTGGGCAAGTACAGCCATCGGCAGCCGCTTGCTTACAGGCCGGTGCGGGACGCCTGCGCCGATCACCTTCGCCTGACCACCGCCCTGCCGGACGCCGACGTGGTAATCCTTGCACACAGCAAGGATCTGGATGCTCACGGCACTGGTTTGGCGGCGGCACTGGAGGCGCATCAGCGACTGGTGCTGTTGTCGGAAGAACCGTTCTGGGACACGGTATGGGGCCGTGATCCGCTGCGCCGGGTCCAGCACCACCCCACCGATGCCGGACCGTTGGCGTTCGTCTGTCTCAACCACCACACCAGCCGCATCTATGATTTTGACGAAATCCCCTATTTTCTGCTGACCGACGCCCGCTTCTTCACCCGCTATGCCAGCTGGTTCCGGCGGAACGCCGCGCGCGACACCGCGCACTGGCAGGCGCATTTTGCCGAGGCCCGCCACGCGGTGGTCTTTCTGGCCGAATATCGCGATGAGGCCCGCTTCGACGTGACTTTCGACGGCCATGACATCTTTGGCATGGGACGGCTGCGGACGCAGATCGCGCTGGCCTGCAACGGACCCGATGTACTGCGCAGCGGGGCGGGGTGGAACACGTTGCCGCGTCGTCAGGATTTGCCGGACTGGCACCTTGACAAGTTTCTCGAACTGGACGGCCGTTGCCGTATTTTGTCGGCGATCGAGAACACGCATCAGGCCAGCTACGTGTCGGAAAAACTGTTCGATGCCTATGCCGTAGGCGCGGTGCCGCTGTTTGTCGCGGGGCCGGGGCACCGGGTGCATGATCTCGTGCCTGAAGGCTCGTTCCTCAATCTGTACGGGCTAACGCCCGAGGCAGCGGCGGCGCGCATCGCCGCCTTCGTGCCAGACGAAGCCTTCATCGCGCGCTACCACGCCGCGCAGACCAAGCTTGCCGCGCTGTTTGCCAGCCCCGCGGCTCTCGTGCGCGAACGCGCCCGACTGGGCACGGCGCTGTGGCGCGAACTGTCTGCTGTAGTGTCAAAATGACATCAGCGGCTTCCGGTAGGCAATGCACCACGTTTGGGCTGGCAGGTGCGGATGGCATTTGGCACAAGCAGGTAACCTGACAGGAGGCCTTATGCGAATTGAACGAACTGCCCTTGCCGGCGTGCTGATCTTGACCCCGAAACGCCACGTAGATCCACGCGGCTTTTTCTGCGAAAGCTGGAATGCTCGTCGCCTGGCCGAGGCCGGGATCGGCATCGACTTCGTACAGGATAATCATTCGATGTCGCTGCAGGCGGGAACCGTCCGCGGATTGCATTATCAGGCGCCGCCCCATGCGCAGGCCAAGTTGGTGCGTTGCGGGCGCGGCGCGCTTTTCGACGTGGCCGTGGACATACGCCGCGGGAGCCCGACCTACGGACGCTGGATCGGTGCGGATCTGAGCTTCGAAAACGGCCGCCAGCTGTTCATTCCTGCCGGCTTTTTGCACGGTTTTGTCACCCGCGTGCCAGAAACCGAGATCATCTACAAATGCAGTGACTATTATGAGGCTGCCTGTGACGGCACCGTGCGTTTCGACGATCCTGATATCGGCATCGACTGGGGGCTAGGCGACGCGCCGGCGCTGCTTTCCGAGAAAGACAGAGCCGCGACGCTGCTGGCCGATTTCGACACACCCTTCCGCTACAAAGAGGCCTTGGCATGAAAATTCTCGTCACCGGCGGGGCCGGGTTCATCGGATCGGCCGTGGTGCGTCAGGCGGTGGCGGCAGGGCAAGGCGTGGTCAATCTCGATGCGCTGACATATGCCGCTTGCCTTGACAACGTGGCGTCGGTGGCGACCTCGCCACTTTATGCGTTCGAACATGCTGATATCCGCGACCGCGGCGCGCTGGCGTGTATTTTTGCCGATCACGCGCCGGATGCGGTGATGCATCTGGCGGCTGAATCCCACGTTGATCGCTCCATCGACGGCCCGGGCGATTTCATTGACACCAACATCACCGGCACCTTTAACCTGCTGGAAGCCGCACGGACATACTGGAACCACACGGGACAGCCCGAGACGTTCCGGTTCCATCACATCTCGACCGACGAGGTGTTCGGCAGTCTCGGTGTCGATGGCCAGTTCACCGAAACCACACCCTACGATCCACGCAGCCCCTATTCCGCCTCCAAGGCGGCCAGCGATCATCTGGTCCGGGCCTGGCATGAAACCTACGGCCTGCCGGTGCTGCTGAGCAATTGCTCGAACAATTACGGGCCCTATCATTTTCCCGAAAAGCTGGTGCCGGTGGTGATCCTGAACGCGCTGGCGGGCAAGCCGCTGCCGATCTACGGCGACGGGTCCAATGTGCGCGACTGGCTTTACGTCGAGGACCATGCCGATGCGTTGCTGACGGTACTGGAAAAAGGAAGTGTGGGGCGCAGCTACAACATCGGCGGCGAGAACGAACTGAGTAACCTCGACCTGGTGCGTATGATCTGCGCGATACTGGATGAGAAACGCCCGCGCAGCGCTGGCTCCCATGCCGACTTGATCACCTTCGTCGCGGACCGCCCCGGCCATGACGCGCGATATGCCATCGATCCCACCCGAATCCGTAAGGAGCTGGGCTGGCGGCCCTCGGTAACTGTGGAAGAGGGACTTGCGCTCACCGTGACGTGGTATCTCGAAAATGAGAGTTGGTGGCGGGCGTTGCAGAACCGCACTGGCGTGGGCCAACGGCTGGGCACGGGAGGGACGCCATGACCATCCTGGTTTTTGGCAGGACCGGGCAGGTGGCCACCGAACTGCAGCGCCAAGCAGATGTCACTGCATTGGGGCGGGACGCCGCCGATCTGGGTGATCCGGCAGGATGTGCCGCGGCCATCGCCGCCCATGGGCCGGCGGTGGTGATCAATGCGGCCGCCTATACCGCCGTGGACAATGCCGAAACCGATGAGGCCCGTGCGCATGCCGTCAATGCCGGGGCGCCCGGCGCCATGGCGCAAGCCTGCGCCGCACGGGCCATTCCGTTTCTGCACATTTCGACCGATTACGTCTTTGACGGCACTGGCGACAGACCCTGGCGCGAGACCGATCCTACAGCGCCACAAAACGCCTATGGCCGCACCAAGCTTGCCGGCGAGGTGGCGGTGCGGGCCGCCGGGGGCAGGCATGTGATCCTGCGCACGGCCTGGGTGTTTTCGGCCCATGGCAACAACTTCGTAAAAACTATGTTGCGCCTGTCGGACACTCACGACGCGCTGCGGGTGGTGGATGATCAGTGGGGCGGCCCGACACCGGCGGCGGATATCGCCGCCACGCTGCTCGCCATGGCGGGGGCGCTGCAGGACGGGCAGGCGGGCGGCACCTATCATTATGGCGGTGCGCCACATGTCAACTGGGCCGGTTTCGCACGCGAGGCATTTGCCCGCGCGGGCCGTGCGGTGACGGTGACAGGCATCCCAAGTACCGATTTCCCGACCCCCGCTAAAAGACCGCTGAATGCACGATTGGACGGTGCCGCACTGGCGGCTGATTTCGGCATACCGCCTGCGGACTGGCGCGCCGGGCTGGCGGCGGTCCTCGACATATTGGGAGCACGCGCATGATACATCGCAAAGGCATCGTTCTGGCAGGCGGGTCGGGCACACGGCTTTACCCGATCACCATGGGCATCTCCAAGCAGTTGCTGCCGATCTATGACAAGCCGATGATCTACTATCCGATCTCGGTGCTGATGCTGGCAGGTATCCGCGACATCGCGATCATCACCACGCCACATGATCAGGACCAGTTCCGCCGCATGCTGGGCGATGGCAGCCAGTGGGGCCTTAATCTGACATATATTGTTCAGCCCAGCCCCGACGGGCTGGCGCAGGCGTTCATCCTTGCGGAGGAATTCCTGGCCGGCGCGCCCTCAGCACTGGTGCTGGGCGACAACATCTTTTACGGTCACGGTCTGCCGGAACTGCTGGCAGGGGCGCGGGCGCGTGAAAAGGGCGGCACCGTCTTCGGCTATCGCGTGGCTGATCCGCAGCGCTACGGCGTAGTGGATTTTGACAGTACCGGCAAGGCGATCTCGATCGTGGAAAAACCATCCGTGCCGCCCTCTCATTATGCCGTGACTGGGCTCTACTTTCTGGATGGAGACGCCCCTGCGCGGGCGCGCAATGTCACGCCGTCGGCGCGCGGCGAGCTTGAGATCACGACCTTGCTGGAAATGTACCTGCATGACGGTCTGCTGGATGTGCAGCGCATGGGGCGCGGGTATGCCTGGCTCGATACCGGCACACACGGGTCGCTGCTGGATGCGGGTAATTTTGTGCGCACGCTGGAAAAGCGGCAGGGCCAGCAGACCGGCTGTCTTGAGGAAATCGCCTTTGATCAGGGCTGGATCAGCGCCAGCGACCTGATGGCGCGGGCCGAGATGTTCAGCAAGAACGATTATGGCGAGTACCTGGCCCGACTGCCGCAACAGAACCGAGCCGATGCCGACTGATCAAGACGCTGCCGCGCTTCCAGTTGCGATCCTGATGGCCGTCTATGACGGAGCCGCTTACCTGCAGGCGCAACTGGACAGCATCGCGGCTCAGAGCCATCACAACTGGCGTCTGCTGGCCAGCGACGACGGATCGCATGATGACAGCCGGATCATTCTGGCCCGGTTCGCCGCGCGCCACCCCAGCACGGTCTGTCTCGACGGGCCGCAGCAGGGTGGTACTGAAAACTTCATGTCGATGCTGCGCGCGCTGCCCGATCACGTAGCCCCCGGAACCTGGGTTGCCTTTTGCGATCAGGACGATGTCTGGCTGCCCGAGCGATTGGAACGGGGCCTCGCGGCGCTACGGGACCAGGATCCGGCCTGTCCTGCGCTTTATTGCAGCCGCACCTTCATTGCCGATGAAGGCCTCGGTTCCAGGCGGCTGTCGGCACCACGCCCACGACCTCTGGGGTTTCGTAACGCGCTGGTCCAAAACGTGGCCTCGGGCAACACCATCCTGCTCAACCCCGCGGCGGCAGAGCTGGCGGTGACTGCGGCCCGGGAGACACGTCGGCCCGTGGTGCATGATTGGTGGCTCTATCAGCTGATCGCGGGGACGGGTGGCACTCTGGTGCATGATGATGTGCCGTCGCTGCTCTATCGTCAGCACGGGATCAACCAGATCGGTGCCAACGACGGTACGCGGGCCCGGATGAAACGCATCGGCATGCTGCTCAGGGGTAGTTTCAGAGAATGGAACGACATCAACCTGGCCGCCTTGCGCTGTTCGGCGCATCGTCTGACAGCGGAGAACCGACAATTACTCGAGCGGTTCGATGTCATGCGCCGCGCCCATCTGCTGGGACGACTCCGGGGGATGCGGAAGCTGGCCCTTTACCGTCAGAGCACTGCCAGCACGGTCGCGCTCTGGCTGGCGGCGGTTTTCAGGCATCTCTAAAGCGCCGCGCTTGAAACCTGAATTGCGGGCTTCCCATTCTGTTGATTTGTGCTTCATCCTTTTCAGGAGGATGTCTCATGTCAGCAGCACTACCATTTGCGCTTCGGGCGCGGTTTCAAGCGTATATCGACGAGGGTTTGAGCGGTCGCGCCGCTGCCGCCCGATTGAAATTATCCGCGGCGACAGGTGTTCGATGGCAACGCAAGTTGCGCAAGACTGGGTCAGTCGCGCCGGAAGCTCAAGGCCGCCCTCCAGGTGATGGCAAGCTCGCTGCCCACCGAACGTTTCTTGAAGAGTTGGTAGCACAGGACGGTGACATCACCTTGCCGGAACTGGCTGGGGCATTGGAGGCGGCCACCGCGGTTGTGGCCCATTCCTCCTCCATTGGGCGTTGCTTGCGTAAGCTTGGCTACACGTACAAAAAAAGTCACTGGTCGCGACCGAGCGGCTTCGTGCGCGCGTAAATCACCTACGACAGGGCTGGTGCCGACACCGCATCCCCAAAATGCAGACGCATTCGGATCAACTTGTGTTCATTGATGAAACGTCGGTCAAAACCAATTTGACACGGATGCGTGGACGCAGCTTAAGTGGCCAGCGCCTGGAAATGAACGCGCCCTTCGGCGCATGGGGCACTCAAACATTCATCGCAGGTCTGACCCACGATAGTCTGGTCGCGCCTTGGGTGATCAAGGGGGCAATGGATGGAGACGCCTTTGCCGCCTACATACGAGACGTCCTTGTGCCAGAACTGCAACCCGGAACCGTCGTGGTTTGTGACAACCTCGCGACGCATCGTAACAAGGACGCCGCCGCTGCGCTCAAGGCAAATGGTTGCTGGTTCCTTTACCTGCCGCCTTACTCGACCGATCTCAACCCAATCGAAATGGCATTCTCGAAACTCAAAGCACATCTGCGTCGGATCGGTGCCAGAACCTTCAACCAGATGTTCGATGCACTTGCTGAAATCTGCGACCTCTTCACAACAGACGAATGCTGGAATTATTTCTGCAAGGCTGGATATGCATCAGGTTAAAAGCTCGAAGCTTTAGCAGGGCCTATCGGAGATCTCGACCTGTCCTCGGGGAAGGCGAGAATGACAGGTCTACTGTGCAGGTGCGGAACATTCTAACTTTGCGGCTACAGGCAATACGACCGGACAATGAAGGTTATGGACACTCAGAAAGCCGCAGGGGGCCACTGATCCGCTTCTGGCAAAGGCACATGCTGACAGGTGGAGTGCGCTTTGGTGAGATATCCTGATAATCCCAACCGTAAAACAGAGCCACCTAAACCGTCCTACTCATCCGGTCCGTCTGGCCCATGACCATTCTTAGCAAATCCGACCTGTCAACCAGAACTGCGATTTCTATGGATGAACTTGGCAGGAAATAGGCGGTCTTTGTTCGCATGAGGTTGCTGAGGCATCTCGGCGTGCGGCGAAACTCCGCTGCAGGAAACCTTTTGGTGGATTTAGCGTCGGCGATGGGGCGGTTGTAAACTGCTAGACGCTGACCCTAAACTGTCAGACTGATCGCCTTTGATTTTGGAACCAGTTTATTGATCTGGCGCAAATGCTCCGGCAGGCATTTCGTGGTGAAATCGTACTTTTCCACCACGGTCTTGCGGGCAGCAACGCCAATATGGGCGTAGTCATCCGGTCTGGACAAGACATCGATGACCTGATCCGCCAGTGCTTCGGGATTGAAATAGTCCACCAGCAATCCGTTCTCCCCATGACGGATCACCTCCCGCGTTGGTTCAAGATCAGATCCGACGACCGTGGCTTGCAATGACATGGCTTCAAGCATCGACCATGACAGCACGAAGGGCATTGACATGTAGAGATGGCAGCGCCCAATCCGTATCAGATTACAGAGCTGATCGTAGGGGATTTTGCCTAAAAAGTGCACTCGGGTCCAATCGACCGTATCACCGAGTTCATCTTCAAGAATGCCGCGCAGCCCCTTCGGATGATCCAACTTGCGGCCATAGGAATGATCGTTTCCGCCAACAATCAGCACGCGCGCTTTTGGCCTTTCCGACAGAATTTTAGGTAAAGATCGCATAACTACATGAAAACCCCGTACCCGTTCGAGATTGCGGGCGACATAGGTCACCACTTCGTCATCGCCTGTTAGTGGGCTTTCCAGCCGCGCAAGCGCTAACTTTGCGTTGGGATCGGGCAAGAGTTTGTCGGTGCGGACACCGTCATGACAGACATAGATTTTCTTGTGGAAACTCTTGGGAAAACGGTCGCGTTGCCAATAGGTCGGACTGTGACCCAGATCAACGGTTTGAATATTGGCAAAGGGGATGGCGTTCCGTGCATGTGCAAAATAGCCCGCCTGATCTGAGACGGGTTCTTCTGGGTCAAACCCGACGATTCCACCTGTCGTGCGGTAGAAATATTCGAAAAAACCAATGATCGGAACATTTGGCCAGACTTCTTTGAAGAACGTTAATTCACCCCATCCGGTGTGCCCTATTACAATGTCGGGGACAAAGCCGTCATTTTGCTCAATTGCTTTGGCCGCCTGCGCCGCCGAAAACCCGACTGCGGTACCATCTTCCCAGATGCGCGACAGCCCAAAGGACTTGTCAGTGGAGGTATGGATCGGTTTGTAGACGCGTACAGCGACGCCATCGATCTTGAGATTATCACGCTGTGTGAGAAAGACGATCTGATGTTTTCCCTGGGCCACAAGAAAGCGGATCATCTCGCGGTACTGTCCGGGCATATTTTGGTGCACAAAGAGAATTTTCATATACGCATCCTTCGCCGCTGTACCGTTTTGGTGCAAGTGTGTTCGTCAGCCTCATCTACAATTGAGGCTGGGGTGCAATTGTGGGCAGACTTTGGCCATTTGGGGACCGCATGATATCCATTTAACTGCCGAATATCTTCGTCGCGGGAATGGTTCCGTTTGATCTCGCGCACCGACATCTTTGCATGCAATATTTCTTCAATCACGCGTCGCGCGCGCAGATTCAGCTCTGGGTGGGCCATCTTCCATTCTCCTTGCCTTCCAGCAAGATAGGGGAAAATGCGCAAGCCAGTTTAGAATGTGCCCCGCTACACCACGTTATACCTATAATCATTGTTATGTAATAACGAGAGGTGATCAGGATCGAAATTGCGCAAACCCATGGCGATTTGGGTCAGTCGACAACCAGACGTTAACAAAATTGCATATTATTAAGGATTGTACCGCCGTTCAAAACGATTTTGTAAAACACTGTGATACAAAATGAAGTCCTGGCCTACCGTGTGAATCCAGATATGGTGGTTGCGGTTTTGGGAGCGTCAATATCTGCGATGTACGGATCCGGAAGTTAAACTATCGTTAAACAAGGGCGTGACGCTCAAAGGGATGCAGAGTATCGTTGGCAAATTGGCCCGCGCGCCATCTGGATAAGCTATTTTGAATCCATACCTTTGCATTAAACGTTATTAGTTCGGAGACTGATATGAGTGACCTGAAACATTTGAGCGGTTTGTCAGAGCTGCGCGAAGCGCGGCGTAGCTGCAGAACGCTGATGTGGTCGGCCGCCTTTTTCAGCATCTTCGTCAACCTGCTAATGCTGACCGGCCCGCTGTTCATGCTGCAGACATACGACCGGGTTCTTGGGTCTCGCTCAGAGGCGACACTGGTTGCGCTGTTTGCCTTCGTGGCGTTCCTGTTTCTGGTGATGGGGCTTGTTGACTGGGCCCGTAACCGGCTTCTGACCCGGCTTGGTGCGCGCTTTCAGGCACGTCTCGACCGCCGGGTATTCGAAGCGATGCTCAAGAAAGCCTCGATCAATCAGGAGCGCGGCGAAGCCACGTCGATGGACCAGCAGCTGAAAGACCTCGAGGCGGTTCAGCGCTTTTATGCCTCTTCGGTTTTCTCTGCCGTATTCGACATGCCCTGGACGCCCATCTTCCTGATCGGCATTTCCTTTTTCCACCCGTGGCTGGGCATGGCGGCCGTTACTGGCGGCAGCATCCTGATCCTGTCCGCGGTTCTAAACCAGGTATTCACCAAGACGGCAACGATCAAAGCTGCGGCCGCTGGTTACGTCGCCGATCGCTATTCCGAGCAACTTCAGAACGAAGCCGAAACAGTTCGCAGCCTCGGCATGCAGAGCAACGCCTTCGAGAAATGGTCACAGACTCGTCAGCGCGCTCTGGAGCAGAGCGTGCGCGCGGCCGACAAGGGCGGTAGCTTCAGCAACTTTTCCAAGACATTTCGGCTGTTCATGCAATCCGCCATGCTGGCGCTCGGTGCCTATCTGGTGCTGTTGGGAGAAATCACACCCGGCGTGATGATTGCCGCGTCGATCCTACTGGGCCGCGCGCTATCGCCGGTCGAAACGGTCGTCAATCAATGGAGCACGGTCCAGCGCGCCAAACGCGGCTGGGACAACTTGGTCGAACTGCTCTCCGAGGTGCCCGAAGACAGTGTCCAGGTCGAACTGCCCAGACCCCGGGCCGTCGTCGATGTCCAGCATATCACCGTGATGCCACCCAACGGGCGGAACGCAACCCTGCGTCTGGTCAGCTTCGAGATCCGTCCCGGCGAGGCCGTGGGCGTTATCGGTCCGAGCGGATCGGGCAAGTCGACCCTAGCGCGCAGTCTTACCGGCGTCTGGCCCGTCGTCGCCGGTAAGGTGACACTCGATAGGGCGCGGCTAACCCAGTACCATCCCGAGAAACTGGCCGAATACATCGGATACCTGCCACAGAAGGTCTCGCTTTTTGATGGCACGGTCGCCGAAAACATCGCCCGACTGTCAACTGAGTATGATGACGCAAAGGTCATCGCCGCGGCCAAGAAAGCCGCGGCGCATGAAATGATTCTGAAGCTGTCCCAAGGCTATAACACTCCGCTTCATGCGGTCAGCACGGAGCTTTCCGGGGGACAAATCCAGCGTATTGGCCTCGCCCGCGCGCTGTACAGCGAGCCGGTCTTGCTGGTGCTGGACGAACCCAACTCCAACCTTGACAACGAAGGATCGACCGCGCTCAACAACGCGATCAAGTCGATCAAGGCCGAGGGCGGCGCGGTGGTGATCATGGCGCACCGCCCGGCCGCCATCAAGGAATGCGAGAAACTTCTTGTGCTCGAAGATGGCACACGCAAGGCTTGGGGTCCGCGTGAGAAAGTGATGTCTGAAATGCTGACCAACTTTCAGGTGGTGCGCAAGGCCGTGAACAACAACGCCGGAGGTGTGTCATGACCGATAAAGAAGCTGACGCCCGCAACAAATTCCGCGGAACCCTCCCGATGATCGTGGGATTTGGCACAATTCTGCTGCTGCTGGGCGGTTTCGCCGCCTGGGCCGCGAAGGTAGAGATCGACGGTGCGATCGTCGCCACCGGGCGCCTCGTGGTGGACCGCAATCGGCATGTCGTCCAGCACATCACCGGCGGCGTCGTCGAGGAAATATTTGTCAAGGAAGGCGACACCGTCGCAGAAGACGATATTCTCGCCAGGCTGGACCTGACAGTGGTCGAATCGGAACTGAAGATCGTCGAGGGGCAGCTTTATGAGTTGATGGCCCGCCGGGGACGGCTCGAGGCTGAACGCGACGAAGCGGACAAGATCGTCTTTGACCCGCAGTTGCTCGAAAAAGCCGAGCAAGACCCCAATGTGGCCATGCTCGCGAAAGGCCAGCAAAGCCTTTTCGACGCGCGCCTCGAAACCCTGGCCAAGGCCGTCACGCAGCTGGGCAACCAGCGCATCCAGCTAGAAGAGCAGATCCGCGGCATCGACGCGCAGATGGTCGCGATCGACCGCCAACTGGCGCTGGTCAAAACCGAAACGGAAGCGCAGGAAAGCCTGCTCGCCAAAGGCCTGGCGCAAAGTTCACGGGTGCTGGCGCTGGCACGTGAGAGTGCGCGCCTTGCCGGAACCATGGGGGATCTCACCTCGCGGCGCGCGCAGGCGATGGAGCGGATATCGGAACTGGAGATCCAGGAACTGCAATATCGCGCCCAGCGCCGCGAGGAAGCGATCTCCGTACTCCGCGATCTGCAATACAATGAACTAGAAATGGCCGAGCGGAGCTACACACTCCGGACCCAGATCGAGGAAATGGAAATCCGCTCTCCATTGGCCGGTGTGGTCTATGATCTGCGCTTGCAAGGTCGCCGCTCGGTGATCCGTCCTGCCGACCCGATCCTTTATGTCATACCCCAGGACCGCGCCTTGGTGATCGAGGCAGAGGTCGATCCGATCAACATCAACGACGTCTATACCACCCAGGATGTGATTCTGCGGTTCAGCGCCTTTGACATGCGCACAACCCCCGACCTGTTCGGCAAGGTTGTGCAGATATCTCCCGATGCCTTCAACGATCCACAGACAGGACGATCCTATTACCGCGTCGAGGTCGCATTGCCCAAGGAAGAACTGTCAAAGCTCAAGCCAGAGCAGACCCTGATACCCGGCATGCCAGTGGACACCTATATCCGCACCGGAGAGCACACGCCGCTGACCTATCTGACCTCGCCGCTTACACGCTATTTTTCAAAGGCCATGCGCGACAAAGGCTGATCCGGGCAGGCCATCGGGGTGATCGCCACGGTCTTTCGACCCCTGCCCCATCCCGTGCGATGGTCCGGATACAGACCTTTTGCAGCAGCGGCGAAACTTCGGGCGAACAGATGCAAATGCCTGGTTTGTCCGGGCTTATTTCCAGCCGGACATTTGTTTCCCAATTCAAAACAAAATGTTTCCAATTTGGATACAATATATCTCTTTTGAGAAGACCGCTTATTTAATGGCAATAAAAAACAAGTCCCGCGTCGGAATAAAAATTCAAATTTTTTTGAAACTGCGCGGCGCTGTCCGTCGGCATAGCGTGCCGACGCCCTGAAGGACCGTTCCCGGCCACGGAATTATTGTTCCAAGATAAGCATTTCCGCTATCGACGCGCCATAATGCCAGTTTCCAGACTGGCAGACCGCTACCGTATCCGGTCAGAATTTCGAAGCCGCCGCCGGGGATGAACCGGGGGATTCATTGTTTCATCATTAGAAACGGATTGTCCTCTAAGTTCATTACTTTAATTTCTTGAACACCCTCAAATGAGGGTATCGAATGTGTCTCCAAAATGGCTGAAATAAGGCAGGCTGCCAACAATAGCTAGGCAGTCTGGTTCGTCCGACGGGCGCTTTTATGGTTTTTGCTCGCGGTTTTTTTTGTTTATCCTGAGGGGGATTTATCAATGGCTATCAAATCAAGAACAGACGCATGGAACATGGTCAGCGGTGTCTGGACCGGCGGAACACCGCAGTCCGACAATGGCGACTTCAAAGACATACCCGGTGTCAACAAAGGCAACGGTGGCAACGGCGACGACCACATCGCCGGCAATGAGAACACCAACACCATCCTCGGCGGTGCCGGCTCAGATTTTCTGCGCGGTGATGAAGGATCGGACTACTTGTTCGGTGACCAGGGCAACGACGCCCTAACCGGCGACGAAGTCTTTGACCTCGACGGTGGCGACGATCAATTGGTTGGCGGCAGCGGTGACGACGTCATGGCCGGCGGTACCGGCAACGACAAGTTGTATGGCGGCACAGGCGCCGACCTGCTGATCGGCGGCCGGGGCGCGGACGTGCTGCGCGGCAATGCTGGCGACGACGTCCTGCTGGGCGGTTCGGGCAACGACAATATGAACGGCGGCATCGGCGACGACTGCATGGCCGGCCAGTCCGGTGACGACACCATGCGCGGCGGCAACGGCAATGACGCAATGTCGGGCGGCGAAGGCGAAGATATCATGTATGGTGGCGCCGACGACGATAGAATGACAGGTAATGCCGGCGACGACTACTTGAACGGCGGCACCGGCGACGACACGATGTGGGGTGGCTCCGGCAACGACACGCTGCGCGGCTATGACGGTGACGACCTCCTTTTTGGAGGCCCTGACTTTGGTGGCGGTGACGGCGACGACGTCCTGCTGGGCCAGCGTGGCGAAGACACAATCTTTGGCGGCACCGGCGGCGACGCGATCAAGGGCGGCGGCGATGACGACGTGATCTTCGGTGACGACGGTGACGATGTAATCGAAGGCAACGACAACGCCGATTGCATCGAAGGCGGTGAAGGCGATGATCTGATCTTCGGCGACAACGCCGACCGGCAGGTCGCCCAAGGCGAAGCCAGCGACACCATCAACGGCGGCTCCGGCAACGACACGATCTTCGGCGGCGAAGACGATGACATCGTCGAAGGCGGCTCCGGCAACGACATCATCCAAGGCAACACCGGCGACGATACCTTGGCCGGTAATAATGGTGACGACCGTATCCTCGGAAACGCAGGCGACGATCACATCCGCGGCAACAATGGCGAAGACACGCTCAGTGGCGGTCGGGGCAACGATATCATCAACGGCGACGCGGACAATGACTTGCTCCTCGGCGGCGAAGGTGACGATTGCCTTGACGGTGGCTCCGGCAACGACCGTCTGAGGGGCGACTCGGGCGACGACAGCCTCCAAGGTGGTGCGGGCGACGACACGCTCGATGGCGGTCTCGACGACGACTACCTGGTCGGCGGTGATGGCAATGATGTCCTCTATGGCGACATGGGCCAGACCGGCGGCGGCAACGACACGCTGCTCGGCGGTGAAGGCGATGACCGCCTGATGGGTGGCAAGGACGGCGACTGCCTGATCGCTGATGAAGGCTCCGACGTGCTGATCGGTGGCGCGGACGGCGACGACTTCGTCTTCGGTCACGGCGTCGACTTCAACCTGGATGGCGATTGCGATGACGAGGGCGAAACAAACCTCAACATCGGTGAGCGCAACGTCATCGTCGACTTCGACGACGATCAGGAAGACCGCATCATCTTCCACTCGGACTTCGAAGGCACGCTGTCGGCTTCGATCAGCGGCGACGACGTGATCATCACATCCGAGCTGGGTGGTTCCGTCGTGGTCAAGGGTCTTGTCTCCGAACTGGAAGGCATCGACCCAACCGATCCGTTCTTCGACGAGACCCAGTTGATCAAGTTCCTGACCGACGTGGGTGAAGACGGTGACGGCAAAGGTGTCATTTACTTCGATGATAAGTGCATCACGCCCTTCGACTGCGATGCGGATCAGGCAAATGCCTTCTGCGAAGTAGGTGTTGAGGCCGACATTTTCTGCGTGACAGATCTGTCGCTGGACAAGATTGGCGACACCACCATCTCGACCACAGAGCTTCAGATTGCACAACTCTATGTCGAGCAGGATCAAAACGTTCAGATCGTAGGTAATGATCTGCTCATCAATCTGGCAGCCGAATAAACCAGAGATCAGGGGCCGCCGCGGCGGCCCCTCTTCCCACCAAAAAGGCGCCCCGACAGGGGGCGCCTTTACGGCGAAGGATCGTGCCATGGACCTACCAGTCTTCAGCACGTCCCCCGGGCACCGTCTCTGCAAAGGGACGGTGCTTTAGCGTTTCGGGGGCAGGCCCCGATCAGATCAGGAAATCATCCTGCGCCAGCGCCAGGGTCGTGTTCTTGATGATCAGTGTATCGTCATTGTCCAGATCGAAGTACAGGTCGGCGCCGTCATTGCGGGTCTCGGCAAGAGCGGAAAGCTGTTCGACATTGGCAAAGCCGAAGGCGCTGAAATCCAGGACGTCCACGTTGTTCTGAAAATCGATCACCACATCGCGGTCCATACGCGGGGCGAACACGAACGTATCACCCCCGCTGTTGCCGATCAGCCGGTCAGTGCCCTCCTGCCCTTCGAGCGTGTCGTTGCCCGAGCCGCCGACCAGCGTATCATCGCCCGCACGGCCCCGCACCAGATCATCGCCGTGCCAGCCGTTGAGATGTTCCCCCGCGGCGTCGCCACGCAGGTAGTCGCCATGCCGTGATCCGATGACCCGCTCGATAGAGGAATATGTATCGCCTGCCGCGTCGCCTTGGTTGACGGTCGGCACGTCCAGATCGACCCGCACGGCAGATGTCGCGGACGTGTAATCGGCGGTGTCCTGACCTGAGCCGCCCTCCAGTCGATCGGCCCCTTCACCGCCCCGCAGCCTGTCATTGCCCTCCTGCCCTACGAGCGTGTCATTGCCACTGCCGCCGAGCAGCGTATCGTCGCCCGCACGGCCCCGCACCAAATCATCGCCGTGCCAACCGTCGAGATGGTCTCCCGCAGCGTCGCCACGCAGTTCATCGTTATGCCGTGATCCGATGACCCGCTCGATAGAGGAATATGTATCGCCTGCCGCGTCGCCTTGGTTGACGGCCGGTACGTCCAGATCGACCAGCACGGCAGATGTCGCGGACATGTAATCGGCGATGTCCTGGCCCGAGCCGCCCTCCAGCCGGTCGGCCCCTTCGCCGCCCCGCAGCCTGTCATTGCCAGCGCCACCGGTTAGCGTATCCGACCCGCCCTGCGCCATCAGCGTATCGTTTCCGGAAAGGCCCTGTAACTGGTCACCCTCGTATGTACCAGAAATCCGGTCATTACCGCTGGTGCCCGTTATCGGCAGCAACTCCCCCTCCCACGGTGGAAGGTCATTATTCACCGGTGGCAACGTGGAGCCACTGCCGGTGTCCAGTACGACCGTCCCGTCGGTTGCGGCGAAATTCTGGGTGATCATGACCACCGTGTAGCCCTGATAGTCACCGATTTCGATCCCGATCCCGACGTATTCATAGGCCGAGTTCAGAATGTTGGCACGGTGACCTGAACTGTTCATCAGCCGGCCATGGATGTCTTCGACGTCGTCGAAATAGCCCGCCGCGCCGCGTATGCTTTGCGTGCCAATATTTTCACCGGACCGCCAGCTACCGGAAAAATCAAACCCTGCGTTGACCATACGCTGATTGGAGGAGGTGCCGTTCACGCCAGTGTGCGAGAACGTATCTTGAGCCAGCATCCAGCCGCTGTGGTCTTCGGCAGAATCGTTGAGCCGCTGTTCAAGCACCAGCGGCGACCGCCCGGCCGCCTGCCGCTCCTGATTGATGAGATCAAGCATTGCGCGCTCGAGATCGTTTGCAATCGACATCTACTGTCCCTTATCCGTGGTTGCACGCCATTTGTGCGACCAGAAACTGTCATACCTCAATTTTGCGGGCAATATTGAGACGGAATTGGGGCGGAAAAGGGTCGATATCTTGCTCATGCATCTATGAACTAGGCGCCATTCCGCCGTCAGTCGTTCGACTCCTCGGGGCTGGATGTAAAATCATTAAAGCCAATTCGCTAGAAAACTCTCTTTCAAAAAGCTTCTCAAGGTCAGCCATATCGCTCTGGGGTTTTCTGTTAGCAGGCTTCAGTGCTTCCGCCTCGATCCATTCAAAAATCATGGCTGCTAAAAGATAATATTCTCGACCATCAAGTTTCATAGGCCTTCGCTTTTTTCGGCAGGATCACAAAGTGGTCTGTGATTGCCAGTTCGTGAAACGGTGTTTTTCTAACGAATTTCCGTAACCAAGTTCTCCTAAAATCGATCCACATCGGCTTAACAGATTGATCGCGCATTGAGTGTGATGACCTCGTGTCCAATGAACCGAAACAGCTCGGCAGTTTTTGCCCCTCATCAAGCCGCGGGATCAGGTATGGTCTGAGAGATGGAGTTGACCCTCTCGCCGCGTTCCTCGATTTGGCGCAGATGCATGGAAAGTTCCCAGCACGTCAAGGCAATCGGTGTCTCCACGGAACTGCCGCGTCGGGTTGATCGGAGTATAAGGAACGGGTGGCGCAGCGCTGGTCAGTTCTTTGTACTCCAGCCCGACGGCGCCCATATCCGACTGCACAAAGGGCTTACCCATCCACAAATCTTCAGGCTCCGCCACAACATGATCCACAGCCCGGCAGACCAAGCTTACACGACTTATACCATCGTCGCTCGGCTTTGTGAATAACATGTCAATTGGTTTTAACCGCAGCATTCTTGCAAAATAGTCATAGCAGGCCAGAGACACTTGAAAATAATTGGACCCCTTGTAAAAGCGCCCACCCGCATTGAAATGCATTACAAAATCCTTGGATACAAAGACTGAGGACTCGATGACAGCAATTCCACCTTCTCTCAGAAAACTGCGGGCGATTGCCATGCCGGCAAGCGGGTCGATCATATGATAGAGAACGCCGGCAAAAACCACTACATCGAATGGTGGCAAACCCCTTGAAGCCGTAGCAGCTTTAAGTTCATGCATTTCAATTGAATGAAAGTAGTCGATCTTTACGTCATACGCCTTTTGCACAAGCGATAACCTAGAACGTAAGTCCAGACGATCATACGCGACGACTTGGGACGCACCCTGTCGAGCCATTAGCACCGATAGCAGCCCCTCCTGCGCCCCAATATCAAGACACCGGGTGTCACTCAGGTTGAGATGGGAGACAATCTTGCGTGTCATCGAGGATGTACCACGAACTCTACCTCCTGACATGACATTCGGCTCAAGTTCAATTTGATAGTACCAGTTCTCAAGATTTACATCAGCCACAATATTCTCCTCTGCCGTACTACGCGCCCATGAAGCCACCACCAGCGCCACGCCCATGATCTGACGTAACCGATCAGAGAGTACAAGCGATTGTGTCTGGTGCGGCTATTTCTCAGAACACCGCCTGCCAGTTCATGCAGGTCGAACATCGCCCATTTCGCCTGTACCCTCCGGGTAAACCATCAAACCCCACTTCTGACCGCCTGAACGTGCTGAAATACAACACGCTACTGGCCATCGGAGGGGCGGGATCGCCAAGTTACTTGGGAAATGCGGGTTTAAATATTTTCAGGCACTTAATGGCGCATCTCGCCAAGTGAGCCAACACCCGATGCCATGGGCAGGATCGACGAATAATAAAGTGTGATCAGTTCGCATTGCCTGTGGGTGTTCGTCTTGGCGAAAATCTGCTTCATGTAGCTCCTCACCGTCGCCACAGAAAGCGAGGTCGCTTGCGCCGTTTCCGCCACGGTCTGGCCACCGATGATCCCATGCGCCACCAGCCGTTCCGACGGCGTGAGTCCATAGATGTCGAAGATATGCTCGCGCATCACAGCGTGGTCCACCTCTTCCCTCTCTAACACGATCAGGGCCAGCGGCGAGGACGAATTCACCAGCGGTGTGACCAACAGAAACCGTAGCGCATTTTCACCGTTGGCGATCGATACAATCGATGTTTTCTTATCCAGGGATGTTGCGGCGCTGATCGCCGCCTGAAGCTCAGTCCGGGTCGTGGAGAAATCGGCCACAAACTGTTCATCAACGATCTTCAATCCCGGCAAAAAAGGCTGGCTCCTCTTCCTACGTCGACCGTCATGCACGATCTCTCCGGTTTCGGAGACGACCACGATGTCAATGGACAGGACCCTCGTCGCCGCCTCCAGCACACCTTCCTGCCAAGCGGAACTCAACGACGTTCTCTGGGTGAGTTGCTGCAATACATACGCCATGCCGATCTTAAACAGCGCTTGCCGCGCCGGCTGATCATGGCTGGAGTCATGCCGGAAAGCGATGACCGGAGCCATCTGGCCGACAAACTCACCGATCCCGATCCGGTAAGGACCGGCATCGATCCAGATAATGTCATCCTGCATGATATCGGCTGGCATCTGACTGCCGTCATCTGCCAGCGCCGGGCTGATGGAGAAATGCAGTGCAAGCCGCAGCTCAATCGACTTAATCAGATCACTTATGCATTCGTTGACAAGCGGCTGACGCCGCCCGAACCAGGATTCCATGATCTTTCTGGTGCTCGTATTCACATACCCCATGAATACATAGGGCAATTCAGCCGATACGCAGAAGTCGTTCGCAAACTCTACTCTTTTCCCATGCGCCTTAGCCCGCTGACGAAATACATGCATCAAAAAGACCCCCCCGGATCAAAACCAACAGATGCCGCTAGAAAAATGCCCTAAAAACTCATTCGAAAAATAGAATAGGTACCCGGGAAATCCGGATTCCAAAAATTCTACCTATACGAATTAGCGCATGAGATGCAGCAATATAAATTACACCTCAAACGCTGAGAGAATTTAAAAATATCTAGCAATGGCAACATCCAGAATATTTACAAACAGTAACGTTCACATCAACAATTCGTCCAACATAGCAGGCTCAAAACAACAACCTCACGCCACCTCAGACATGTCTTAATATGCTTCCTATAGCAAAGTTCTTGAAATTGATCAATAATTTACCAGCATTTCCAAAATAGTCATCACAACTAATTAAGGTTGTTTAAAAAATAAAATTTCTATTATAGATTGATAATTACTTATTTCAGGGCCGGGAATATTTCGCAGCGTAATTATTTCCAGTTGCTGAATAGGCGCGTCATTCCGTTTGGTATCGGCATTAAACCCGTTGTATCAATTAACTTTTGTTGACCTATGGTCAGGCAGCCTTCTGCAGGTCGCCTTGCGCCGCGCCGCGGGATACTTTGAGGCCAGTGTAAAATTGCGTTTGCCGTAGAAGTTTTCTTGGATTCATCGTTCGATCACGATTTCGTGACAATCCTCACCGTTCCGTACCCTTTTCCACTGCTGCGGACTTTCTTGAGCATGCCCAACTTGGTGGTAATCTGCGAAAGCGGCCAAGGCGAGGTCAGACTGCGCACGATCTTTGCGGATCTCGACCCCATCATGCACCAAACCGGCTGTTGATCGCCACCGCCCGACTGCACCCGTTAGTCAGCACCGAAAAGATCGCGGGTGAACACCTTGTCGTGCACATCGGAAAGATCAGGGTCTCTGCGGTTGGCCACGATCACGTCCGACCGGTCTTTGAACATTTTCAGGTCGCGCATTACCACAGAGCCGTAATAGGTATTCTCGATCATTTCAGGCTCGAAGATGATCACTTCGATCCCCTTGGCCTTGAGCCGCTTCATCACCCCCTGAATCGAGCTTTGACGGAAGTTGTCAGAGCCTGTTTTCATCACCAGCCTGTAAATGCCAACACACCCGGGCTTGAGCGCCAGTATCCGATCGGCGATAAAATCCTTGCGGGTGCTGTTGGCATCTACGATGGCGCGGATCAGATTCTGAGGCACTTCGGAATAATTGGCCAGCAGTTGCTTGCTGTCCTTGGGCAGGCAATAGCCGCCATAGCCAAAGGACGGGTTGTTGTAATGGCTGCCGATCCGTGGGTCCATACTGACACCGTCGATGATCTGGCGGCTGTCCATGCCATGGTTCAGCGCATAGCTGTCGAGTTCGTTGAAATAGGCCACGCGCATCGCAAGATAAGTATTGGAGAACAGCTTGATCGCTTCGGCCTCTGAAGCGGCGGTGAAAAGCGTCGGGATATCGGTCGCAAGCGCGCCTTGCTGCAACAGCACTGCAAATCTGCGCGCCGCGTCCGTCTGCGCACCGACAATGATGCGCGATGGATAAAGGTTGTCGTGGAGCGCCCGACCTTCGCGCAGAAATTCGGGGGAAAAGATCACCTGATCGGTCTTCAATCGTGCCGACAGCGTAGCGGTAAACCCCACTGGCACCGTTGATTTGATGATGATCGTGGCCGCGGAATTAAGGGCCAAGACCGACTGAACGACATCCTCAACTGTCGAAGTATCAAAGAAGTTAGTGTGCGGATCGTAATTCGTGGGCGTCGCCACGATGACGAAATCAGCCTCCCCGTAGGCCACGGACGGATCCGTCGTGGCACTCAGCTTCAGTGGTTTTTCCGCCATATAGCTCTCAAGCTCGGCATCCGCGATCGGGCATTGCCGCGCGTTGACCAAGGCCACGCGCCCCGCATCAACATCAAGAGCCGTAACGGTGTTGTGCTGTGCCAGAAGCACCGCATTCGACAGCCCTACATATCCGATGCCCGCCACCGCAATCTTCAGTCCAGACATACCAAGCCCCTCGTTCTTTCCACCACACGGCTC
>Ga0316197_10000265_pt1 | contig 37205 bp, 27 predicted proteins | sample OudBiesiAoxic_MG_FD_204939 | JGI IMG/M metagenome (GOLD analysis project Ga0316197, IMG submission 204939) | Coastal sediment microbial communities from Oude Bieten Haven, Netherlands - site A oxic | ecosystem: Environmental > Aquatic > Marine > Coastal > Sediment | place: Netherlands... | reverse complement strand
TGTTTGTCGTAGAACAAGTCCATACCGTAACCGACAGGCGGCTCAACCCGTGCCAACAAGCCATTGTTATAGTAAGAGTAATGGGTTGTTGAGCCGTCAGGCCCTGTTACGCTCGCACGCTGACCAAACTCGGTATAGCTAATTTGGGTTTAGCGCGCTTCTGGATCCGTAATGGCAATTACGGATCCAAACTTGGGTTCTTAGGTCGACAAGGTAATTTTATTTATCAAACGACAAAACAATAAGCCATGCTTTATTATCTTAGATAATGCCTCTTTTCATAGATCCACAAAATTTAAACAAAAAATACAGGAGTGGTTGATGAATGATGTGCTCGTTTTTTATTTACCACCGCACTCTCCAGAGCTCAATATCATTGAGATATTGTGGAAGAAAGTAAAGCATGAATGGCTACCATGTGAAGCGTTCAAACGTTTGAATACCTCAGTCTTAACATCAAAAATATATTGAATAATTACGATAAGAGATCACAATAACTTTTGCATGACTACTTAGTTGGTAAATTTATAATGCTGGGCAGTTTTTTGCTTGATATTCGGTAAGTTTATAGTTTTGGGCAATAACTTGCCCAAGATTAAATTAGTTTTAGTTAAATATAATATTTTAATTTGGAATGTTTATTGCAGTAGATTTATTTCTTATCAAACTTGATAGGGAGTATCGGGTTAATTATATTATGTTTTCTAATTAAATTACTTAATTATATTTTTGGTTTTAAGGGAGGTAGTAATGTCAGTATTAATAAGAGTTGTAGCTCTTAATCTTTGGCTGTTTTGTTCTATAGGAAAAATCGCTGAAGCAAAGAGCTATGATCTAAATAATTTTTCATCAGTAGAGGCTTTTGAAAAAGGGAGAATCTTAAGAGCACAGTTTAAGAATATAGAAAGTCGTCGATATCTTAAGTTCGCAGCCGATCAAGGAGATCCTAATGCCGCATATTTATATGCGATGGAGCTCATCTCATATAAAAGCACAATTAGAACCGCTTCAGAGAGTAAATATTATTTGATTCTTGCAGCTAGAAACGGAAGCCGTAAAGCTATGCAGTTTTTATACCAATATGCAAATTGGCTGAAGGAAGAGGAGCGGCTTTTTTGGAAAAATAACTACTACAATGCTTTGATTAATTTAGGTAGAAGCCAACCTGCTCAAGCTTTTTATGATCTTAGTCAGTATCACAAAGGCAGTTATGATGAACTTTCTCAATATTACCTTAGCCGTGCTGTTGTGTTTAATCATCCTAAAGCATTGATGGATGTAGCACATCAAATTGAAGTTGGTAAAGGTAACTTTGTGTCATCTGATGCTAGAGAAGCCCAAGTTAGACAGATTTACTTAAAAGCAGCAGAAACAGGGTATTTACCAGCTATATTAATTTATATCAAATGCTTAGAGGGCGATCAGATGTATGAAAAAGCATATGAATGGCGAATTAAGGCTATGGAAGCTGGTGATTTAATGTCTCTACCAATTCTGGCGTCAATACTCACTAATCAAAGTGAGCCGTACGGGTTTGTCGAATCTGACGTTGTTGCTGCAAAGGCATATCTAAGTGTTTATTTAGAGTCGGCAGGTAAAGATAAATTACCTACGTTATATTCAAATATAGAAATGTTGTTTTCTAAGTTGTCGTTAATTTTAAATGATACTAGCGATAATAAATTAATAAATTTAGAAAATAAAATAAAATCTCATGCTCCTTTTTATAGACATGATGTTTTTTGGGATTATTAACTAGGACGAGTGGAGCTTTGGAGGTCACTTTTAGGCACGCATTGGTTACCATACCATTAGGAATGCCAGCGATAGTATTTTGGCATGATTTCTTGATAGTTTATTGCAACGACTTGTATTGAAAAATAGTGATAGACCGTATTCCAGTAACCAAATTCAACGGATAAATCTCGCAAGGGGCCCCCTCAAAGGTCATTCTATGCTCAGACTTATTATAAGCTTTCTCTGTATTCTTTATAAGTTTAAATAATATTCGCCACCGCTTTCAGAGAAGTGATTATAACGCTTCATTATGCAGCTAAAAATTGAACATGAAAGCTCAACACGCCCTAAAAGATTAATAAGAGTATTATTGATATTCTTATAACATTTACAGTAACGAGAAATAGAGAATTACTGGAATTGGTATTAATATTTTCATAGATAAATGTATATTATTGTTGAATAACATAAAATAATGTCATCTTTAATTTTAAATGATAAAAATATCAACAATAACATAACTTATATTAATGCTGGTATTTATGGTACGAATGTCATGTTTATTGTCTTTTTATATTGTTTTTTATATTAAAATAAATAGCATGGCGCTTTATTAATACTAAGTTCTTCATAGTTAACCCATTTTATTTGGTAATGTAATTATAAAAATACTCCTTACATAAATAAAGGGAGATAAATAGTTATTAATTAAAAAATCATCGTCATCTCTTTATTGAATTGACTTTTTTATCGACAACGATTGGTATAAGGTATCGGAGACTTCATATGTCTAAAGAAGGAAGTGTAGCTCCTAAAGAGCGGATTAATATTAAATATATTCCGGCTACAGGGGATGCACAGGCTGAAATTGAACTTCCATTAAAAACACTCGTAGTAGGTGATTTTAAAGGTCACCCAGAAGAAATACCGCTTGAAGAGCGTTCATCAGTACGAGTTGATAAAAACAACTTTGAAGCTGTCATGCGCGAAAGCGAATTGAATTTTTCTACAACAGTAAAAAACAAGCTAGTTGATGAAGAAAACTCTGATCTTCCAATTGAGCTAAGCTTTAAGTCTCTGGCAGATTTCTCGCCAGATTCAGTTGCATCACAAGTACCTGAGTTAAAAAAACTAATTGAATTACGTGAAGCTTTGGTTGCTCTAAAGGGACCCCTTGGCAATATTCCTGCTTTTCGTGATCGTCTTCAAGTTCTTCTGAATTCAGAAGAGTCTCGTGAAAAGCTTTTGGCTGAGTTGAGCTTGGTCGGTGGTGAGAAAAAAGAAGAAGAGCCTCAGGCTTAAAATTAGACGACATTCGTCACTAACCAAAATTTAGGATTTACTCAATGTCTACAACTGAATCGGTATTGGAAACTCCCCAGTTAATGGAAGGTAGCCTTTTAGACGAGATCATGCAGCAAACACGTATTGCGCCTAATGAAGACGGCTACGATATTGCGAAAAAAGGTGTCGCTGCATTTATTGAAAACTTGTTAGGCTCACCTCAATCAGAAGAGCTAGTGAACAAGTCTCTGGTCGACCAAATGTTGGTTGAACTAGATAAAAAAGTTAGCGCACAAATGGATGAAATTCTTCACAATGCTAACTACCAGCAAATGGAATCTTCCTGGCGTGGTCTTAAACTTCTCATTGATCGTACTGATTTCCGCGAGAACAACAAAGTGGAAATTTTACACGTAACCAAAGAAGAGTTACTAGAAGATTTTGAGTTTGCACCTGAAACATGTCAGGCAGGCTTGTACAAGCACGTTTACTCTTCAGGTTACGGTCAGTTTGGTGGTGAACCAACAGGGGCTATTATTGGTAATTATGCCTTCTCACCATCAACACCAGATATGAAGCTTCTACAGTATATGGGGGCTCTTGGCGCAATGTCCCATGCTCCTTTTATTTCGAGTGTTGGTCCAGAGTTCTTTGGTATTGATTCATTTGAAGAACTACCAAACATCAAAGATCTGAAATCTACGTTCGAAAGTCCGAAATATACAAAATGGCGCTCTCTTCGTGAATCTGAAGATGCACGTTATTTGGCTCTAACCGCTCCACGGTTCCTGTTGCGTGTTCCTTACGATCCGATAGAAAACCCTATCAAGTTGTTTAATTACACAGAAAATGTAAGCAGTTCTCATGATCATTATATGTGGGGTAATACAGCGTTTGCGTTCGCTACTCGCTTGACTGATAGTTTTGCGAAGTACCGTTGGTGTCCAAATATCATAGGCCCCCAAAGTGGTGGTGCGGTAGAAGATCTGCCAGTTCATGTATTTGAATCAATGGGTGCGTTGCAAAGTAAAATTCCAACAGAAGTATTGATTACAGATCGTAAAGAATTCGAACTTGCTGAAGAAGGTTTTATCGCTCTTACTATGCGTAAGGGGAGTGATAACGCAGCATTCTTCTCGGCTAACTCAATTCAAAAGCCGAAGATCTTCCCAAATACTAAGGAAGGGAAAGAAGCAGAAACCAACTACAAGCTTGGTACTCAGCTTCCGTACATGATGATCATCAACCGCCTAGCGCATTACGTTAAAGTGCTACAGCGTGAGCAGATCGGTGCTTGGGTAGAGCGCCAAGACTTAGAGCGCGAACTAAACACTTGGATTAAGCAATACATAGCTGATCAGGAGAACCCACCAGCAGACGTACGTAGCCGTCGCCCATTACGTGCTGCTCGTATTGAAGTCTCTGATGTTGAGGGTAACCCAGGTTGGTACCAAGTATCGCTTTCGGTTCGTCCTCATTTTAAATACATGGGGGCGAATTTCGAGCTTTCTTTGGTCGGTCGTTTAGATCAAGCCTGATTATGACGTATATAGCTCCTGAAGAGAGTGCATTTGGTGTTGGTTTTTTTGAACGTTTGGATGCCAACACCAAACCTATGTCTCTAAGTCAAGGGCCAGAAGTATCAGATGTACTCGAGTCGATAAAACAAAATGTATCAAACATTTTGAACTCTCGGGTCGGTGGTTCTCAAAGTGCACCGGATCTAGGCTTAATAGATTTTAATGATGCAACACTTGAAATCTCAGACTTATCAGTTCGTATAAAGTTGGCAATTCAACATTGTTTGAATCGCTATGAGCCGCGATTGATACATGTGGTCGTAAACGTTGAACAAGATACGTCCAACCCGTTAACTTTGAGGTTTCGCATTCTTGCAACGATTAATCGTGAAGCGTTACACGAAAAAATTCAGTTCAGCCTGTTATTGGATCAAAATAGAAAATATCGAGTATTTTAACCTTTATGACGAAAAACAAATATTTCAGAGAAGAGCTCGCATTTCTTAAAGAGCAAGGGAAAGAGTTCACAGAAATTCACCCCCAGCTTTCGCGTTTTCTTCATGGTCAAACAACAGATCCTGATGTTGAACGCCTGTTAGAGGGCTTTGCCTTTTTAACAGCCCGCCTGCGTGAAAAAGTTGAAGACGAGTTCCCAGAGCTTACTCATTCAGTTATTAACATGCTTTGGCCTAACTATTTGCGTCCGATCCCTAGTATGAGCGTGATTGCGTTTACTCCAGATAAAAGCGTCAGCGAGAAGCAGGTGATAACTCGTGGCACTCAGCTGGATAGCAAGCCTGTATTTGGTACGCCTTGCCATTTTAGAACGTGTCGAGATGTCGAGATTTATCCACTTCAATGCAAAGATGTAAGCGCAGAGCACACTCGTGAAGCGACCACCATTAAGCTATCTCTTGCTATGACAGGAGACATGACAACAGGTGATGCCAAACTCGGTACGCTTCGCTTTTACTTAGGTGGAGATAAATACAGTTCTCAAACTTTGTATTTGTGGCTACACCATTACCTACAAAAAGTGACCGTTGAAGTTGACGGTGTTGAATTCGCATTACCAGCTGATGCATTTGCCACTGTCGGTTTTGATAGCGAACAAGCAATGTTGCCTTACCCTAAAAATGTATACGACGGCTACCGAATCCTACAAGAGTATTTATCTTTCCCTGAGGCATTTCACTTTTTCGACGTGAAAGGTCTCGCGAGCGCATTACCAAAATGTGTTACGGGTAAATTTACGTTAAATATTCATTTTTCTAAAACATTACCAGCAGATACGCGAGTCAGAAAGGATAACTTCCAACTTTATTGTACTCCAATTATCAATTTATTTAGACATGACGCCGATCCGGTCGACTTGAATGGCCGTCGCACTGAGTACCGAATTTTCCCTTCTAGTCGTTATCCAGCGAACTATGAGATTTTCAGTGTAGACAGTGTCGTTGGTTGGCAAGATACAGAATCTGAAGGCAGACGCATCCGAGGTGCAAAGCGAGTTTATGAACCTTTTGAGAGCTTTCAACATGAAGTTGAGCGTGTACGTAACCGCCAAGCTCTTTACTACCGTACAAGAGTGAAAGAAAGCATTCGAAGCGATGGATTTGATTCATTTATCTCATTTATACGAGGAGATGAAACATCTGCTGTCGGTGTTGATGAAGCGGTTTCAATTAAACTTACATGTACGAATCGTCTGTTGCCGCTAGAACTAGGCGTTGGTGATATTTGTGTCGCAACTGACACCTCACCACCATTTGCAACATTCCAAAACATTACCGTGCCGTCACAGTCACTTAGACCGGTTCTAGACGGCAGTTTACTGTGGACGTTGATTTCCAACTTGTCACTTAACTACCTCTCATTGTTATCGAAAGAAGCACTGAGCTGCGTATTAAGAGCCTACGACTTTAGATCGCTTGTTGACCGTCAGGCAGAGCGAGTTGCTCGTATGCGTTTAGACGGAATCGTAAAAATCGAATCTCACCCAGTGGATAAAATTTTAAGGGGCTTACCTGTTCGAGGATTACAGTCAACATTACATATTGACCAAAACGGATTTGGTTCGGAAGGAGACTTATTTTTGTTTGGTACTGTATTGAGTCACTTTTTTGCGCTCTACGCCAGTATTAACTCATTCCACGAACTCGTCGTGGTGAACGTGACGAACAAAGAGAGATACACATGGGGAACCCAGAGTGGAATGCAGCCGTTGATTTAGGCGATGAAAATTTTCACCAGCTAACGGGTGAGCTGTCAACAAAAGTTCGAGAGTACAGTTTTTATCAGCTTGTGGAGTTGTTGCAGAAATTAAATGATTTAAACCCAGAATCTGAAGAGTGGGAACGACACTGCCGTCTCGTGTTTAGTGCAAACCCAAGCTTGGGTTTCTCACCGTGTGATGTAAAGGCGCTAGAAACACGACATGATAAAAGGCAAGTGCTTTTAACCAACTTTTTTGGACTTTCCGGGGCTCAATCGCCTTTACCTAGCTTTATTTTGGAGCAGTTAGCAACGGAAGAAGCTGGTGGCTTGAAACAGCCATTTTTAGACTTTTTTAATAACCGCTTGATCAACCTCGTTTATCGAGTGTGGCGAAAATATCGTTATTACGTTCGCTTTCAAGCTGGAGCACAAGATCAGTTTTCTGCACAGCTATTCGCGTTGGTAGGTCTCGGTGACCCTGACCTTCGGGGGGAAACGCCGATCAACTGGTGCAAAATGTTGGCATATGCGGGGACGTTAGCTGGCCGAAGCCGCTCACCACAGGTCGTAGCGGGTATTATCGCCCATTGTTTCGACTTAGAAGATGTCACGATCAGGCAATGGGTGAGAAGGCGAGTGCTCATTGATAAAAGCCAGCAATTGGGTTTAGGCGTGCAAAATGTGAGCCTTGGTGTTGACTCAATTATTGGTGAATCGGTTGTTGATTGCAATGGCAAGTTTGTCATTTGTATCGGCAATTTAATGCGGGAACGCTTCGCAGATTTCTTACCATCAGGGAAAGAGCATCAATCATTATGTAAGTTGGTTGAGTTTGTTTTGCGAGAGCAGATGGCATATGACGTTGAACTGACGATGAAAGAAAGTGAAGCGCCTGATTTTTGTTTACATCCAGAACAAAGTGTCGCACTTGGTTGGACCTCGTTCCTTGGAAGTGACACGACGAATAAAAACGTATTGATCCAGGTAAGGCAATAACCATGAATAAACCAAAACTGCCATCTTTGACTCTATTGGTAACAAACGCACAGCGCTTGGAGTCTGGTTTGTCGGCTCAACATACATGGAAGGAAGAAGGCGGAATCATCGGTATGGCCACGACATCAGATTGGCGACTCACCGATTCGGATGGCCAAGTAAGCTCAGAGCATTGTGAGGTCGTTGTAGTTGATGGAGCATATTGCCTAAAAGATATTTGCGGGAGTACTTATGTTAATGGTGCTCACTTGCCACTAGGGAAAGGCCAGTTAGCTCGCTTGAATCATAAAGATGAAGTTTCCATAGGGCCATACCAATTACGCACTTTGTTTGGTAACGCTAATGAGGTCAAGGAACAGTACGGTTCATTAGACGCGTTGTTTATCTCGCGAGACGAAGATCTACTTTCTGATTTGGCATACGAAGAAGATCCCGAGCTGGAAAATGAAAACATTGAAACAGACCCACTTAACGCACTTGATGAATTAATGGGTTCACAAGAAGTTAATGAAAATAGGTTAATTGAACCAGAAGCTGAGCAAAGTGAACTGCCTCAGCAATCATTAGTGCCAGATGAGGGTTTGGGGTTACATGGAGTTGCGTTTACACCACAAGCGGATAGTGAGTATGAAATGACATCATCTATTCGTCTTAAGAAAATTTTAGGTTTTGGTTTTAACAAATTGAAACCTTCGAATAAAGAAGAGCGAACCAACGTTTCTCAACCTGTGGCACCGCTCACCCAACTAAATAACAACGTATCAGAAGGCTTCACAATGGATGAAAAAACACTGGATCTGTTAGAAGAAGAAGTGGCGAAGAGCATCCTGCCACAGGCAGAGACATTTAACCATAGTAATACACAAACTAACCACCTTATCACAGGCCCAATGCTTGACGGTTTAGGGGTGAATTTGAGTGATGAAGACAATATGGCACGAATGCATTTATTGTCACAAGAAATGGGGGAGTCTCTTCAAGCGTGCGTACGTGGCTTACTGGATTTACATCAACAGGTGAGTGACGGACGCTTCGGTACGCTAAACAGAAACCTTCAACCTATCGAAGATAACCCTTTGCGTCTAGGGCTATCATATGAAGAAACGGTTAAAACTCTTTATGACGCAGACAAAAGTCTGGTGCATTTATCTGCACCTGCGGCGATAGCAGAAAGCCTTAAGACGGTACGTGATCATAATGAAGCTATGCAGCATGCAACCGCAGATGCGTTGAGCCAGATTTTAACTGCGTTCTCTCCAGAGGTGATGCTACGACGCTTTCACCACTATAAGCGCACCACTGATACGACGCAAACATCGAGCGATGAGTGGGCTTGGAAGATGTATTGCAACTACTACCGTGAGTTAACTTCCAACCGCCAGAGGGGGTTCGAAAAACTATTCTGGGAAATCTTCGAGCAGTCATACGATCGAAATATTCGAGAAAAGCAACGGGAGCTATAGCCGTGATAAAAGCGCTATGGATGTTGTGCTCACTAATGATGCTGACTGCATGTAGTAGCTCGCCGGAACCTTATGAACCCGAGAAGGCACAAACAAAATTGACATTCAGTTTGGTCAGTGACGATTTGGTCAACCCCAACATTTGGGGAGAGTCATCGCCAGTAGAGATTCAGGTCTTCGAATTAAAAGATGATTCGATGTTTACGTCTGCAGGCTATGAGCAACTCAAAACAGATTATAAAAAAGCATTGCGGAGCAATTTTGTCAAAATTTACGACTATGTATTACTTCCTGAGCAGTTCAAATTCATCAATGCTTTTGAAGTCGATAAAGAGACAAACTACATCGGAGTGATAGCTCATTTTTCTGAACCAGAATTAAGTGAATGGAAAAAAACCGTAAAAGTACTAAATAAGGGCAGGGAATACCATTTGCTCATAATTTTGAAAGACTATAATGTAAAATTAGATAGGGTGGAATAACATAAGATGTTTGCACGTAATCGAGTGATTTGGAATGAAGGCTTGTTTATAAAGCCTCAGCATTTCCAGCAACAACAGAGATACACAGAATATTGTATTGATGAGCGTTTGAGTTCAGTTAGTCGGTATTTATACGGTGTCTCTGAGTTGTCATTGAACCCTGAATATCTATCGTTTGGTCGTATTGCCATTGAGCGAGCTGTGGGGATAATGCCCGATGGTACGGTCTTTCGTATTCCGCAAGAAGACGATATGCCCGACGCTCTAGAAGTAGATGATGCATCATTAGCGAACCAAATTATTTACCTTGCCATTCCATTGCGTAGTGGATCTTTAATGGAGATAAACTGGCCAGAAGAGCGAGGTTCAGGACGTTATGTCTGTCGTCGTCAAGAAGTTCGTGATGTACACAGTGTACAAGGGGATATCACAACAATAGAAGTGTCCCCGGTGCGTATGCAAATTATGTTAGAGCGAGAAGATAGAAGCTCTTACGCATCTATTGCGATTGGTCGTATTTTAGAAAAACGTCCAGATGGTAGCGTAGTATTAGACCCAGAGTTTATTCCGTGTCACTTGAATGTGGTTGGTATCTCCTCATTGCATCGCTTCATCAATGAAATGTCGGGGTTGATGCGAGAACGAGCAAAGAACATTGCACAACGCATTAGCTCACCGTCTCAAGGCGGTGTGGCAGATGTGTCTGATTTCATGTTGTTGCAAGCGCTTAACCGATTACAACCTCAGATGAAACACCTAGCCGAACTTCGCAGCTTGCATCCTGAGAGGTTGTTTGAGTGTCTTTCAACAGTATGTGGCGAGCTTGCTACATTTACAGACGAAAGCAGATTGCCACCAAGCTTGCCAAGTTATAGCCATGATTTACCGAGTCAATCATTTCAACCACTGATCCGAAACTTACGTCAGAGTTTAAGTGTTGTATTGGAACCAAGAGCGGTATCAATCCAGCTAGAAAAACGAAAGTATGGATTAATGGTTGCGCCGATCCACGATCCTCAATTGATGGAAAGTGCAGAGTTCATTATTGCTGTCAGAGCGAGAATGCCACTAGACGAGCTGCGCCGTTTGTTTACTCAGCAAACCAAAGTGTCTTCAGTTGAGAAGATCCGCGAGCTGATCTCACTTCAGCTTCAGGGTATTCCGTTAACGTCACTACCAGTAGCACCTCGTCAGCTTCCATACCACGCAGGTTATACATATTACCAACTGGATAAAACAAGTCCTGCATGGTCAATGCTGAACCATTCAAGTGGTTTTGCGTTCCACGTAGCCGGTGCATTTGAAGATCTAGATCTTCAGTTCTGGGCGATCAGGAGTTAATTATGGAATCAACCAAAAAAGACTCTCTATTGTCTAGTTTGCTGTTTGATGATGTCGAAAAAATCAACAATGATCAAGACTACTGGTTTCAACTTCGTGGCGACAACCCAAATCCCTTGATTGATGCAGCAACACCGTTGTTTGGCCTTTCGCTACGAGTTCGCTCACTTACTGAGTGTGAAAATATCGATCTCATTTATCGTCAAACAGTCGAAGAGATCAAAACGATAGAAATCGAGCTGTCAGAGCAAGGTTATGAGCATGCCATTTTAATGGCCTATCGCTACATTTTGTGTGCATGTCTGGACGAGTCTGTAATGGGGGCAGAGTGGGGAGCGTCAAGCGTATGGGCAGAGCACTCGATGTTATCGCGCTTTCATAATGAAACTTGGGGTGGTGAAAAAGTATTTACCATTCTGAATCGTCTAGAGGGTGAGCCGGAGCGATACAAAGCTTTACTCGAGTTTATTTATCACTGCCTGATTTTGGGCTTCGAAGGCAAATACCGCGTTATGGAAGGCGGTCATGCAGAGCGCGAAAAGGTGATTACGCGCCTGTACGACACTTTGAGTGGTTTTGACGAATGTGAGCATCAAGCTCTTACCAGCGCGACTGAACATGTCGTTCGCGCCAAATATAAGTTAAGTCGACAAATTCCGGTTTGGTCGGTGTTCCTAGGGTTCGTCGTTCTCTGGGCTGGATTGTTTTTGGGGTACACCTACGTACTGCATAACAAATCAAGCGACGTGTTAAATCAATTAAATCAAATACTTTAATAATAATTAGGCTAGGTGGCACGTTGTGATCCGTATAGAATTACCAACTCTTATCTCAAAACTTAACACTCAAAGTAAATTAGCTTTAGAACAAGCGGCCTCAATTTGTATTGAGCGCCAACATCCAGAAGTGACACTAGAGCATTATTTAGATGTGCTTCTAGATAATCCATTATCGGATGTTCGTTTAATTCTGAAACAAGCAGGGTTAGAAGTCGAAACAGTAAAACAAGCAATTGTTGAGACATACAGTCGTGAGCAAATGCTTGATACTTACCCTGCATTCTCCCCTCTGCTAGTTGAGTCGCTTCAAGAAGCATGGCTTCTCTCAACCACAGAGCTAGAGCAAAATGAATTACGCTCTGGTGCGGTATTTCTTGCGGCATTAACTCGTGTTGACCGCTACCTTCCTTTCAAACTGATTGCTCTTTTTGAAGGCATTAACCGAGAAAGCTTAAAGAAAAACTTTACATTAATTTTGAACGAATCAGCAGAAACTGCCGTTGAGAACAAAAGTGAACAGCGTGAATCACCCCTTCAAAATACAGCAGAAACGCCACTTGATAAATTCTGTACCAACGTAACAGAGCAAGCACGTAAGGGTGAGCTTGATCCTGTATTGTGTCGTGAAAATGAACTGAATCTGATGATCGACATCCTCTGCCGTCGCCGTAAAAATAACCCTATTGTAGTGGGAGATGCCGGTGTCGGTAAAAGCGCCATGATCGAAGGTCTAGCCCTACGTGTGGTAGCTGGTAATGTGCCAACTCAACTACAAAACGTAGAATTATACTCATTAGACTTAGGTCGATTGCAAGCTGGTGCTTCAGTTAAAGGTGAATTTGAAAAACGCCTTAAAGGTGTTATCGATGGCATTAAGGACTCAACAAAGCCAATTATTCTATTTATTGATGAAGCACATACGCTTATCGGTTCGGGCAACCAAGAAGGTGGTAGCGATGCTGCTAACCTACTCAAGCCTGCGCTAGCACGTGGTGAGTTAAGTACGGTTGCCGCCACAACTTGGAAAGAGTACAAGAAATATTTTGAAAAAGACCCTGCGTTGACTCGTCGATTTCAGCTCGTTAAGCTCGATGAGCCGAGTATTGAACAAACGATTGATATCTTGCGTGGCCTCAATGGTGTGTATGAGAAGGCACATAATGTCTTGATTACTGATGAGGCGTTAAAAGCAGCAGCTGAGCTGTCCGCTCGCTACATTTCTGGTCGTCAATTACCCGATAAAGCGATAGATATACTAGACACTGCATGTGCACGCATAGCGATTAATATGACAACTCCTCCTAAGCGCTTGGCAATGCTAGAAACAGTATGCCATCAACGCCAACTGGAAATTGATATGCTTGAGCGTGATCAGTACCTCGGACAAATCGTAGATGTTGATCGTCTTGATGTACTTCGCACGCAAGAAATAGCTGATGAGGCAGAAAAAGCCACATTGACAGAAAGCTGGCAACAACAAAAAGAGCTAGTAGAGTCGATTATTGAGCTACGAGCAGATCTGATGTCTTTGAACACAGAAGAGCAAGAGCCTGAAAAAACAGAACAGGCTTACAACGACCTACAAGACAAATACGCAGCGTTGGATACGATTGCATATGATCAACGTTTGATGTATCCACAAGTTGATTCAGACCAGATCGCAGAGGTTATTGCCGATTGGACTGGTGTACCTGTTGATCAAATGAACACCAACGAGCTGAACAAGATCACCCACCTTACAGCAACACTAGGTGAGGCGATCAAAGGGCAAGAGATCGCAATTGAGCGTATTCATCGCCACTTGTTAACTGCTCGTGCTGATTTGCGCCGCCCAGGCAGACCGAAAGGCGCCTTTTTACTTGTTGGTCCAAGTGGTGTTGGTAAGACAGAAACCGTTGTTCAGTTAGCCGAGCAGTTGTATGGCGGTAAGCAGTTCCTAACGACGATCAATATGTCGGAGTACCAAGAGAAGCACACAGTATCTCGCTTAATTGGTTCGCCTCCAGGGTATGTTGGTTACGGTGAAGGTGGTGTATTAACCGAAGCCATTCGCAAAATGCCTTACTCCGTTGTCCTTTTGGATGAAGTAGAAAAAGCGCATCCAGAAGTATTAAATCTCTTCTATCAAGGCTTTGATAAAGGTGAACTTGCCGATGGTGAAGGTCGCTTGATCGACTGTCAAAATATCGTGTTCTTCTTAACATCTAACCTTGGTTACCAAACCATCGTGGATTACGCAGAAGATAAAGAGAAACTCGATGACGCGCTATATCCTGAACTTGCTGCTTTCTTCAAGCCAGCACTGTTAGCTCGTATGGAAGTGATTCCTTACCTTCCTTTAGGTAAAGAAGTACTTGATCAAATTGTTCGTGGCAAGTTAACACGTCTAGAGAAGCTATTTAAGTCTCGCTACAATGCAGAGATGGAAATTGGTGAGGGTTTAATTGACGAAATCCTAAGTCGAGCAACGCGTAGTGAAAATGGCGCTCGCATGCTTGAGGCCATCATCGAAGGTCAGCTATTGCCACCAGTGTCGCTTGCTCTCCTTAATAAACTAGCAGAAAGAGAACCGATCCACCTCATTCGTCTTGCAGCATCGGACGGTGAGTTTATCGGGGAGGTAGAGTAACCATGAGTCAATGGTTGGCGTTTGCTACTGAATTGGTGGGGGTAAGAAAACCTCACCTGCTTGCGTTGCGTTTTGTCGCTTTACTTAATCAAGGCATGAAACTAAGGGACAGCTTTTTACTGTTACCGTCGCGAGATGGTCGCAATTTGGTTCCGCATGACTCTCAGCGCCAATATGCATGGTCAGTGACTGATTTTGATGTCCCTTTTGCACACGTCTTGCAATCGCTTAAACCCATGCACCTGACAGTAGAAGATTTGGTTTTTTGGCGTTCAAACCGAGCGTTCTCTGAATTGGTCGAGAACGTAGGAATGTTTGATTCTGTGTGTGTGCAGCCTTTGCCAATGGGTGATAGACAAGTCCATTCCATACTGCTGATGATAGGAGAAAACCACAAGATCTCAAGCGTACTTAAAGACACGGGCTTTATAAAGTTTGTTGATGTGTTTGCTCAGCAATGGAAATTGCTCACAGAAATGGAGCGTGAAGAGCAAACTCGTATGGAAATGAAAGAGTCGCTTTATGATATACAACGCGACTCAGCGAAACGAGTGATGGCTAATCGCTTGGCAACGACGCTGATCGGGGAAAGTGCAGTAATGCAAAAGTTGAGAGAGCAGATTGTTTCTGCTGCGAACTCTCAGCTTTCCATAATGGTTCAAGGTGAAACAGGAACAGGCAAAGAACTTGTTGCAGCTGCTGTTCATGAGCTCTCATCTCGTCAGTCAGCGCCAATGGTTGCCGTTAACTGTGCTGCCATCCCTGAACATCTACTAGAGAGTGAGTTGTTTGGTTACTGTAAAGGCGCTTTCTCAGGTGCGGATACAGATAAGCAAGGTCTTATTGCACAAGCAGATGGAGGCACATTATTTCTAGATGAAATTGGCGACATGCCCCTGACTCTTCAAGCAAAGTTACTTCGTGTATTAGAGACTCGGACATTTCGTCCTCTTGGCGGAAAGCAAGAACAAAGCTCTGGTTTCCGATTAGTTTCAGCAACACACGTTAATTTGATCGAACAGGTAAGAAAAAAAACCTTCCGACAAGATTTGTATTATCGACTGTTCCAATATCCGATTTTATTACCTAATTTGTCAGTTCGATTGGAAGATTTAGTTTTGCTATGCAGTCACTTCGTACGCATGTTTAATGAGCAACACGGCACAAGTATTCGAGGCCTCAATTATCGAGCACTAGACTGTTTAAAACAGTATGATTTTCCGGGCAATGTTCGTGAGCTTAAGTATCTTGTGGAGTTTGGTTGCGCACAAACCCTAGATGGAACAGAAATTGAGGCAGGTTGCCTTACCCATCGCTTAAACTTAATGCGTAACCTTGAACCCGTCGCAGAGTCGAATTTTGTCTCCGTTTCGGAGCCAGTATTATCTTTTGAAGAACAAAGTTATACATCTAACTTTGCCGTGATTGATGATTTAAAGCAAGCTATCAACGACTTTGAAACTACCATCATTACCGAAAGGTTAATGCATTTCTCTGGTGATCGGGCTAAGGCTGCAAAAAGCCTTGGTATTCCAAAACGGACGCTGGCGTACAAGTGCCAAAAATTGGAGATCAAAGCATGAAGCAGTGCCTTGTAGCAGCAATTGCGGCATCCAGTTGGCTTAGCGTTAGTTCGACCAGTTTTGCAAATCAACCCGAGAATTTGGTGGAGCAGGCGAACCAGTGCCGACAAATACCAGCTCGCTTAGACCGTCTAACATGCTTTGATGCTGTCTTCGCAACGCCATTAGAAGAGCATACTTCCCTCGCTGCCGATAACTCTTACCCTTCGGAATGGAATCGGGCGATTGAGGCTCGTGATGACTTAGAGCCTGGAGAGGGATGGGCCTTAGTTGTAGAAGGCAAAGGCAAGGAGGGAAGTGCTTGGGTTGCTTTACCGGCTCAAAATACCATGTTTGCAGAGCAAGATGCACCAGTACTGTTGCTTAGTTGTATCAACAATTTGAGCCGTGTTGAGTTAGCGTTGCCTCAAGAAGCAGTTGATGCGCGTATCCAAGTTTCTGTTCGTGGAGCGATGCAGTATTGGCGTAGTGATGACGATGGCGTGTTGTTTTCATCAGCGCGAGGTTTACCTGCAATCGACATGATGAAGCGCATCGCGAATGACCCATACCTCACGTTGCGCTCCAATTCAGATTTTGCTGATGGCCTTCAGTTTAACACTCGTGACTTAAAGCATGGCCTTCGAGCGTTACGCGAACGTTGTGGTTGGTAGGAGGACAAATGGAAATTACTGAATACCGTCAATGTATCGCTAAACCGATCAGCAATGACAGTCCAGTTGGCGAACGACTTGTCGATCATCCCCTTTTTGACTTTGTCGAAGACCAGATGATAAAAGTTGGCTCGCTCGCTCATGCTTCGGTCCAGTGGAATGAAGTTGAACACAGCACGTTAAAGCTCCTTGGAGAGCAGAGTAAAGATATTAAACTGCTCGTTTATTTACTCCAATGCTTACACAATCAAGTGACGCCAATGCGCCTCATTACATCGTTTGAAGTAATGGGGGAGTTTATAAGCCACTATTGGAATGAGTGCTTTCCAGCGCCGGGACCAAGGGGGAACTTGCCAAGAAGAAAGTTCTTCAGCCAAATGGCTCAACGTTTTACTTTAGTGATCGATAAGTTTGATTTCTCGACGTTAGATGAAACAGATCGCCAAGCGTTACAAAAAGCCGTAACAGAATGGAAAGAGGCGATTGAGAAGCTAGAACTTACCTCTGAGTTAGTTGACTCTGTCATGGTTCGAGTTAAAGGCGAGCTTTCACGCGCTGAAGAAAGCCAACGAGTTACCGAGCAAAGTGAGGCAAAAGCCGAACAAGTTGCACTGACATCTGTCACGCCGTCATCTTCAAGTGTGGTGGTAGACCACTCTAGTGACAAAGCGGCTAAACAAACGCTGTTGAAAGTGGCCGATTTCCTTTCCGAACAGGATTATGGAATTGCTCTGGCTATTCGACTTCGACGTTTCGCCGTCTGGGGCAGTATTTCTTCACTACCAGATCGTAAACAAGATGGCGAAACCATGCTCCGTGGTATGCAAGTCGATCGAGTAAAAGACTATCAAGATCAGCTTCGTCACCCTGACCTTGCTCTATGGCGAAAAGTAGAACAAAGCCTGACGCTTGCTCCGTATTGGTTTGAGGGGCACCTCATGAGTCACGCCATCGCCAAACAGTTGGGTAAAGAGGACTGGTGTAAAGCCATAGTGGAAGAGACGCAAAACTTTCTCAATCGCATGCCTTCCTTATTCGAGCTGAAGTTTAAAGGGGGTGAACCATTCGTTTCAGAAAGCGTAAAAGAGTGGTTAATCAACGCTGATCAAGCTGATGGTTCGTCCGGTCAGTCTGTTGGCGGTGATTGGCAGGAAAAACGCAAAGAAGCGCTTCAACTGGCAAAAGAAGGAGGCATCGCCGTCGCCCTTTCTATGTTGAATGATGGCTTAGTCAGCGCAGTTGAGCCAAGAGACCAGTTTTATTGGCGACTTTTGGCTGCTGATTTAATGCGCACCAACCATCTCGATGCAATGGCAAAAGAACAATATCAAACACTCAATAGCCAGATCGAAAATCTCACCGTTCCTGATTGGGAACCGAGTTTGGTTGAACAAATACAAAGACATACAACGTCAGAGTAAACAAGGATACAATTCATGTGGAAATTTATTGTCGGAATAGTAAAACGGCTTAAACCTGGGCTTGCTACGGCAATGCCTATTTTACTATTTACAACGTTCATATTATTGAACGTCGCTATTTGGTGGGGAGGACCATGGCTAGTTATTGCAGAGCAAAGGCCACTTGAGTCCATCATGGCTCGTGTTGTTGCTAGTAGCTTGTTTACTCTGGGCTCATTAGCGATTTGGGGCGTTTGGCAGTGGCGAAAATTACAAGGATTTAAAGCAGATCAAGTACGCGAAGAGCAACTGCGTCAAGATCCAATAAAAGCCTATGAAGAACGCCAAGAAGTTGAGTTGAATCAGGTCATGGTGAGCATGAAACAAAGCCTGAACAAGCACAATTACTTGTATGCATTACCTTGGTACCTTGTTCTTGGGTTAGAGAACGCCGGTAAAACAAGCTTGATCAACCGTTCGGGTCAAAATTTCGTATTCTCATCAGTCATGCGTGCTTCTGGTCAGAAAAGTGAAAATCCTTACTCATTTGATTGGTGGGTAGGGGACGAATCGGTTTTGATCGACCCTGATGGAGAATTGCTCACACAAGGTAAACGAAGTGAAGAAAATAACGGTGAGATGGAGCGCAGACTTTGGTTACACTTTGTTAATTGGCTCGAGCGTACACGTAGTCGTCGACCGCTTAATGGCATTGTATTGGCGTTAGATGTTTCGCATTTGGCGACTGCAACCGCATCAGAGCGTAAAGCGTATGCGAATTTATTACGTGCTCGCTTACGTGAATTGATGGAGACACTATCGACTCGTCTACCAGTGTATATCTCGTTAACAAAACTGGATCTGTTATACGGCTTTGAACCCTTCTTCAAGCATTACACAAAAACGCAGCGAGAAGAGGTGCTCGGTTTTACTTTTTCAATGGACTCAGTCGATAACCTAGACTCATGGTTGGAAGAATTTATCTCTGAATACACCCAGTTTGTTGAACGTATTAACGATATGTTACCTCATACTGTATCTACGCCAATGACGTTGGAAGAACGTAATGCGATTTACAGCTTTACGCGTCAGATTGCAGGCTTAAAAGACATACTAGAGCTTTTCTTCCAAGAAGCGTTAGCAAGTGATCAGTTCTCTACTTCTGCTCTGGTTCGCGGTGCTTACTTTACTTCCGTGTATCAGCAAGGTGTACCAAGTAATGCATTTGACGATGGAGCCTCGCGTCGCTACGGTTTATCCCATGCGATCAACACCGCACAGCGAGCAAAAAACTCTACGGTATATTTCACCGAAAAACTGTTCACGCACATCATTTATCCTGAAGCAGGTTTAGCATCAGACAACTTTCGTGTGGCGAAAAACAAACGTCGTCTGCTTATGCTTTCTTTCGTTGTGTGCTCTATTGCGACTGTATTGTTAGTAGGAAACTGGCATCGCAATTACATGAGCAACGTTCAACATGCGGATAAAGTACTAGCAAAAGTTAACCAATATAAAGAGCAGTTTAGTGGCAACAAGAGCCTGAAATCTCAGCAAAACGTCCTAGACCCTCTTAATCAAATCCGTGAAGCGACACTTGAGTTTGGTTTTTTCCGCGAAAAGCCGAAGTACATCTCTGACTTTGGGTTGTATCAAGGTCATACCATCGGCCCGAAAGTGGAGGAGACCTACTTAAACTTACTAGAGACTCATTTACTGCCACTGTTGATGGCAGATGTTGTAGTCGACTTAAACCAAGCTCAAACCGACGAAGAGAAGTTGGCGGTACTTAGAGTCTATCGAATGTTAGTTGACAATAGTGGCCGATCCCAAGATTTCGTCCTGGATTACTTTGCCAAATACTGGCAGAAAGAGTTCTCAGGTCAGCGTAAAATACAAGAAGACTTACTAGGGCACCTTGAATACGCAATGCGCCATACTGACTTAGAGAAAGATCGCCTTACTGGCGACCAAGATGCCGAGTCGGTGATGAAGCCTTACGATAGAGTCATTGCGCGAGCACAAACAGAGCTGAGCACAATGCCTAACGATCAGCGTGTTTATCGAAACTTGAAGTTAAGTGCTCAGACACTATTAGGTCCCTCTGTCAACTTAAGGCGTCTTGTTGGTCCAGTGTTTGATGTGGTCTTTGAAGAGCGCGTGATGAACAGTGACAGCCTTTACATCCCGCAAATGCTGACGAAACGAGGCTTTGAAGACTTTTTTATGCCACAATCAGAGTCGGTCTCAGAGCTAGCGCTGATTGACAGTTGGGTATTAGGTCAAACCAAAATCGCTCAATTTAGTGAAGCCGACAAGCAAGCGCTTAGAGACAAGATTCGCAGCTTGTACGTTGCAGACTACACAAACACATGGCGTGCAGCGCTGAATGAAATCGATGTGAAGTATTTCAATGACATCAACGATGCAGTCATGGTGTTAGAAAACCTCACCAGCAACCTTGAGCCTATGCAGCGGCTATTGCGTACTCTGGACAATAACACGCAACTCTTTACCACGTTACCGGCAGATGACGTAGCACAGAATGAGTTGTTGAAGAGTCCTAAATACAAAGTAGCGTCAATGGTTGAGACGCCGTTTGCAGACCTCAACGGTATGCTAACTCAAGTAGATGGTCAGCCAGCATACATTAACGAAGTTCTGGCTTCCGTTGACGAACTCAAGAGTTACTTAACAGCTATCAAAGATGCGCCGGATGTCGGTATGGCAGCCCTTGATGCTACGAAAGCACGAGTTAAATTAATTAACGCAGACCCTATCTATACGTTGAAGCGAATCTCTTCTGGTTTGCCTAAGCCAATGGACAGCATGTTTGCAAAATTGGCAGATGAAAGTTGGTATGTAGTGAAGCAAGAAGCGATTAAGCATTTGGAAGTTCGATGGACAGAAGATGTGTATGCGCCATTCCAAAGCAAGCTGGCAGGGCGCTACCCATTTACACAGGGTTCTAAGAAAGATGCCTCGCTACAAGATTTTGAATATTTCTTTGCTCCTAACGGTACACTGGATAGTTTTTACAACAACCAATTGAAGATGTTTATTGAAGAGAATATCACAGTGACAGCCGATGATTCTGCTCAATCGATCATTCGTAAAGAAGTGTTGGATCAAATCCAACAGGCTCATAAAATTCGTGAAGCATTCTTCAACAGAAAAGGCATCTTGGATGTGAACTTCTCAGTAGAGCCGATGAGCCTTACCAACAATAAGCGTCGCAGTTTACTTAATATTGATGGGCAATTCCTTGCGTACAGCCACGGCTCACGAGAAAGTGTAGAGCTGATCTGGCCTAACACACTAAGAGACTCTGCAGTATCGAAAGTGAGTTTGATTCCAACCAAATCAAACATGTCACCTCGCAGTGTTCAGTATCAAGGTCCGTGGGCGTTCTTCCGTTTGCTAGACAAAGCATCGGTTGTTTCAGCAAGTCCAACGTCTGTCGACTTTAAGTTTGATGTTGATGGTGGTGAGATGATCTACCGCGTCAACTCAGAGGCAGATGCCAACCCATTTACTGAGCGCTTATTTAAATCGTTCAAGTTGTCTAAAACACTTTACTAACCCAAATAGCCAGAGCGAGTGATTCGCTCTGGCCTTTTCAGGACGATATCTACAATGTCCAATATGATTTATATTGATAATGCGTTTTTTCGATTAACTCAGGATTCTGGCTCAATTCGAGTTTTAGAGCCTTATATCCGAGTAAGAGAAGAAATCAACCGTCGTTTTAACCCCATTGCTGGTGGCAGTGATTGGGAAGCGGTTAAAGAAAACTGTGAAGTACTAGCACGTGGCCCAGGGATGGATTTTATGATGTGCGGCTATTACACCGTGGCATGTCTAAAAACTCAAGGTTTGGTTGGCTTCGCTACTGGTTTAGAATTATTGAGTAGCAGTCTAGCGAATCAAAGTCGTGGTGATACCAAAACCGATAAAATGCGTAAAGAGCTTCTCGATTGGGTTAACGGTCGTGTTGTACAAGAACTAAAAGCGTTGAAACCGGATCACGATATTCTTCGCGAACTGTATCGAGCTGAGCGATTTTGCGATCGTTTACACCAGTTAGTTGAGAAGCAAAGTACCAATTACAAAGTCGATTTTGAAGGCGTGGGATTCGCGCTTTTTGAGCATATTGATCGCATAGAAACCCAATACCACAATTTATTCAAAAAACAGGAGCGAAATGAGCCACCAAAGCTAAAGTTTTGGCAAAAAGGACTTGGCATGTCGGCAATAGCGGCGTGCGCCGTGGTTGTCGGTGTATCTACGGGGTGGAAAGCGTGGCCATGGTATTACTCAACACCTTATGGGCAGCCTAAGCTTATTAGCACAATAAATGATACGCAGCAGGCTAAGTTGTTTGTTGATCAGTCTTCCGACAACCAGCGAGCACGTTGGCAGAAAGATCTTGTTCCATTATATGGCGAAGCACTAGAGCACGACATATTGGAATCATTCTCCGATTCCAAGCGACAAGCGATGGCTCATGTTCAACTGCTTAAAACGCTTTACCCTGAAGGTGACAAAACAACACAGCTCAACGCGATGTTTTCAGAGCAGCAGAAAGTGGCACTTGAACAAACCGAGTTATTTGTTGCTAAGTTCAGTGATATTCGAACCAAGATGGCCAATATCTCCCTACTGGCGAAGCGTGGAAAATGGCGTGATTTACAAAAGCAAACCAAATCATTGGAGGTATTTGCTATTAGCCTATCTCCAATCTACGGACGTGTAGATTATGTTCAAGAACTCATTAAAGAAGGTGAGCTTGAAACCGCTGAAAAAGAATTTGATATTCTCAAAGAGCGGCTAAACAACCTTAGCTGGAAGATAGCTGTATTAGAGCAGGAGATCTATCGTTCAGGCAGTGTTAGTCAATAGAGCGAAGTGATTCTATTTTTAGAGCGAACCAATTAGGTTCGCTTTTTATTTTTTGTTGATGTCTTTGTTATTTTTAACGTAACTATTGAGGTATTTACCCAGTAATCATAGAATTATTGGAATAAAAATCACCTTAATATTTAACTCATCAAGTTACTGTTTTATAGGGTACTTTAATGATTTTATTTTTAGGTGTCGATGCGTAGATATTTAATCAGGAGTAAACGTTGGTTGAATATTTCATAGTATAAGCAAATTTCTACTTGCCTTGAGCAATAAATTACTCGCTCTGGGTAATTTATTACCTGTGATGAGTGTAATATCACTTTAAGTGACTGTATTTAAAGGCTATAAATTTGGCATGACTCTTGATTAGTACTGACTGCATTCATATATGTTTTTGTTTTCAAACTAATTAAGGATTAAGTAATGCCAACTCCATGTTATATCTCAATTGAAGGTCAAACTCAGGGTCTAATCACTGCTGGTGCATGTACAGCAGATTCAATCGGTGACTCATTTGTTGAAGGTCATGAAGATGAGATGCTAGTACAACAGTTCGAACACATCGTAACGGTTCCAACCGACCCACAATCTGGCCAACCTTCAGGCCAACGTGTTCACAAACCATTTAAGTTCACGGTATGCCTAAACAAAGCAGTACCACTGCTATACAACGCATTGGCATCAGGCGAAAAAATGTCAAACGTAGAGCTGAAATGGTACCGCACCTCTATCGAAGGTAAGCAAGAAAACTTCTTCACCACCAAGCTAGAGAATGCGTCTATCGTCGATATCTACTGTGAAATGCCTCACTGTCAAGATCCTGCGAAATACGACTTTACTCAAAACGTCACTGTATCGCTTTCTTACCGCAAAATTACGTGGGATCACGTAAATGCGGGTACGTCTGGCTCTGATGACTGGCGTAAACCAATCGAGGCGTGATCCTCGTCGCTCATCAATATTGATTTGATGTTCAGTCAGACCGGCGTGGGTGGCAACACCCACACCGGTCTTTGTTTCTTATATTAAGAAGGCACAGTTGATGGCAAAGTTAACATTCACCCTAACCGTTGAAGGATTACCAGAAGAGACATTTGTGGTGACGGGTTATCAAGGTAAAGAATCGCTATCGGATTCGAGCTTTGGCGTATCTCAGGCTTGTTATGGTTTTCGCTATAACATTGAATTAGCAAGCCGACAATCCGGCATAACCGCCCAACAGATCGTGGATAAGACCGCCCAACTGACCATGCAACGTAATGGCGAGCCCGTTCAATTCGTGAATGGTATCATTCGTCAGTTTTCTCAAGGTGACATTGGTCATCATCATACCGTCTATTCTCTTGTTTTAGTGCCCGCTCTTGAGCGTTTATCGTTACGTCAAAACAGTCGAATTTTCCAGTTAAAAACGGTTCAAGACATCATTAGCCAAATACTGGGAGAAATGGGCGTATCGGACTTTAGTTTCGCACTAAAAAGACCCCTTTCTCAACGTGAATTCTGCGTTCAATACCGTGAAACCGATTTAGAGTTTGTACACCGTCTCGCAGCCGAAGAAGGGATTACCTATTACATCGAACAAGCCGATGGTAAACACACCATAGTGTTCTTTGACGACAGTGCTTTGATCAGCAAGTATGGCGCGCCTGTATTACACAATGGTTTGGCCGGTGGACAAGCGGATGACCCCTTTGTCTTCCAATTTAAAATTGAACATCAAAGTGAGCCAAGTCACCTCACTTTCAAAGATTACAGCTTCAAAAAGCCAAGCTATGGTTTTTTGCAAGAGCAGCAAGGTACAGATCTTAGCTTCCAACAAAGCAGCTACGAACATTACGACTTTCCGGGACGATACAAAGATGATGGCTCTGGCATCGCCTTTAGCCAGCTTCGTCTCGAATACTTACGTCGAGAATCAAACCTAGGGCAAGGTAAAAGTAACCACCATGCGCTCCAAGCTGGGGTTAAATTTGGTTTAAGTGAAAACCTAGAGGCAAGCGCGAACCGAGATTGGATTGTTGTCGCGGTGACGCATCAAGGTACGCAACCTCAAGCGCTAGAAGAAGGTGGAGGCCACGGAGCAACCACGTACTCGAACCAATTTACCGTTATTCCCGCAAGCAAGACATGGCGAGCGAAACCTCAGCCGAAACCGCAAGTGGATGGCCCAATGATAGCGAAGGTGGTCGGCCCCGCAGGTGAAGAGATCTACTGTGACGAACATGGTCGAGTGAAAGTGCATTTCCCATGGGATAGAGAAAGCGAACAAAACGAGCACAGTTCATGCTGGGTGCGCGTATCTCAGGGTTGGGCAGGGGCGCAATATGGTTTCATGGCCGTGCCACGCATTGGTCATGAAGTTATCGTCTCATTCTTACATGGTGATCCAGATCAACCTATCATCACAGGCCGCACTTATCATGCGACCAATACTCCGCCATACCCGCTGCCTGCCAACAAAACAAGGACTGTCATCAGGACGGAGACTCATCAAGGGGACGGTTTTAACGAAATTCGCTTCGAAGACCAAGCAGATCAAGAAGAAATTTTCATTCACGCACAGAAAGACCAAAACAATGTGGTGAACAATGATGAGGCCACCAAAGTAGGGCATGACCGCAGTGAAGATGTCGGAAACGATGAAACCATAAACATAGGCCGGAATAGAACCGAAACCGTCGGCAACGACGAGACCATTACCATTGGCAGCAACAGAACGGAAACTGTCGGTGGTAACGAGGTGGTAACGGTTAAAGGGAATACTGCTGAAACAACGGCGATTGGCAAAGCGGAAACCGTTGGAGCCGCGAAAGCGCTAAGCATCGGTGCAGGTTATCAAGTCAGCGTTGGCGCGTCTAAAAACGTCAGTGTGGGACTTACCTACACTGAGCAGGTGGGCGTACTGCGTCAATTGATCGTCGGTGAGCGTTACGAAGTCGTGTGTGGCGAAAGTAAATTTATAATGAATTCTGATGGAACCATCTTGTTTACGGCAAAGAAAATTTCGATATCTGGGCAGGACAAGGTTGAGATCGATGCAAAAACGGTAGAGGTAAACTGATGGAATTAAAAAACCATACTCAGTTTACTGTACAGCATTGGCTCACACTTTCCCCAAAAGGTGCGAGGCTCGGTAATTTGCTTATCAAAGCTCAATTCAACGTTAGCATCGACTCCTTGGGAAAAGCCATGGTGTCAGGAGGAATCCCAGCACAGCTTCTAGCACAAGACGTGTTTTTCGGCGAGCTAAACAAAAGCAGTGTGAGAATGGAGTCTGACTTCTCGCCGTTAAAACCGACAACGGATGTTACAGCAAATGTGACGGCCTACGCTCCAAATCAACAGCCTTCGTCAAAATGGGAGGCAGGTATTCATTTGGAAGGGCTGCCCCCAGCAATGTTAAATATCTACGGACCTAGGTACTGGGAGCGAGTTCTAATGGTACCGGTGTATTCAGAGGCAGAACCATGTACTTGTGTTCCTATTCGTTTCGAGAACGCCTTTGGAGGCCATTGTAACGAGAGTGATACAGTCTCAGAGTTCAACCCCATTGGTAAAGGTATGTTACCAGTAGGAGAGACTTTGAATCGTCAATTTGTGCATCAGTTTGAGTGGGTTGATGAAGTCCTTGAAGAATCAAAGGCAAGAAAGCCACAACCACCAGCGGGATTTGGTGTTCATCATCGAAGTTGGCAGCCACGGCTATGCCTTGCTGGTACTTATGATCAAAAATGGTTAGATAATCATCACCCACTGTTGCCTACAGACTTTGACCGAAGACACTATCTTGCAGGTAGTGAAAGACTGCGACCAAAGAAATTTCTCAAGGGAGGCGAATCGATACGCTTTTTTAACCTAGATCCCCTTTATCCTACCGTTACATTGAAAGTACCTGAACATAACTTCCTATGGGAAGTTCAGATGGAAAATGGTGATAAAGGCGTAGGGCGTTGCCATCTGGACTCTCTCCATTTTGATATGGAGAACGGGATTGATGGTGGTGTAATCACAGTGACGTGGAAAGGCATCTGGCCTGGGCAAGAGCTGCCCAAAATCGTAAGAGCTATTCAACTTCGCTCCAGACTAGAGGATAAAGTAGATGGCTAAGCAGTTTGCAGCACGGAAAGACGGAGATTACAAGGTGATCTCGATGGCGCCGGATGTGTGTCTAACACCTATTGGGTCAAGCCAAGTACCAGTCCCGTATCCTATAACCATTGCCCTCAATAGTTCTAATAATGAGAGCAAAAACGTCCATTTCAATGATAACCCTGCTTTCCTCCTTTCTTCCGATAGTGTTAAAACACAAGGAGATGAAGCAGGAACTGGAAAAGGGGTAAAATCAGGCACTAAAGGAGCCAAAGCAGAACCCAAAGAGCACTCGAGTTCATTTAAAGTAAATGGCAGCCACGTTGTTCGTGTTAACGATCAGTTTTACATGAACAACAAAAACACCATTGGTATGCTAGTTCATTGTCCTCCGCCCCCGACATCGAACATTCAGGATGAGGGGATTGCTGACCCAATCGAAGAAGAAGAACTTAGTTACTTTGAGCAGATTAGTCAGCGGCTAGACAAAGCTGTTGACGATGTGGAAGAAGCGCTGGAAAGTGCGCCCGAGAAGTTAGAAGAAGCGTACGATCAAGCGGTGAGGCTGAATGAAGAATACAGTATTGTCACTCGAGTGGAAGGGTTTGCTACTGGGGTGTTTGGTGTTGCTGAAATCGTTGGTGGTGCCGCGGCTATTGTGTTCCCAGAGCCAGCAACAACAGGGGGGGGGGTGTTGCTCGTCGCGGATGGCAGTGACAACGCGTGGGCTGGTTTTAGTCAAGCATGGTCTGGTGAATCGCAGCAAACACTGTTAGAACAAGGTGTGGGTAAAGCGGCCAACATGATGGGGGTGCCAGAAGAAACAGCCCAGCTTGCAATGGCTGGTATGGCCATATTAGGAAGTCCTACTAAGATGGTAACGAAGGGTGACGATGCAGCAGAGGCCTTCTGGGATATGGCTACTGCACAGAAAAAAGTAGACAAATTGGATGCACCCAAAGGCAACAACCCAAAAGTAAATCAAAGTAAAGATAAAGGCCTCGCAGAGAAACAAGCTTCCTCAAAGAAAGAAGAGGGCTCTGACGGTGGAACAGTGAAAGGCAAATCTATCAAAAAGATGGACGTAAAGTGCTTTGACCGAAAAAACAAGCAGAGCAATAAAGGCAAAGTTGCTGAATTAGATCGGCAGCTTGCAGACCAGCAGAAAGGTCTGAATAACATGAGCGTAGACGATTACCTGAAAGGAAGAGGCGCATTTTTGGGTCGTAACCCTTGTAATCCCGACCAGAAGGTACCTAAAGTTAAGCGCGATCCTAAAGTTGCGAGAGATGCGCGTTCAAGGGAAACCACACGCCGACAGGAGCTAAAAGCTAGTGAATACAAGCGTAGCCCTTCTTTGTTCGATCAGAAAAAGGCTCAATATGGATTAACAACTGAAAAAGCAGTTCAAAAGAAGCTAAAAGAGCTTGGAATGATACAAGAGGCAAAGAAAAAGGGGTGGTCCAAAGAGAAAATTACGCTTAAGGTGACCGCAATGGCTGCGAGTAAGCATGAAATGAGGTCGTTAGCCGCGTTGCACAACCCTGATATGGTGGCAGGCGGATTAGATAAGATCACAGGCTTCGGCGATAAAAATATCAACAGTATGATCGGGGGATCTTGGAACAGTGGTAAGGACAAATCACGTGTTAGCTTGTTAGATAAACAAGCTTGCAAAGAAGCAAACGAACGTGGTAATGGTAGTAAAAAAATGAATGTTGAACTAGTCCGTTGTGCAAATAAGAGGAAGAAATCATGAGCTTTATATATAAATGCTCTGAAGTAATGAAAACTGAGTTTGATGAATTTGAACAAGAAATGGGCGTGCATCGTGGTTTCCCCATAGTTTCCAGGACACCTGTGCCGGCTGAAGTTCTTGAACAATACAACGGGGTGTTACCCGAGAATCTGCTTGCCTATTGGGAGCGCCATGGCTGGTGTGGATACGATAATGGGATGTTTTGGACGGTAAACCCCAACGACTATACCGAAATTATTGAGCGCCTATGTGCGATCAGTCAGTTAGATGATCCAGCAGAGAACTTTGTGATAGCCAGAGGGGCATTTGGCCATCTTGAAATCTGGAATCGTAAACGAGGCAATGCTATGTATTACAGCCCAGTGATAGGGCTGCTGTATCAGTGGCATATCGATGTAAAGCAAGAACAAACTAAAGCAGAGCTCGAGTTAGATATGGCCTACTTTTTTGGGGGGGTTTCAAGTTCTGCTCAAGACCAAGAAGATGAATATGAAGAGCCTTTGTTTGAACGTGCTTTAGACAAACTCGGCCCTTTAGCGGAAAACGAAATGTATGCGTTTGTTCCAGCGACTTGTTTAGGTGGAAAGTGGCTTTTGGAAAATCTGCAAAAAGTGGATATCACCACCCACATAGAAATGTTAATGGATCTTGAAGAGCCGAATATTAATATCATGTGTTAGTGCCTGTGGGTAGAAAGCAAGAATAAGAGCGACCTTGACTGGTAGCATCGTTCTTATTTTCTATCCAATCCTCTCTTTTTTATTGTCAAGGCTAGATTTTACTAAATGCCAGAAAACACTCTTAAATACTATAGCGAAAAAATAAATGAGCACTTTGATTCATCTAAAACCAATATCGCTGATATAGAACTTTCCATGTTAATTGAAGATGAGAACAAGCTTCTTGATTTAGGACGAAAGTTATCAAAGAATCAATTTATTTTAAGTGAGCTTCCAAAACTGATTAGCAAAGAAAACGTTGCTCTCTCGGCTTGGCTTGTTGCTTTGCTCGCTGATGAGCCAGAAGCGCTGAAGAGGTGCCTTGAAGAGCAAGTAGAGAGCCTGACAATAGAGGCTCAGTGGGAACCTATTGCTGCCTTTTCTTTGATTTCAGAGCAAAAGCGAGAGCGTGTATATAAACTGCTAACGACGATTTTTTCGGGGACGGACTCGGAGTTTAACGCATATCTCTGTTTATTTATTTTGTGTGCCCAGAATAATGATGCTCCATGGCTAAAAAAGGCGTGGTGCTATTTACAACCTCGCTTTACTATTACCACAGTACCTTCGGTTCAACAGCTTAAATTAGGTTGGTTTAAACTCAAAGAGTACGGGCCTTTTGAACAGATGTTTGATACAGCAGAGACCGTAGAGAAAAGAGAAGAAGCACTGTATTGGTTATTACTGGTTGGTAGCCCTAGAGCTCGTGAGCAATTAAATGAGTACATTTTCAGCGGGAAAGTACATTCGTCAAGGCTATTCCGATTTTTACCCCAAGGCCATGTCGATGAGTTAATGAAAGCCTATCGTGCTATCGAGAATGAATCAGTTGCTAGTAAAGTAATATTTGTAAAAGGTATGAATTCCGTAGGCGATGCCTCTCTAAGGAGTCTTTTCTTTAAAATTGCTTCCACATCAGAAGGGGAATTACTTCGGGCAGCTCATCAATCAATTATGACGTTTATACCAAAGGCGACTCGGGTTTATCAACAAGCATTTTTGCTCGATGAAAGGTTTGATACAGAAGAAGTAATTCCCTGTTCGAGCGACGTTATCTCTTTTTGGAAGGATGTGAGAGGGAATGTAAGCTCTGGAGTTAAATATGGTGAGAACGGCGTATTTGATATCGAAGGGATGTTTTCTGAAATGAAATGTACCCCGTATCGAGAAAAATTAGCTAATCTTTTGCTTGATCTACAAGTTTGGACTGGCACCGAATATGAGTTTAATCCCTACGCAAAGTTATCTGAACAAATTAACCAATGTACCGTTATTCAGAATCAACTCAACGGGGCATCTTTACAAACTTGCTGATGATGGAAGTTCTCCACATTGTCGCTTGAGGGTGAAGAGGAAGAAGAGTGGGAAGATCGAGTCCCAGAGCCAGCGTATCTTCAGTCGTTATGGGTTGAGGTTCAAAGTGACGTATTGGCGAGCAGAGACATCAATAAGCGCTATGATGGAGCTGGAGAGCGAGATCATGAGTTTGACTTACTCTATATTCTTCGCACCAACCGCTACAACGGAATACGAAGTCGATTAGATACATTGTTTGATGATCTCATCATATACACGGGTCAATATTTCCCATTCGATTGCGATGCCTATATGGAAAAGCAAGATGCTCAAATAGATGTGTGGGAAAAGTACCTCGTAGAAAACAGAGAAAAATACTTGCTGGGGCGCTGGGTTCGTTGGGGGGAATACATTGACTAGCGTATGAATAATAAGCAGCTGAATTCGTTACCTGTAAATATATGGAAGAGATAATGAGCTTTAAATTTCAATGGTCTGAAGTAATGGACACTAGGTTTGAGCGGTTTCAACGACGTATGGAGGCAGCTTTTGTATCCCAAGAAGTGCCATTACAAGCTTTAGAGCATTACGAAGGGCTCTTACCAACTAATTTATTGGCCTATTGGGAGCGTCATGGCTGGTGTGGGTATAACAATGGCTTGTATTGGACAGTAAACCCCAACGACTATCTTGAGCGCCTATGTGCGCTTAGCCAGTTAGATGACCCGTCGGAAACATTTGTGATAGCAAGAGGGGCATTTGGTGATCTGGAAATCTGGAATCGCAAACGAGGTGATGTCATGTCTTTCTGCCCAGTGATTGGGTTGTTGTATCAGTGGCATATTGACGTCAAGCCTGAGAAAACCGAAGAAGAACTAGAGTCGAGTATGGCCTCTTTCTTTTGGCGAGCTTCAAGCTATGATCAAGACCAAGAAGATGAAAATGACGAACTTTTGTTTGAACGAGCTTTAGAAAAGCTCGGCCCTTTAGTGGAAAACGAAATGTATGCGTTTGTTCCAGAGACTTGTTTAGGTGGAAAGTGGCTTTTGGAAAATCTGCAAAAAGTGGATATCACCACCCACATAGAAATGCTAATGGATCTGGAAGAGCCGAGTATAGATATTCTGCGCTAGGTTCATTACTTGGGAAATAAGGGCAGCATTTGGCAGGTCGTGTTGCTCCTATTTTTCTTAATCACTTATCTCTCCTTTTTATTGTGACTCTTAAGTGTGGTGGATTCTTTCCAATTCAGATGCATACCCATAAGGAGCGGAATTTTGTTTGCTGATGCCGACATAGAAGCAACGAGTTTAGAGGCAAGCAAATTTCTACTTGCCTTGAGCAATAAATTACTCGCTCTGGGTAATTTATTACCTATGACGAGCACAGCGCTGTCGTAAGTGCTTGTATTTAAAGGGTGTAAAACTGGCATAACTCTTGATTAGTACTAATTGCATTCATATATGTTTTTGTTTTTAAACTAATTAAGGATTAAGTAATGCCAACTCCATGTTATATCTCAATTGAAGGTCAAACTCAGGGCCTAATTACTGCTGGTGCATGCACCGCAGATTCCATCGGTGACTCATTTGTTGAAGGTCATGAAGATGAGATGCTAGTACAACAGTTCGAACACATCGTAACGGTTCCAACCGACCCACAATCTGGCCAACCTTCAGGCCAACGTGTTCACAAACCATTTAAGTTCACGGTATGCCTAAACAAAGCAGTACCACTGCTATACAACGCATTGGCATCAGGCGAAAAAATGTCAAACGTAGAGCTGAAATGGTACCGCACCTCTATCGAAGGTAAGCAAGAAAACTTCTTCACCACCAAGCTAGAGAATGCGTCTATCGTCGATATCTACTGTGAAATGCCTCACTGTCAAGATCCTGCGAAATACGACTTTACTCAAAACGTCACTGTATCGCTTTCTTACCGCAAAATTACGTGGGATCACGTAAATGCGGGTACGTCTGGCTCTGATGACTGGCGTAAACCAATCGAGGCGTGATCCTCGTCGCTCATCAATATTGATTTGATGTTCAGTCAGACCGGCGTGGGTGGCAACACCCACACCGGTCTTTGTTTCTTATATTAAGAAGGCACAGTTGATGGCAAAGTTAACATTCACCCTAACCGTTGAAGGATTACCAGAAGAGACATTTGTGGTGACGGGTTATCAAGGTAAAGAATCGCTATCGGATTCGAGCTTTGGCGTATCTCAGGCTTGTTATGGTTTTCGCTATAACATTGAATTAGCAAGCCGACAATCCGGCATAACCGCCCAACAGATCGTGGATAAGACCGCCCAACTGACCATGCAACGTAATGGCGAGCCCGTTCAATTCGTGAATGGTATCATTCGTCAGTTTTCTCAAGGTGACATTGGTCATCATCATACCGTCTATTCTCTTGTTTTAGTGCCCGCTCTTGAGCGTTTATCGTTACGTCAAAACAGTCGAATTTTCCAGTTAAAAACGGTTCAAGACATCATTAGCCAAATACTGGGAGAAATGGGCGTATCGGACTTTAGTTTCGCACTAAAAAGACCCCTTTCTCAACGTGAATTCTGCGTTCAATACCGTGAAACCGATTTAGAGTTTGTACACCGTCTCGCAGCCGAAGAAGGGATTACCTATTACATCGAACAAGCCGATGGTAAACACACCATAGTGTTCTTTGACGACAGTGCTTTGATCAGCAAGTATGGCGCGCCTGTATTACACAATGGTTTGGCCGGTGGACAAGCGGATGACCCCTTTGTCTTCCAATTTAAAATTGAACATCAAAGTGAGCCAAGTCACCTCACTTTCAAAGATTACAGCTTCAAAAAGCCAAGCTATGGTTTTTTGCAAGAGCAGCAAGGTACAGATCTTAGCTTCCAACAAAGCAGCTACGAACATTACGACTTTCCGGGACGATACAAAGATGATGGCTCTGGCATCGCCTTTAGCCAGCTTCGTCTCGAATACTTACGTCGAGAATCAAACCTAGGGCAAGGTAAAAGTAACCACCATGCGCTCCAAGCTGGGGTTAAATTTGGTTTAAGTGAAAACCTAGAGGCAAGCGCGAACCGAGATTGGATTGTTGTCGCGGTGACGCATCAAGGTACGCAACCTCAAGCGCTAGAAGAAGGTGGAGGCCACGGAGCAACCACGTACTCGAACCAATTTACCGTTATTCCCGCAAGCAAGACATGGCGAGCGAAACCTCAGCCGAAACCGCAAGTGGATGGCCCAATGATAGCGAAGGTGGTCGGCCCCGCAGGTGAAGAGATCTACTGTGACGAACATGGTCGAGTGAAAGTGCATTTCCCATGGGATAGAGAAAGCGAACAAAACGAGCACAGTTCATGCTGGGTGCGCGTATCTCAAGGTTGGGCAGGGGCGCAATATGGTTTCATGGCCGTGCCACGCATTGGTCATGAAGTTATCGTCTCGTTTTTACATGGTGATCCAGATCAGCCTATCATCACAGGCCGCACTTATCATGCGACCAATGTGGCACCGTATATGTTGCCAAACCATAAAACTCGAACCGTAATAAAAACCCAAACCCATCAGGGGGAAGGTTCTAACGAAATCCGTTTTGAAGATCAGGCCAGTATTGAGCAGATCTTCATTCACGCACAAAAAGACCAAGACATCATTACCGAGAACAATCATCGAGAGCTTGTGGGTGTCGATCGACACTTAAGAGTGGGTCGACACTGGCTGCAAATGATCACTGAAAATGTCAATCGAATGGTTGGCAAAAATGTGATAGAGGAATTTGGTCAAGATCATCAGGTCAAAATTGGCAGAGATGTCATTAAACAGATTTTAGGGAAGATAAGTCAGCACGTTGTAGGTGGAATTATCTCTAAAATTGATGGAAGCACTGTCACTCAAATTGGCGCATCTGAAGAAAAAGAAATTGGTGCGAACCAACGTGTGAGCGTTGCTAACGAAAGCGGCTTAAAAGCGACCAAAATTGTACTAGAAGCCGGAGACTCCCTAACCATCAAGGGCCCAGGTGGGTTCGTTAAAATTGATGGCGGTGGGGTCACTATTTCAGGAACCAAGGTCAAAATTAACGAAGGTGGCTCACCTGATACCGGTACAGCTCCTGCTATGATTAAGCCACAAGACCCTGATAAACCTCAAGAACCTGATGGTCCGGATGAGAGGGGGTAATCATGCCGAGTGCAGCAAGGTTAGGTGACAGCGGCGGTGGTCATGGGTGTTTCCCTGCCACGCCGGTAATAGCGGGCAGTGGTGATGTATCGATTAATGGCAAACCAGCAGCTCGAAAAGGGGATGCGGTTCTGCTCCACGCTTGCCCGTGTCCTTATAAGCCACATGGTATCCATGGGCGGAGTATCTCTGCCGGTTCATCAAACGTTTCAATAAACGGGAAGCCTGCAGCTCGAAAAGGGGACGCCATTGATTGTGGTGGGTCTGTCGCGTCAGGCTCGGGAGATGTATTCATTGGCGATACGCCGTATCAGTCTCCAACACATGAATGTGGTGAAGGCGCAAGTGGGGATAAAATTCCATTCTTGCGCATCTTACCGATGGCGACACCAAAGCCCGCTTTTTGGGCGAAAGCGCCTTTCATTCCCGAGCAATTTGCTGAGCTAGCAAAGCAGCAGGTAAAAACGCAACTGACAGAAGTTCCGCCGGGCGCCCTGCCTCCTCTAGCTGAAGAGATAGTTAACTCAGTAAAAAATGGCGCGTCGAAAAAAGAGATGTTGGCACTTCTAGAAGGGGAAACCACCAAGGCGATGCGACGTAAAGCACGAGAGGCGATTACAGAGCAAGCGAGTGCTAAGGTTCCAAAGAAGGCAGAGCGTTTTAGCAAAGATATGGATGCCGCTGAAAAAGCCATGCTGAGTGATCACATCTACACATTAGATAAGCCAGCTGATGAACTGGATGATAGACGCACGCAGTTGGCGGATGATTTTGATAACGATTCTGGCTGGTCGTTGGCGAGTGATGACGACTTGGATGAATTAGGATTATCTAAAGAACACCTACGAGTTGGAGACACTAATTTTAAAGCCCAAGTATACATGCCTGATACCGAGGTGTTTGGTGATAACTCGAAACCAGTTTTGGTCTTTCAAGGTACGGAAAATAAAGAAGATTGGCTGAACAATATAAGACAAGGTTTGAACAAAGAGAATGATTCTGATTATTACAAGCAAGCTGTAAAGGTCGGTAAAATATTAAGAAAGAATGGTCTGCCTGTGGAAATCGCAGGGCATTCTCTCGGAGGAGGGTTATCGTCAGCAGCTTCTAAGGCGGGTAATTTCTCCACGACAACATTTAACAGTGCAGGGCTGCATAAGAAGACAGTAGCACGATATGGTGTTGGAGATGAACATCAAGGGAGTGATGACAATATTACTCGTTATCGGATTGACGGAGAACTCTTGACCTACTTTCAGGAAAATGCGCCGTTGATCAGCCGCGTCGTTCCCGATGCAATTGGAAACACAACCGATAGTTTACCGAAACCAAAATCACTTACTTTGACCGCAGCAGGAGTTGGGGGGGCAATAGCCACTGGTTTGGGATCGCAAGGAGCCATGATTGGGGCTCTGACTGGGGGGGCGATTGGCTACGCTGGCGTCAAAGGAAAGGAAAAGTTGGACTTACATGGGATGGATATGATGAGAGAGGCGATAGAAGAACGTAAAGTAAACGACTTACATGCACTTGCAAAGCAGGCCTAATCTATGGCTCGTAGTTTAAGTTATTTAATTTTAGCAGCTATTTTGTTTTCATTTAATGCTGTGTCTGGAGGACGAAGTATGTCAAATAAAGAACCTAACCCTAAGACTTTTTTTTCGGGAGAGTTGTTACCCATTGCCCAAGCGATAAAGAGTAACGATATTGATAGGGCTAAAGAATTGGCCAAAAATCTAGACAACATCGATAAAACTGGTTTCGAAAACTTTACGCTTCTAGCATTTTCGGTAGCGGATTCAAATGCTGCAGCGATCCATATGCTAATGGAACTTGGGGCTGACCCTGCTCATCAAATAGGTAAACATAAAGATAGAGGGACAATTGGTTCCTTTTCTATGTGGAATCGAAGTACGAAAGCGCTAAGTGCTCTACTTGAGTCAGGGATGGACCCTGATCAAAGAGAAACTGATAGAACATTGATATATAAAGTTCCTGAGCTTAGAGACAATGACTCACTCAAGCTTCTGGTTGAGTTTGGTGCTGATGTAAATGTCAGAGATCGCTTAGGCCAAACGCCTTTGTTTGATTTTATTAATGTTAGTTTCGATGAGGCATTATATCTGTTGGACCATGGTGCGGATCCTTTTGTAATGTCTAAATCAGGAA
>Ga0316197_10000264_pt1 | contig 37247 bp, 37 predicted proteins | sample OudBiesiAoxic_MG_FD_204939 | JGI IMG/M metagenome (GOLD analysis project Ga0316197, IMG submission 204939) | Coastal sediment microbial communities from Oude Bieten Haven, Netherlands - site A oxic | ecosystem: Environmental > Aquatic > Marine > Coastal > Sediment | place: Netherlands... | reverse complement strand
TGGCCAAAAGGATTACAGGCACTGTGGTACGATTTAAAAGGTAATTGGAATGCATCGCATAATATTGCGCAGGATCTACCTTCAGAACTTGGGTATTGGATACACGCTTATCTGCATCGCAAGGAAGGGGATCAATTCAACGCCAATTATTGGTACAGAAGAGCAAATAGGCAGTATCCAAATCTTACCTTGGATGAAGAATTCAAAGTTTTAGTGGAATATGTTATATACAACTAGGTTCTGAATGGGTCAAAATGATAAATCACCCTAATGGACACCGAGTTCTATAACTTAAACAATTGTATTTGTTCATCTACCACTTCTATACAAACCTTTATCCCATAAGAAAGTCCTGAAATTTTTGGCAGAATTAACTCCAGGATTGCTGGTTCCTGAATATGATCAACCTTGGTAATTGGGTCTGGCATATAAATTAAACCTTTATGTTCTTTATCTCTGTAGAAGAGAGTAACATCAAAAAAGTAAAAATTTTCTGGAGGGATATAATCAGACCATGGGTTACTATCAAAATAATATTTTGGTTTTCCTATTTTAAAGGAATAGGGTGAAATATTAAGATTAATAGTACCTAAAAAATAAATAGAGAGATCCAACCCTCCTTCCTTAAAATATGGGAGTTGTTGATTTAAAGTACCCTTGGGATATCTTTGATTATCAGATTTACCCGAAGCTACCCCATGACCTTTAAATATGAAGCCATTTACTTTCATGGTATTTAGTAGAATAAAAGTCTAACAAGGATCAGACAGTAATGGAAACCCCCTCTGAATTAATATTCTTTTTAGAATCAAAATAAAAATCGATTCTACCCAGATTTATGCCATAGCAGCCAACCTGATTCACTAAAACTGATTTATCTAAACGATTTTGTCTAATGACGGGTTTATCTAAAAATGTATGTGTATGTCCGCCTATAATAAGATCAATATTATCTGTTTTTGTAGCTAGTTTTAGGTCACTTGGCCTTTCAGCATCTTGATAGGAGTAGCCTAAATGAGATAAACAAATAACCAAATCACATTGTTCTTCTTTCTTTAATAAAACACTCATATCCTGAGCAATTTCAATAGGATCAAGATAAACAGTCTCTTTAAAAAGGTCCTTACCTACAAGGCCTGCCAGTTTTATCCCCAATCCAAATACACCAATTTTGATTCCATTAACCGAAAATGTTTTGTATGCTTCTACAAAGCCATGCAAAACAGTGTTGGTAAAATCATAATTGGCCGAGAGCAATTTAAACTTAGCAAATGGCATTTGAGCTAAAAGGCCTTCAATACCATTATCAAAGTCATGGTTACCAATTGTGGCAGCGTCATATTTAAGCATGCTCATCAATTTAAATTCCAATTCTCCACCATAAAAATTAAAATAAGGCGTACCCTGGAAAATATCTCCGGCATCTAATAAAAGTGTATATGGATTTTCCTCTCTGATATTTTGAATCAATGTGGCTCTTCTGGCAATACCACCCATATTCGGAAAGGAATTATGTCCTTGGGGAAAAGGATCTATATGACTGTGTACATCATTGGTATGAAGAATGGTAATGCGTTTGGAATTCTGAAAATCACAACCGTTCAGGCTAAGTCCACCCATACCAATGTAGGCGCCACCTGCAAATGAATTTGTTACAAAGTCCCGTCTCTTCATTTCTATTCAATTTTAATAAAGCGGTCGTCCACTTTCGCTCTAAGGGTATCTACTTTTTTAAAATAATCAATCATCGCATTCCTAATCAAATAATTTAAATCAACAGGGTTGATATCATCCCTAAAAAAGCCCATATCGTCACCTCCATCTGCCAGATAATTTGATGTAGCTACATAATAGGTTCTATTTTCATCAAAAGGCAAGCCCTGAATGTTCACATCCTTAAGGCTTTCGTTATTATTCAAAACTATCTGCATCCCTGCTATGGGATGCGGACTATTTGCGTTTATTAGAAAAGAAATCAGATCTCTAACCGACTTGCCTTTAATTGCAACAACCACAATTGAATTTTCAAATGGCATTACTTCATAAGCTGTTCTGGCACTTACCTTTCCTTTAGATATTATGCTTCGAATACCACCATGATTTGAAATTACAAAATCTATATCATTGCCGGTTCGCGATTTAAAAATTGGGTTTGCTTCGCTGAGTATTATATCAGCCATTAAGTTTCCTGCTGAGGTATTGTATTTACCGTCATTTTTGGTGATTTGCTTGGGAGCATAGGCCAAGGTACTATCTAAAACTTCATTTACGCGCGATCTGTAGGGGGCTACGAAAATATCTATTGAATCTGTAACATTTATAGAATCAGTTATAGGTAGCTGTTGACCAGATATTTTACTAAGTTTTTGAGGTGCATCATTACAGGCAGAAAGACAAGTGATTGTTACAAAAATAACAAAATGTTGTATTTTTAAATCCATTATCCTTTTTATCTTAGCGTAATAATTGCTTGGATATTAATTACATTTGTCTAAAGGTAAAGGTACATGTTTTTAAAGGCACTTAAAGATAAATTTAAGCACAAATCCGGGTTGAAATTTTTAAAGGAACAATTTGAAAATCCGCCAGATGTTGTTTCACGCAAAAATGGCATAACGTCTATTGCCATTATTGTAGATCTCGATCAATTTGATAAAGCAGAATTGTTCTACCAATTTGTAGATGACTTTAAACTAAGGCCCAATGCGGTTAAAATTATTGGATACAAAAATTATTATGATAAAAATTCACCTTACGCCACTCCTATTTTTTCAGATAAAGACCTTGGTTGGAACGGGGATATAGAAAATAGTTATGCCCTTGAGTTTTTGAGCAGGGAGTACGATATGCTGGTAAATTATTTTAATCAGGAGAATTTAATGCTGCAGTTAATGTCCATAAAAACCAGAGCAAGAATTAATGTTGGTTTTTCGGAGATAGACGAACGGTATAATGATCTAATATTGGAGACATCGCTCTCAGATTTTAATACTTTTAAGAAAGAGCTTAAAAAATATCTTAAAGTTTTGGGCGAAATTAATGCTTGATGTAAATAACTATGAAAAATTTATTAGGAACCGGGGTTGCATTGATTACGCCCTTTAATCTTGATTTATCTGTTAATATTGACGCATTAAAACGATTAGTAAATTTTTGCATTGAAGGAAATATTGATTACCTCGTTGTATTAGGTACCACCGGAGAATCTGTAACACTTACCAATTCTGAAAAACAATTAGTAATTGATGTGGTAGTTGCAGAAAACGCGGAAAGACTTCCTCTCGTTATTGGTATAGGAGGCAATAATACACAACTTGTAAGTGAGGAATTACTTCAAACCAATCTTAAAGATTTTGCAGCGGTCTTGTCCGTATCACCTTGCTACAACAAGCCTACTCAGGAAGGAATATACCGTCATTATAAAGCCCTGTCACTAGCCTCTGAAAAACCTCTTATTTTATATAATGTACCTGGAAGAACCGGAAGCAATATTGAACCGGATACGGTTCTCAGGCTTGCAAATGATTGTTCTAATATTGTTGGCATAAAAGAAGCTGCAGGAGATATGGTACAGTTGAGAAGTTTGATAAATAAATTACCCTCAGATTTTTTGGTGATTTCGGGGGATGATTTTACAGCATTGCCAACTGTTTTGGAGGGTGGAGTAGGGGTTATTTCTGTCTTAGGACAAGGTCTACCAAATGAATTTTCCCGAATGATAAGGTTGGGATTACAAGGTAAGGAAGAAGAAGCTTTTGTCTTGCACAATGCGATGATAGAGGGAATGAAATTAATTTTCGAGGAGGGAAATCCCGCAGGGATTAAAGCGATTTTGCAAACTCATGGAATTTGTGAACCAACAGTGCGTTTACCATTGGTAGAAGTATCCATAGAACTTAAAAGGCGTATAGACAAATTTATGAGGGCTTTTGCAAAAAATAGAGTTTAAGTTAATAGTCTAATTTTTTCTCGAAACCGCAATTTACCTTATCCATAGTAGATTTGAAAAGCCAAATTTGGGTTAAAACTTCATTAAAATCCCTTTTTAATGCCCTTACAGGTACTATCTTAGTGTTTAATTAATGTTTTTTATTCCGCTAATTATCACTAATTTTGCAAAATGTTTTTTAGAACCAAACATCTTTTTTTCTTACTAACTATCCTTATTGCCTTAAATTCATGTGGCGAATACCAGAAGGTATTAAAAAAGCCGAATACCAATGCAAAGTATGAGCTTGCAGAAAAGCTATATAAAGAGGGGGATTTTAAAAAAGCTAATCGTTTATTAGAACAAATTGCTCCGGGATATGTGGGCAAACCACAGGGAGAGCGGGTAATGTTCTTTTTTGCTAATAGCTACTTTGAAATAAAGGATTACAATTTTTCAGGTTATCAGTTTGAACGTTTTTTGAAGTCATATCCCAAAAGTGATAAGGCCTCTGAAGCTGCATTTCTTGGAGCGAAAAGTTATTATATGCTTTCACCCAGGTATTCCGTAGACCAGACTGATACGGATAAGGCCTTAGTCAAATTACAGTTGTTTATTAATATGTACCCTGAATCTGAGTTCTTTGCAGAGGCAAATATTATGGCAAAGGAATTGACAACTAAGAAAGAACAGAAAGCTTTTGAAGTTGCTAAACAATTTACAAAACTTGGCAAGTCATATATATTAGAATACAGTGTATCTGCAATAGCAGCCTTAGATAATTTTATTTCAGATAACCCCGGATCAATTTTTTATGAGGATGCACTTTATCTGAAAATAGAAGCCACTACTAATTTAGCTTTAAACAGTACAGAGAATCGCAAAAAAGAGCGTCTTGATGCTGCAAAGTTAGCATATAATAATTTGTTCAAATACTTCCCGGGTACGAAATATGCGGAAGTTGCCAATGATTTGATTAAAAAAGTAGATGAACAATTAAACAATTATTCCGAACAAAAAACCCTTTCAAAATGAATATGAACGATTTGAAGAATTCCAAGGCCCCGGTTTCAACGGTGACCATTAACAGAAATGAGTTTGATAAGAATACAGATAATATTTATGAGGCTATATCAATAACTGCTAAAAGAGCCATCCAGATTAATTCTGAAATTAAAAAGGAACTTCTGGAAAAACTTGAAGAATTTGCCACATATAGTGATAGCCTTGAGGAGGTATTTGAAAATAAGGAACAAATTGAAGTTTCTAAATTTTATGAAAAACTTCCCAAACCACATGCTTTAGCCGTAATGGAATGGTTGGAAGATAAAATTTACTATAGGAATACAGAGAAAGACCAACAGTAATATGTTAGGCGGCAAGAAAATCCTTTTAGGTATTACCGGAGGTATCGCTGCTTACAAAACCACTTTTCTGGTTAGATTATTTATCAAAGCAGGCGCTGAGGTTAAGGTTATCTTAACTGAAAGCGCTCTTTCATTTGTTACCCCTCTTACTTTAGCTACCTTATCAAAAAACCCTGTCCTCACTGGTTTTATTAAAGAAGAAGAAGCTAGTGTGGATTGGAACAACCATGTTGATCTTGGCTTATGGGCCGATTTAATGCTTATTGCTCCGGCTACGGCTAATACCCTGAGTAAAATGGCAAGTGGCACTTGTGATAATTTATTGCTGGCTACCTATATGTCGGCTAAATGTCCGGTATTCTTTGCCCCGGCTATGGATCTTGATATGTATAAACATCCAACTACAAAAGGGAGTCTGAAAAAATTACAGACTTTTGGTAATATTATGATTCCAGCCGGTAGAGGTGAATTAGCTAGCGGGTTATTTGGAGAAGGACGCATGGCAGAACCAGAAGATATCGTGCAGTTTATGCAGGAATATCTTTCCAGTAATTTGCCATTAAAAGGAAAAAAAATATTGATTACAGCCGGGCCTACATACGAAGCCATAGACCCAGTGCGTTTCGTTGGCAATCATTCTTCTGGCCTTATGGGATTTGAACTGGCAAATGCAGCTGCCAAACTTGGGGGAGAAATTGTTTTGGTATCAGGACCTTCAGACTTAACAGCGGAAAATCCGGCCATAGAAATAGTTAGGGTTGTATCTGCTGAAGAAATGTTTAATGCCGTTCATAAGTATTATGATGATAGCGACATTGTCATAGCTGCTGCTGCGGTATCTGATTACAGGCCAAGTAAGGTATCCGAACAAAAAATAAAAAAAGAATCTGAAACCCTTCAAATTGATTTTGTCAAAAATAAAGACATTCTATTATCGATGGGAGATAATAAGAGAGATCAATATTTAGTTGGCTTCGCACTGGAGACTGAAAACGAGCTCGAGAACGCCAAAAAGAAATTACGAAAAAAGAATTTAGATGCCATTGTTCTGAATTCACTTAATGACGAAGATGCAGGGTTCGGGAAAACAACTAACAAAATAACATTTATAGATAAGAATTTAGAGATAAAAACGTTTGAAGTTAAGAATAAGGCTGAAGTAGCTTTAGACATATTGAATGAAATCATCAGTAGGGGCCATGCGTAATTTTTTAATTCTCTTATTTAGCTTTCTTTTTGCTAACTATATTAGCGCCCAGGAACTTAATTGTACCATAACAGTTAATGCAGATCAGGTAAACCAGACAAATAGACAAATATTTGGGACTTTAGAACGTGCATTGAACGATTTTGTTAATAAAAGTCAATGGACAAATAGGATTTACAAGGATAATGAGAAAGTAAATGCCAGGATGTTTATTACGGTAACGGACTATGCCTCTGACAGATTTAGTGCAAATATTCAGATTCAGTCTTCTCGTCCCGTATTTAATACCTCTTATGAAAGCCCCATTTTTAATTATAAGGACAATCAGTTCAATTTTCAGTATATAGAGTTTGAACCTTTGGTTTATAACCCGAATGTATTTGATTCTAACTTGGTTGGAGTTATTTCCTATTATGTATATATAATCCTGGGACTCGATGCAGATACTTTTGCTTTGGAAGGAGGGACAGAATTTTACAAAGAGGCGCAACAAATTGTAACTCAGGCTCAGGGTAGTAGTTTTTCGGGCTGGAGGCAAACGGCTTCAGATAATAGAACACGATTTGAATTGGTTGATAACCTTCTGTCGAATACTTTTAGAGAATATAGAATTGCCATGTATAATTATCACCGAAAGGGATTGGATATTTTAGGGGATAACAATAGCACTGGTAAACAAGTTATAGCAGGGTCTATGAGGTTGTTTGAGACTTTAACGCAAAGAAGACCTAATGCATTCTTAATACAAACTTTCTTTGATGCTAAATCAGAGGAAATACAAGACATCTTTTCTGATGGACCAAAAGTAGATATTGTTGCGCTAAAAGAGACATTAAATAAAGTAGCTCCTTTTTATTCCACAACTTGGGATGAAATAACATATTAACCAGGTCATTTTCATTCCAATAATAATTTATCTTTACAGATCATATTATATAATATAGCTGTGCTGATAAATCTGTCTATCAAAAATTATGCATTAATTGATAATCTCAATGTAAACTTCACGGGGGGATTTACTACCATTACTGGTGAAACAGGTGCAGGCAAGTCTATTCTTTTAGGAGGCCTTTCCTTAGTTTTAGGAAAACGAGCAGACATGTCTTCATTAAAAAATAAAGACAGTAGATGTATAATTGAAGCTGTTTTTGATATCAAAAATTATAATTTAGAATCATTTTTTATTGAGCATGATCTGGAGTTTGACTCTAATACTATTGTACGTAGGGAAATTCATCCTAGTGGTAAATCGAGAGCATTTGTAAATGACTCTCCACTTACACTGGATATATTAACGCAATTAGGGAAACGACTTGTTGATATTCATTCACAGCACCAGACATTGCAGTTGACAGAGCACGACTTTCAATTAAAACTAATTGATGCTTTTGCAGACAATACAAAGATCCTGAATGCTTACAATAATAAACTAACAAAATACAAAACTACATTAAAGGAATTTGATGAACTCATTGAGTTTCAAAAAAATGCTATTAAAGAACATGATTACAATACTTTCTTGTTAAATGAATTGGATGCTATATATCTTGAAGAAGGGCTGCAGGAAAAACTGGAAGATCAGTTCCAACAATTAAATAATGTTGAGACCGTGCTTGAAAATCTATCCAAAGGAAATCACCTGTTGAGTGATGAACAGATAGGTATTGTAAGTTTGCTGCAGGAACTTAAATTGACTTCAGGAAAGCTATCCGTTATAGGAAACAAGTTTGGAAATCTTAAAGAACGAATAGATTCAGTTTTTATTGAATTGAAAGACATAGCCGAAGAAATACAAACGCTTCAGGATTCTATCGAACCCGATCCAGGGAAACTTGAAGAAATTAATACTAAATTACATGCCATATACGACCTGCAGAGAAAACATGAGGTAACTAATGTCTCTCAATTGATTGTTATAAAGGAAGCACTTACACAAAAGGTTAGTGCGACACAAAATCTTGAAGAAGAAATTCTGGATAAAAGGAATTTACTTGGGGCATTGAAGAATGAGCTGGATAAAGAAGCCAATTCGTTATCTGTTCGCCGTAAAGCGGTAATTCCAGAAATAAAGGAAAAGCTGGAACATTCTTTGCAATCCCTTGGATTACCTAATGCTACTTTTAATATTAAAGTTATTCCAACCCAAGAGTATAGTACTAACGGTATAGACACTCTAATGTTTTTATTTTCTGCGAACAAAGGGTCAGATTATAATACTTTAAAAAAGGTTGCTTCCGGAGGAGAACTCTCTCGTATTATGCTTGTAATAAAATCGTTACTTGCCCGCTACGAACAATTACCGACCTTAATGTTTGATGAGATTGATAGTGGAGTTTCCGGTGAAATTTCAAACAGAATGGGGGATATTATGCAAAAAATGAGCAGGAATATGCAGGTTTTTTCTATTACGCATCTTCCCCAAATTGCTTCCAAAGGAGATCATCATTTTAAAGTATTTAAAATAGTTGAGGGCGATAGTACTCAAACTCAAATGAAAGAATTACTTGAGGATGAAAGAGTTTTTGAATTAGCTGAAATGCTTGGAGGCAAGAGCATGTCCGACTCTGCTCTGGCGCATGCCCGGGAGCTTTTAAATTGAAAAGCTAAATCGATCTTTAATTTTATTTCCTCCTTCCCGGTGCGTTTCAAATATCTTATAGGAGCAGTTTAGTTTCTACTTTTTTAGATATCTTTGACTTCAAATTAATCCAAAGCACTTTAAACATGGCATATAATCTATTAAAAGGGAAAAAGGGAATTATTTTTGGGGCACTTGACGAAAATTCAATTGCGTGGAAAACCGCGGAGCGTGTACATGAAGAAGGCGGTATTTTTGTTCTCACAAATGCTCCTATTGCCATGCGGATGGGTCAGATTAATGCCCTTGCAGAGAAAACTGGTTCGCAAGTAGTTCCCGCTGATGCTACCAATGAAGATGATCTAAATAATTTGATTACCAAGTCCATGGAAATTCTGGGTGGAAAACTGGATTTTGTTTTACATTCAATCGGAATGTCGGTTAATGTCCGTAAAGGGCGTTCATATACAGATGAAAAGTATGATTTTACAGCTAAAGGTTGGGATGTTTCTGCTCTTTCATTCCATAAGGTTATGCAAAGTTTATACAAAGCAGATGCAATGAATTCATGGGGAAGTATAGTAGCATTAACGTATATGGCTGCCCAACGTACATTTCCAGATTATAATGATATGGCAGACAACAAAGCTTATCTTGAATCTGTGGCCAGAAGTTTTGGCTACTTTTTTGGCAAAGAGAAAAAGGTAAGAGTTAATACAATTTCTCAATCTCCAACCCCAACTACTGCCGGTCAGGGTGTAAAGGGTTTTGATGGTTTTATTAATTATGCAGAAAAGATGTCTCCCTTAGGTAATGCAACCGCTCAGGATTGTGCAGATTATACCGTATCTCTCTTTTCAGATCTTACAAGAAAAGTTACGATGCAGAATTTGTTTCATGATGGTGGTTTTTCAAATACTGGTGTTAGCCATGAGGTAATTGAGCATTTTACGGAATAACAGTATCTAAAAAATCAGAAAGCCATCCCAATAGAGGATGGCTTTTATGTATACGCTAATTGAGATATGGAACTTTCTTTTTCTTTAATCATTCCAGTATTTAACAGACCTGATGAAATTCGCGAACTGCTGGAAAGTCTGGTGTATCAGACCTATGATAAATCATATGAAATAGTCATTATTGAAGACGGCTCTATTACTACATCTGAAACTGTAATTGATGATTACAAAGAAACACTGAATATTACTTATCTTTTTAAAGATAATACAGGTCCTGGACATTCCAGGAATTTTGGTATGGAGCACGCTAAAGGGAATTATTTTATCATATTGGATTCAGATTGTGTAATTCCTGTAAATTATCTCAAAGAAATAGCTGTTAGCTTAAACAAAAAGTACGTAGATTGTTTTGGTGGCCCTGATTCCGCACATGAGTCATTTTCAAATATCCAAAAGGCGATAAATTATGCGATGACTTCTATTTTTACCACCGGAGGTATTAGGGGAAATAATAAAACTATCGATAAATTTCAGCCCAGAAGTTTTAATATGGGGATTTCCAAAAAGGCTTTTGAAGACTCGGGGGGCTTTGGAAATATACATCCGGGAGAAGACCCCGACCTCAGTATGCGTTTATGGAAAAAAGGGTATGACACCAAATTAATTAGTGAGGCTTTTGTTTATCATAAGCGAAGAATAAGTTTCAATAAATTCTTTATACAGGTTAAAAAGTTTGGCATGGTACGTCCAATTCTTAATGCATGGCATCCAGGTTCTTCCCGAATATATTACTGGTTTCCTTCCTTTTTCTGTATAGGACTTATAATTTCGCTATTATTGCTGTTCGTTGGGTCGGGAATATATCTATGGCCCATTATACTTTATACCGCGTATTTTTCGTTTATTTTTTTAGATGCCTTAACAAAGAATAAAAACCTTATGGTTGCCTTTTTGGCTATTATTGCTGTATTGATTCAGTTTCTTGGTTATGGATATGGTTTTCTAAAATCAGTAATCTTAGTTAATTTTACCAAAAGTAAACCACAGGAACTTTTTCCCGAATTGTTTTTTAAACAGATTTAATGGAGCATAAAGAAGCCAAAAGGAGTAATGATAAAAGAAAGATAAATATATTTTTAATCTTCCTTTTGTGCTCTTTCCTTGCCTGGCTTGTCAGCAGATTATCTGAAACCTATGTTGACCGTACAACTTTTGACCTTGAGTATATTAACATACCTGACAGTCTCCTTTTAGGTGATAACTCTTTAAAAAATGTTGATGTAAGACTTAGAGCCAGCGGGTTTCAGTTCTTGGGATATTATTATAATGGCAAAAAAATTGAGGTTGATTTGTCTAATATGGCTACTAATCAATCAAATTTTTATGTTACCCAACTCGATTTCAGGAAACAGATAGAGAGTCAATTATCCGGCTCTATCACCCTTTTGGAGGTAGATAGGGATACGTTGTTTTTGGATTTCTACAAGGTTGAATCAAAAGAGGTTCCCATCTCTCCAAATATTAGCTTAAATCCGGCCCAGAATTATCTTGTAGAAGGCAAATTAAAGATAGAGCCTTCACTAATTTCAATATCGGGACCAAAAAAGGAGTTGGATTTAATAAATTCAGTTTCTACATCGAAAGTTGAGCTCAATGAAATTACTGAGGATTTTTCCATTGTAGTTGATTTGATTTTGCCGGAAGAGCTTAAGAATTCGGAACTTTCCGAAAAAAAGGTAAGAATCTCAGGGAATGTTTTTCGATTCTCTGAAAAATTAATTGAAATTCCGGTGGAGGTTATTAATCTTCCGGAGGGAACTCAGATAAAAACTTTTCCCAACACAATTTCTGTACTTTGTAAGGCCAGAATTGACCGATTAAAAGATATTAGCCCTATGGATTTTAAAGTTGTTGCTAATTTTCAGGAACAAAGAGGTGAAAATCAAAACCTTCAAGTAAGCCTTATTGAAAAACCCAAAGATGTGTACAGTGTTCAACTAATGAAAAATGAAGTGGAATTTATCTTGAAACGTCAATGAAGATTGTAGGATTAACCGGAGGGATTGGCAGTGGAAAAACAACAGTGGCTAAACTGTTTAAAGAATTGGGTGTCCCTGTTTATAATTCGGATTTGAGAGCTAAAAAGTTAATGAAAAACTCTAAGGAGATTAGAACTGCTGTTATGGATCTGTTAGGAAAAGATTCATATGTGTTGGAAAGGTTAAACAAGAAATATATAGCCGACAAGGTTTTTAATAATAAGGAATTACTTCAAAAGCTCAATGAAATTGTGCATCCAGCTGTTAGAAACGATTTTCTTAGGTGGGTAAAAAGCAGAAAAGCAGCATATGTGATTCAGGAGGCAGCAATACTTTTTGAAAACAATTCCTATAGCAATTTTGATAAGATAATACTTGTGAAGGCCCCAAAACAAGTCCGCTTAGAAAGAATCATAGCAAGAGACAATGGTGCAAAGGAAGAGATCTTAGCACGAATGGAGAATCAATGGGACGATTCTAAAAAGATGCCTTTATCAGATTATATTATCGAAAATATAGATTTAGATCAGACCAAATTGCAAGTTCAACAGATTCACCAACAACTTACTAAAATAGTAGCCTAACAGCTTTTTTAACATTTTTGTTAAGGTTAGGTTAAACAGGCAATCCGCTAAATGTTAAATTTTTAAATTTACTAGATAGATGAATAAGAGATTATTTGTTAGCCTGGTCATTTTAATGAGCCTCTCTCTTATTGGGATTATCTCTGTACAATTGTATTGGATAAAAAGTTCTGTAGAAGATAAAGAAGAACAATTTTCAAATGCAGTATCGGAAGTTCTTAATAAAGTAACGGACAAAATTGAAGACCGTGAAATGGACGACTATTCTGAGAGATTTTTAAATCTTAAGGATAGTGTAGGAGAATTTAAGAGTTCCCATTTAAGTAACATATTTTTTATTGATCGTGATTTAAATTCTAACGAGATTTTATTTTACTCGCATGGAATTTTGGAAGAGGATTATAATATCGCCTCTACGTTCTTTGACAATAGCAATGGTAATGATACCACAACAATAAAAAATTACACCAGTAAACGCACCAAAACGGTTTATAAGGAGGATTTTGGATTGGATGGTAAAAGCTATAAACTAAATCCTGTACAAAAATTGGAGAAAGTAGGTGGCTTATCAACCATAGATAAGGCAATTTTTGACGATGTCTATAGGGAATATGCAGAAAAAGTTCCAATTCATAAACGTGTTTCAAAACAAGAGATAGAATTATTGCTAGACCGAGAGTTGGAAAACCGTAGTATGGATATTGAATATGAATATGGAGTCTATAGCAAGGGCCTACCGACTAAGGTAAAATCTAAAAGATTCAAATTAGGAGGTACAACAGTTTATAAAGCTCCATTCTTTAAGAACAGTGAGGGAATGAGTAATTTTACACTCTTATTATCCTTTCCCAAAAAGAAAAAGTTCTTACTGCAATCGATTCTGGGAATGGCCATTTTATCTTTGGTTTTCACACTTATTATAGTTGTGGCATATTCGGGAGCGATTTATCAGTTAATAAAACAAAAGCAGATCTCAGAAATAAAGTCAGATTTTATAAATAACATGACACATGAGTTTAAAACACCCATTGCTACAATAAATTTGGCGGTTGAAGCGATCAAAAATCCAAAAATTATTGGAGATCAGGAAAAGGTACAACGGTATTTGCAAATGATAAAGGAAGAGAATAAAAGAATGCATGCTCAGGTTGAAAATGTTCTTAGAATCTCAAAACTAGAAAAAAATCAACTAGATATAAGTAAGGACAGGGTAGATGTTCACGACATTATTAAAAAGTCAATTACTCATGTTCAGCTTATTGTAAAGGATAGGGGAGGATACATTCACACCAATTTAGATGCTGCAAGATCAGAAGTGTTGGCAAATGAGATGCATTTTAGAAATGTGATTGTAAACATTTTGGATAATGCTGTGAAATATTCACCAGAAGCACCAAAAATTGATGTTTTTACGGAGATTGCCAATAATTTTATTATCATTAGGATACAAGATCAGGGTGCAGGAATGAGTAAAGCGGTGTTAAAAAAAGTATTTGAAAAATTTTATAGAGAACACACCGGAAATATACATAATGTTAAAGGACATGGGCTGGGGTTAGCTTATGTTAAAAAAATTGTAGAAGATCACCAAGGGGAAGTTTATGCAGAAAGTGAAAAAGATAAAGGAAGTAGCTTCTATATTAAACTACCACTAATATAAAAATTTATGGAAACAGCAAACAAAAAAATACTTTTAGTTGAAGACGATCCAAATTTTGGAATCGTTTTAAAAGATTACCTATCCATGAACGATTTTGATGTTACTTTGGCAAAAAACGGAATGGAAGGTTTTGAGAAGTTTAAAAAAGACAATTATGACGTCTGTATATTGGATGTGATGATGCCTTATAAGGATGGGTTTACCCTGGCAAGGGAAATTCGGGAGAAGAATGAAAATGTTCCAATCGTTTTTCTTACAGCCAAAACGATGAAAGAAGACGTTCTAAAAGGTTATAAAGCAGGTGCTGACGATTATTTGAACAAACCATTTGATTCTGAAGTTTTGCTTATGAAATTAAGGGCTATTCTTCAGAGAAAAGCTTCTAATACCTTGGCTGATAGCAAACAATTTGAATTTAATATTGGAAATTTTCACTTAAATTCTAAGCTAAGGTTTCTTAAATACCTGGATGAAGAGCCAATAAAACTATCACCAAAGGAAAATGAATTGTTGAGGTTGCTGGCTTTGCATGAGAATGACCTTATGCCCAGGGAGTTGGCTTTGACTAAGATATGGCGCGATGACAATTATTTCACATCCAGAAGTATGGATGTTTATATCGCCAAATTGCGTAAGTATCTTAAAAGAGATGACGTGGTTGAGATTTTAAATATTCATGGCGAAGGTTTCAGACTTGTAGTAAAAACGCAGTAAATTATAAAAGTTAAATAGAATTAGGCATCCCATAGTGGATGCCTTTTTTATTAATCTAAATAAACCCTAAGATCTGGTTTACTATTTCTTCCGGAGCCATATTTATTGAAACCTTTATGGCTTTTTTCGGTACCTCCAGGGTCTCAAACTGGGACTCAAGAAGTTTAGCTGGCATAAAATGACCTTTTCTTTGGTTCAAGCGATTCAGTACATCTTCAAAAGAACCACTAAGATAAATCCATCTTGCATTTTCCTGAAGATTAGCATCCAATATTTGCCTGTAGGATTCTTTTAATGCGGAACAACCTATAATTGCACCTTCTTCACGCTTGGAAAGAGCTATTTCATTTAGTCTTAATAACCAGCCCATTCGATCATTATCAGTTAACGGCTGTCCGCCAGCCATTTTTTTTACATTGGTTTTAGAATGATAATCATCCCCATCATAGAAAGGTACTTTGAGTTCTTTTGCCAATAATCTCCCAATAGTAGATTTACCACATCCTGAAACCCCCATAATAAAGTAAATTTTTGGAACTGTCTTTATCATTCTACATGTCCTTTTTTAAATACTTAATTTTATCCAATATCTCATCAATAGGAGTAGAGACATCTAGCCAAATAATATCCTCATTTTTTCGAAACCATGTCAATTGCCTTTTTGCAAATCTACGTGTATTCTTCTTTATTTCTGAAATAGCAAAATCCAGATCCCATATTCCATCAAATACGCTAAAAAGCTCTGTATAACCGACTGTTTGTAAGGCATTTAAATGTTTGTATTTATATAATGATCTGGCTTCCTCTATAAGTCCGCTTTCAATCATGCTATCCACCCGTTTATTTATTTTGTCATACAATAGGCTTCTTTCCATCGAAAGGCCTATCACAAATGAAGTAAAAGGTCGAGGGGGTTTTTTTTTATTTATAAAGGAAGAATAAGTTTTACCGGTACCCAGGCATATTTCCAGAGCACGAATAATCCTATGGGGATTTTGAATATCTACTTTTGCATAATAATCTTCGTCCAGTTCTTTAAGTTGCTTTTGTAAAACTTGGATTCCTTCCTGCTTATAAATGGTGTTTAATTTGGTTCTTATTTCCCTATCAACCTCGGGGAAAGAGTCTAAGCCATAAATAACCGAATTAATATATAAGCCGCTGCCGCCCACCATGATAGCAATATCATATTTCTTAAAAATGTTATCGAGAACATTTAGGGCATCCTTTTCAAAATCGCCTACATTGTATTTTTCCTGAATACTCTTATGTTGAATAAAATGATGTGGTACTGATTCTAATTCATGTTTGGAAGGTACCGCAGTACCTATTGACATTTCCTTGAAAAACTGTCTGGAGTCCGCGGAGATGATCTCTGTATTGAAATATGTTGCGAGGTCTATAGCTAATTTTGTTTTACCTATTGCAGTGGGCCCTACAACCGTAAGAAGGTATTTACCTGACATTATTCTTCGCCCAATTTATGACCGCAGCTTCTACAATATTCAGCATCCTTGCGTAGAATTTCAGTGCCACAGGAGACACAACTCCTCCCCATATCGGCCTCCTTAGCATCCTTTTTCATTGTAGTATATTCGGATGACACAATGCCTGTTGGAACAGCGATAATCCCATAACCTATAATCATAATAAATGTGGCTATAATCTGTCCCAGTCCGGTTTCCGGAGAAATATCACCGTAGCCAACTGTAGTTAAGGTAACAATAGTCCAATATACGCTATGTGGGATACTGTTGAATCCATGTTCTGGTCCTTCTACCAGGTACATAATAGTGCCGAGCAAAATAGAGATAACAAGAACAAAGAATACAAAAACAAAGATCTTGGTTTTGCTGGCCCGTAAAGCCCGCATTAAATTATTAGACTCCCCGACAAACCTAACCAGTTTAAGAATTCTAAAGACGCGCAATAAACGTAAGGCCCTAAATGCCGTAATATATTGGGAACCGCCTACGAAATAGGACAAGTATTTTGGAATTGTAGAAAGAAGGTCAATGATACCAAAAAAACTAAAAATATATTTTGTTGGTTTTTTTATACAAATAAGACGAAGTATGTACTCCAGAGTAAATAAAATAGTAACTACCCATTCCGAAGTATTAAGAAATGAATGATATTTGGTGTCTATTCTTGGAATACTCTCCAGCATAACAATAATAACACTATATACAATTACTATTAGCAGAACTATATCAAATAGCTTACCTGCCGGCGTATGAGTGCCATAAATTATTTCGTGAAGCTTATATTTCCAGCCTTTTTTTGGTTTAAATTTTGTCTGTGTATCCGTCACTGGTTGTTTTTCAATTCAATAATCTCAAGTACTTTTTTTTCTCTCAGGTACCATTCAATAATTTTCCTGGCATTCCGAGAGCTATTCATAGGGGTAATAATTGATTCTAAGATATGAATATTATTAATTTGATAATTAAGGTTATAGAAACCCAAACCATTAAACTCCCCATTCTTGATTAGTATGGCACTGCGCTCACCAATTTCCCGGCCTTTGTCAACAATGATAACATGATCTGATAATATATCATAACCATTTATTTGTACAAGATGTTTTTTATTTGAGAATGTAATTTTTTTACGCTCTAAATTATATTTGGGTTTGTTCTTAATGAGTTCTTCATTTTCTTTTAACAATGCTACTAATTCATTACCGGTTTTTTCATAGGTAACCTTTTTGGTCTCTTTTTGAATTTGTCTAGCCAATTCCCCGCTTTTTAAAAAATGACGATTAACACGTTTTTTGATATTGTTACTTTTGCCTAAAAAAATTATGTCACCATCTTTATTGTGCATGTAATATACGCCGACTTCTGTTGGCATACTTTCAACAATATCCAATTGCCTTTGCGAGAGTTCTCCCAGAGACTCTTCACGTACAATTTCTTTGATTATAGACTTATCACTGTCTTTAGTAAGAAGAAGTTTAAATAACTTTAACGTAGCCAGTGCATCACCGTTAGCTCTATGACGGTCACTTACCGGAATACCTAATGAGCGTACCAGTTTACCCAGGCTGTGAGATTCCGCATCCGGGATCAACCTTTTCGACAAATCAACTGTACAAAGGGTTTTCCTCTCAAAATCAAATCCTAATCTTCGAAATTCTGTGCGTAGAATTCTATAATCAAATTGAGCATTGTGTGCCACAATTACGGTATCTCTTGTTATTTCAACAATGCGTTTTGCTACTTCATAAAATTTAGGAGCAGTACGCAACATTTTGTTATTTATCCCTGTCAGATTAACTACAAAAGGTTGTATTTCCTTTTCTGGATTTACAAGACTTATGAATTTGTCTACAACCTTATGTCCGTCAAATTTATGAATAGCAATTTCGGTAATCCCTTCTTCATTATATTTTCCTCCCGTAGTTTCTATGTCAAGTATGGCGTACATGTACTGTTTTATAACAAAATTGTGGTATAACTATTTACATTAATTATTTCTAATACCAAAGATACTACTTCCTATGCGTACCATTGTGCTGCCTTGCTGAATTGCAATTCTATAATCTCCACTCATTCCCATTGATAGTACATTTAGATCAGGTATTCTATTTTTTAATTTTAGGTAGATTGAATTTAAATATGAAAATTCCTTACGTATTTGTACTTCATTATCAGTAAAAGTAGCCATACCCATCAATCCCTTTACATTCACATTTTTGAGATTTCCAAACTCATATGAATCTATTAATTCGAATAACTCTTTTTCGTTTAGCCCAAATTTTGTTTGTTCCTGAGCAATATGCATTTGAAGCAAGCAGTTAATCTTACGATTATGTTTTATGGCTTGCTTATTAATCTCCTTAAGGAGTTTAAGACTATCCACACCATGAATTAATGACACAAACTCACTCATGTATTTTACCTTATTTGTTTGCACATGTCCTATCATATGCCATTCAATATCTTTTGGTAATTCACTCCATTTAAGAGCCATTTCCTGAATTTTGTTTTCCCCAAAAACACGCTGACCCACTTTATAGGCTTCCATTATTTCTTCATTAGATTTTGTTTTGGATACAGCTACCAGGATTATCTCTTTGGGAAGATCATCAAGAATTTTAAGAAGATTTTTTTTTATGGACACTTATTTTTAATTTGAAATTAGTCAATTATATACTTTGTATGACCGCTCTGCTCTTCTTATATATCTGCTATGAGCTGGCATTAAGATTCATCTTTAACTCTCTGATGTACTTAAATCGAATATAGCCAGCGCGCTTCTGAGTTTTGGTTCAATGTATGTGCTTTTTGGGGGCATAACCAATCCTGCATCAGCTATTGCCTTTATCTCTTCAACATCTAAAGGGACTAAACCAAAACCTACAGCAAATTTTTCTTTGTCAATTTCGTTTTTCATTTTAAGGACATTGCGTTTACCATGGCCATATTTAATTCGTTTATCATTTCTAAGATTTTTTATTCGAAGTATGGGTTCCAGAATAGTCTTGTATAGAATCTGAGTATCCAGTTTACTCAGGGCATCGGTAAATTTATAGACATTTTTCCTCAGGGATAATGAATAGAATGTGCCGCTGAGATACATGCTAAAATGATGCTTTTCATCAGGTTTATATAAATGATTACCGTGATTTTTAATTGTATAAAATTTATCTAGTTTTATAAGAAACTCCTTTGCAGTAAGCCCGTTCAGATCACGTACCATTCTGTTAAATTCAAAGATTCTAATCTCCGATTGGGGGATTAAATAGCTCATAATGAAATTATAAGGTTCTTTGCCGGTATGACCAGGGTTTTTCTTTTGCGACATAAGAGATAAGAGATTCGAAGATGCACTTCTGTGATGCCCGTCAGCTATGTATAAGGAGTTTACCTTACCAAACTCATTCTGTAACTGTTTTAAAGTATTTTCTTCTGAAATTTTCCATAAGGTATGTGTTACGTTATCAGGAGTTGTAAAATGACATTGAGGATGGTTTTTGATCTCGGTATTGACTATAGCAGATATTTCATTTGTATCCGGATAAATCATCAAAACCGGCTCCGCTTTGAATTTAACTAATTGGAGGTAATTCGCAAATAATTTTTCCCTTTTTTCAAGTGTGTTTTCATGTTTTTTAATTACAGAATTCCGGTAATCCTCGGTACTGGTTGCGCATATTATTCCACAGCAATTAAAATTATCCTTTTCTATTTTATAAATATAAAGGCTATTCTCATTGTCCTTTATAAGAATTTGGTTTTTTAAAAAGTCCAAATAACGGTTGTGAATTAGTTTAAAACGTTCTTTGCCGGAGACCTTTCTGTTAATGCTGTTACCAGGATTAATTATATGTAAAAAAGAAAATGGGTTGTAGTCTAAGACACAGTCTAATTCCTTTTTTGAATATTCATCGTAAGAACGCGAGGCAACAAATGACACTTTATCCTTTGCCGGCCGGATTGCTTTAAATGGTTTAATAACTGCCATAGATTTATTGGGCAAATTGAGTGGCTACTTTTTCTGCCTTGCGCGATTCTGAATAGTTGTAAAACCCTTCCCCCGATTTAACTCCAGTTTTACCCGCCATTACCATATTTACAAGAAGTGGACATGGAGCGTATTTAGGATTTTTAAACCCGTTATGCATAACATTCAGAATTGAAAGACATACGTCAAGTCCAATGAAGTCTGCTAGTTGAAGTGGCCCCATAGGATGTGCCATGCCTAATTTCATTACGGTATCAATTTCTGATACGCCAGCCACATTGTTATAAAGGGTTTCGATCGCCTCATTTATCATAGGCATCAGAATTCTGTTTGCTACAAATCCGGGATAATCATTTACTTCCGTGGCTATTTTGCCTAATTTTTCAGAAATTTCCATCACCGCTAATGTAACGTCATCGCTTGTATTATAACCTCTAATAATCTCTACCAATTTCATTATAGGTACGGGATTCATAAAGTGCATTCCAATTACTTTGTCTGGTCTTTTGGTAGCCGCAGCAATTTGCGTTATTGAAATGGAAGATGTATTAGTGGCCAGAATTGTGTTTTCGTTACAAAAGATGTCAAGTTCTCTAAAAATGGATAGTTTTAAATCCACATTTTCAGTTGCGGCTTCAATTACCAGACCCACTTCACTTACCCCTTCCTTCAATGAGGTATATGTAGTAATATTCTCTAATGTATTTGTCTTTTCCTTATTAGTAATGACATTCTTTAACAGCATCCTATCCAGATTATTGGAAATTGTTAAAGTCCCTTTGTCGAGAGATTCCTGCGAGATGTCAACTAAATTAACCTTATAGCCATTTTGCGCAAAAACATGCGCAATTCCATTACCCATTGTACCTGCCCCTATTACTGCAATTGTTTTTATCATTTCATGCTATTTAACAAGTGAAAATTCCGTGATGCCCGTTCTATTCTAAACCCATTAGTTTTTGAAAGACGAAATTACCTGTAATGCTACATCCAATGCCTGAGTACCCTGTTTTAAAGTTACCACAGGAGTGCTATCATTATTTATGGCCTGTGCAAAGGTTTCAAGTTCATCCTTGATTGCATTATTATTCAGAATTTCAGGGTTTTCAAAATAAATCTGTTTTTTATCTCCTTCCGCGTTTTGAAGCACCATATCAAATTCTCCAGGTTTTTCAGGAGCGTCTTTCATTTTAACAACTTCGACTTGTTTTTCAAGGAAATCTACAGAAATATATGCGTCTCGTTGAAAAAATCTAGATTTTCTCATGTTTTTTAATGAGATTCTACTGGCCGTAAGATTAGCAACACATCCATTTTCGAATTCAATTCTGGCATTGGCAATATCTGGTGATTTACTAATTACGGATACGCCACTGGCATTAATTCTTTTTACTTTGGAGTTGACTACACTAAGAATTACATCTATATCGTGAATCATTAAGTCTAATACTACCGGTACATCAGTTCCTCTGGGGTTGAATTCTGCCAGCCGGTGAGTTTCAATAAACATGGGGTCCTTAATATTATTTTTAACCGCACTAAAGGCGGGGTTAAATCTTTCTACATGCCCCACCTGACCTTTCACCTGGTTCGCATCCTCAATTAGCAGAAGTTCCTCTGCTTCCTTCAAAGTGTTAGTAATGGGTTTTTCGATAAAGACATGTTTTCCTTTTTCCATTGCTTTCTTCGCACACTCATAATGTGATAGGGTGGGTGTAACAATATCTACAACGTCTACCTCGTTCATTAGGGAATCTATATTATCAAAATAGGAATATCCAAATTCTGCCGCAACCTTTTCCCCGTTCTCAGCATCCGGATCGAAAAATCCAATTAGATCATATTCTTTGGATTCACTAAGAAGGCGCAAATGAATTTTACCTAAATGTCCTGCACCTAATACGCCAACTTTGAGCATAAGTTTATGTTTTTTCAAAAATAAGGAGATTAATTCTAAATTATGCCAATGTATCACTTGGAAAATACACCTATTTCCAATTTGATTTTCTAAATTTAGCAACACAAAACCAAACTATTGAAAGATACTTTCAAACATAAGGGAATGCGCAATAAACTTGTAGACACTATTGCGGCCAAGAATATAAAAAGCAAAACAGTTTTGAACGCTATCAGAGCGGTTCCAAGGCATTTATTTATGGATAGCAGTTTTGAAGATCATGCTTACCAGGATAAAGCCTTTCCCATTGCCGCTGAACAAACCATATCGCAACCATACACTGTGGCCTTCCAAACAGAATTATTAGAATTAAATCCTGGGGATAAAATATTAGAAATTGGAACAGGAAGTGGTTATCAAACCGCTGTACTTCTGCGATTGAAAGCCAAGGTATTTACCATTGAACGTCAACTGGAATTATTCAAAAAGACCTCCATATTCTTTAAGAAAATGGGATACAGACCCAAAAAATTTATTTTTGGAGATGGCTATAAAGGTCTTCCCGAGGAGGCACCTTTTGAAGGAATTATAGTTACAGCAGGGGCTCCGGAAATTCCTAAGGCTTTGCTATCTCAGTTAAAAATCGGAGGTAAACTGGTCATCCCGGTTGGTCTGGAGGATCAGATTATGACACGTATAATTAGAAAATCAGAAAAGGAATTTGAACGGCAGGAATTTGGCTCTTTTCGTTTCGTTCCACTTTTGGAAGATAAAAATTGATTAATTTATATACAGCTTAACAAATAATAGAGAGTTTAATTATTAAAACTCTTTTTAAGACGATCTAGATTTCTTTTATTATCTCTATCCTTAATGCTTTCCCGTTTATCATATAATTTTTTCCCTTTAGCCAGAACAATTTTTAGTTTAGCCAATCCTCTGTCATTTACAAAAAGATTTAATGGAATAATAGTAAGTCCAGTATTTTTTACTTCTTTCTCCAGTTTTTTTAATTCTTGCTTTTTTAAAAGAAGTTTTCGTTCAGCTTTAGGCCTGTGGTTAAAATGGGTGGCGTGTGAATATTCATCAACTTGCATATTTATGACAAAGAGTTCTCCCTGTTCATTGAACTCACAAAAGCTTTCTGTTATGGAAGCTTTACCAAGTCTAATGGACTTTATTTCGGATCCTGAAAGTACAATTCCTGCTATATAGGTATCCAGAAATTCATATTCAAAACGGGCTTTTTTGTTTTTTATATTTATGGTTTTCTGCATAAGTAGCAAAAGTAAGAACAAATAACAGAGTACTATATATTGGAAAACGAATTTATTTTTGTGAAAATTGTAAAGAAATCATGACTTTTACGATTACTATAAAAACTTTTCCATGTTGAGATTAATTTTGATTATAATCTTTTTTATAACATTAGGCTGCAGGAATAAGAATTCTGATAATATTGCCGTACAGAATATTATAGATAAATCCATAGAAGTCTCCGGGGGTAATCTGTATAGAACATCTAATATATCCTTCACTTTTCGTGAAGTTGGGTATGAATTAGATAATAGTACAGGAAAAAAGATATTAAGACGAATTATTAATAAGGATTCGACCACCATTTTGGATATACTTGCGCATAATAATTTTCAACGATACATAAATGGCACGGCTGTAATTGTAGCAGACTCAATGGCCACTAAATATTCAAATTCAATAAACTCTGTTCATTATTTCGCTTATCTTCCCTTTGGCTTAAATGACAAAGCAGTGAATAAAAAGCTTCTTGGTGAAACGCAAATAGGGGATAGTCAATACTATAAAGTGGAAGTTACTTTTGATGAAAAAGGTGGAGGTGAAGATTTTGATGATATTTACATCTATTGGATTAATAAAGAAACTTTTAAGCCAGATTACTTAGCGTATGAGTTTAATATAGATGGGGGAGGGACAAGATTTCGAGAAGCGTTTAATGAAAGAATAATAAATGGTATTCGCTTTGTTGATTATAATAATTATAAAGCTGCAGCCAATATTTCCGTGTATGAGCTGGAGGCCCTTTTCAAAATCAAAGAATTAGAACTTCTATCAACAATTCGGCTCGAAGATATTGATGTTAATCCGGGCAATTACAATTGAAATGTAAACGATTGACAGATACATTTTTTCCTGTTACCTGCAAAATAAAAAGACTTCCATTGTCATAATCATCCATAGTGGCATATTTATTTTCGCCCAGCATCTTGTTAACAAAATCGGGCGTTGAATTACTGTGTCCGACTATAAGAACATTTTTACCTAAATTATCCATTTTAAATTGCTCGATATCAATATTAGACGGGTCATAATATTGAACGGTAATTTCCTGCTTAACAGAAGTTGGGGCAGCTGTCATGGTTGTTCTCTCAAAATCTGTAGAATAAATTGCATCAAGTTCAACATCATTCAATATTTCGGCCCAGTGCATAGCCCTTCCAAGTCCTTTTTGGCTTAGTTCAGGATCAATATCTTCTGAATTACTTCTGATCTTTTCCGCATGCCGTATGAAATAATACGTAGAAACAGCAGGCTCTACATAGGCATCTGATAATTTTTGGTCATCTTTGCATGAGATTAGGCCTGTAAATATAAAGGCAAAGATTAGAAGTTTAATTGTTTTCATACTGGATTGGTTTATTTAACTTTAATGGTATGTCTAAATGTAACTGAATTTCGGTAAAATTAGTATGTTTAACCCTTTGTTTTTTGTATAGTTATGTTGAAAAAAACACTGTTTATTTATATGGTTTTGACCGTGCTTTCTGCAAAATCTCAGGAGCCGGAATTACCATATGATTTTCGACAGCATAATCTTACCGAATTTAATAGTAGTCTGTTAAGCCCCGTATTTTCATTAGACAGAAATAATCCGCAATCAGTCGCATTATGGACCAGATGGCAATGGCAAACTGTGGATAGTAGTCCTTCAACCTTATTTCTAAACTATTCCAGAAAGCTTAATGAAGAATCTGGTATTGGAGTGGGTTTTCTTCAACATAACACCGGAGTTTTTGTCAATACAGGAGGAGTATTGAATTATGCATATAATTTGGTATTGAATTCTTCAACCCAATTAGCCTTTGGAATAAATGTCATTGGATTCCAGCGAAAACTGGCAGAGGAGTTTATTATGGATCCGGGTTTACCAATATTTGAAGAAAAAAGTAACTTTATTCTTCAAATTGCACCCGCGGTTAAACTTCAGTTGAATGCTTTTAGTTTTGGAATCGCTATGGAAAATTTGATGGATCGAAACCTTACAACCAATGATGGTAATGCCAGTGCTACGGGTTTAATTTACATGGGTCTGGCCAGTTATGATTTCCCTATCGCTATTTTTGGTGATCCCTCCACATCTTATATAAGACCAACTCTTTACTATAAGCGTTTGCCCGATTTTGACAATCAAATAGGATTGAACACCTTTTTTTCTACACCAAAATTCTGGGCTCAGGTAGGATATAATAATTTTTACGGCATTTCTATGGGAATTGGAGGGCACTTCTTTAAAAAACTATCTCTTGGCGCTTTGGTTGAATTTGGAACGAGTGCCGATATTAAAGGTGAGGATCCCAGTTTTGAAATTGTGACTGCCTTTAGTTTTGGCCAGCAGGTATTTGAAGTAGAGGAGGAGGATATTGTAGAACCAGAACAGCTAGAGACAAAGGAAGAATTAGCGGTGTTGGAAGCCCAAAGAAAACAGGATTCGCTGGCAGCTGTTAAGGCGGCAGAAATATTAGCGCTGGAACAACTACAAAATCAGAAAAGTAAGGATTCAATTGCTACTGTAAACCAGCAAATTGAATTGGCAAAAGCCCAAGAACTGGCAGAAAATAAAAGAAAAGATTCAATTGCATTGGCAAACCAACAAATTGAAATAGCCAAGGCCAGAGAACAGGCAGAAAAGAAAAGACAGGACTCCGTAAGGATAGCTAAAGAGACGACTGCCATTGCTGCCATTAAAGCCGAACAGGAGAAAAGAAGGATAGACTCCCTAAATGCTGTTAAACAGGCAGAAGTATTGGCAGAGGCCAGAGAACTGAGGGAAAAGAATATACAGGATTCTATTAAGGCGCTTGAAAAAGAAAAAGCTGCTACAGAAGTAGTAGTATTGAAAAAAGGTGAAGTATACGAGGAAGTGGCTTCTGAGGAGGGCTTAGAACCCGGCTATTATTTAATAGCTAACGTCTTTGGTACCAAAAAATACTTTGAAGCTTTTGTCAAGAAGTTGTCAGATGAAGGGTTGCAACCTAAATCATTCTATCGGGCTAAAAATAAATATAACTACGTGTATTTAAAAAGGTATGACTCCATGCAAGAAGCAAGACAAGCCAGGGATTCTAAATTTGGTGGGCGTTATAGCGGAAAAACCTGGATTTATAGAGTCGTAGGGAAGTAAATAACTATTTTTTGATTTCTTTTTTAACTAAAACATCAAGGTACGCAATTGTGTTTATTAGATATTTTCTGTCACCTGTAATTGTTGCCATGGCTATAGCTCCTTGAATCATAGTGTATAACTGTTTTGCAAATTGTAAAGGGGTAACAGGTAGTTTCAACTCATTGTTACTTACCCCATTTTCCAGAATCAAAGCAATTTTCCCTTCAATTGTGCGCACGGTTTCATTGGCTGCCGCTTTTAGAGTAGCGTTATTATATTTGGCATCTACCCCTACATTTAAAACAGGACAACCTCCCATACTTACTGTGAAAGAGTCATAATTACGATAAAAGTCAGTAAGACAAAATAATTTTTCCAGAGCTGTACCTTCGGTATTCAACTTATCATCTATTGTCTTTAAAAGTAGTTTGCTGTTATATTCAAAGGCCGCAAGGGCAAGGGCCTCTTTATTTTCAAAATTACCATATAATGCTCCCTTTGTAAGACCTGTTGCTTCAGTAAGGTCGTTCATGCTGGTTCCCACATAACCGTGTTTATTGAAGATAGGGGCTACAGTTTCAATAATGTATGCAGTGGTTCTTTCAGCTTTGGTGGGCATAGGTCTTCAATTTTATACGAAGATAAAAAATCTATATACTGTATGGTATTTTAATTCATAAAAAAAATGTACCCTTTGACGAAGTAAATCGCAAGGGTACATTTTTCAATTAGTAACGGGCTTAATTAACTAATTCATTTTGATTTCGGAACACCAAACCGTCATCAAAAGAGTCTATTAACACAATACTATCCGCTTTAACTTTACCTCCGAGTAATTCTTTTGAGAGGCTGTTTAACACCTCTTTCTGGATCACTCTTTTTATAGGTCTGGCCCCGTATTGCGGGTCATAACCACGATTGGCGAGGTAAGCAATAGCCTCATTAGTCGCATCAATGGTGATATGTTGTTTAGCGAGCATTTTTTTAAGTTGCTCTAGTTGCAGTTTAACAATCTGCGTAATATCCTCCTTATTAAGGGGGGTAAACATGATGATATCATCTATTCTGTTAAGGAATTCAGGGCGAATGGTTTTTCTAAGAAGCCCCATAACTTCAACTCGGGCAGACTCCATGGCCGAATAGATATTATCTAGGACTTCAAATTTCTCTTGAATGATATGGCTGCCCATATTGCTGGTCATTATGATAATAGTATTTTTAAAATCGGCAACTCTTCCTTTGTTATCCGTAAGCCTTCCTTCATCCAGTACTTGCAATAAAACATTAAATGTATCGGGATGTGCTTTTTCTATCTCATCTAAAAGTATCACAGAATAGGGTTTACGGCGCACAGCTTCGGTGAGTTGCCCACCTTCATCATAGCCAATATAGCCAGGAGGTGCCCCCACTAATCTGCTTACTGAGTGACGTTCCTGATATTCGCTCATATCAATTCGGGTAAGTGCATTTTCATCATCAAACAGATAAGCAGCTAAGGTTTTTGCCAGCTCGGTCTTACCTACACCTGTGGTTCCGAGGAATAGGAATGAGCCGATGGGGCGTTTGGTATCCTGCAAACCTGCCCTGCTTCTTCTGATAGCGTCAGATACTGCCTGAATGGCCTCATCCTGCCCAACAACGCGTTTGTGCAATACATCTTCCAGATTCAATAGCTTTTCACGTTCGCTTTGTAACATCTTATTCACTGGAATGCCTGTCCATTTTGCGACAACTTCTGCAATATCTTCGGTAGTTACTTCTTCTTTGATAAGGGTTCCTTTTTTTTGCTCATTGCTAAGATCCTTTTGAAGTGATTCCAGTTTTGCATGGGCTTCCTTTATTTTTCCATATCGCAATTCAGCTACTTTACCATAGTCTCCATTTCGCTCTGCTCTTTCAGCCTCCTGTTTGAAATTTTCAATGTCCAGTTTTGTTTTTTGAATATTCTCTATCACTGTTTTTTCGCTTTCCCACTTGGCAAAAATCTCATTTCTTTCTTCCTTGAGATTAGCCAGGTCTACATTAAGTAATTTAAGTTTAGTTTTATCATCTTCTCTTTTGATTGCTTCTATTTCAATCTCCAATTGCATAACCTTTCTGTCCAGGACATCCAGTTCTTCTGGTTTGGAGTTTATTTCCATTCGCAATTTAGCCGCAGCTTCATCCATTAAGTCAATAGCTTTATCTGGCAAAAATCTATTGGTAATATATCGTTGTGATAATTCTACCGCGGAAATAACAGCCTCGTCCATAATTCTTACTTTATGGTGTGCTTCATATTTTTCTTTGATACCACGTAAAATTGAAATAGCACTTTCCGTATCAGGTTCGTTTACTATAACTTTTTGAAACCTGCGCTCCAGTGCTTTATCTTTTTCGAAGTATTTTTGGTATTCATCCAAAGTGGTGGCACCAATAGCTCGTAAATCTCCTCTTGCCAAAGCGGGTTTTAGAATATTTGCAGCATCCATTGCCCCTTGTCCGCCACCTGCACCAACCAGAGTGTGTATTTCATCAATAAAGAGTACAATATTACCATCTGATTCTGTAACCTCTTTAATAACAGCTTTTAGACGTTCCTCAAACTCTCCTTTGTATTTTGCACCTGCTATAAGCGCCCCCATATCGAGGGAATAAATAACTTTATCTTTTAAATTTTCCGGGATATCTCCTTGAACAATTCTATGGGCAAGTCCTTCGGCTATTGCAGTTTTACCGGTACCTGGTTCCCCAACCAACATGGGGTTATTCTTGGTCCTTCTTGAAAGAATTTGAAGTATTCTTCTTATTTCCTCGTCCCGGCCAATAACAGGATCCAGTTTACCTTTATCGGCTAGATCATTCAGGTTTCTGGCATATTTATTCAATGAATTATAGGTTTCTTCGGCACTTTGAGAAGTAACTTTACCTCCTTTTCGCAATTCTTCAATCGCTGCCAAAAGCTCCTTTTCCTGAATACCCTGGTCTTTTAATATTCTTGAAATTTTACTTTTAGATTTAAAAAGAGCTATTATCAGATGTTCTATGGAAACATATTCATCTTCCATCTTTCTCGCAATAACGTTAGCCTCATTCAATGTTTTACCTGCTTCTTTAGAAAAGAGTATTTCTCCACCAGAGACTTTAGGTAAGCTTTCCAGATCTTTTTCAAGTATTTGGTTTACAAGAGATATATTGACATTTAATTTTTTTAAGATAAATGGGAGCACATTCTCATCAATCTCTTCGATTGCTTTATAAATATGTTCATTTTCAATTTGGGGATTCTCCATACCCTGTGCGATTATTTGAGCACGTTGTATGACCTCCTGGGATTTGATAGTAAAATTATTAATGTTCATTATATATATATTTTCGTGTTAATGTTTAATTTTGAAATATATAGGACAACAATCTTACCATGGAGAATAAACAGACAAAATGTCGGAAAAATCAGGCAATAACAAGACATTTCGACAGCTTGTATGGAACTAAAATAAATCCGACTAATCAGTTTTAAAAAGAAAATGGGAATATTTAATAATTTATTTAGCAGTAAAAATACAAATCCTGAAGAACAGAAGGATCAATTGAAATGGATACCATTAACATCTGTGGATCAGCTCAATGAGATTGAACAAAATTCTTCCAAAAGGCCTCAGATTATTTTTAAACACTCCACTTCATGTGGTATCAGCAGTATGGTACTCAGAACATTCAGGAGTTCATATTTTCTTGAGGAGAATCAGGCAGATTTGTACTTTTTAGATTTGCACAGATATAGAGCAGTTTCAAATGAAGTTGCAAATAAATTTCAGGTATACCACCAATCACCTCAGGTGTTGATAATAAAAAATGGTATCGCAGTAGCTGATGAATCTCATGGGGCAATTACATCACTAAATTTATCAAGGTATATATAAAAAAACCCCGAAAATTCGGGGCTCTGATTTTAATTAAATTTCTGTCTCACTACGATGTCCTTCAATCTGGATTTTAAATCTTCACCTGCGTCGTAAACCATTTGCTCATTGGTAGGGAATGGTACTGCAACCCTATTTAATAAGGGGACCAGATCATTGTCAAGCGCCCTTTTATCCCCGTTATAATTTGCATAAACATGTTCAAAAACAAATTCGCTACTAATAGGGTATGAATTGAGTTGTTGTTTCCTTTGTAAATCTATATAGCTTACATTACCGGTAACTTGTGCAGATTTAAGTTGGGTAAACTGATAGAAATTACAACTTACTGTCCTGAATCTGTCAATCTTTATTTCATTACCCAGACTGTCTTTTACTACTCTGCCATCTGCATCAAGGAGTACTTCAACCCCGTCTTTAATTTGCTTTTCCTTAATAATCTGCTTTTCCTGGATTTGTTCAGGAGAGATATTAATGGCTCTGAAGGCTACTTGCATTTCGTAATCATAGTTGACTTCAATTAAAGGATTGGTATGATACTGGGTCCATTGGTCGTTTAATCCGTAAGTGTTAAAATTCAATAGTTCTTCTTCCAGTCGGGCAGGTACAATTTGCTCTGTATCGTTAACCATGTTTACTTTAACATAGTCTAACCCTTTGATATAGGCCTCGTCCATTTTTTCTCTGCTATCTGCAAATCCAGGACTTAATTCATTAAGATATTCAAAATCCCTATAGGCATTTCTATAGTCCTCTTTGTATTTCGCATTCTGCAACAGCTCTGAAGCACTATTGTATAAATAGTCAGATAAATTGTCCTTTGCTACAAGTATATCATTATCGTAATTGGTAAAAGAAAATCTTGCATTCCTATCTTCCTCATAAACTTGTAGGGGCAATAGAGGTCTAATTTGATTCTGAATATTTTTTAAGCGACTATATCCATTAAATATAGTGTTGTAATTGGCAGGGTTACCTTCTTTCTTTAAAAATGCAATATTTTCCAATTCCCTTTGCGTATATTTTTTGAATGCTTCTTCAAGAAGCAACACATAGGGTTGGTTACCTTTTTTAGTTTTATTATCGGCTAAATTTCTTATTGCCTTATTTATGGCAGCGGAATAATTGCCCGTATTTATGGCTTCCTGAGTTTTTTTAACACCTCCACATGCTATTAGAAGAACCAAAATTGTGGTATAGAGTATCGTTTTTTTCATGATAATATGTTTAAAGGTTTTAACAGCAGTTTTCAATAGCTGTGCCAAAACACATATAGTTCATAACGAAAAACGATATTATATCGTATAAATTCGATAAAATGTTAATTTCATGTATAGATTTTATAGATTACTTTGGAGAGGAGGAAGCAATTTTGTCTCTACCGTTCCAAACCCTATACGCACACCATCCTTTTCACAAAACCCTTTTAAAGTTACAGTGTCGAAATCTTGAATTGAGGTCCTTTTTTCCCCATTCTGAAGGCCAACAGGCTTTGTACCCTGCCAGGCCAATTCCAGCATTGAGCCATAAGATTCGGGGGTTGTACCAGAAATTGTACCACTTCCCATAAGATCGCCACTAAGTATCTTGCAACCATTTGAGGTATGATGCGTTAATTGTTGCGCCATTGTCCAGTACATATACTTAAAATTCGATTTCGTAATCGTTGAAGGATCTCCTCCCTCCGGGGTTATTGAAGCTTCTAAATGAATATCAAAACTATTTTTTCCTTGCTGTTGAAGATAGGGTAGGGGTTTGGGGTCCTGTTTTGGACTTTCAACCCTAAATGGTTCAAGAGCTTCCAGGGTAACAATCCAGGGAGAAATTGAAGAGGCAAAATTCTTTGCCATAAATGGCCCGAGTGGCACATATTCCCATTTTTGGATATCCCTGGCGCTCCAATCGTTTAGTAAAACAAGTCCAAAAATATACTTTTCTGCCTCTTCAATGGGGATAGATTCCCCTAATTTATTAGCATCTGTTGTTATAAAGGCCATTTCCAATTCAAAGTCAACCATTTTAGAAGGACCAAACTCCGGTTCGCTGGCTCCTTTGGGTAATGTTTGTCCCATTGGTCTTCGAATATTATTTCCACTGGCAATTATAGTGGAACTTCTGCCATGATACCCAATTGGAATATGCAACCAATTTGGTAACAAAGCATTTTCCGGGTCGCGGAACATACTACCTATATTGGTGGCATGCTCTTTACTTGAATAAAAATCTGTGTAGTCTCCAATTTGCACAGGCAGTTGCATTTCTATCTCATCCATGGTGAATAAAACTATGTTGCGGTGTTCCTGATTTTTTTCTAAGATAGGGTTAGTAATGTCAAAAACTTCACTAATCCTATTTCGCACTAAACGCCAGGTTTTATGACCATCTGAAATAAAATCGTTTAACGTATCCTGAAGGAATATATCATCCGTAAGTGGAATTCCATTAAAATAGCCCAGTTGATGAAGTGCTCCAAGATCAATGGCATAATCCCCTATTCTCGTGCCAATTGTAATGACATCATCTCGCGTTAGAAAAACACCAAATGGAATATTCTGTATTGGAAAATCAGAATTAGCGGCCACGGGTAGCCAGGTTTTTTTGGATGGATCATTTGTTTTTAAGGACATGGTATAATTGTTAATTTTTGTTTGATAAATTCCTGATCAAATATATTATTTTCTTCTTATTAACGTCTATCAATTTGTACTTTTACGCCTCATATAATATAAGGATAATTTTATGCAACGCGACCATCAAATATTTGAGTTAATTGCCGAGGAAAAAGAACGACAATTAAATGGGATAGAACTTATTGCTTCCGAAAATTTTACAAGCCCACAAGTTATGGAAGCTGCCGGATCCGTTCTAACCAACAAGTACGCTGAAGGCTATCCCGGTAAGCGCTATTACGGAGGGTGTGAGGTAGTTGATAAGGTGGAACAACTGGCCATAGACAGAGCAAAAGAATTGTTTGGTGCGGAATATGCAAATGTCCAGCCACATTCCGGATCACAAGCGAATGCCGCGGTATACCAGGCATGTTTAAAACCAGGGGATACAATTTTAGGCTTTGATCTTTCACATGGAGGACATCTTACTCATGGTTCTCCTGTTAACTTTTCCGGAAAGCTTTATCGTCCGGTATTTTACGGTGTAGATGAAGAAACCGGTGTAATAAATTACGATAAAATTGAGGAAATAGCCAAAAAGGAACGTCCGAAGTTGATTATCGCGGGGGCTTCTGCTTATTCCCGGGATATGGATTTTAAAAGATTTCGGGAAATTGCTGATAGTGTAGATGCTCTTTTATTAGCAGATATTGCTCATCCTGCAGGTCTAATAGCTAAAGGAATATTAAATGATCCCATACCACATTGTCATTTTGTTACCACCACAACTCATAAAACCCTTAGAGGTCCGAGGGGAGGGTTAATTTTAATGGGGCAGGATTTTGAAAACCCCTTTGGAATTAGGCTGAAAAATGGAAATTTAAGAAAAATGTCTGCTTTGATTAATCTAGCCGTTTTTCCTGGAAATCAGGGAGGACCGTTAGAGCATATTATTGCGGCAAAGGCAATTGCTTTTGGTGAAGCCCTTTCAGATGAATTTTTGCATTATATGTTGCAGGTTAAGAAGAATGCGGCGGCCATGGCTGCTGCATTTGTGGCAAAAGATTACAAGATAATTTCTGGCGGTACAGATAATCATATGATGCTAATAGATCTTCGCAATAAAAATATTACCGGAAAAGATGCCGAAGCCATTCTGGTTAAAGCAGATATCACTGCCAATAAAAATATGGTTCCATTTGATGATAAATCACCCTTTATTACTTCAGGAATTAGATTTGGAACTGCTGCAATAACTACCAGAGGTCTTAAAGAAGCCGATATGGCGACTATTGTGGATTTAATAGATGAAGTTATTACGCATGCGGAGGAAGAGGAAGTAGTTGAAGGCGTAAAAGTAAAGGTTAATGAATTAATGAAAAACCTGCCATTATTTAACTGAAGATTAGTATAAGCCGCTTAATGGAAAACCAATAGCCCTAATTATTGGATTTCCATTTTTTTCAATGATTTAACATAAACAAATCACCAAAAATGATTGATTTATTCTTTAAATCATAGATTACAGCATCTTTTTCTGACTCGAAATAGAGTCCCCAATATTTAAAATAGTCTTTCTTCTTATTATTACCGGTTCTAATATTCTTTAATTTGGTGTCATTTTCAATGCGGTCTTCCTCAAAGACCGGAATATATATTTCATAGGGTGTTTCAGTAAGTTTTTTGGTTAAATAGACATAGTTTTCGGCAATAGTTTGTAGAATCTGCCGAAGTTGTTCTTCAATACTATTTTCAAATATATTCTTAATAATAATGGAGGAATCTTTTGAAAAAATAGATAGTTCTTCAATATCTATTCTCCTGCTATTCAATTTATTCAAGTTTTTCAATGCCCTGGAAAAAGGGGAACTTTTAGACCAGCTATTCTGTGCCGAGTACATTCTGCCCCAGGTACCTTTTTGTAAATGTGAAAGTATTTCAACCAGTTTAAAATTGCAGTCCATTTCAATAACCAAATTTTCCCTGGCATTATCTGAAGAACAATTTCTTATGGATACATTGGAAAAATAATCTTTTTCTAAACTCTTTTTAAATTCAACTAACCCCTTTATTTTAGGGTTGTCGTCAAGCTTAAGTCTAAGATTATCTCTAAAATTATCCTGTTTGTTTGGCATGATATTAGAAAACAATATGGTTTATATCAAAATTAATTTTAAAAATTAACAGTTGACTATATAAAAACCATAGAATAAATAAGGTTTCACCGCAATTTTATAATTATTAAAAAATGTCAATGAAAAGAACGGGTGTGTATTATTCAGAGAAAAAATGTGAAATTAGATGAAACCCCGGTTTCTGGATTCAGTAATTAATGCCTGATCATTCTGTTTTTCAACACCAAAAACAGCTTTAAGGTGTCTTTTTCTGTTTTCAATACTTGGAAGTGATAAGGATATGTGGTTAACCATATCTTTCGTTTTGGTGCCTACAGACAAATAGTGAAGAATTTTTTTGTCTTTCTCATCCAGGACTATATCGTCATTGGCCATTTTTCTGCGTATAGCAGCCAGAGCTTTCTGAGTATAATAAGGGGGATTGTTCATTACAGTAAGCACCATGGCCTGCAATGACTTTTGATCTATTTCCGTTTTTACCATATACCCTTCCGGATCAACAGTCTTAAGAATACTATTTATTCTGTAATTATCGCTAAATGAAGACATAAATACAATTTTGGTCTTTGGAATAACCTTCCGCGCATAAATCCCGATATCTTCACCTGTTTTCGCAGGGCCTTCAATAGCTTGTGATAATTGTATATCCAATAAAAGGATATCATACGAAAATGAATTAACCGAATTTTCTATTTTTTCAATAGCACCATCATAGCTTTTAGCTGTATCTACAAACACTTTGAAATCCTTAAATTCTGTGTCTTCCAGGATAAATTTATAACCCATTGTGGTCATTTCATGATCGTCTACTGCTAAAATCCGAATCGTTTTCATGGTGATGTTTTTTCAGCTATTTTATATTTTTCATTTCCGTTAATCCGACTTTCATTTTCAGCTAAACTGTAAGGTACTTTCACGGTTACCACTGTTCCATTTCCGGGTTTACTCTTAATGCTCCATTCACCGTTTAATTTATGAACCCGGGAAGTAATATTTTTGTGGCCAATACCTTTTTTCTTTTTCTTATTATCAAAGCCCCGCCCGTTATCCTTTAGAGAAACTTTGAGCATATGATCTGTCGAGACTAATTTGAGATTAACTTTATTTGCAAATGCATGTTTTATACAATTCTGAAGACTCTCCTGAATAATCCTGTAAAGGTTAATTTTGATATTGCCGCTTAAGGCATCCCAATCAAGACCTTCATCATAGTCTAAATCATAATCAATATTCGCTACTTCGCAAATACCCTTTAGTAAATCTTCGAGGGATATTATAAAGTTATGGAATTTTTGATAAGAAGCATCATTTAATTCATGAGAAATTGTCCGGATCTCCTCCTGCACACCCTGTAGTTTCTCAATTGCCTCTCCCCGCATACTTATGGCGTTCTCATCTACTTTTTTGTTTAAACCCAACAACATCATGCGAATACCATTCATCTGACCTAATATGCCATCATGCAGTTCTTCTGAAATTCGTTTTTGTTCAGTCTGTTTTCCCTCCTCCATTTTTTGGTTCTGGGCGAGCATGAGGTTAAATATTTCCTGGTTGGCCTCTTGCTGCTGCTGCTGGAATCGCAAATTTCGGTTTTTTGAACGTTGAGAAATAATGACAACTATGGATATAGCCAGAAGTAAAAGCCCTAATGCAATTCCGATCCATAATTGCCGTTGCCTGGCTAAAAGCTGGTTTTCTGCTATAAACTCATCGGTTTCAAAACGAATCCGGGCAAACTTATTTCGGATCTTACGGTCTTCTTCCTGCAGGCTATCG
>Ga0316197_10000262_pt1 | contig 37321 bp, 36 predicted proteins | sample OudBiesiAoxic_MG_FD_204939 | JGI IMG/M metagenome (GOLD analysis project Ga0316197, IMG submission 204939) | Coastal sediment microbial communities from Oude Bieten Haven, Netherlands - site A oxic | ecosystem: Environmental > Aquatic > Marine > Coastal > Sediment | place: Netherlands... | reverse complement strand
GTAAAAGGTCTCCTTGTATGCAAGGTCGTCAATCAGGTGCGGCTCCATCAGCCCTTGGGATTGGGACGTACCCTTTTCGGATGTCATCATCGCCGGCAACCCTGATATGTCCGCGATCTCACTGATTCTTGAATTTCTTGTAGGCCACGAGGCCGCAGTCCTCGAGTCCGATCCCGTACGGATCACCAAAGGCATCCGTTGGAACCTGGCGGAGAGCACCGACACGGATCAGATCCTCCCAACTTTCAGGACAGACGCCATAGCGGGTGGAAAAGGCCTCGAGAAGCGGCGCCAGCGTCTTCCGGTCCCTCGCCGTCACCGCGTCGTAGAACTGGTTCATGCAAAGAACGTGATCCCACTCGTTCTCTGCGTCTTCGAGCGCGCGACGCCAGTATTCGACGGAATCGTCGAGGGTCCACGCATTCTCCTTGTCGCGCCACACCCCGACCATTCGCTTGATGCGCGGCGGTGCCCCCGGGCGTTGAGCCGCGATCGCCGCGTAGTGGATGGCGGTCTCCCGGTCTTTGAATCTAATAAAGAAATCCCACGCGGCCGCCTCCGCCAGCTGCCAGTCGTTCGGCAGGTTACGCAACCCCTTGTCGAAGAGCCTTCTCACCGCCCCTTCGAGCTCCTCCTGGTCGCCGCCGGTCTGGATCTGCATGATCAACGCGCCGATCCGATAGGCGTCGACATACAGAGGGTCGAGGTCGGTGATGAGGTTGTAGACGGTCTCGAGATAGAGGAATCGTTCGTGGGGCCGATAATACGAGTAGTACTGGATCGACCACAGATACAAAACGTCGGCCACGAGCCCGGGGTTGCCAAGGCTTATCATCTTGAGCATTTCGGGTGACGGCAGGTAGAGGAGTTCGTGCCCAAGGGGGTCCTCCCGCGTGATCTTACCGAGCTGCACCTCCGCCAGGACGATCGTACCGAGCAATATCGCGATAACCGCGAGAGATCCGAGCGTCCGTTTCACTTCAGGTCCTTGCCCCGGAAGCGGAGGTTGGCGAGGGAGAGAATCACGACAACGAAGGCAACGGCATAGAGAACGGCCCAGCCGACCGCCGCGCCGGAGATGGGCAGGTGGTGAACCACTTCGGTGCGAAAGTTGAATCGCTCGAGATTGGGTAAGAGATAGTAGACGACCGCAATCACCGCCCTGGTCAGCGCTCCCGGAAGTTGCCGGGTCAAAAGCCACAGGTCGGCCGACATATGGCCGACTACGAAGACAGCGAGCGTCATCAAAGACCCAAGGATGGGCCGCGTGAGAACGGCGAACAGGGTTGCAAAGGCGGCTAAAACCAGCATTTCGAGCATTGTCATGGCGGCCGCGAAGAGCAGCATGAGGTCAACCTCTCCTGCAACCACTCGCACCGTCAGCATCAGCACAACAGTAGTGAGGACGAGGTTGGCAGCAACGATCGAAACCAATCCCAGGTACTTGCCGAGGATGAACTGCCACCGACGCACCGGTTTTGCGAGGATGTTGAAGACCGTTCGACTGTCGACCTCTCGACTGATCAAGATCATGCTCATCATGACCGCAATCAACATCGAAAAGAACTGCATCGCCGCGAGGCCGATATCCTTGATGATCTTGGTCTCATCGCCGACGGTGAGCATCCCGAACAGTTTCGAGCTGACCACCATGACCACTGCGAAACCTATGAAGAGGTAGAGAATACGGTCGCGGACCGCTTCACGAAAGGTGTTGGCTGCTATGGCCCACACGGCTCTCATGATCCAGCCTCCTCGTAGTGACGCATCAGTAAGTCTTCGAGGGTGGTGCGCACCGGATCGAGGCTTTCCACCTGAGCTCCACAATCACCGAGTTCATGAATGAGGCTTTCGCGATTCTCGGTGGCCACCCGCACCCACGACGCGCCGCTGGCGACGTGAGAGGCCTCGAGCGGTGTTCGAAGATCCGAAGGCACGGCACCAACAAAAGTCGCCTCATAGGTCTTCGCCTCGTCTGATACTAGTTCCGAAACCGATCCGATCGCCTGCACGCGGCCATCGACAATAATCGCCACACGATCGCAGATCATTTCCACATCGGGAATGATGTGGGTTGAAAAAAAGACTGTCACACCAGACGCCGCCTGGTCGAGAATGATGTCGCGTACGGCTCGCCTGCCTACCGGATCGAGGCCACTCATGGGTTCATCGAGGATCAGAAGCTCCGGTTCGCCAAGCAATGCCTGCGCCAACGCCACCCTCTGCAGCATTCCTTTCGAATAGGTCCCCATGGTTCGTTCGGCCCCACCGCTCATTCCCACCTGATCCAGAACCTGCGCGATCCGGTCCGCGAGACCGGTTCTATCGAGCCCCAACAATTCGCCGCTGAAACGGAGGTACTCCCGCCCGGTCAGGTGGCGGTAAATGTAAGGACTTTCGGACATGAATCCGATCCGCCTCTTGGCTTCGAGCGAGGTGTGGGGCAGCCCGCAGACCAAGATTTCACCCGCATCCGGGTAGATGATCTCATTAATCGCTTTGATCGTAGTTGTCTTCCCAGCGCCATTGGGACCGAGAAAGCCAAAAATCTCTCCGCGCGCGACCTCGAAGCTGAGGCCCTTGAGGACCTCGATCGACGCCTCGAAGAGCCCGGGATGGAAGGTCTTTTGAAGATCTCTGACACTGAGCTGAATATCGGCCATAAAAATGCTCCCAGATAGCCCTCAGTATAACCGCCGCAACTCGGTCTCCGAGGCCCGACCAAACTTCAGAAAGGTCCGAGAATGAAACTTCGTGTCATAATGGGTATTCGAAAAGGAGAGAAGGCATGTCCGAGTTCGCTCCGATGGACATTCTCGGCAAGAAATTCACCAAAAAACTGCACGGCTATGCCGAGCTGGAGGTGCACGAGTACCTGACGGAGTTGGCGCGCGTCATGGAAGGGCTGCTCCGTGAACGCGGAGAGCTCCGACAGCGCGTACACCACATGGAGCAGGAACTCTCTGCCTTCCGCGAGCGCGAATCCGCCCTCAAGGAGGCGCTGGTTGTTGCACAGCGGTCGGCCGAGACCACAATTGAGGTCGCACGTGCCGAGGGCCAGCGCATCGTCAGCGAGGGCCACGGTCTCGCAGAACGTCTGGTCGAAGAGGCTAATCAACGCGCCCTCAATATTGAGAGCTTGATCTCTGACCTGCGCAACCGGCGCCGCGAGGTCCGCTCTGAGCTCAATCGTATGGTCGAACTGCTGGGGGGCCTCATTCGGGACGACCAGCGCCGTGAGCGCGAAGAGCCATCGACACCCCAACTGGCAACCTTCCTACGACCGACCGCGGAAAAGACCGAGAACGGGGGATGAGCCTCCTCGTTCGCGGCGCCCACCAGGTTGCCACACCGACCGGGAACGACGCGCGGCGCGGACCGGAGCTCGCGACCCTGAAGGTTTTCTCCGATGCTGTAGTCCGGTGTGAGAATGGTCGTATCGCGTTCGTCGGTGAAGAAAGCGAAGCTCTGCGTCGATTTGGTGAGCCCGACGATATTCTCGAAACCGACGGCGGCTGTGTCCTTCCCGGTTTTGTTGATCCCCACACACACCCCGTCTGGGCGGGTTCGCGCGAAGACGAGTTCGACCGTCGCCTACGGGGCGAGACCTATATGGACATTGCCCGCTCCGGCGGCGGCATCAACTCGACGGTTCGCGCGACCCGTGCTGCGAGCTCAAAGGAACTCCTCGCTGCAACTCTCGACCGTCTCGACCGATTCCTGACGCATGGGACGACGACGATCGAGGCAAAGTCCGGCTACGGCCTCGACCTCGAGACCGAGCTACGGATGCTCGAGGTGATTCGCGACGCCGATATTGTTCACCCAATCGATCTCCACCCCACCTGCCTCGCGGCGCACGAGATTCCACCCGAATACCGCGATGATCCCGAGGCCTGGGTGCAACGATTGGTTCGCGAGATCCATCCCGCGATCGCCCACGCTGGCCTCGCGGAGGCAGTGGACGTGTTCTGTGAAGAAGGGGTGTTCGACCTCGAGCAGACCCGTCGATTGCTCGCCGACGCCGACCGCTTTGGCTGGCGGGTTCATCTCCATGCAGACGAGCTGACGCCGCTCGGCGGCGCCGAGTTGGCGGTCGAACTCGGCGCCCTCTCCGCCGACCATCTCATGTGCGTTACCCCCGAGGGCGTCGCCGCCCTCGCGAAATCGGAGACCGTAGCGGTTCTGTTGCCCGGCACCTCCTTCTTCCTCCGCTCAGAGTGGGCGCCCGCGCGGGCGCTCATCGACGCAGGCTGCGCAGTGGCGTTGGCCACCGATTGCAACCCAGGCTCCTCTCCTACCGAATCAATGCCCATGATTCTCGCTCTCGCAACCCTCGGTATGGGCCTCGGAGTCGCTGAGGCCGTAGCGGCGTCCACTCTCAATGCCGCCACTGCTATTGGACGAGCCGATGAGATCGGCAGTATCGAGGTTGGCAAGAGCGCGGATCTGATCATCCTGAACGGACCGACCTACCAACACCTGGTGTACCACTTCGGCCTCAACCCGATCCGCCACGTTGTCAAGGGCGGTCAGGTCGTCGTCAGGGACGGCCTGCTGACAGCTCAGGAGTAGCTGGCCCGTGTATCTCACCAGGTTTCGTCGCGAGGCTGGAAAGCTGTTGTGAGATGTGGTTTTTGCGACCTGAGGGCCGCGGAATCGTACTTGACTGGACGTCGGGCAATCCGACGGGAGCAAACGCAGCAGATTACTGCAGATTTTCGGCCTCAGCCGGAAGTCAGTAAGATGCGCGGGCCCTAAGCCGTCTTCGGTGGAGCGCGATCCAAGTTAGTAGAATCGCCGCCATGATCACCCCAGCAATCGCCCGCGGATCCGTTGCCCACCGTACTTCGACCTCGCTCCTGCCGGGTGGAAGGCTCACCGCCAGGGCGGCCCCCCAACGAGCCGGCGGCGCCGGTCGTTGGTTCACATTGATCATCCAGTGCGGATCCGCAAGGAGCCGGAGAACCAAGGTGGCGGGTTGGGGACTCTCGATATCAATCCTTCGCTCTAGGGGTTTCCAGCTGACCACTCGAGGAGCATCGCCTTCGGGTACGAGCGCGGTCTGGCGCGGCCCAAGCAAAACCATCGTTTCACCGAGGTCCTCCCACCACAGTGGTCGGTGCTCCATGACGTCGACCAACAACGGGTTGCCCGAAAACGACTCCAGGATTCGCTCGCCGGCCACGACAGCGTCGGTTCTCTCAGAGAGGCCAGGGTCGGGTACGAACCGAACCGAGGGAAGGCCGGCCAACGGGAGAAATATGGCTATCAAGGTAACCCCGAAAAGAAGCCGCCCTCGTTTCGGAACCTCATCGCAGACCGCCGTCATCGCCAAAAGAGTGGCCGGCAACATCCATCGCCACGGGAACTGGAGCCATGCGAGGGGTGAGAAATAGCGCCACAATGGGGCGGACGGTAAGCTTGCGAGCACAATCGCCACCACCGCTAGCCGGCCACGACTCGTTTTCCACGCGCCACTGACTCCCAGGCCTACCAGGAGACCGACGGCCGCCCAACCCATGGCAATGTTGATCTCCGGAAGATGCGGGCCGGACACCCCGATCAAGTTGCGCAGGGGATGATGTTCGCCTCCGGTCAACGCCGATCGAAAGGGAAAATTCGGAGCTGACGAGAGAAGAGGCCACCAGTGCCATGCGCTCAATCCCGCCGCCATGAGGCCGGTCACGCCGAGTTGCCACGCCCCGAAAAGCTGTCCCCGGACACCGGCAAGACGGTGACTGTCTGTGTTCACAGTGGTGTCCGTCCGGACGGCAAAGACCGCCAATCCCGAAATCATTGCAACCATCATCGCGGTCGGTGCATGGAGCAGCCAGAGAAGCGCGAAGAGGACGCCGTCTTGGTCCCATCGCCACTTCCGCTCGGCTGCGTGTTCGAGGAGGAGCCAGGCAAGAGGCACCCCAAGAAGCTGTGAGACTGGAAACCGGCCGAAGAATTCCGTCAGCATCGCCGGTGACAGGAGCACAAGGCCGGCCTTCATCAGCCGGGACCGCCGGTCCCGTCCGGGAGCGACCAGGATCACCGCGAGTGCAGCGAGCGCGAGTGCTGCGCGAACGCCCCGACCGCCGGTCCCGAGAATCAGGCCCAGCACTCCACAGACTGAAGGACCTAGCGGGGAATAGAGCCCAATTCCCGGTGAACCGAAAGCGGCGTTGAGATCCGGCAGCCAGACCGGAAGCGAGCCCTCATGCAGGCACCGCATCACCTGCCAGGGCCACAGCACGTGGACGTACAGATCAGTACCGCGAGGGAAGTAGGGAATAGCGACGGCGACGAGGACCAGTCCGGCCACACCCGCAATGGGCACATACTTCTTCACGACTCACGCTCGCGAGAAGCTGCGGTTCATCCGAGGAGGATATTGGTCACGTCGACGATTCACCGTACCAAACTATCACGCAGAAGCTCGGCCCCTGTCGTCGAGATCGATGATCGCCGCCTCGACCTCGTCAACGGAGATATTACGCATCCGGTCGCTGCGACCGGAGCTGGGAGAGACCACCCGGTGCATGAAACCACGGGGCGCCGTACGACTGGGATCTGTGGGCCCGAATATGGCGACCACAGGAATCCCAAGACAGGCCGCCAGCTGCATCGGCCCCGAGTCGTTCCCCACGAGCATCCGGAGACCTGCAGTGGTCCCTGCCAGACCAGCAATATCCAGATTTCTCCCGACCACCGGAATCTCAAGCTGACCGGATCTGCAGAGTTCATTGGCAACCGCTCCTTCGCCGGGTCCGATCACGATCACCGGTTCGAGTCCTCGCGCGCGCAACCGGTTAGCGAGTTCGCCGAAGTATCGAGCAGGCCAGCGCTTGGTATCACCGCGTGCGGTTGACGGTGCGATCCCGATGGCTCGCTGTTTATCGATGCCTATTTCCCTCAGCACCGCCTCACCCTCGTCCCTGACGCCGGCAGGCATTTCGAGGCGCCATGAGGGGTCGGCCGCTTCGAGGCCGAGAACGGCGAGAACCGAGTCGGAATCATGGACCTGATGGCGGCCACGATCAATGCCACAGGACGAAGACAACAAAATTAGAGCACCCTCACCTCTGCTGCCGGCGCACCAGCGAGCGCAAAAACGGACGAAGATCTTCCCTCTCGCAGCGTTGCGGAGGGTGATTCCAATTTCGATTGGCCGACCGTCGGCGCGTAATTTCTGGGCGGAGAGGAGCGGCGAAAACTTGCGCGGACTCGCAATCACCGTCGTCTCGGGAAAGACTGCTGACAGAAATCGAACCATCGGCGGCCGGGTATGGAGCACCGTCTCGCCACCGCAATTGCCGTCGACCAATCGGCTCAGGGCAGGCATCGCCATCATCTGGTCGCCAACCCAGTTTGGCAGGTCCACCAGCATCGTTGTCGGGAACCCCGGGGGCCTGCTCATGCGATGAGGGATCAGGTCACATCGACCCGAAGACGACGGATCGCGAGAGCGCGGCCGGTGGACTCGTCGGCGTCGACCAGGGCGCCACGAAGCTGGATGTCTCGCTTCGCCGGCTGAAAGGGGCGGGGGGTGTTGAAAAGGAACCTCTCGAGCACCTTCTCCGGCCGCATGCCGATGACCGACTCGTAGGGGCCCGTCATGCCGACATCGGTTTGAAGCGCCGTGCCCTGAGGCAGAATGCGTTCATCGGCTGTCGGAACGTGGGTATGGGTACCAAGCACCGCGGTCACTCGACCATCGAGGTACCACCCCATGCCCTGTTTTTCCGAGGTGGCTTCGGCATGCATATCTACCAAAATAACCCGCACCTCGGGATGCTCAGCGCTGATCTCTTCGAGGACCCTGTCGGCACAGCGAAAGGCGTTATCGATCGGCGCCATCAGCGCCTGCCCTTGGAGGTTGATGACCGCCACAGGCACCCCAGACGCGGTTTCCTCGACGCACCAACCGCGACCCGGATTGCCGGCAGGGTAGTTCGCCGGCCGCAAGAGAGAAGGATGGGCGTCGAGCAACGGCACGCCCTCCTTCTTGTCCCACACGTGATTGCCGGTGGTCCAGACCTGAATCGGCAGCGGATCAAGCTCCTCAAGCACCTTGGCGGTGATCCCAAATCCGCCGGCCACGTTCTCGATGTTCGCGACGACGAAATCGACCCGCTCTCGGTCAACCACCGACTCGAGTTGGGTCATCACCGCGCGGCGACCGGCCGACCCCATGACGTCGCCGACAAAGAGGAGTCGGATCAACGGGCGTACTCCACCGCTCTCGTCTCGCGAATCACCGTGACCTTGATCTGGCCGGGATAGGTGAGCTCGGCCTCCACCTTCTTGGCCAGGTCACGGGCAAGCCAGATCGCATCCTCGTCCGAAATCGAGCCGGACTCGACGACGATTCGCAGCTCGCGACCGGCCTGAATCGCGTACGCCTTTTCGACGCCCTTGAAGTCTGTTGCCATGCTCTCGAGTTTCTCGAGGCGCTTGATGTAGTTTTCCAGGATCTCGCGCCGCGCTCCGGGTCGCGCCGCCGACAGCGCGTCGGCAGCAGTCACCAGCACCGCTTCCACCGACTGCGGGTCGTAGTCGCCGTGGTGGCACTCCATCGCATGGATCACATCGCTCGACTCACCGTGCTTGCGCAACAGCTCACGGCCAAGCTCAAGGTGGGTGCCATCCATCTCCCGATCCACCGCCTTGCCGACATCATGCATCAGGCCTGCACGCTTTGCCACCTGGGCGTTGGCCCCGAGCTCCGCCGCCATGTGGTGGCTCAGCCAGCAGACTTCCATCGAATGTTTGAGAGCATTCTGTCCGTATGACGATCGAAACTGAAGGCGGCCGAGAAGCTTGAGAAGCTCTGGGTGAAGGTCGGGAATGCCGACCTCGAGAGCTGCCGCCTCACCGTCGTTGAGGAGTTTCTCTTCCATCTCGCCCTGGACCTTGGCCACCAACTCCTCGATGCGCCCCGGGTGGATGCGGCCATCCTGAATGAGATTCGCCAGAGCCTGCCGAGCAATTTCGCGCCGCACCGGTTCAAAGCACGACAAGATCACCGCGCCGGGCGTATCGTCGACGATCAGGTCAACTCCGGTGGCCTGCTCGAACGCGCGAATATTGCGCCCCTCGCGACCGATGATCCGCCCCTTCATTTCATCAGACGGAAGGTCGACTACCGACACCGTGCTCTCGACCACGTGCTCCGAAGCGATGCGCTGAATGGCCATCGAGATCACTCGACGGGCCCGTTCCTTAGATTTTTCAACGGTCTCGTCTTCGATCCGCTTGACCATGTTCGCGGCATCGATTCGCGCCTCGTTCTCCATCGACCGCAGGAGCTCGGCTTTGGCCTGCTCGACAGTCAGACCTGCGATCTGTTCGAGTCTCGAGCGCTGTTCCGATATCGCACTCTCGAGCTCCTGTTCGTGCTCGGTGAGGCGGCCGTTGCGTTCCTGGATCTCGGCCTCCAACGCCACAACGGCCTGATCGCGAGCGGTGAGCTCTGCCCCCCGCTCGTCAAGCCCCTTCTCTTGTTCTTCGAGCCGGCTGGCAAGACCTGAAAGCTCCACCCGCAGATCGCGGGTCTCACGTTCAAATTCGGTTCGTGCCGCCAGCAGACGCTCGCGCGCCAGGATTTCGACGTCTTTCTGGATCCGCTGTCCCTCGATCTCGCCCTTCGCCACAACTCGCTTTGCTTCTTTTTCTGCGTTGGTGATGAGGCGGGCCGCCGCGCCGCGCGAACGCTTCCAGAGCGCCCAAACGACGACCATGGCGACAAGAGCGAGCAGCAGCAGGACCCCCGCTGCTACTTGAAGTAGTTCCACGATGCACCCCCATGTCAAGGAGCGATCAGTGCAACCAGCATGACGATGGAGCAGACAGTGGTCTCAAGAGGATGAAATGGAGGTCCCCGCTTCGGCCGTGTGAGCAACCCTATTTGAACCTGCGAAACCACAGGTGGGTGCCTGTCCCGCGCCCATCTCCCGCCGTAAGGCAGGCATCAGAGCGAGAGAACCCGGCAACCCCTCAAATAGGTGTTGGTTCAACGATAGTTTCACTCATCACCAACCGAGTAGGGACCTCCGAGTTTTAACTTTCCTTCCCGGTCTTGCCGGGATTCATGGCCTCTTCGATCGTTGTCACGAGACGTTTGGCCTGCTTCTCCAATCTCTTCTGCCGGGTGTCCTGATCTGATTCTCGTTCCTGAAACAATTCATCGGCTATATTCAAGGCGGTCAAGACCGCTATCTTGACCGTATCTACACTCGAGCTGCGATCGGCAACCTCCCGCATCCGAAAATCGACAAAACGCGCGATCTCTTCAACCCGCGCCTCATCGCCATCCGCACGCAGACCGAGCCGTTGGCCGAAAATCTCGACTGTGGCCCGGACGGTCGCCATCGATCAGTTCCTCCCACCACGAGTATACAGCATCGCAAAATGGAAATCTCTTGCTCGAAGAGCTCCGTCAGGGGGGGGGTCAGCCTCTCGATTTGGTTTTCTCCCACAAGCACTGAGCGACGCTCAGTTGCAGTCGTGAGAGACCTCGGCAGATCGCTTGCAGCGTACTCCCGGAAGGAGCTACCAGTATTGACCCGCGCGGCTGAGGACAACGGCCAATGAGGGAGGCTCCTTATCTCTCGTAGTGCGGACCGAATCGAGGATTCACTCCTTGAAGCCGCACCTCCAGCGGTCGACTGACCTCAACCTTCTTTCGCGAGGGTGCCGTCGATCAGGGAGAGAACCTTGGTCAGTCGCTTTCCGAGGTCATCGCGCTGTTTTTCCAACTCCGCAACGCGTTCACCGAGCTCGGAGTCCGACTTCAGCTGAGCCTCTAACTTTTCGGTCTTGGCTATAAGCTTGGATTCGGCTGTCTTCGCCCCCTGGTAGGCCTTGACCAGCTCTTCGATCCTCGATTCGAGTTCTTTGAGTACCGCATCCATCGCCATCATTCCTCCCCGATGTCAGGCAAAGGTGACCCCGAGCCGCTCGGCAAGCCCCTCGCGCAGGTTTGAGTGTTCGGTGTTGACTTCTTCCTGGGTCAGCGACCGGTCCGGATGCCGGTAGACGAGACGCTGGGTCGTTCGTACGTTGCCGCTCTCGTCCGGCAGGGGGAACCGCGTTACATAGCTCACGTCTTCGACCCACTCACCGGCGAGATCCCGGGTTGCGGACTCGAGCTCGGCATAGTTCAAGCCCCCATCGTGCTCCACCGTCATGTCCATGACCACCGATGGGAAGCGGGCGAGCGCCTCATAACGCGGCAAGGCCGGCTCGCTGGCGATATCGATATCGAGCTCGGCGATCGCGACATCAGTCCCGAGGTCCCATCGAGCAGCGACATCCTTCGAGACCAGGCCCGCCATGCCGACGGTCTTTCCGTCCGCTGTTGCGAGGTTCGCACCCGCGTTTTCGGAAAACCACGGCTCACCGCCGCGCTTCCACTCGAGGTCCGGGAGGCCAACCTTCCCACAGACACATTCGATGACCCCTTTGAGGCGCAGGAATCGAGTCTCTGCGTCGCCGCTCTCATCAAGAAGAACGATGCCAAGCCGCTCGTGCTCGCGAGGGCCGCCGTCTTCGAGATCGAAGACGCGTCCCTGTTCGAAGAAGCCGAGCGTACGCTCGCCCTGATTGAGGTTCGTCCGGGCCGCGCTCAATAGTCCCGGCAGCAACGAACGCCGCATCACGCCCTGGGTCGTCGCCAGGGGATTGTCCAGCGCCAGGGGCTCCCCAGGACACAGAGACTGCGAGCCAACCAGTTCGTCGGTCTCCGGTTCGATGAAGCTCCACGTCATGACCTCATTCAGCCCCACAGCGACCGCCGCATCGCGTGCCCGGTCGATGAGCTCCCAATTCGGATTCCGGTGGCCCGGTGTGGTCGGCAGCACGGGAAGTTGGGACGGCACCGCGTCATAGCCGACGTGGCGGATCACTTCCTCGTAGAGGTCCGGGAGTCGATCGATGTCGACCCGGTGCGGAGGCACGCTGACCCGGACCTGGTCGCCCTCCAACTCGGGGAAGAACTCGAGCCCGTCCAGAATCTCCATCACCCTTGGCGGCGGTACTTCGAGCCCGGCAAAGGCCGACAAAGCGGCTACCGAGAATTCCATATGCTGCGGTTCCCACCGTTGGGGGTAGACGTCGATGCGTCCGCGACACACCCGGCCGCCGCCAAGCTCGGCGATTAGCGCCGCCGCCCTATCGCAGGCCGTCGCCGCCATCTCGGGATCGGTGCCTCGCTCGAAACGATGGGACGCCTCGGTGTGCATGCCGAGGCGTCGGGCGGTCCGCCGCACCGACAGGGCATCGAAATGAGCGCTTTCCAACAGCACGTCTGTCGTGTTGTCGTTGATCTCCGAATCCGCACCGCCCATGATTCCGGCCAAAGCAACCACGCCCTCACCGTCTGCGATCATGAGCATCGAAGAATCGAGCTGGCGCTCCTCGCCGTCGAGGGTCGTGAGCTTCTCGCCGGCTTGAGCAGGCCGGACAACGATCTGCCGTCCGCGTACCAGATCGAGATCGAAGGCGTGAAGCGGCTGACCGAGTTCGAAGAGCACGTAGTTCGTGGCATCAACCACCGCGTTGATAGGCCGCACGCCGCAGTTGAGGAGACGGCGCTGCATCCACCCCGGCGACGGCCCGACAGTCACACCGCGTATCACTCGCGCCACATACCGTGGGCAGAGGGCAGGGTCGGCGATCTCGACCGTGGCCAACTCTGTAGCGTCTTCGTCACATTCGGAGAGCTCGAACTCGAGTGGGAGAAGCTGACCACCGACCGCTACCGCGGCTTCGCGCGCAAGACCCCGGTGATTCATCGCGTCGGGGCGATTGGTGGTCACCTCGACATCCCATTTCTCGGCACCGTCACCCTTCTCGCGCAGTTCTACCAGACAGCCACAATCGGTCAACCGTTTGGCCAGCGTGTCGAGATTGCGTGCGCCGTCGAGATACTCCGTTAACCAATCAGAGTCGAAGATCATGCGAACTGCCTCGTCAATCGCTGGTCACCCGCAAAAAGCTGCCGCAGATCCGGAATGCCGTAAACCAACATCGCGATCCGGTCGAGTCCGAGCCCAAAGGCAAAGCCGGTGTAGCGATCGGAGTCCACTCCAACCGCCTCGAAGACCCTCGGGTCGACCATGCCCGAACCGAGGATTTCGATCCATCCCGAGCCCGAGCACACGCCACAGCCCTTCTGGTCGCAGAAGATGCACGAGATATCGACCTCGGCCGACGGCTCAGTGAACGGGAAATAGCCGGGACGGAGCCTCACCTCGACGTCGTCGGAGAAGAGAGCGTGGAGAAAGGTCTCGAGAGTCGCTTTGAGGTGACCGACGGTGATGCCCTCGTCAACCAGCAATCCTTCGATCTGGTGAAACATCGGAGAGTGACGAAGGTCCGAGTCGCGCCGGTAGACGCGCCCGGGTACAACGATTCGGATCGGAGGTTTGCGACTCTCCATCACCCGCGCCTGCACCGGTGAGGTGTGGGTGCGCAGGAGATAGCCCTGCGGCAGATAGAAGGTGTCCTGGTCGTCACGAGCCGGGTGGTCGGGCGGGATATTGAGGGCCTCGAAGTTGTGCCAGTCGTCCTCAACCTCCGGTCCTGCCTCGACGTCGTAACCCATGCGAAGGAAAATCTCCTCGATGCGTCGCCTGACAATGTGGACCGGGTGCTGGGCGCCTTGAGCAACCGGCGTTCCCGGGAGTGTGACATCAATACGACCCTGACCGCCGGCCGCAACGGCACGCGCATGACCCTTGACGGAGGTTTTTCCAGAAGATTCCTTGATTTCTATAACAGCGCTCTTCTTTGCCTCAGCGAGGCTGCCTTCGATCTCCTTTTTGAGATCGTTGAGCCCTCGGCCATAGGCGCGTTTTTCTTCATTCGGCAACTCTCGAAGATGAGCCAACAGCTCGTTGAGCAGACCGGATTTCTTTCCGGCGTACCGAATGCGAACGGTCTCAACCGCCGCCGCATCGCTGCCGGCCTCTTCGAGGTCGGCAAGGAATGCGGCACGAACCTCGTCGAGTCGCGCCTTACTCACTGGGCCTCAGCCCTCGGCCCGCTGCGAAAGCTCGACGATCTGTGTGAAGGCCTGCGGGTCGCGCACCGCGAGATCGGCGAGGACCTTGCGGTCGAGGTCGCAGCCGGCGTTTTTCAACCCGGCGATGAGCGCCGAGTAGGTGGTGCCGTTCTGCCGCGCCGCCGCATTGATGCGAGTGATCCACAACGAGCGGAACTGCCGCTTGCGCTGTTTGCGATCACGGTAGGCGTACTGCAGGGACTTGTCGACCTGGATCTTGGCGGTGCGGTGCAGGCGGGATTTGCCGCCCCAGTAACCCTCCGCCAACTTGAGAATCTTCTTGCGCCGGTCCTTGCGATTGGACGATCTTTTGACGCGCATGCTGCCTCCCTATTTCTGTGCCGCGAGCATCTTCTCGAGCACCTTGGCGTCGCCGGGCGACACGATGGTGGACGAGCGCAGCTTGCGCTTCCGCTTGGTGGTTTTCTTGGTCAAAATATGCGAGTGATACGCGTGGTGCCGCTTGAACTTGCCGCTCGCGGTTCGTTTGATCCGCTTGGCAGCTCCGCGGTGGGTCTTTAGTTTCGGCATGACGGGCTCCTTTTCTTCAAAAATTTCAAAGCTTCAATGATCGTGTTTCGACGGCGGTGATGATGCGGTCCGCAACCTCATCCATGGGAAGCACACCCTCGTCCCTTCGGTGTCTTAGACGAAGGGAAACGGTTCCTTCGTCGGCCTCGCGCTGCCCCACCACCAGAAGGTAGGGCACTTTCATGGTTTCTCCATCGCGGATCTTGTATCCGAGCTTCTCCGATCGCCGGTCGACATCGGCGCGCAACCCCCGAGAGGTCAGCTCGGCAGCGACCTTTTCGGCGTAGTCGTTGACGGCGTCGGTAATCGGCAGGACACGCGCCTGTTCGGGCGCGAGCCACGGCGGGAGATCGCCGCCGAAGTGCTCGAGCATAACGCCGTAAAACCTTTCCAGCGACCCAAAGATCGCGCGGTGGATCATGACCGGCCGTTTTTCTGTTCCGTCCGAATCCACATAGGCGAGCTCGAATCGCTCGGGCATCTGGAAATCGAGCTGGATGGTGGCCAGCTGCCAAGCGCGGCCGAGGGCATCATGGACGTCGAAGTCGATTTTCGGGCCGTAGAACGCCCCGTCACCCGGCTTGATCGTGAAATCAAGGTCCTCGCGGCTCTCCAGGCATCGTTGGAGTACTTCTTCGGCGCCCCTCCAAACCTCCGGGTCGCCCATCGCCTTCTCCGGCCGCGTCGAAAGGTAGAACTTGATGTCCTCAAACCCGAAGAGCCCGTAGATCTCGAAGATAAAATCGAAGAGCGCGGTGATCTCGGCCTCGATCTGCTCCGGGGTGCAGAAAATGTGGGCGTCGTCCTGGGAGAAGGTCCGTACTCTCGTCAGTCCGGTCACCACTCCCGAGCGCTCGTAGCGATGGAGGCGCCCGAAATCGGCGATCCGCCGCGGAAGATCTCGATAGGAGTGGGCCTTGCCGCCAAAGAGCAGGCAATGCGAAGGGCAGTTCATCGGCTTGACGCTCATCGAGCGCTCTTCGACCTCGTCGAACTCGTTGGCGAAGAACATGTCATCGCGATAGTTCTCGTAGTGGCCGGATTGCTTCCACAACTCGACGTCGAAAATCTGCGGTGTGATGACCTCTTCATAGCCATAGGCTCTGTACTTCTCACGCATGAGGTCAATCAGTGCGTTGTAGACCACCGTTCCGCGCGGGTGGAAGAAGGGACTCGCAGGCGCTTCCTGATGGAACGAAAACAGGTCGAGCTCACGACCCAGCCGACGATGATCGCGACGCTTGAGCTCCTCGAGGCGGGTGAAATAGGCGTTGAGCTCCTTCTTCGAGGCGAAGGCCGTGCCGTAAATACGCTGCAGCATCTCGTTGCGCTCGTCGCCCCTGAAATAGGCGCCGGAGGCCTCGAGCAACCGCACCGCTCCGATCTGCGAGGTGCGCTGCACGTGGGGACCCCGGCACAGATCGAGGAAGGGGCCGTGCGAGTACAGGGTGATGGTCTCGCCTTCCGGAATGTCCTCGAGGCGCACTAACTTGATGTCCTCGCCACGTTCGGTCATCACCTCACGCACTTCGTCACGAGCAGCTTCCTGCCTGTCGAACTCGAGGTCTTCGGTGATGATCCGCGCCATCTCAGCTTCGATCTTCTCGAAGTCCTCAGGTTTGAAGGCACGCGGAAAGCGAAAGTCATACTGGTATTTCTCGGAGTGATCCTGCCGCCCGGCATCGATCGGCGTACCCGGCCAGAGGCGTTTCACCGCATCGGCCAACACGTGCTCGGCCGAGTGACGGATCACATCGCCCGCCTGGGGGTCCTTGGTGGTGACAATTCGAAGATCTACGTCGGTGGTCAACGGGGTTCGCAAATCCACGAGGTCGCCATTCACCATTCCCGCCACCGTGTCCCGGGCAAGCCGCGGGCCAATGGCCTCAGCCACCCCGAGGACGGTCGTGCCGGCGGGAAATTCCCGCGCGCTGCCGTCCGGCAAGCTCACCCGAACTGTTTCACTCATTTCGATCTCCCGTCGAAGGCCCTTTCGGCGACTTCGGTTCTGCTCCAAAAACACAGATACCCGACCACGGGGTCGGGCATCGAACAATGTGGTAGGCGCGCGCGGACTCGAACCGCGGACTTCATCCGTGTGAGGGATGCGCTCTAACCAACTGAGCTACGCGCCTTCACGGATCCACAAAATGGTAGGCGCGAGCGGACTCGAACCGCTGACCCCTACCGTGTCAAGGTAGTACTCTAACCAGCTGAGCTACGCGCCTATCTTCCCGAGATACGCGTCTCCAGCGCGAACACTGTCAACACAGACTCAGGGACTACTGACAGGTGGTCCCGTGGACGCTTTCGACCCGTCTTCGTCTCATGAATTAACAAAGAGCAGCCCCTCAAAAAAGGGGGAGGGGAGCATAGCAACGGGTATGGAAACTGTCAACACGGCGGTGTGTTACCGTTTTTGAGATGGAACACCAATGGATCGTCGTCCATACCGCGCAAGGCGAACCCGAAGAGACCCAGGTACGCTCGTTTCTGAGCGCTCACGGTATTCCGACCTCGATCCGCGGAGAGGCGCTGCGCAAGACCCACGGACTCACCCTCAATGGGCTCGGTCAAGTCGAGATCCTGGTTGCACCCGAGAATGCGGCGGAAGCTCGAGCGCTGCTTGCTGCGGCGGAACAGGGTGACCTCAGGATTTCAGATGATGATGGTAGTTTGCCAGACCCGGACTGATCCTCATATCTCACCGGCTTTCGTCGAGGGGCCTCGGAGTCGTTTTCCACGGTTGCCGCTGACCAACACCTGAAATTTGATGAGAGTCTGTGGCGGATCAGTCCTCGACCCGCTCTTTGAGCTCGAGCTCAACAAGCTGCCGCGAATCTACCGACGATGGCGCCTTTGTCATCAGACAGGTCGCCGAGGTCGTCTTTGGGAAAGCGATGACATCACGAATCGAATCCCGGCCCGCCATCAGCATCACCATGCGATCGAGCCCGAGGGCGATTCCACCATGCGGCGGCACGCCATAGCGAAACGCCTCGAGGAGAAAGCCGAATCTGGACTGCGCTTCGGCCTCGTCGATGCCGAGGGCAGCAAATACTTTGGTTTGGAGCCCGGGATCGTGGATTCTGATCGACCCGCCACCAAGCTCAACGCCGTCCATGATCACGTCATAGGCACGCGCATGCGCCGCCCCGGGATCACTGTCGAGCAGCGCCTCGTCTTCAGTCCGTGGCGAAGTGAAAGGATGGTGCATGGCGTAGAAACGCTCATCGGACTCGCTCCATTCGAGGAGCGGAAAATCGGTCACCCACAGAAAATCGTGACGCCCCTCCGGAATGAGCTTGTGCCCGCTGCCGAGGTGGAGTCTGAGTGCGCCAAGCGCTGAGAAGACCATGCCTTCTGCGCCACCCACCGCGAGCAGGAGATCTTCTTCTCCAGCGCCGGCGCCGTCGAGGAAGGCACGCACGCCGTCATCGCCAAGCGCCTTTTTTGCAGGCGATGCAACACCGTCCGGAGTCCGTTTGAACCACAGCACGCCAGCGGCCCCATGTGGACGGACAATCTCGGACAGACCGTCGAGTTGCTTTCGAGAAAGGGCCGCACCGCCCGGCAGCACCAGGCCTTTGACCCTGCCCTCGGCCGCCGCCTGTTCGAGTATTCTGAATCCGCAGCCCTCGGCAAGGCCGCCAAGCTCGACCAGCTCGAGGCCGAAGCGGGTATCGGGTCGATCGCTCCCGAACCGCTCCATGGCATCGCGGTATGCGAGGCGCGGAAACGGAATTTGAGGCTCGATGCCGACCAGGGGGAAGATCCGAGCGAAGAGCCCTTCGACAAGAGTGAAAATATCTTCCTCGCACACGAACGACGCCTCGACATCAATCTGGGTGAACTCTGGCTGGCGGTCCGCGCGCAGATCCTCGTCGCGAAAGCAGCGGGAGATCTGCATGTAGCGCCCGCAGCCGGCGACCTGAAGGAGCTGCTTGAAGAGCTGTGGTGACTGCGGTAAAGCATAGAACGAATTCTTGTGAATCCGCGACGGCACCAGGAAGTCGCGCGCACCCTCCGGCGTCGACCGGGTCAATATCGGGGTCTCGACATCGATGAAGCCCATTTCGTCGAAATGACGTCGGACCTCGGTTACCACCCGGTGGCGTAAGACCAGGTTGGAGATCATCTCCGGTCGCCTCAGGTCGAGGTAGCGATAGGTCAGGCGAAGCTCCTCGGAAGCATTGACCCTGTCTTCAACCACGAAGGGCGGGGTTTCGGCCGAATTCAAGACTTCGAGTTCTTCGACGTTGATCTCGATTTCGCCGCTCGCCAGCTCGAGGTTGGCCTGGCCCTCCGCTCGTTCGCGGACTACACCGGTCACTCGGATGACGTCCTCAGATGAGAGCTTCTCACCCTCGGCCACCATCGCGTCTTCGAAGACCAGCTGCAGGAAACCGCTGCGATCGCGAAGATCGACAAAGACGAGACCGCCGAGATCCCTACTGCGCCGCACCCAACCCACAACCTCCACCCGTTCACCGAGGTTGTCGCGGCCGAGGCTCGCGCACCAGGGTCTGTCCCACGCACTTGTTGTCATGTATCTCTCCGTTCTCTTTGCCGATCCCGACTTGTCCCGGCGTAGCCCATAGGGCGAAGCCGGATCCCGACGAAACGATCCATCAGGTCTCCGAATCTGACGCTATCAGCCTCTCCACATACCCAGGCACTTCCTCCAGCGCCACCGTCTCCTGCTCGCCCCTTTGGAGATCACGAACGATCGCTGATCCTGCGGCGATCTCATCCTCTCCCAGAATCACAGCCGCCTGCGCACCGATCTTCCCGGCCCACTTGAAGCCCGCCTTGAGTGATCTGTCCGTGACTTCAGTCTGCGCCGAGATGCCTTGCCGTACCAAAAGACGAGCTATAGCCAATGCCGCCGAATTCGCCTTCTCGCCGATCGGCAGTACCGCAACGGTTGGTCGATCCAAAACTCGGCGGCGGAAAGGCTCCGGCAGAACCTCGATCAATCGATCTTCACCAATTGCGAACCCGGTCGCGGGAACCTGCGAACCGCCAAGATCCGAGATCAGGCGGTCGTAACGACCACCGCCGCATATCACCGTGTTCTCTCCGAGCTTGGGTGACACAACCTCGAAAACGGTCCGCAGATAGTAGTCGATTCCCCGCACCAGGCGAGGAGAACGCTGCACCGGGATTTCGAGTGATGCGAGGCCGTTCTCGACTGCCTCGACGTGGGCGCGTGCTTCCTCGCTCACAACCTCGGCAACTGGTGTCGTGTCGGCCACGAGTTCCCGACACCGCTCCACTTTGCAATCGAGGATCCGCAGGGGGTTGGCGTCCCACCGGCGCTGGCAGTCCGCGCAGAGTTCCGCGCGGTGTGGTTCGAGCTCGTTTTTGAATCCCTCAATGAAACGGGGACGATCTTCCGGGTCGCCGAGATTGTTGACGACAATGACCAAATCATCGAAACCAAGCTCAGTCAGGAAGCTGTGGAGAACGAGCAGAACCTCGACGTCGGCCTGTGGTGTGGCGGCGCCGATGAGCTCGATGCCGATTTGGGCAAACTGTCGGTAGCGACCACGCTGCATCTTCTCGTAGCGGAACATGGGCCCGAGATAGCTCACACGCAGTGGCATCGGCCGCTGGCCGAGTCCGTTCTCGATGTATGCGCGAGCCACACCTGCTGTACCTTCGGGCCGAAGTGTCAGTGATCGGCCCTTGCGGTCCGCAAAGGTGTACATCTCCTTGCTGACAATGTCCGTGTCTTCACCGACTGAACGCACGAAAAGTTCGGTCGGCTCCAGCAATGGCAGTCGTATTTCCTCGTAGCCGAAGCCACCAAAGATGCGATTTGCGACCGCCTCGACCTCGACCCACAACCTGGATTCAGGCGGCAAAATGTCGCGGGTACCCTTCACCTTGCGAATCATCACTCTCTCCCCAGGGTCGAAAACGGCGTCTTTGAGGCGCCCGCCGAGCCGACACACTACCTGTTGTTGACCCCGCCCATGAACAAACCAACATCCCGCACTCGTGAGATGGATTCGCGCCGTCGTGGACGGAGATCGCACGCTACCACAGGCCCTCCTTGGGCAGCAACTTCCAAGCCGAAATTCCGGCCCGCAAGCGCCCATAAATCAGGGGGTTGTGGATTCATCAAAAATGCACCCCTGTGCCAACGGACTCAAAATGAAAGACATCCAAGGAAATCATTGATAAATAGGTACTTAACTTGATCCGCACAAACAGGCTTCAAAGACGGGAAGTGTTTGTGTTTACATAGCCTTAACGTGTTTTCCACAGTGTTTTCCACAGGCGTCTCCACATCTCCTGCAGGGCAGTTTTCTCGCCTCAAGCGGCACTAGAAGCTGTCCGGGTCCGGCTCCTCCCAGGTACACGCCCCGGGACGGAGAATTTCAGGTTCTCCTCGACTGAGATCGACCAAGGTGCTCGGCTGGCCGCCCGCAGTGGCGCCGGCATCAAGCGCAAGATTGGGAGGTTCCGTCAATGAAGCCAGCGCTCCGTCGACGGTCGTGGATGGAGGATCGCCGTGGCGATTGGCTGAAGTCGCTGTGAGCGGTCCGAGCCGATAGAGCAACGCTCGCAGCTCGTTGTGTCCGGGAATGCGCACCGCCAAGGTGCCGCTCCGAGCCGCCGGCACTTCGCCCACCGTTGGCAGGACGACGGTCAACGCCGCCGGCCACAGCCGAGCCAGCTTGACACGATAGCTCTCCGGAACCACCACCAGAGACTCCAGCTGCTGCCAGTCGGCGCACAGGACCGGCAGACCGAGCTCCGCGGGCCGGTCTTTCATGATGGAGATGCGGGCCACACCAGAATCACTCCAAGGGTCGGTCCCGAGACCGTAAAAGCTCTCGGTAGGCACAAGAAGAACCCCTCCCTGGGCGACTGCTGCACTCGCCACCTGGACCGCCTCGGCCACGTCACCGGGTTCGACAAACGGGAGACGGATCACGAGCCCCCCAGCAACACCCGAGCATGGGCCCGGGCCGACTCCGTCAGCTCGCCTCCGGCCAGCATCCGCGCTATCTCCTCTTCCCGTTCATCGCTCTCGAGCACGACAACGTGCGTCGTTGCTCGGCCTTCTTCAAGCACTTTTTCGATCCGAAAATGACTGCTGGCCACGGCCGCCACTTGCGGCAGGTGGGTCACCACCAGGACCTGATCGTCCGACGCAAGATCGTCGAGTAGCTCGGCGAGAGCGGCAGCCGTCGCCCCACCTAGCCCTGAGTCCACCTCGTCGAAGAGAAGACTCAGGCCGCCCACCGATCGCCGCCTCCGCAGAACCGTCCGAATGGCGAGATGGACCCGCGACAGTTCGCCGCCGGATGCGATTCGCGCCATCGGTCGCGGTTCCTCGCCGGGGTTGGCGGCAATCAGGAGAACACACTCGTCAACGCCCTCGGCGTCAAACGCTACTGATTCATCGCCCCTGACCAGGGGGCTCGACGCATCGGCCCGCGGCTGCCACCGAAACTCGAGCCGCGTCCCTTCCATGGCAAGACGTGCCAGAACGCCCTCGACAGCGGTTGCAAGTTCAGCACCGGCTGCCGACCGTGCCGCGTCAAGCGCGGATGCGCTCGAATCGAAATCGGCCAACGTCTGTTCAGCGTCGGCCTCGGCCCGATCGAGACGTTCCTCGACAGATTGAAGCTCTGCCCGTTCGCGAACCAGAATGTCTCGATGGGCGAGCACATCCGAAAGGGTCGAACCGTATTTGAGCATCAGCAGTTCGAGTGCGTGAAGTCTCGACTCGGTGGACTCCAGCTCACCGGGATCGGCATTCGCGTCGTCGCCCAGGGCCTGCACGTCGCGCACCACCTCCTCAACATGGACCCGGGCCTCCGTCAGGCGTTCGACACCGCCCTCGAGGGATACGCCGTACTCGGCGATGGCTGCGATCTCGCGTTCGGCGCGGGCGAGCCCATCAACTACCGACGACTCTCCCTCGCTCAGGCGATCGAGCAGTGACGAGGAAAGGTCGGCAAGGTAGGCGGCGTTACGGAGCACGAGGCGGCGGCGAGCTAACTCGCCGTCCTCACCCTCTTTCGGGCCGATGCCGTCGATCTCCTGAAGCTGGAAGGTTATGGTGTCGAGCCGATCGCGTCGCGTCGCCCGTTGCTTGCGCAGCCGGTCGAGCTCGGCAGCTGCGTCGCACCAGTTCGCGAAATACTTTGCTGTCTCCTCGAGCAATTTTTCATGAGAACCAAAATCGTCCACCAGACGACGCTGCACCTCGCCGTCCGCGAGACCATGTTGCTCGTGCTGACCATGAATCGAGAGCAAGTGAGGAGCGATCCGTTGTAGGGCTCCGGCAGTGACCGTTACGTCGTTAATCCATGCTCGGCCGCGACCACCCTCGGTCACCTCGCGGCGGAGAACAACGGCCTCTGATCGGGCAACTCCGAGATCGTCAAGAATCTTCTCCAAAAACGAATCGGGCTCCGAGGTGAAGACCCCTTCGACCCGCAAGCGATCATCGCCAGTTCGGACCATGTCTGACTGAGCGCGCTGTCCACCGAGAAGCTTCAGCGACTCGACGAGCAGAGACTTCCCTGCACCGGTCTCACCGGTGAGCACTGTAAAGCCCGCATCGAACTCGAGCTCAACGGCCGAGATGATGCCGAGGCCACGAACGGACAATCGTTCGAGCATTGGCTCTCATCGTAGCCAAGTCCTCCCGAGAGGTCTACCAGAGTCGAAAATCGATCCCTGACAGGGTACAATCGGGCCTTCCCTGGAGGTCGCCATGAGCCATCCGCCGACCGCAGTCGTCCGTCCCCTGGATTCCGTGGAAGCGGTTCTTGTCCCACGGTGTCGAGGGGCCTCGCTCAAGGTCCTACTCGGTCCGGAGAGCGGCGTTCCGAACTTCATCACCCGTCAATTCACTCTCGAGCCCGGAGGCCGCATTCCGTGCCATCGTCATGACGATATCGAACATGAGCAGGTTGTTCTTGAGGGCACGATGGTGTTGGGTCTCGACTCGCGCGAGGTGGAGGTCGGACCGGGCGACAGCGTGTTCATCCCAGCCGGAGTCGGTCACTGGTACGAAAATCGAGAGACCGTTCCTGTTCGGTTTCTGTGCGTTATTCCTCACACCGCCGACTACCAGACGGAGTGGTTAGAGGAACCCGCAGGTTGAATTCGGAATTCGGAATTCGGAATTCGGAAATCCCACCCGACCCCCAGGGTGAAACCGAAAAAAGGAAGCCCTGCACGGTCGGTCTGACCGGGGGTTTGGCCACCGGCAAATCGACCGTGGCGGGGTTGCTTGCAGCTCGAGGGATTTCCATATTTGACGCAGACAAGGTCGTCCACGATCTTTACGAACCTGGCCGGGCCGGCGCTATCGCTGTCGCGAAACTCTTCGGAGAAGCAGCTCTCGATGCCGAGGGGGGAGTCTCAAGGGCGACGCTTTCGGCGATGGTACTCAGCAACACATCCGCCCGCCTTCGTCTCGAAGGCGCCATCCACCCATTGGTCCGTAACGCGGTGTTGGAGTGGCTCGAGTCGATCAGCGATCGGGCGGTCGCCGTGGTCGAGGCATCTCTGCTCGCGGAAACCGGATCCTACCGCGACTACGACGTCCTCATGGTCGTGTGGTGCGAGCAGCACCAGCAGTTGCAACGCGCACTGGCCCGCGGCGTGCCGGCCGAGCGAGCGCGCGGACTGATCAGTGCTCAGCTGCCAATGGCGGAAAAGAAGGTGCTCGCAGACATCCTGGTCGACAACCGCGGCGATCTCGAAGACCTTGGAAACGAGGTTGACCGGGCATGGTCACAGGTTCACCGGCTCTGTGCCGGGCAAACGACACCCAGTGAGTAGAATTGTCAGAATCCTCGGCGTGATTTCGCTGCAGTGACGGTGTTGGCCATGAGCATGGCGATGGTCAGCGGGCCGACGCCACCTGGCACCGGCGTGATGCGCCCCGCCTTCGGCAGGACGCGGGTGAAGTCAACATCTCCAGCCAGTACGGCACCACGCTTTTCGAAGGCGGCGATCTTCTTCTCGTTACCCGGGTAGAGGCGCTCAACTGTCTGGCGGTCGGTAACCCTGTGCATGCCCACATCAACCACCACAGCACCATCGGTCACATGCTCCGGTCCGATCAGCGACCGCACTCCCACGGCCGCAACCAAAATTTCCGCCTGGCGTGTGAGAGCCGCCAGATCACGGGTGCGCGAGTGGCAGATGGTCACCGTGGCATGGGCGTGAAGGAGGAGCATGGCCATCGGTTTGCCGACGATATCCGAGCGCCCCACCACAACCGCCCGTCGGCCCGTTATTTCGACCTCTTCGCGTCGTAGCATCTCCATGATGCCAGCCGGCGTGCAGGGCACGAACCGTGGCCGGCCTTGCTGCAACAGGCCCACGTTTTCCGGATGAAAACCATCGACGTCCTTTGCGGGATCGACGCGACGAAGAATCGACGCGGTATCGATGGTTTTCGGCAGCGGCAGCTGAATGAGAATGCCGTCAACCTCTTGATCGGCGTTGAGAGCATCGACCAGGGCCTCGAGCTCTCCCTGGCCGGTGTTATCTGGCACATGGTGGGTTTCGGACACCATCCCAAGCGCGGTCATTGTCTTCGTTTTGGAGCCCACGTAGATCATTGACGCGGGATCCTCGCCCACCAGAACGGCGTCGAGACGGGGTACGACTCCGCGCTCGCCAAGGGCGCAAACCGCAGCGCCGACCTCTTCACGAACTTCGGCAGCGATCCGGGACCCGTCGAGGGTTTTTGTCCTGTTGTGCATCATGACCGCCTCCCCCGATACAACGAAGCGACACCTCCGGTCAGCCTCATCGCTTCAACGTCGCTCAACCCAGCGGCCTCCAGCGCCCGGCACATTTCTTGGCCCTCAGCGAAGGCACTGACCGACGCCGGCAGGTATGTGTAGGCCTCAGGGTCTCCGGACACGAACCGTCCAACCCGGGGCGGAACATTCCGCATCCACCACCCAAGCACTGGCGCCAAAGGCCCACGCGGACGGGAGAATTCCAATACCAGCAACTCACCTCCGGGACGTATCACTCGCGCGAGCTCTGAAAGACCGACATCGAGATCAGCGAAGTTCCGTACCCCGAAAGCGACCGTCACCACATCCACCGATGCGTCTGCAATCGGCAGACAGAGGGCGTCGGCTGCGAAGAGAGGAAAAGACCGCTCGCTGGACGAGCCCTTGGACTGCGCCTCGCGGAGCATCGGCAGACAGAAGTCAGCGCCGATAACGGTCATCTCATGCATCGCGAGGGCGAGGTCTCCGGTGCCAGTGCAGACGTCGAGCACTCGCTCGGGACGAGCGGCCGCCACGCGCTGTGCAACGGTCTTCCGCCAGCTCACGTCCCGGCCAAGAGAGAGCACCCGATTGAGGAGATCGTACCGGTGGGCAATGCGCCCGAACATCCCTCGGATTTCGGAGCTCTGCTTTGACAGCAGCTCCTGTCGCATGGCGCGAAGAGTAGCACGATGACCTACGGCCTGAGGCTTGCGGCTTGAGGCTTGAGGTTCGAGGGGTGGTACGAAGTAAACTGGCAACTCAAGCCCCAGGCCATAAGCCACAAGCCCTCAGGGGGCGGTCAGAGGATTGCGAGCGCGTTGCGGAGAGCGACGAAGGCTCTGTAGCGGTGGGAGATGAGGTTCTTCTCTTCCTCGCTCATCTCGCCGTAGGACCGGCCACCGCCGTCGGCCGGGATGAAGGCGCTGTCCCAACCGAAACCTCCGGCACCCCTCGGACTCGGGGCGATTGTGCCCTCCACCACCCCCTCGCCAAAAACATCGACAGACCCGTCGGTCGCGCAGATCAGGCATCGCGCTGTGGCGCGACGATCGTCGAAACAGCCAGAGATCCTACAGATACCTTCGGGCCCGACGCTCGCCAACAACCACCGTATCAGCGGACCGGGAAAGCCACCGAGACCAGCTAGCCCGAGGCTCGTATCCTCCACCAGGACCGGCCGTTTGAGCTGTTTCCAGGCAGCCCTTGCCTTGTCACGCACCACCTCTTCGAGATCGAGCGTCTGCACTTCAGGGAGGTCGAGTCCGAAATGATCGAGCGACCGACCGAGGACTGCCTCGGCTTCGCGGAGCTTGCCATCGTTGGAGGTGACAAAGACCAGATCGTCGAGGCGCATCATTTCTGCGCCTCAGTCTTCTCGATTTCCTCGGCTGCGAGGCGGAAGATGTTGATCTTGCGGCTCAGGCCCTTGAGCTGGACCGAGCCCAGCGGTTCGGTCGGGAAGAGGTCGGCAATCGCCGCCTGGGTTGACTCCCCCAACACGATGGTGCCGGGTTTGGCGACATGCTCCTCGAGCCTGGAGGTAACGTTGACGGTGTTGCCGAGCACCGTGTAATCGACCCTGGTCGCCGAGCCAATGTCGCCGACCACGACGGGACCCGAGTTCACCGCAACACGGACCTCGACCCGGTCGTCACCCGCCGCTTCGCGCTCCGTGTTCCACTCGTCAAGCGCAGTCAAAAGCTCAAGTGCCGAGCGAACCGCTCGTTCAGCATGATCGTCTTGAGGTAAGGGCGCGCCGAAGAACGCCATCACCGCGTCTCCAATGAATTTGTCGAGTGTCCCACCGTACTTGAAAATCACATCAGCGGCGAGTGAAAAGAACTGATTGAGGAAGGCCGCCACATCTTCCGGTGGCAGAGTCTCGCAACGGGCGGTGAAGCCGACAATATCGGCGAACAGAATCGAGGTCTCGCGCACGGTCACCGAAGCGCGCTCATCCCCCGATTCCGACAGAACAGCCTCGATCACCGCTGGCGAGTGATAACGCTCGAGACGGTCGCGGGCCTGTCGTTCGCGACGGATATTTTCGTTCAACCGAGCCCTTTCGATCGCCACCGCGGCGTAGTTCGATAACGCGGTCAGGAGATCGAGATCAGAGGCCGAAAAGGAGCCAACGTGCAACGGCGAGTCGACGTAGATCACCCCGATGACCCGCTCGCGGTGCCACAGCGGGGCACACATGGCCGAACGGATCTGATGAATGCGGACACTGCGTCCGGCCTCGAAACGCTGATCCGCTTGCGCGTCATGGGTCAGAATCGCCACCTGCTGTCGGGAGACCATATCGAGGATCGTGCGCGAAATCGGAACCTCGGCATTTTCGCTCACCTCAGATTCGCGAACCCGATTGAGCTCGAGCTGGGGGTTGCCTTCCGCATCGAAGAGCACAATGAAGCCGCGGTCGACCCGAAGTTGATCGAAGACCAGATCCATCACTTTTTCGAGCACCGGATCGAGCTCCTCGACCTGTAAAAGGACTTTCGCCACCTGGGCAAGAATCTCAAAAACCCGTTCACGGGGACCGATCTCTTTGGAGATCTCCTGCGGTTGACCCTCGAGTCCGTAGTCCTGGTTGAACTCCGACAAGGGCCGCAGAAAAGTGGCCGATGACAAACCTCCGGTATCGCTGGCCGCCTCTTCCACCCTGAGTTCGAAGCTCCCGACACCCAAGAGATCGCCGAGCGCAAATGCACCGGAGGCGACGAATTCCTCGTTGATTCTGACGCCATTCGTCGATTCGAGGTCGACAAGACGGAGTTCACCATCTTTTTCTTCGATCCGCGCATGATGTCGTGAAACCGAAAAGTCCCTCAATACAACATCATTGTCGCTCGAACGACCAAGGGATAATCCGTCCCGAATCGGAACTCGATGCGAAACGCCACTATCTTCGAAAACCAACTCCAGCATTTACAGTCATTGTACCGTCGCCACAAGGCCTCTCATCAGTCAATCCGAACTTTGGGCTCTGGCCTCTGCTCCACTGTTGTCCGCTTTTTCAGACTGAACCTAGCTCCAGGCTCTTCGCACCGGCGTACCCTTCATTTTCAATTCGCCTTTGGCAGCGGTGAGTTTTGACGGACGATCCCACATTCCATGCGAGGATATTCGCAATGTTGCATCGAATGAAGATCGAGGTCGCATACCACGGTCAGTCGTTCCACGGCTGGCAGAAACAGCGTGACCAGCGGACGGTGCAGGGTGAACTCCATGCCGCGCTCGCTAGGCTTTTTCGCGAGCACCGGGTATTGGTCGTCGGGGCGGGACGCACCGATACCGGAGTTCACGCGGCAGGTCAGGTCGCACACCTCGACCCTCCCGGCTCGATCCCACCAGAGGCGCTGGTCAGCGGTCTCAACTCCAGACTCCCTCGGCAGATCCGTGTCCTGTCCGCAAACCCCGTCGCTAAGACCTTCCACGCTCGCAAGAGCGCCTTGGGAAAACGTTATACCTACCGCGCTCGATGGTGTGAGCCAAGACTTCCGTGGCTCGAACAGCGCTCGGCCGTGGTACGGAAGATCTCCGATTCAGCGAGTTTTTCAGCCGCCCTCGACCTGTTCGTGGGACGCCACGACTGGGCATCGTTCACGGTCACCAATCCAGGAACTGAAACAACCACTCGCACCATTTTTCGGGTGCGGTTCCGTCATCGACGCGAAGGTATCGATCTCGACTTCTTCGGCGAGGGCTTTCTGCGGTATCAGGTTCGTCGCATGGTCGGGGCGTTGTTGGAGGTCGGTTCGGGAAACCGTGATGTAGATGATCTGAGAAATCTGATCGAGAACCCCAGGCCCGGCGCGTCAATCCGCACCGCCCCCGCGCACGGACTTTGCCTGGAGCACGTCTACTATCGGAACTGCCCCGCTGTCGCCGGTGCGCAGTTATCGCGAATGAGCTAAGGGATTTTGTCATGAGACCTTGTGGTAGACTTCCCAGCCCTGGTGTTCACTGTGATGCAGCTTCTTGATGAGATTGCCGAACCCGGCACCCGCGAACGCGAGATTCTGGAGCGAATCGACCCTGATCGCATGCCCCGCCACGTTGCCATCATCATGGACGGCAACGGACGCTGGGCTAAGGCTCGATCGCTGCCTCGTGTCGAGGGCCATCGTGCCGGTATTCGATCGGTTCGAGAGACCGTGGAAACCGCGGCTCGTCTCGGATTTGAGGTAATTACCCTATACGCCTTTTCAACCGAAAACTGGAAGCGACCGCGGCACGAGGTCCTGACCTTGATGGGGCTGCTCAAGGAATACGTCAAACGCGAGCTCAAAACCCTGCGCGCCAACAATCTCCGCTTCCGTCCTATCGGTCGAATCGATCAGTTCGACAAGTCGGTTCAGCAGGAGTTGCAGCGCGCCGTAGACGGCACCGCCGACTGCACCGGTACTCTCGTCCAGATTGCCCTCAACTACTCCGGGCGCCAGGAGCTGACGGATGTGATCCGGGCCGGAGTCACTGAAGGTATGAACGGTACGCTCCGCCCAGAAGGGGTTGGCGAAGAGTGGATCAACAACCACCTCATGACCAGCGGTTGCCCTGACCCCGACCTCTTGATCCGTACATCGGGCGAACAACGCATCTCGAATTTTCTGCTTTGGCAGGTGGCCTACGCTGAAATCTACTTTTGCCCGGTTCTGTGGCCGGATTTCACTACGGCGGACCTGCTAGCAGCAGTCCTCGAATTCCAGCAGCGCGAACGAAGATTCGGCGGTCTCGCTCCGGACGGAAACGTCTTCAATCCTGCCGGAGAATCCGGGTCCACCTCATGAAGCGAGAACTGTTCGCTGCTGCTGCGATTCCGATCATGGTTGTCACCATCGGTTGGTTGCCTCCGTGGGGATTCCTGGCCATCCTCGGGGTGGCGGCCTTGCTCGCATGCGACGAGTATCTGAAGCTGGCTCGAGCCGCTGACATCGTGGTCGGACGATGGCTCGTCCTCATGTTGATAGGCGCCCTTCTGGTCGCGTCTTGGCTTCACGGTGTCGACGGCCTCGCAGTCACAGCGGTTGCAGCGCTTGTAATCCTGCCGACCGTTCGCCTGGCCCGTCCGGAATCGCCGCTGGGGAGCCTCGCCGGAGTCGCAACTGAGTGTTTTGCGGTCCTATATCTGGGGTCGACGGCCGCGTGTCTCGGGTGGTTGCGGCTGTGGCCGGAGGACCCTAACGGCATCAAGATTCTATTCTTCTTCCTTGCCTGCATCTGGGTCGGTGACTCCGGCGCCTACTATGTCGGGAAGAATTTCGGCCGTCACAAGATGTCACCGAAAATCAGCCCCAACAAAACTTACGAGGGGCTGGTGGGTGGCATTGCCACCACCTATGCGGCCGCAGCCGCTGCGGCCTTCATACTCGGCTTCGAGCTCCGTTTCCTACATATCTTCGCTCTCGCGACCATCCTTGCCGCTGCCGCCCCAGTGGGTGATCTCATCGAATCGCTATTCAAACGGGACAGCGGTATCAAGGATTCATCGAATCTGATACCGGGACACGGTGGCCTGCTCGATCGCACCGACAGCCTCTTCTACCCGGCACCGCTTGTGCTTGGATATCTCCTGCTGACCGGTCTCGTGGGATGAAACGCGTCGCAGTCCTTGGATCCACGGGATCCATCGGGACTTCGACGCTGTCCGTAGTGGAGTCGTTTCCCGATTGTTTTCAGATTGTCGCCCTCGCCGCCGGTCGCGACCTCGAGCTACTGCGGTCACAAATTGCCCGCCACAAACCCCAGCTGGTTTCCGTAGCCCGGGCCGACGACGCCAAGACGCTGGCGAGAGAGTTTGGGCACACACGATTCGTTGACGGCCTTGATGGAATTGAAGAAGTTGCATGTATCGGAGCCGCACAGATGATCGTATCGGCGCTTGTCGGTTCGATCGGGCTGACGCCAACTGTGGCCGCAATCCGCGCCGGCAAGGACATTGCCCTCGCCAACAAGGAAACTCTCGTGGTGGCCGGCGGTCTCGTCATGGCCGAGGTCGAACACGCGGGCATCAATCTCATACCCGTCGATTCCGAACACGCCGCCCTCCACCAGGCCCTCGGCACAGCCCCGCCTGATAGCGTGGCGCGCCTGATTTTGACCGCATCCGGCGGTCCGTTCCGCAGCTGGTCGCCGAACCGGATCGCCGGGGCCAAAGTGGCTGATGCTCTCGCACACCCCACCTGGAAGATGGGACCGAAAATCACAATCGACTCAGCGACAATGATGAACAAGGGGCTGGAAATCATCGAGGCCCATCACCTCTTTGCCTTACCGGAGAATCTCATCGAAGTCGTCGTCCATCCCGAAAGCCTCATCCATTCGATCGTCGAGTTCGTCGATGGGGCGATGATCGCCCAGATGGCACCCAACGACATGAGATTCCCGATCCTTCACGCCCTTTCATGGCCAGATCGGCTGCCGAGTCGGATGCCCGGTCTCGACCTCCTCGCGGCCCCCCCGATGACATTCGAATCGCCCGACGAGGAACGATTCCCCTCCCTCCGATTGGCGAGAGAGGCCCTCCGCACAGGCGGCGAAATGCCGGCGGTCCTCAACGCCGCCAACGAAGTGGCGGTGTCCTCCTTTCTCGACGGTCGCTGTTCGCTACCAACGATTGCGGCGTCGGTTGAGGCAACCCTCGATCGGTGGAGCGCACACAACAGTCCGCTGGCCAGTATCGAGCAAGCTCTCACCGCCGATCGGGAGGCTCGGGATGTCGCCGGCGAAGAACTACGGAAATACCTCGACATTGAGGTTGGTTCGGAGAGTAGATGCTGACACTTGCTGCTTTTGTTTTTGTCATTGGTGTATTGATTACTATCCACGAAGCGGGCCACTTTGCTATGGCTCGGCTACTCGGAGCGCCGGTCGAGGTCTTCTCGATCGGGTTCGGCAAGCGTCTCTGGGGATTCGAGCACGGCGGGACTGATTATCGGATCTCGCTGGTCCCGCTCGGTGGCTATGTTCGGATCATCGGTCTCGGGCCTGACGAGTCGGACATCGTCGGCGACGGTGCTGATGACATCGAGCTCCTCCCGCGCTGGAAACGAACCCTCATTCTACTCGCCGGACCACTCACCAATATCGTTGCAGCGGTGGGTTTCGTAGCCCTCGCTTTTGTGATCGGTGTTGAGGTCCAGGCCTACCTCGACGATCCGCCGGTGGTCGGTTGGGTGGAGCCCGATTCGGGCGCCGACCTCGCCGGGATTCGCGAGGGAGACCTCGTACGGGCGGTGCAGGGAGACCCCTTGGATCGCTGGCGTGACCTCGAGATCGCCCTGCTGACCGCCGGCGGCGGAGAGGTCTTACTGAAGGTCGAGAGAGACGGCTCCGTTTCCGAGGTCCCGGTCATCCTCGGCGTTGACTATCTCTACGGCTTCGGAGTGTCAGGGATCAAACCCTTCCTTGACTCCGTCGTCCAGCCACGGGCGGGGGGACCGGCCGCCGGCGCCGGGATTCGCGCGGGTGACCGAATCGTAGCCGTCAACGGCAAGCCCGTAACCCAGTATTACGAGCTGCCACTTCTTATCGAACCGCACCCCGGTACCGAGATCACACTCGAGGTCATCAGGGATGACGATCGACTGAGCTTCGGCTTGACAACAATGAACGAGGCCGGCGCGGGGAAAATCGGCGTGGTACCGCTTTTTCCTACGGTCGTCGAGACTCTCGGCATCCTGCCCGCGATCAGAGCCGGATTCATCGAGTGCCAGCGGATGACCATCCAGACCTTCCAGGTCATCGGCCGTTTGTTGACCCGTAAGGCTTCGATCCGACAGGTCTCGGGGCCGGTGGGCATTGCTCAGATCTCGGGAGAGGCCGCCCGCAGCGGCATCGAAGCCCTGATCATGCTCATGGGCATCATCTCGCTCCAGTTGGGCATTTTCAATCTCCTTCCGATACCGATCCTTGATGGCGGACACCTGACCGTCATCGCTGTCGAGAGCATTATCGGCAGGGACCTCCCGCTCAAGGTCAAGGAGCGCATTCTCGAGGTTGGGTTCTACCTTCTCATCTTGTTGATGGTGGTGGTGCTCTTCAACGATATCGTCCGCTTCCTGCCCGAGAGCGTCCGCCAGTTCATATTCCGTGGCTAACCCGCGGCAGGAAGTTGGCGAGATATGTGGGCTAAGAGTTGAGCCTCTGTCGTGCTAAGGTTTGCGCCGATGGCGAAACGTATATTGGCCGCCTCGCTCTTCTTGTTCTGTGCCGGAGTTGTTTTCTGGTTTGCACTCGTGCACACAGTCCACCGGGGCACCCTGGCGGTGCCCTACCTCATTGAGAAGAACCTGGAAGAGGCGAGAAATCGGGTGCATGACCTCGGTCTCGAAATGACGGTCGAAGAACCCGGCGTGTTTTCGGCCGTGGTCGTCCCGGGAGCTATCGCCTTCCAGGAGCCGCCACCCGGATTTCATGTCAAATCGGGCTCGTCGGTGACAGTGCGAGTGAGCCTCGGTGGCAAGACGATTGATGTTCCTGAAGTTCGCGAAAACTCTCTCAACACGGCCCAGCGCGCAATCGAGCGAGCAGGTCTGGTGCCGGGCTTGCACGCCCGGGTCGAGGGGGAAGGTGCCGCCGACAGAGTCATCGCGACCGGTCCGCCGGTGGGTCAGCAAGTGGCACCCGTCACCCGTATCGATCTCTTGGTGAATACCGCCCCGCATCGACAACTGTGGGTCATGCCCTCACTCGTGTCGCAATCCCTGGATCGGGTCGAACAATTCTGCAGATTGAATCGCTTGCGCCTGGGGCAGGCCCGTGAAGTGAATTACCCAGGTGTCCCTTCCGGACTCGTGCTTCGCCAGTACCCACCTGCCGGGTCGCCCGTGGCACCGTCCGAGATCATCACAGTATGGGTGAGCCGATGAGTATTCGATTGGCACCGTCGCTTCTTTCGGCCGACTTTTCGCGCCTCGCAGACGAGGTGGCTGAGGTCGAGTGGGGAGGTGCGGAACTTTTGCATCTCGACATCATGGACGGGCATTTTGTGCCCAATCTCACGTTTGGCCCGGCCGTGGTGCGCGCCATTGCGTCGCATTCGAAGATCGCCCTCGACGCACACCTGATGGTTACCGATCCCGACGATCTCATCGACGATCTCATTGCGGCTCAGGTAGCCAGGATCGCGGTTCACGTCGAGGTCTGTAACCATCTCCAGCGCACTCTCGAGAATATCCGCGCCGGAGGAGTGGAGGCCGGAATCGCAATCAATCCTGCGTCCGCCCTTTCGCTGCTCGAGGACGCCCTGCCCTGGACAGACTTTGTCCTCGTGATGTCGGTCAATCCAGGATTCGGTGGACAAGACTTCATCCCCGAGACCCTCGACAAAATCAGCCGGTTGCGGCAGATGGTTGGCGAGAGGTCGCTAGACATCGCTGTCGACGGCGGCGTCTGTCTCGAAAATGCTGCATCGCTAGCGAACGCGGGCGCGACGACCCTGATCGCGGGTTCAGCCATTTTCGGTGTCGATGACAGGGCCTCCGCGATTACCGATTTACGTCTTTCAGCAACCGTTGGAGGTGTGCGATGACGTCCGCACAGCGGGTCGCCATCATCTTGTTACCTGTGGCCATCCTCGCTTTCGGCTGCAAAAGCGGCCGTAACAAAGAGGATGAGCTGCTGGACCAGTTGGCGAATCTCGACAAAGAAACCATCTTCGAACAGGCCGAAGCCCTGTACTCCGAGAAAGAGTATCAGAGGGCCCGAGAGCTTTTCGCTTTCGTTTATGACAGCTTCCCGAACGACCCAATGGGCCATCGGGCCGCGCTCCGGGTTGCCGATACGTATTCGGTGAAGAACGATGTGACGAATCTCACAGAAGCCCGGCTTCGGTATCGCGATTTCGCGAACCGTTATCCGAACGACCCGGACCGCGATTATGCCCTTCTGATGGTGGGTCACACCTACTCGGCGAGAAAGCTCCGGCCAGACCGAGATTTGAGTGATATCCATGAGGCCTTAGGCGCGTATGAACAGCTGATCAACCTCTATCCGAACTCGGAATATTTATCGGAGGCGGACTCCAGGATCAAAGCTCTCAATGAGTTACTGGCGGAACACGACTGGATTGTCGGCCAATTTTACCAGAGGAATAAACGTTACGAGGGTGCGTTGTGGCGTTTCCAATATATCCAGGAAAATTATCCGAAATTTTCGAAGTTCGACGCCGTGAACGACAAGATTAGCGAATTGGAATCGCTCATTGAAGAGCGCAACGCCGCGTGGAAAAAGCGTCTCGAAGAACTGAGAAAAAAGACCGCGGATAAGACCGAGGATTGACGGATCGGGCGCCCATAGGTTAACCTCAAATAGTGTTATCTTTAGCGGGGAGAGGGCTTATGAGCGCTAAAAATCTGTTTGCCATCATTGCCGTATTCCTTCCCTTGATGGCTGCGGCGCAGTCGGTGGCTCCACCTCCGCAACCGCTGCATTTTGTCAACGATCACTGGACGCCGTACGATCCGCCAGCCGCGTTTCCAGAAGGCGCCATGGTGCACACCATCGTCAAGGGTGACACCCTGTGGGATCTTGCGTCCCACTATCTGGGGGACCCTTTCCTGTGGCCACAGCTCTGGGAGCGGAACCCCTATATCAAGGACTCGCACTGGATCTACCCCGGTGACCCGGTGGTAATCGATCTTGCGGTCCAGGAAGCGCCGGTGGCCGAGGCCGACGTGCCTTTCGAAGAAACCATGACCTCCAAGTACGACGAGGACTTCGGCGGTGGCGACGAGATCATGCCCCGACCACTCGGGTCTTCGGCTGATGTCTACTGCTTCGCTGAGCTCGTCCAGGATGAGGGTGGCTTCCCGTTTACGGTCGCATCGTCTGAACAGATCCAATATCAGGATTCGTACTCCGAGGGCGACATTCTCTATATCGATGGCGGTGTCAACCAGGGGGTGAAGGCGGGCGACCGGTTCTTCATCCTGCATCGGATCCGCCCGCTCCATCATCCGGTTTCGAACTCAAAACTCGGCGTTGTATACAGCCAGGTTGGCCAACTCAAGGTCTTGTGCTCGCAGGAGGACACATCGATCGCCGAAATCACCTACGCGTGCGACCCAATTTACATCGGCGATGTCCTGAAGCCATTCGCACCGGTTCCCGTGCCCCTGGTGATCCCTCCCGATCGAACGGACCGTTGCGACGTAGCCAACGGCAAGCCGACCGGATACATCACGTATGACCGCGACGACCAGATCGATATCGGAACCCACTGGTTGGTCTTCCTCGACATCGGCGCCGCCGAGGGTATTTACCCGGGCACCTTTGCAACGGTGTTCCGTGACAACCCGGTCAAGGGAATGCCTCGTCTGGTGATGGGTGAGGCCGGTGTGCTAACGGTCGACGAAACCTACTCGACGGCCATCATCACGCGTTCCTGGGCACCTCTTGCCATCGGCGATCGGATCGAAGTGAAGTAAAACGCCCCGGAATCGAATTATTAAAAGGGCCCCGAACTCGGGGCCCTTTTGTTATCCTCGGCCAATGTTGTTGCCGGAATGGGTTTTTGATGATGACGATCACTCCTTCATGGCGGCAGCCGTAGCAGAGGCCGAGGCGGCTGCAGTTCGCGGCGAGGTTCCAGTAGGCGCCGTCGTCGTACGCGAAGGAAAAATCATCGCCACCTCTGGAAACCGTCGCCAAGAGGAATCCGATCCAGCGGCCCACGCCGAAGTCATCGCCCTCCGCGAGGCGGGCCGGGAGATTGGCGACTGGCGTCTTTTGGATTGCACCCTCTACGTCACCCTCGAACCATGTCCCATGTGCGCCGCAGCGTGCCGAGAGGCGCGGCTCCAGCTCGTGATCTGGGGAGCAGAAGATGAACGTGCCGGTGCCTTCGGCTCTGTGATCGATCTGGCCGCCGATCCGCGACTTGGCCCGCCACTGGCACATCGCGGAGGTCTCAAGGTGGACAGGTGTCGAGAGCTGCTCCGCAGCTTCTTTGCCA